>Ga0307470_10000396_pt1 | contig 22889 bp, 18 predicted proteins | sample atmos_gasesAM3C__FD_204565 | JGI IMG/M metagenome (GOLD analysis project Ga0307470, IMG submission 204565) | Hardwood forest soil microbial communities from Morgan-Monroe State Forest, Indiana, United States - atmos_gasesAM3C_05 | ecosystem: Environmental > Terrestrial > Soil > Temperate forest... | reverse complement strand
GCCGCCGGTGCGAACCTGGGACAGGGGCAGATGAAAACTATGGCACTCGTTCGTCACATAGATGTCGAATCCGTTTACGAACAAATTCATCTGAAAATCGGTCTCCTCGCGATAGCCGTTGCCTCTCGCGTAGTAGTCATCGAACGGGAATTTTAGCAGTAAGCTCTTCTTCGTGAGAATTATCGCGTTGGTAATCGGAATCGCGATGTCGCCGGTAAACTTGGCGCCGTTCACGTATTCGCAGATCAGCGGCCGGAAAGGCTTGGCAGCACGCATTCCCGAGCCGAAGCGCTGCAGCGCCTGCGGTTTGCTTTCGCCCGACTGCATGTATATGCGGCGCCCGGAAATGGCTCCCGCACCCAGCGCCTGCAGCTTCTCGAGCAGGATTCGCGCGTATCCGCCTTCTAGATATTCGTCGTCGTCGCAGAATAGAATGACGTCACTGGTGCTGGCGGCAATTCCGACATTGCGCGACTGAGACGCCCCGAGCCGGATTTCGTTGCGCAGCATCCGCACTGTTTTCTGAGGAAATTGCCGCGCTATCTCGGCGATGACCGCGGGCGTGTCGTCGTCGCCGGCGTCGCTGACGAAGATCAATTCGCTCACGCCGTCTTGGGCAAAGTAGCTGGGTGCCACCAGCCGCAAGGTATGCGCGCGGTTGCGGGTGGGAACGATCAGCGTGATCACCGAACGCCCCGCGTGATCAAGCCTCGAACGCCAGCGCCCGCTCGAGCTTGCCCCGTACATGGGTCAGCGGCAGGCGTTCGACCGGCCGCGGTCGAGGTGCGGGGGACGATGGGCGGCCCGACATCATCCAGAATATTCCGTCGGGGTGGTGTTTGGCCGTGGTGACGGTGCTCATCTGCAGGAAATGCGCATCGAACGGAATGGACGCACCCGACGCGTTCACAATGGTCGTGCGAGCATCGACTTCGCTGGCGAACACCGCGCAGCCGATGATGAACGACCTACCCTCGAGTCCGCGCAGCTTGAACAGCGCGCGGCCATCGGCAGTCTTGGCGGCCGAGACTTTGCGGTACGCCTCGGCGCATTCGGTTTCCGTGGCGAAATGCAGCCATGATTCCTCGGCCATCAACGCTTCGGCACGGCCGGTTGCGGTCACACCCAGCGCGGTCAGCAGCGCAGCGTAGTCCTTGACGATGAACATGTGCTTCCCGCCGCGCACTTCGTAGTCGAGCATCGGCTGTTGGCTCAATGCGGTGCACAGGGCCACCGCCGTACCCGCGCCGGCGAGGCTCATGGCCTTTCCGATCAGCCGATCGTGGGCCTGATAGCCGAAGCGGATGACATTGCCGTAGGTCTCGAGTGCGGCAGCGTCCGGCTTCAGCGAGAATATCGACGGGTCGTGGTGCGACCAATACTTGTGCTGGTAGTGTGCCGTCGCATTCGAGAAGAAAATCCCGACGCGCGGCCGCCGCGATCCACGCCAGAAATGCGCGAAAACATCCCACAGCAGGCGATCGAGTATGGTGGCACGACGCCACTTGACATCGCGCCGGCCCAACCTCTCGGCAATGAGCTGGTTCAATGCAGCGGAAATGGTATCGATCGTGAGGCCGTGCCCCAGCAGGAATCGAGTGGCGCCGGCCGCATCCCTGATATCCAGCCGGTCCGTGCGTGCATGGCTGTTCACCGCGGCGCGGATGAACTTATAGAACGGCTCCAGTTCAGCCGAGGGCACCTGCGAAGCCGCCCAGGGATCCGGCATGAACAGCGATCGATCGCGGCGCCGGAATTTCACGTTCATCGGCGACATCAGCAGCACATTCTCCCGGTCCAACCCGTCCCAGAAGGTGTCGTGCCTGACCTTTTCGGCCTCGTCGAGATCCTTGATGCCGTGCTCGGACAGCGGTACGCCGGTATGTACCGTGACCCATTGGATCCAGGGCTCGAGCACCTCCTCGCTGGTATGAGTGATGAAGGTCTCAGACGCGTCGCGCAGGCGCTTGAAATTCGGCAGCAGTCCCTCGCTTATGAACTGTTCCACCAAATGCGGGCATAGTTCGTTGAACTCGAGCAGAATCAGACGCTGATTGCGCCGACCAAGCATTGGCACGCTCATACTCCTGATGTTGAGATTAGTCTTGCAGCATCATCGGCGCCTGCACAGCTGTCTGTATCCGGAGACAGCGAAATTGGCGCCGAAGCGCAACTCAACGTCGACTCGACGCGCCTGCGCAGCCCATCGATCCAGCCGAAGCAGCGCGCCTCGCTCACGGACTCGTGCCAGGTGATGTGGCGGGCCGCCGGTGCCGTGGGCGATGCTGCACCGCAGCAGGCGCTATTCATGCGTCAATCGTCGCCATCCACGCGGCTACCACCCGCGCGCCAGCCACCGGCTGCTCGCGCAGGATGCCGTACAACCGCTCGAACTGCGCCTCATGGAGGCGCACCGCGACCGCGAGCGCGTTCTCCTTCAGGCGTCTGGTGCTGCGCGTACCAGGGATCGGCACCACGTACGGCGCACAATCGAGCAGCCAGGCGAGGGCTACTTGCGCCGGCGTGTAGCCGGCTTCGCGGGCGATCTCCGAGACGATCTCCACCAGCTGCAGGTTGGCGGCGAAATTTTCGCCCGAGAAACGGGGATTGTCGCGCCGAAAGTCCCCGGCAGCGAGATCCTCGATCCGTCTGATCGTTCCGGTCAGGAAACCGCGGCCGAGCGGGCTGTAGGCAACCACCCCGATGCCGAGTTCTTCGCAGACCGGCATGATCGTCGGCTCAAGATCCCGCGTCCACAGCGAGTACTCGCTTTGCAGCGCCGCGATCGGATGCACCTTTTCCGCGCGGCGAATGGTGTTCGCCGACGCTTCGGACAAGCCCAAATGACGCACTTTGCCGGCCTTGACCAACTCGGCCATCGCGCCGACGGTCTCTTCGATGGCCACCTGAGGATCGACGCGATGCAGGTAGTACAAATCGATATGATCGACGCCAAGCCGCTCGAGACTGGCATCGCAGGCCGCATGTACGTACTCGGGTGTTCCATTGATGCCGACGAATGCGCCATCGGGTCCGCGCACATGGCCGAACTTGGTGGCCAGCACGACTTCTTCGCGCCGCGTCCTCAGGACCTGTCCGAGCAGGCGCTCGTTGGCGCCGATGCCGTACACGTCGGCGGTGTCGAGAAAGTTGATGCCCATGTCGAGTGCGGCATTGAGCACGCTGAGATTGGTCGCCGCATCGGCCGGCCCGTAGAAGTCCGACATGCCCATGCAACCGAGGCCGATGGCCGAGACTTCGAGACCCTGCTGACCCAATTTTCGACGAGGAATGATCATACCCATGGCGGTTCTCGGCGGTGAGTGACTGTGGCATCCATGGTAGAGGCCGGCCTCATTGCAACGTTAGATCATTACTGTCTGGTTCTTGCCTGATCCTGCAAGCGGCGTAATCTAAGTGACCGGGCCGCGCTGCCGACGGTTATCATCCATCTGTATCTCGAGGAACGCATCAGACCTATGTTCAACAGCAAATTACACGGTTCCCCGGACCCCAAGGCGATCGCCGAACGCCAGCGGGAGCTGACCGCACGGGTTGCTCGATTGGCTCCCGTCGACGGTGTTCACCCGGCAGCGTTCCCTTCGTTGACGCTTACGCGCGGCAGTGTACCGACGGCCTGCATGCCGACGGTCTGCCAACCAAGCTTGGGATTCGTCGTACAGGGACGCAAGCGCTCGTTGCTGAACGATGAGGTGTTCTACTACGACGCGCTGAACTACTTGGTGGTGTCGGTCACCTTGCCGATGATGGGTCAGGTGGTCGAAGCCAGCGAGGACCGTCCGTTCCTGGGTCTGCGTCTGGATCTCGATCTGGACGAAATCGCGCGCCTGCTGTTGGAACTGGGGGACCGCGGTGCGGCGCCGGTCGCCGCCGACCGCGGCCTGTTCGTCGCGCGCATGGACGAAGCTCTGCTCGACGCCGTTCTGCGGATGGTGAAGCTTCTCGATGTGCCGGAGGACATGGCCGTCCTGGCGCCGGCGGTACGTCGGGAGATCTATTACCGCGTGCTGCGCGGCGAACTCGGCCAGCGTTTGGTCGATCTGGCCGAGTGCGACGGCGGCAATCATCGCATCGTGCGCGCCATCGAATGGCTCAAGCAGCACTACACGGCGCCGCTGCGCATCGAGGAGCTGGCCGAAGCCATGCACATGAGTCCGTCTGCCCTGCATCATCGTTTCAAGGCGGTCACTGCGATGTCTCCGCTGCAGTACCAGAAACACCTGCGGCTGCACGAAGCGCGGCGGATGATGTTTACCGACGGCATCGAATGCGCCACCGCCGGGCATCGCGTCGGCTACGAAAGCCCTTCGCAGTTCAGCCGCGAATACCGGCGCCTGTTCGGTGCGCCGCCGCGCGTCGAGATCGCGCGCCTGCGCGAAGCCGGCGCCGAAGCGTAGCTCAGCGCCGGCTCGGTTTGCGCTAGAACTGTGGAATCCATTTTCCCTGCGCGGACACTTCGATCAGAGTTCCGGCTCGCCGCAGCCGAGTCTCGTCTTGCTTCGCGCTGATCACCCACCAGATCGCCGCGCCGCGGTAGGACGGAGCCTGGGCGACGAAGAATTTCTTCGCTGCCGGGCGCCGCGCGAGCATGCCCGCATAGGGTGGAACGAGGTGTTCTGGTGTTTGCTCGTACGAATAAACGCCCGACTTGTTTGACCGACGTGCTTCGTATGCCCTCGACCCTGCAGGGTGCATCCGACCCTCCGCGGCGAGGATCTTGACCCGCTCGACGTTGACCGTGCTCCAGGTGCTTCCGGGTTTGCGCGGCGTGAATCGCACCGTGTAGCTCACCTCGTCGACGCGCCTGCGCACCCCATCGATCCAGCCGAAGCAGAGCGCCTCGCCCACGGACTCGTGCCACGTGATGCTCGGTTTGCCCGACTCCCGCTTGTAGAAGCCTACCAGCAGTTCCGAAGAGCGCGCGTGATGCTTCTCGAGCCATGCGCGGAAGTCCGCAGGCGTACGGAAGAACTTCGCCTTCATACCGGCAACCTCATTTTGACCGATCGCGCCGAGAATGCGTTCAAAGGCGGCTGATTATCGCCGGCGGCCGCGCCGTTCGAAAGGCCAGAGTGCCGTTGAAGACAGGGTTTCTCGCCAAATGACGTCCCCACCGCCCTGGGCGCGAGCGCTGCTCTAGGCGCGAGGCCCCGACACTGCCACAATCGCAGCGGCTCGAGCGGACGGGGAGGGCAGCCATGGCAGCGCGAGGGATTTCGGCGGCATTGGCCGTTTCAGGACTGTGCATGGCGGCTGGCGTCCGCGCGAACGAGAAACCCATAGGCACTCCGGGATGCGTTCACGAAAGTGCGCAGCAGTGCGTCACCGCGGCGCTGGAAGCGATGGGGGGCCGCGAACGCTTGCAACAGGTGACAAGCGTACGTCTGCAGACCGTGGGGCATACGCTGTTGATGGAGCAATCCTATCGGCAGGCGCCGTTCATCGCCGCCTACCAGCGCGGCCACACCACGATGGACTTCGCCAATCAACGGCTGCTCACGGAAGCTAAATTGACCTGGCCCGAATCCGATCCCAATCAATCCGATTCCGAGACCACGTTGGCGGTCGGTTCCAAAGGCGGCGTGTACCACACCAAGTTCGGCGATTCGCCTTGTTCCCTCGCCGACCTGGATGCGTCCCGGGAGGCGCTGGCGTTGGGTCCGGCGCGCGTGCTGCTGACGGCCGCCGATGCGTCCGACCTGCACTTTGAGCCGCCGGAGACTCTGCGAACGACGTCCCATGCGGTGGTGGCGTTCAGCTGGAGGCACATTCCGGTCCGGGTGCTTCTCAATCCGTTCAACCATTTGCCGGATGCCGTGGAAACCACTCAGGCATTTCACGATTTCTGGTATTTCTGGGGCGACGTGGGGCAGCGGATTTATTTCGACAATTGGAAGCTGATCGAGGGAGTCACTTTCCCTACGAACCTGGTCGAGGAGCGCAACGGCGTCCTCTGGAGTTCAACGCAGGCGCTCAATGTGGAATTCAATGTTCAAATGGATGAGAAGGCGTTCGACATGAACGCAGGAGCCGTCGCACAAAGTGCGGCGTCGCCGGGTTGGAACCGGCGGTTCGCCGTCAAACAGGCTACTCCCTTGGCGCCGGGGATCGATCTCTATGCCGGGTCCTGGAACGCGACCATTGTGAAGCAGCGAGACGGCATCCTGATACTCGAGGCGCCGATTTCAGGTTTGTACACGCAGGGGGTGCTCCAGGAGGCGCGCAAGCGCCATCCGGGCCTGCCGATCAGCGCGGTTCTGTCGACGTCCGATTCCTGGCCGCATACCGGCGGCGTGCGCCAGGCCGTGGCCCTGGGCCTGCCCGTATATATCCTCGATTTGAACCAGCCGCTGCTCGACAGGATGGTGAGCGCGCCCCACACGATGGAGCCCGATGCATTGCAGAAATCGAAGATTTCCAAAGCGCCGCGTTGGAAAGTCGTCGCGAAGAAGCAGGAGATCGGCAGCGGCACGAATCGGATGGAGCTATACCCTCTGCGCGGCGCATCGACCGAGCGGCAATACATGGTGTATTTTCCGGAGCACCATCTCCTGTATGCAAGCGACACGCTGGCGTTGAACGACGACGGCACGCTCTATGATCCGGAATTGATGTACGAGGTGGCACAGGCGGTGAAGCGCGAGAATCTCATCGTCGATACCGTCTTCGCCATGCACCAGGGCCCGATGCCGTGGCAAAAAGTACTCGACTTGATCGAGAAATCGAGGCACTCGCCCGCCGCGTGATGCGGGCGGCGCCCGCCGCGATGCAGGCGTTGCCCCCGTGATGCCCGCATCGTCGCTCATCTGGCGTTGAGCTCGGCTAGCAGCGATTTGGCGCCATACACCTTGCCGAGCGCTTCGCGAATGATCGCGGGATGCAGGGCAATCGCGCGGTTGTTCGCGGCGTCGAACCAGTAGTGCCCGGCTATCGAGTGGATGTTGCCGTCGAACATCAGGCCGACGATTTTGCCGTCGGCATCGATCAGCGGACTACCTGAGTTTCCGCCGACGATGTCGTTATTGGTGGAGATGCAGAATGGCGTGCGCATATCCAGCTGTTCCTTAACCCTGATCCAGCTCGCCGGTATCTTGAAAGGAGATGCGCCTGTGGAACGCTCGAAGGCGCGGTCCAGATGAGTGAATGGTTCGACGGGCGCGCCGTTTTCGACCCAGCCTTGAACCGTACCGTAGTTGAGGCGCAGCGTGAATGTCGCGTCCGGATATACATTCGTCCCGTACACCTTGAATCGCGCTGCTGCAATTCTTTGCGCCGCCGCGGCGATCGGCGCTTCCACTTCATCGTCGTATCGCTTGCGAATGGCGCGGGCGTCGGCGTCGACCGCGCGCGCGAACGCGATCATCGGATCGAGCGACGCATCCACGGCAGGTTTGCCTCCCTGCCACAACTGCTTGCGCACGTCGGCATCGTCGAGTTTGGTCTCGGCGATCAGCCGCGTCGCCAGTGCTTCCGGCGATTCCTTCAGGAGTAGTCTGCGCACCACCGGGTCGTCCGGACCCAACCATTCGCGCAAGCGTTCGAGAGAAAAAGACAGCGTCATGACTTCGAGTTCAGGATAGACCGGCACCCGTGCGTACAGCTCGCGCTGAATCAACGGCAGCGATGCTTCGGTGAACTCGCGCAACCGATCGACGTTGCGCTTCGTCCGTTCGTCCGCACCGCGCACCAGCAGGCGAGCATCGCGAAACAGGCCGCTGTTGAAGCCCGCGCCGCTTTCCAGGAAGGAGTAGCGCAGATACAGGGTGCGCTCGCGGGCGGAAGCCGCTTCGATGTCGCGCCAGGGGTCGACGCCGTCGAGGTGAGCGCTCGACCGCAGCTTCTCTTCCGCCCCGGACTTGCCGGTCAACAACGCATCGTCATTCAATGCATCGAGCTCTTTGCGGCGCACCTTGATGGCATTCTGCAGGCTGTTGAGAGGCGCTTGCACGATTCGGTCATCCGCCGGGTTGGTGGTGCCGAACTGGATGAAGCGGCCGCGCAGTTCCGCGGCGCGCATCAAGGTGGTGGGCAGCGGCATGTCGCGGTCGAACTCGAGCTGCGCCCGGGTTTGCAGGCGCGCCGTCGAGCCCGGATGACCGGCAACGAACACCAGCTGATGGGCGGCGGGACCGTCGAAATTGATCTGCAGATGATTGGGCGTGGCCGCCGGTTTGCCGTTTTCGTAGGCCCTCAGCATCGAGAAGTCGAGCGACCAGCGCGGAAATTGAAAATTGTCGGGATCGCCGCCGAAGGACGCGATGTCGGCCTCCGGGGCGAATACCAGGCGTACATCGTCGTAGCGCTTGTACTTGTAGAGAAAGTACTGGCCTCCCTGATAGAGCGTCACCACCTGGCAGCGGAGCTTGCCGGACTTCGCTTTCGCGCTCGCTTGCTCGCATCCCTGTTCAATCGTGGTCAGCGTCCGTTTACGGGCGTTGTTGGCATCCGTTTCGCTCAAACCTGCAGTCGCCTTGGAAACGGCATCGGTGACATCCTCGGTACCGACCAGGACGTCGGCGAGCTGCGCCGGGCAGTGCTCTTCGTCGGCTCGGTTCGCCGCGGCGAAACCCAGCTCCACCAGGCTCTTGTCCTTGGACGACAGTTCCGCGAGGCAGGATTCGACGCAATGATGATTGGTCAAGATCAGGCCCTCGGGCGAGACGAACGAGGCCGTGCAGTTCGCGAGCCGAATCGTCGACAGCCGCACATGGTCGAGCCAGACGGGTGTGATGTCCGCGCCGTAGTGCTGCTTTACGGCGTTCGAAGGAAAATTATCAAACGTCCACATGCCCTCGTCGGCGAACGCGGGCAGAGCCGCCAGGCAAGCCAATGCCAACACAAATCCACGCATGAAATCCTCGTCTTCTCATACGCCAGCCCCGGGCGATCCCGAGATTCTACTGACTAATTCGGCCGTCCGGCCGAATTGAACGCCCGAAGGGGCGGCCCCGTCAGGGGCGAGGCGCGCAGCGCCGAGTACTAATTCGGCCGTCCGGCCGAATTGAACGCCCGAAGGGGGTGCGACGCACCGCCCGATGAATCGCTATTTGCGGCCCAGTCCGAACCGCGGTCAAACCGGACGGGCACTGAGTGAAATGCCGGCACTCGCGTGCCGGCGCCATGACGAGCCGGCGAATTCGGCTACAATCCCATTGACATCAACGCCATCGAGGCATCCAAGACAATTGAACCCGGACACCCGCGCGGCGCGCTCGCCCTTACCCGGGCATCGCGCTTTTGCTTCGCTTTCCAATCGTGAATTTCGGATGTACTTCATCGCCGCGACCGCGGCGATGATGGCCGACAATATCGAACACGTCATCAGCTACTGGGTGATGTTTCAGAAATTCCATTCTCCGGCGTTGGGCGCGTTCGCCGTCGTGTCGCATTGGGTGCCCTTTCTTTTGCTGGCTGGCTTCTCCGGCAGACTCGCCGATCGCTTCGACATCCGCCGCCTCATACAAATCGGCATGCTGATGTTCATCGCCGTGTCGATCGGCTGGGGCATCATGTTCATGACCGATTCGGCGGCCGTGTGGAAGGCCATGGTGCTGCTGGTGATCCACGGTCTGGCGGGCGTTCTCTGGGGACCTGCAGCGCAAGTGTTGATCCACGGAATCGTCGGCGTCGAACAGCTGCCGAGCGCCGTGCGGATTGCCGCGACCGGACGCTATCTGGGCCTTCTCGTCGGTCCCGTCGTGGGCGATGCTTTGCTGCAGATATTTGGTTCTTCGTACGGTATTTTCATCAACGCGCTCATCTACTTGCCTCTGTTCTTCTGGTTGATCAATGCCCCCGGCGGTTCGCGCGGCTCCGCGGCCCCGACCGCGCCGGACCGAATCAACGGCTTCGCCGACATTTGGTCGACCATGAAGGTGGTCGGGAAGAGTCCCGTATTGTCGTCCATGACGGCGTTGATCGGCGCCTCGGCCTTTTTCGTCGGCAATGCGTACCAAGCGCAGATGCCGGGGTTCGCCGTGGATCTCGGCCACGCGCACGCTGACTTTTCCTACGGGGTATTGCTCGCCGCGGACGCAGCGGGCGGCTTGTCGGCCGGCCTGATATTGGAAAGCCGCGGATTGTTGCCGCCCAAAGTGCGCACCGCATTCATATTGGCGATGATTTGGTGCTGTGCATTGTTCGGTTTCGCCCGGTCGAACACCTACGCCATGGCGATCACGTTGCTGTTCGTCGCGGGCTTCGTCGAGCTGAGCTTCAATTCGATGGCGCAATCGCTGGTGCAGCTGAATGCACCCGCTGAGATCCGCGGACGGGTGATCGGGGTATTCTCGATGTCTGCGTTGGGCCTGCGCACGTTCAGCGGACTGAGCGTGGGCCTGATGGGCTCGTTGGTCGGCATTCACAACTCGCTGAGCTACAGCGCCGCAGCGCTGTTTCTGCTCTATGGAGCGATTTTCGTGACACGATATATGCGTCGACGGCAGGGTATGTGATGGCGCCTCAGATGTCTTCGTCCCGGGACATGGTTTTCATGCGGCGAGCGCTCGAGCTGGCCCAGCGTGCGGCGCTGGACAACGAAGTGCCCGTCGGTGCGGTGTTGGTGCTCGACGAGGAAGTGATAGGCGAGGGATGGAACCGGCCGATCGCCGATCACGACCCGACGGCGCACGCAGAAATCATCGCACTGCGCGCCGCGGCGCAGCGGCTGCGCAATTACAGGCTCGGCGGGACCACGCTATACGCGACCTTGGAACCCTGCGCGATGTGCATCGGCGCGGTGTTGAACGCGCGAATTTCGCGTGTGGTATTCGGCGCGTGGGATCAAAAAGCCGGCGCCTGCGGCAGCGTCATCGACCTGCCGCGCGAAGCCCATTTCGCGAATCGCGTCGACGTATTCGGCGGCGTATGCAGCGACGAAAGCGCCGCATTGCTGCGGCATTTTTTCGAAACCCGGCGTTAATTCAGCGCAATCGTGCCGTCGCCTCCGCCGGCCCCCCACGCCCATTCCAACAGATCCCGGTAGCCGCGCACGTTGTCTACGTAGCGCACCGGTTCCCAGCCGCGTGCATATCCGTTTTCAGTCTGGGTGTACCAATGTTCCTGTTCCAGCAGCGGCAGAAATTCGCGCACGTCCTGCCACGAATCCGGATCGCGTCCTGCCTTTTGGGTCAGCACGCGCGCGTCCTCGAGATGTCCATAGCCGATATTGTAGGCGGCCAGTGCAAACCAAGTTCGATCCGGTTCCGGCACGTGGGTCGGAATTTTCTCGTAAACCTGCCGGAAATACCGCGCGCCGCCAAAGATGCTCTGCCGCGGATCGGAGGGGTTGGTCACTTTGGCCTCGGTCGCCGAATCGACGGTCAGCTGCATCAGCCCCTTTGCGCCCGAGGCCGAGGCTGCCTTGGGATTCCACTTCGACTCCTGATAACCGATCGCGGCCAACAAGCGCCAGTCTTGGCTGCTCTGTTCGGCCGCCTCTTCGAACCACTTCTTGTAGAGCGGCAGGCGGCTCTGTAAATGACGCATGAAACTGCGCGCGCCGACGAACTCCAGGTCCTCGGAGCGGCCGTAGTAGCGTTTGACGATTGCCGCGAGCTCGCCGTTGACGTTGAGCCGCGCGAAATAGTTGCTCATGTCGTGCAGAAACCCCGGGTCGCGCGTACTGGCGGCCCAAGCGAGCGATTGGCTGCCCGCGAAATCGAAGGCGATGCGCAGATCCGGGTGCACGTCGTGAGCCAATGCGAATTCCGTGGAATCGGCGATGGTGTAATCGATGGTCCCATCCGCCACCCCATCGAGCAGCGCCTGGGTATCCGTGCTGGCGTTTTCCACCCACACCAGATCGGGCAGCAGATTGCGGGCGCCGTACAGGGTCTTTGCATGCGAACTGCCGGCGGCTATTTCCAAGTCTCCGCTGCCCACTTCGGCAAGCGAACTCGGACGCACCGCGCCGCGCCGGTAAATCATATGTTCGCGGACCCGTTGATACGCAGGGCCGAACTCGACGCCGGGGATGGCCTGTGAGGGGATCTTCAATCCCGCCGCCGCCAAATGCGCGTGCCCGGACGTGAGTGCCGCGTAGATGTCCGCATAACTTCGCACCACCGTGATCTTGAGCTTCACGCCCAGCTCATCGGCGAATCGGCGCGCCAACTCGTATTCCGGTCCCTCCGGCATATCGTCCGGGCCGCGGTAGAAGGCGAGGGGGCTGTTGCGCGTGACCACCCGTAACTCACCCAGAGTCCTGATCTGATCGATCAAACTCGGCAGCGGGGTGCATGTGCCCAGCAAGGCCACGGCCGAGACCGAAATGATGACCTTCGTCCAGCGTTGCCAATTGATGTGGAGATTCGAGTTACGCACGGTCGTGAGCTGATTGGAGTTCCGTGAGGCTGGGCGAGTTCTGTTGATGCAGCAGGCCCGTTGCCGATGCGCTAGAATAACCCTTTATTTCTTCGTACGGACCCTTGACAAATGCGTTTCTATCACTGCTGACTATCGCGTCACACTGCATGGGTAATTAAGTTAATGCCGTAAAAACTTAAGCAATGCAGCAATATTTTAAGTTAACCGGAGAGGTACCGAAGTGGTCATAACGGCGCCGACTCGAAATCGGATGGTCGGGTAATTCCGGCACGTGGGTTCGAATCCCACCCTCTCCGCCAAAATAAAAGAGGGCCTGTCTTCAGGCCCTTTTTTATTTTGGGGGTGCGGGGTGCGTGGACGAACTCACTCGGGTTCGACAAAAATCGCGGCGCGATTTTTGGACGCCGCGGCCCAGCCGCGGCGGTCCGAAGCGAAGCGCAGGACGAGCGGCTGTTCCCGGCCGCGAGCAATCCCACCCTCTCCGCCACTTTCTTTAGATTTTTCAATACATTGGTTTTTTCCCCGGCGCGGCTACTGGCAGAACTACTGGCAAAACTGGCCACTTCGGCGGTGGATATTATGGTGCCAGCCGTGAAAACACGGCGTTCACTCATTGTTGCCGCTAGTGCCCCCGATCGGTCTCCTAACGCGGTTTGACGTCGCTACGTCCTGCTCGTGAATGCGTTGATTGCGCGCTATCGCTCGGGAAGTGGTCTCCCGATTTCGCGCATGACATTTCCGAGATTGAGGGGAAAACGATCAAACTCTGGGAAGCAACGAGCCGGTCGTTTCTTTGTATGCCTCGTACTCAGGGAATGTCGCGAGCCTGAGCGACTCTTCATGCCGGATGCGTCTCAAAAAGGCCAACAGCATCAATATCGATGCCACAAGCGCCGCCACGCATGATCGCAACAGCACACATGTAAGGATGAATGTAACCAAACAGCCAATGACCGAGCACGGCTCGAACGGCCGGCTCCGCCTCGGGTTCCAGGAGGTCAAAGAGCGCTGGCATCGCGTCGCGAACAGCCTCCCAGCGCAGCGGCACATAGCGCGAGATACGGAGAAATACGAAATCGTTGCGATAACCGGCGAGCGCACTCGGCGGAATGAGACCCGCGGCGACAGACGGCTGAGACAATTCGCGGTACCAATGTCTATGCGCAGAGTTCAAATTTGGGGATGTGTGTGGACGAATTTAAGTCAGACGTCCTTCATGCCGCAGAATGACGATTCCCACCGCGAAAATGACGTAGAAAATCGCAAATAGCGTGAGGCGAATGGACGTCAGTAGATTGCGCCGCAGGAACACCATCAATCCCAAAACCGCCGCAGCGGTCGACATCGCCGCGAGCGCCAATGCGCCGTCGAAGAGCCACGGGGTAAAGAACAATCCAAGCGCCGTTGGAATCGTCGCCTGAATCATCATCGCCCCGCTGATATTCGCCAGCGCAAGGCGGTGCTTTCCCTGTCGAATCCAAATGATCGCATTCATCGTTTCGGGAAGTTCAGTAGCGATGGGACTCAACAACAGCGCGGCCACAGCGGAGGGAATACCCAGCCAGGATCCGACGACCGCGAGCTGGGTGACAAACACATGGGAGGCGGCAAAGATAGCGACGAGAGCAAGTAGCGTTTGGAGCGCGGCGAGCGCTGTATTGGGTACCGGCCTTTTAGGTTGAAATTTTAAGGGCTCCGGCTCGCCTTCCGGTTTATCACCTTCATGGCGCATCTCGATCCACGCATAAACCGCGTAGGCCATCAAGAACAACCAGCCAAGCCATGGCTTGAAGGTGAACGCGACAAGGCCCAGCACGATCTTGAACAGAAATATTAGCAAGAACCAGCTTTGGTCACGGCCAAGGCGGCTTGCATTCACGTCGATCGGTCGTCGGGACGCCTCCGGCCGTGTGAGCAGCAGCATGATTCCTACGACGGGATAGGCGATCGTTGCGAGAACGAGCGGTCCGCCCAACGCAGCGCCGACTCCGATGCTCTTGGCAGCTGCATCGTGGCCGAACACCACGGCCACAAACGTGACGACGCTTTCAGGAAGTGCTGTACCGAACGCCGCCAACACGGTCCCAACCGCGTTCTGAGAGATCCCGGTCTTGCGGCCGACCCACTCGACACCGTTGACGAAGTATTCGCACGCCCAATAGATAAAGCCTGCAGAAACCAGCAGGAGGCCTGCGGCTGACAGATTCGATAAACTCAAGGGATATTCTCCGGGGCCGAACCGAACGAGCCATGACGCCATCCCCCGTCCAGCCCGGATAGGAGTTAGCGTCAATGGTCTCGCCAAGCCTCACGGCTGAATGCACCATGACCCGGAAGGCCAAGTATGTTGATGCATTCGCTCTCGACAACGAGAGTCGGCTACTCCCCAAAGATGCGCGAAGCATATAGCAACAACCACCCAGATGAAAGGGTCCTACGATGCATCACCTGCCCGCAGAAACGTGCTTTTCGGACTTCGATGCGATCCAATCCATCAGCGCCATCAAGACACCAGAGACAACGAAGGTCAGATGAATTGCGACCATCCAGCGAAGACGAGGGCCATCCACCTCTGCGCCGGTGTCACCGAGAGGCAGAAAGGCACGCAATAGCGCTATCGCGCTGATTGCGACGATCGACGCGATCAGCTTTATCTTGAGGCCTGAAAAATCGACGGTACCCATCCAACTCGGGCGATCCTCATGGTTGCCAATATGGATCTTCGACACGAAGTTCTCGTACCCGGAGAAGATAACGATGAGCAACAGATTGCCCGTCAGTGACAGATCGATCAGGGAGAGTGCAAGGAGGATCGCGTGCTCGGCGTCCATGGTCGGAATGTGCGCAAGGTCGGCGACCAGCACGCGCACGAAGACGACGAGGATTAGCGCGAGTGCCACGACCATGCCGAGATAGAAAGGGGCCAGAATCCAGCGGCTGGCAAACAACACCCACTCGACTCCGATTTCCAGCTTGGGTCTCGAATTCGCCATGATGTGAACCTCATTAAAATCACAGAAAGATACACACGGCCGCGGGCAGTTCCGCCCGTTTGCCTCATATCAAGCGCGCTCCAGCAAGTTCGCACTTCAAGTGCGCACAGTAGATGGATGCAGCGACCACATCGGAGCAGCATTGCGATCAGCAACGCTCAGGGGCGTGCCTGGGTGGCAGGGGTCGATTGGGGCTCACCGTCGGCGTGTGCGCGGTGATGAGACACTCGACCACATTCAGGAGGAAATCACAGGCAAAACATTTCGTGCCTGTTGAAGCTAGGAATAAAATCACCGCGACAGTCATCAGTATCCAAGAGCCGGGCGAGCAGAAGGCCAATGGCACACCGATACGGCTCGCCTGGCGTGGGAGGGCGCATCGTGGCCAAAGGGCTTTCAGGTCCTTTTATTTACCGGTGCCGGATGTCATGCCGCGCGGCCCGGCCGCAGAGACCTCGGCCAGAATAAATCGGAGGGCTTCCTCGCTGATCGGCTTGACGAAGTGATAGGCGAATCCCGCTTCCCTCGCGCGCTCCTTGTCGGCTTCTTGTCCCCAACCCGTCACCGCGACCAAGGCCGATTTTGCGGCGGATCCGTCCTCCAGAAGCGCGCGTGCGACCTCGTATCCGCTCATTTTCGGCATGCCGATGTCCAGCAAGACGACGTCGGGTTTGAAGGTTTTGGCCGCCGAAATGGCACACGGGCCGTCGTAGGCCACGCACACTTCCTGACCCATCAACGTCAACAGCAAGTTCATGCTATCCGCCGCGTCCCGGTTATCGTCCACGATGAGCACGCGCAACGTGCGAATGGAACCCGGCGCCGGGTGTTCTCGGCCGCTGATGATTTGAATTTGTTCGATCGACAGCGGCAGCCGCACGACGAATTCTGCGCCGCGCAATTTGCCCTCGCTGCGCGCCTGCACGTTGCCTCCGTGCAATTCGACCACGCGCCGTACCAGCGCGAGGCCGACACCGAGGCCGCCGAGAGCATTCCTGCCTGCCGGATTGACCTGGACGAAGATGTCGAACACCTTCTCGAGCATGTCGTGCTCGATTCCGGCGCCGTTGTCCACGACCCGAATCTCGATCTCCGCGCCGCGTATCGAGGCACTCAGCCTGATCCTGCCGCCCTCCGGAGTGTACTTCGCGGCATTGTTCAGCAGGTTGACGACAGCCTGAGTCAACCGTAGCGCATCGCCCAATACTCGTATTGGCTGGTCAGGAATGGAGACTTCGAAGCGATGCCGTCGCGAGTCGATCAGCGGACGGCTGGTTTCGACCGCTCGCTTCAATATTTCACGCATATCCACAGGTTCGCGTTCGACCGCGAACTGCCCGCGGGCGATCCGGTTTACATCGAGCAGTTCGTCGAGAAGGCGGGTCATGAGCATGCTCTGGCGATCGATCGTCTGCCGCATCGATTCGAGGGTCGGATCCTTGAGGCCCTTTCGCCCCATCAGGGCGACGGCGTTGCGAATCGGCGCGAGCGGATTTCGCAACTCGTGCGCCAACATCGCGATGAATTCGTGCATCCGCTGCGCGGTGTCCGCGAGAGCCTCTGCGTGGCGTCGCTGAGTCAAGTCCTGAGTAACCGTTGCAAATCCATACGGCCGACCGTCCTGATCGCGTAACGCGGTAATGACCGTACTCGCCCAAAATTGCGTGCCGTCTTTACGCAGGCGCCAACCTTCGTCCGTCGTGCGGCTCTGCTCGCGCGCGCTGCGCAAGTGTTCCCAGGGCTCGTTCGCCAGAACCGCTTCCGAAGGATAGAAATGGGAGACATGCTTTCCCAGAATCTCCTGACTCTTGTAGCCCTTGATTCGCTCGGCGCCGCCGTTCCAACTGGTCACGAAGCCTTCCGAGTCGAGCATCATGATGGCGTATTCGGTCACGCCCTCGACCAGCAGCCGAAAGCGCTCCTCGCTTTTTCGAAGTTCATCTTCGTGGCGGCGCCGCTCGGTGAGATCGCGGGTGATCTTTGAAAAACCGATGAGATGTCCGGATGAGTTTCTTACCGCCGTGATGATGACATTGGCCCAAAAGCGCGAACCGTCTTTCCTTATCCGCCAACCTTCGTCCTCGAAACGCCCTTGCATCATCGCTCCACGCAGCTCCGTCTCGGGCAATCCCCGGTTGATGGCTTCCGGCGGATAGAAACGAGAAAAGTGGGAACCAATGATGTCGTCGGCGGAATAGCCTTTGATATGGGCCGCTCCCGCATTCCACGTTTCTACGATCCCCTGAGGGTTGAGCATGAAGATCGCGTAGTCCTTTACGCCCGAGACCAACAGACGAAACCGTTCTTCGTTCTGTACGAGCAACGAATCCCGCTCTCGCCGCGCCGTCGAATCGTGCGTAACGACGGAAAACCCCATCATTCGACCTTGGGCGTCGGCCACGCGTGTGATCACGACATCGGCCCAGAAGGCCGATCCGTCCTTACGGAGCCGCCAGCCCTCGCTTTCAAAGCGCCCGGCGGCAGCAGCTTGAGATAGTTCTCTCTGCGGCTGATAGCACTCAACGGCGTCCGCCGGATGGAAGCAAGAGAAATGCGAGCCGATGATCTCGTCTGCCGTGTATCCCGTGATCGCTTCGGCGCCCTCATTCCAGGACATGACGTGTCCTTCGGGATCCAGCATCAGAATGGCATAATCCCGAATGCCGTCGACGAGGGTCCGATAGGCTTCCGCGCCCGGCTGTTGCTTCGATCTCTGCGGTACGGTCGGCTTGCTCATGACGATTCGTCCTCTTCGGGGGGAGGCAATCTAGCCGGGGGTGGCGCACTCACCCACACGCGCGGTGGCCAGCGGATAGTAAATGCGCAGCCCGCTCTGCGCGCTCACCGGGGAGCGAATTTCCACCCGGCCCCCGTTTGCCATGATCCATCGCCGCGCAAACTCCATCACCAAATCCTGCGGACGGAGATTGACCGATTCGTCGCGCAACAGATCTCCCCCCTCGCGAAAGGCGTCGTAAGCCAGCTCAGAGCGCAGTTCCAGCAGCGCGTAACCATCCGCGCGGCGTAATTCGACGTGCAATTCGGCTCCTGCGGGCGAACCATCGATTCCCAACGCGAGCAGGCCGAGAAGCAGCGATCGCAGTCTGACAGGCTGGCTGAGCAACAGCATATCCTCGCAGCCGGACAGGCCGAGCTTGATGCCCTTGCTGAGTGCGTCGTTGCGCAAAAACTGCTGCGCTTGTCTGACTACGCTCGCGAGATTCAGGACAGTAGGTACGTCGTCATGCCCCGTTACTTGATTGACGATATCGACCAAGGCTTGTTCATGAGCCGCCATCGTGCGTTTGGCCCTCGAGGCGGCATTGTCGATCAGCGCTGTATTTACCGCATCGTGTTTGGCTGATCGAGCGAGCACCTCGACAGAACTGTAAACGGCCTGCAGCCCGCCGCGCATGTCATGAATATAGGCCCGGCGGCACCGCTCGTTGATCAACGTCTGGACGGCAGCGTCGAGAACATCCCCCGCCTGCCATGTATTCATAGAGAAATTCATGGATACTTACGAAGACAACCCGCTCCCCTGAGACGCGTCAAGCATATAGGTTAAGGGGAGCCCAAGAAAGATCCGGGCCGATGTGCGGGCCGCGGCAATTGTCCGACTGTGGAGCGAGGTGACGTAGGTCGATACCTACACCCGTGCAGCTGCGATCGGGTCGGGGTTTCAGCACAGCCGCGGCGCGACAGGCGGGCGAGCTGAGTCCCTGATGCGAGGATCTCTCTTCGTTGTGCTTTCCATTGGGCATGACACGCAGGCTATTCCGCCGCATCGAAGGACTCTATCGGTTGGACCCACCAACGTTGGTAGGTGTTTGCTGACGTGTCGTCTCGCAGAAGGAGCACTCGGCAGGAGGTGACCTACTCTGGATGGCAGCGCTGCCCGACTGCTTCCCCAATGAGACCGGGCAATAATGTGGTTCCGTCAAGATCGTGGGAGATGGCAATGTCTCTAGGAACAATACTGCTAATAGTTCTGGTCCTTCTTTTATTGGGGGCGCTGCCGGCGTGGCCCTACAGCTCAGGCTGGGGCTACTACCCGAGCGGGGGACTGGGCCTTCTTCTCGTCGTTCTGTTGGTCTTGGTCGTCACCGGACGAGTGTGATGTCCGGCTGATCGCAGAGGCTGCGACCGGCTGCCGTGCGATGCGTTGAGACATGCGACGGTCGGGACATCGAGCGTGCAATAGGTTCTAATGCGCTCACGATGACGACGGCACTGGACTATCCATTTAAAGCAGAACCCGGGAACGGCGACGGTTCCGCGATCGAAGTGGCCCCCGGCGTGCTGTGGTTTCGGATGCCTGTATTCGCCTCGCTTCCCTGGATCAATGTTTGGGCCATCGAGGAGGAGGGCGGTTGGACCATCGTGGACACGGGACTCAAATCTGCGAAGACGATGGACGCGTGGCAGGCCGCATTCGCTGGTGCTCTGGGCGGAGCCCCGGTTCTGCGGGTGGTGGTAACTCACATGCATCCTGATCATTGCGGCATGGCGGGTTGGATCGCGGAGCGTTTCAAGGTAAGCGTTTGGATGAGCCGCTTGGAATATCTCAGCTGTCGTTTAATGGCGGCCGACACGGGGCGAAAGGCACCCCAGGACGGCGTCGAGTTCTACCGTGCCGCGGGATGGGACGTCTCGGCGATCAATCGGTACAAGGCGAAATTCGGTTCGTTCGGCGAGATGATTTATCCCTTGCCGGACTCTTATCGCCGCATTTCAGACGGCGATACTCTGCGGCTCGGTGCCCGCGAATGGAACGTGGTCGTCGGTACCGGCCATTCTCCCGAACACGCGTGTCTGTACTGTCCTGAATTGAAATTGATGATTTCCGGGGACCAGGTCCTGCCTCGCATTTCGTCGAATGTGTCGGTGCATCCCACGGAGCCCGAGGCGAATCCGCTCAGCGATTGGCTCAACTCGTTGGCGATGATCAATCGGCGAATTCCGGACGACGTGCTGGTATTGCCGGCGCACAATAGTCCCTTCAATGGACTGCATGCGCGGGTCGACGAGTTGATTGAATCGCATCGGCGCGGCTTGGCGCGGCTCGAGGACTGGCTGTCGGAGCCCAGGAGCGTCGTCGAGGTATTCAGCGCGCTATTTTCCCGGCCCATCTCCTCCGATCTCCTCGGCATGGCCACGGGCGAAGCGATCGCGCACCTCAATTATCTTTGCGGAGCCGGACGCGCGATCCGCGAATCGGACAGCGCCGGGATTTGGAGGTGGATGAGACCTCCGTGATCTTTACCGGTTCTCGTTGGAGGTTCATAGTGCGTGCGCAATTCGACAAGTTTCCTTGAGCGTGAAGAGTCTTGCTCTCCTCGGATAATGGAACATCAATTGGAGACAGAAAATGAGCGCACATAGAGCATCCAATGCCAAGGTCCAAATCGCCAAAAATGGTCCCTACATGGTTTCCGGCGGCTTGCCGTTGAGCAAGCTGACCATCGGTACGAATTCAGCCGGCGAGTCGGTCAAGTGGATTGCGGGTCATGCGTATCCCCCTCAAGCCACGTATGCGCTATGCCGGTGCGGACAGAGCGCGAAGAAGCCGTTTTGCGACAACTCGCACCTCAAAATCAAATTCGACGGCACGGAAACCGCCAGCCGCGAACCTTATCAAAGACAGGCCAAGGTCATGCAGGGCCCCATCCAGTCGCTGACGGATGCTGAGCAGTTGTGTGCTTTTGCGCGCTTTTGCGACCCGCACGGACAGGTGTGGAATCTGGTCAATGAAACCGACAATCCGAACGCAAGGAAGAATTTTGTGAGGCAGGTCGGCGAGTGCCCGTCCGGACGGCTGGTGGCCTGGGACAACGCGACCGGGAAATCGATCGAGCCGCAGTTCGAGCCCTCGATCGGGCTCATCGAAGATCCCGCGAATGAGTGTGCGGGTCCGGTGTGGCTGAGGGGCGGCGTTCAAGTGGTCGGTTCGGACGGATTTCACTATGAAGTCCGCAATCGCGTGACGTTATGCCGGTGCGGCGCGTCGAAGAACAAGCCTTTTTGCGACGGCACGCATGCGGCAATCAAATTCAAGGACGAATGAACCGAGTCCTTTGTCCCGCAAGCCACCGTTCATTCGATCAAGGTGCCGCGGCGATCAGCCGAATGCGCGTAATTTCCGAGGGAACGCCGAAGCGATTCGGCGGGCCCCAGTAACCGGTGCCGCGGCTGACGTATACCCACAAATTCTTCAATCGATACAGACCGCCGGTGAAGGGCTGGAAAAAGCCGACGAAGAAGTTCCAAGGCCAGAACTGACCGCCATGGGTATGCCCGGAGATCTGCACGTCGAAGCCGGCACCGGCGGCCCCGGCCGCTGAATTCGGCTGGTGGGCGAGCAAGATTTTGGCTCCGGCATCGGCCGGTGAACCGCGCAGCGCCGCCGCGGGATCACTGTGCTCGGCAGCATCAAAATGATGCGCGCTCAAGTCCGTGACGCCGGCGAGGACCAGCGAGGCGCCGTCATGGTTCAAGACCACGTGCTCGTTCTTGAGCACCCGCAACCCGAGACGCCGGATTTCCGCGGTCCAGGCACGCTCGCCGGAGTAGTACTCATGATTGCCGGTCACGAAGTAAACGCCGTGCCGCGCGGCCAGATCAGCCAACGGCGCCGTGTGCAAAGACAATTGCTGTACCGAGCCGTCGACCAAATCGCCGGTCACCGCGATCAGATCCGCCTGTAAATCGTTGACGAGCGCGACGATTCCCTCGACGAAGCCGCGCCGGATCGTTGGCCCGACGTGCACGTCGCTGATCTGAGCGATCGAGAATCCGTGCAGCGCCTCGGGAAGGCCGGCTACCGGGATGTCGACTTCGACGATTCTGGGCCGGCGGCGCGCGATGTGCAAACCCGCAACTGTGACGAACGCGGTGAGTGCCAGTACCCATCGTGCGCTGGAGACAACCATTGAAGCGGCGTGCGCCGGGGACAGGAATAAATGCGCGCCCAATAGAACCAGGTCTCGCAGCAAGGTAAAGACGAGCAAAGAAGAAAAGACGCCCATGGACAGAACGCCGATCCAAGCCAGGAGATTGGCGAGAGAGGGGTTGCTGACTGCACGACTTCGTACGATTACCGGAATGACGACGCAGCAAACGATCAGCGCCGTAATACCGATGCAGACGCCGAGGCTACCGATCGACAAGGGAGGCAGCAGCCGCAAGCTGATGTACACCGGCAGCGAGAGGACCAGCCACAAGGGGTTCAAAAAGGCGCGACGCAGGGTCACATAGCCACATTGGGGGCGATGCCGCGCGAGTTCAAGTCCGCCGCATGGGCTTGCGAAGCGATTCCATCCCCTTGAATTCGACGAATTGGGTCGTGGTTGCCCACAGATAGTCGCCGTACAGGAACGGTTCGAATGACGCGCCGTCCATCGGCAGCGGCCGGATCTCGGCATCGGCGCGCGCTTCGTAAAAAAATGGGATGGACATGCGTTCCCGGCCGGCGCCGATCACGCGGTGCTCGGTTGCGTTGATTCTGCCGCCGCACCAGCGCTCGAGCACCTTGCCGAAATTGACCGT
>Ga0307470_10000395_pt1 | contig 22918 bp, 22 predicted proteins | sample atmos_gasesAM3C__FD_204565 | JGI IMG/M metagenome (GOLD analysis project Ga0307470, IMG submission 204565) | Hardwood forest soil microbial communities from Morgan-Monroe State Forest, Indiana, United States - atmos_gasesAM3C_05 | ecosystem: Environmental > Terrestrial > Soil > Temperate forest... | reverse complement strand
GCTCGGTAGCTACGTCGGGAAAGGATAATCGCTGAAAGCATATAAGCGAGAAGCCAACCACAAGATGAGTTCTCCCTGAAGACCCGTGGTAGATGACCACGTTGATAGGCTGGATGTGGAAGAGCAGCGATGCTCGTAGCTGACCAGTACTAATCGGTCGTTTGACTTGACCATAAATGCCTTGATTTGATGTTGTCTGCAGTGTGCATCCCTGCAACCCGTATTCAGTTTACCTAAAACACCGAAATCAAGTTTCCGGTGGTAATAGAGAGAGGGTCACACCCGTTCCCATTCCGAACACGGCAGTTAAGCCTCTCATCGCCAATGATACTGCGCGGGCAACTGCGTGGGAAAGTAGGACGCCGCCGGGATAAAATTTGCGAAAGGCCCTTGGGGAAACTCAAGGGCCTTTTTGTTTTCTGGTCGCCGGAACGCGCTCATACAGGTCGAAGTCGAAGTCCTGCATCACGCTTTTCTCCTTCCAGAGGAGCGCCCCGCAAAAGCGTTTTCGCAGACGATACTCGGGATGCGCTCGTAAAACACGATCATAGGGCGCATCGGCGCGATCGCCGGACGACACCAACATGAAATCCGGCTTCGCCGCGAGCTGCGCCTCCATCCAGATGCGCATCGCGCCCGGTGCCGCGCGCGGACCGCTGGGCCAACGGTTTGCATCGGACCAGTCCCAGAATGAAGGCGGCTGGCCATTGTGGTAGTTCACGAACACGTTGTGGTCGAAATACGGCTCTACCTCCATGCTCCAGACGCCGGCGCCAAAGAGGCGCGCCTTGTCAATGTTGTGCGCCGCGATGTACCGGGCTGCATCGTGGCTGCCCGTGAAATTCGAGCGCACGTCGTATGCGAGTGAGCGAAACGTCCAGGAGCAGTGCATAGCCACGGTGACTGCCATGATGACGTACGCCACCTCGTCGCCCTTTTGTCTGGCTCTCCGTTGTGACAGAGCCAACAGCGCCGTGAACACCATCGCCAGAAAAAAGACCCCCTCGTGCCAGGGACTGAAATAAAGCGCGGCGATCGGGAGAAGGACCGTGAACAGCACCGCGAACTCGAGGACCACGCCCCGTCGGAAAAACCACAAAACCAGCACGGCTGCCATGACGTTCGCGGCCAGGCCTGAAATCGCATGATCCGACCCTCCGAGGAGATTTTCGGCGAGCACACGCCATGCGATTTGAACGAAAAGCGTTGGGTTGAACGAGTGATTGATGCCGCCGCGTGATGAGAGGTCGGCTGGTAGCCATAGCATTACGACGACGCCAATCGTATTGAGGACCAGCAACGTCGCAGCGATCGCTGCTTTCCAGGGAGTGATGTTCGTTTTTCGCAGGCGTCCCCGCCCGAGGTCGATCAGAATCAAGAGCACGAAGCCGCCCGCAAGCGAAAGACCATAAAGGCTGACATCGCTCAAGGCCACGAGCAACAGCGCAAAGGGAATCACTTTACGATCGCGGCTCCCGTAAAGGGCAAGAATCAAAAACAGCAGAGGAGGGATGAGAACGTATTCGCGGGCGACGACCGTGTACTGATATGCGAAATAAAACGTGAAAGGCAACAACACGCGAGCAGCGATAGGCACTTGCCTTAGTCGAAGGAGCAGGACCACTCCGACGATGCCGCACAGAGCAGAGACGATGTGGAGGCTCTGGTAAGGGAGTCGCAGCTTCGCTGGAATCGCCAGGATCAGATACCAAAGCGGCGGATGGCCTTCATATGCGAGGTCGTGCGACAGTAGCTCGCTGATGGGTGCGTCCCGGGCGAGGAGCCAGGCCTGTGCCTCGTCCCACCATGGCTCGTGTACGCTAACCCCGATCGTGACGACCGCCAGGTAACCTGCGAAGGCGAGGGCTAACAGGAACTTATGAAGGAGCGGTTCGGGTTTGGCTGCTGTTGTCGCATCGTTCGCGTTCATTGGTCACGCCTGACTGGACAGGGTGGCGGTTGCGACGAGTTGCCGCCCGACGTGGACGCTACGTATGTTCAGGTAGAAGAGCGCGTCCAGAAACGCGAATAACGAGCGGTGCCCGAGGCCGATCTTCTCATCGGTAAACCGGCCCGTCGCCTGTGGTGCGGCCGCCAACGCAATGCGGAACAGAGTGTGGAAAGGAAACCCCCAGGCTGCGGCGCGCACGATCTCGAATCCTGCACTCGACAAGAGCAGACGTAGTTCGTCGAGGCGATAATGTTTTCGATGGCCGATCGAGCGGTCGAAATCGTTCATTGGACCGGCCGGCACCGTGACAACCAGCCGCCCACCGGGACGGAGAAGGTCGTGCGCCAGTAAGAGCGCGCGCTCCGGAGCGTCGAGATGCTCGAGGACCTCGCTGCAGACGACAGCGTCTGCCTGTCCGTGAAATCGTGCCGCAGCGGCGCCGTGGTCATCGAGATCGCTCTGCACAAGTTCCGCTGCCGGCAAGCGCCGTCTTGCCTGTTCCAGGGCCAACGGTTCTACATCGATGCCGATCAGACGCGCATCTGGCCGCTCTTGTCCGATACGCTCCAGCAGCGCGCCGCTGCCACAGCCGAGGTCGACCACGACCGCTCGATGAGGCAGGCCTTCAAGTTCGCGCACGACCAATCGCCATCGGTGCCGCTGCGCCGGGCTGAGCTCGTTCGCAAGCGAGAAGTTGCCCCACAGCTCCTCGTTCTCGGCGGCGTCACTCACGAGTGGTCGTCCCCGCGCCGGGCGCGGATCTGATCCTCGCTGTTCCGCATAACATAGGCCCGATAAAGCTGTGAGATGCGTTTATAGACGATGAACAGGGCGTTCTCGCCGCCGATGCGAAACGGACGCACGTTGTGGGTCATGCCGACGCGCTCCCGATAGGGGATGTGCACCTCGGCGAAGCGGCGGCCAAGTTTGTGCGCGCCTTCGAGCTTGATCTCAGCGCTGAAGTTCCAGCCGTTCGCGACCAGTCGCAGTTCAGTGAGGGCGCTCTTTCGGAAGATCCACATCCCCGACAGCAGGTCGCGAAAGTACTTCAAGGAAACCGCGCTCCCGAGGAGACTGAGAGAACGATTGCCAAACTGATTCAACGACTCCATGCTCTGGTGGTCCGCCAGCGGGAAGCGCGAGCAGGAGACGAAATCCAGTCCGCGACGATCCATTTCTTCCACGATCTGCGGCGCCAGCTCGACGGGATATGTGCCGTCCGCGTCGCCGGTGATGATGATGTCTCCGGTCGCGGCGATGAATCCGGTCTTATACGCCAGGCCGTAACCGCGCACGAGCTGAACAATCACAGCCGCGCCGGCGCGTTCAGCGTTGATCTTTGTCGAATCCGAGGAGCCGCCGTCGATGACGATGACCTCGTCGATGCCATCGGGCGCACGCTCGATGGTGGCGACGACGCCCTCTTCTTCGTTGAGCGCTGGAATGACGAGAGTTGCCCGATGAGTACCGAACATCCGAAGGCAGTATAACGGCCGTGCGATACGATCGCGGATGATGAGCGCCGACTACCCGCTCGACCTCCAGCGCGTCGCCTACTCGTACCTCGAGCGTCCGAACCGAAGCGTGCTGGCGTTACTGGAGCGTAGCGTTCTTCGTGCGCGGCCGGATGCGACGATCCTCGACGTCGGGTGCGGCTGCGGCGCGAATGCCAGAATAGTGCGCGAGCGCTGGCCGGAAGCGCGGGTCGTCGGCATTGAGCCAAACGCGAAGGCGGCGGAGGCGGCACGCGAGGTTTGCGATCGCGTCTTTCACGGTACGCTCGAAGAGTGGATCGGCTCGGGAGATGATGCCCCCTCTGTCGATGCGGTCGTTCTCAGCGACGTCCTCGAGCACATCGCCGACCCGGTGCAGTGGCTGCGGACGATGGCGGCGTTGCCGCGCCTCGGAGACGCTACGTGGATCATCTCCGTGCCCAATTTCGGTGTCTGGTACAACCGCCTGCGAACGCTTGCCGGACGCTTCGACTACGCCTGGTCCGGCCTCTACGACCGCACCCACCTCCGCTTCTACACGCGCAAGTCGATCCGCCGAATGCTGGCCTATTGCGGATTCGAGATCGTAGCCATGCGCGGCACGGCCTCGATCGTCCAATCCGCCGCACCACTGTTGCGGAAGCAGTTCGCCGAAGAGCTGACGGCTGGCGATCACTTGGCATTGATAGGCTCGCGCGCGTTCCAGTTGTACCAGCGGGTGGTCGAGCCAGCGGAGGAAATGCTCTGCAATCTCTGGCCGTCACTGTTGGCGTTTCAGATTGTCATCGCCGCCCGCCGGCCGCGATAGCATGCTGAACGGAATGCAACTCGTCCCGCGCCTAACGAAGTTCTTCACGCAACTCATCAGCGAGACGAGCGGGTTGTCGCTGGCCGATACACTCGTCCTTGCCGAGCACGCTCCGCAGATCGTCACCGATGGTGAGCTTGCGCACGAGATCCGCGAATTCCGCGTTCTACTCGGGCGCTTTCGCATCGACGATGCGCCGATCGAGTCTCTCCTCGATCACGCTGTGGCCCGTTCCTTGGCAGTGTTCTTTCGCGCGTTTCCGATTCCCTTTCGCGACGAGCACATTCATCTCACCGGCTCGCTCGATGCGGAGTTCATCTGGCCCCGCCTGGCGAAGCTTCTCGACGGCCCGCAACGTGCGATGTACGAAGCGAAAATCGTCGAGGTCTACGGACCCGGCTCGTTGCCCATCCGAGGCGTTGCGGATGTCGACCGCTTGATCCGCCTCGGCGACGACGATCGTTTCGACCGCTACCTGAAAATCCTCTACCTGGCCAAGCTGATCCTGACGACGCGCGATGCTCATCGCGAGGCTGCGTACCACATGGCCAGACGCCTTTATCGTCAGGCGAACGTCGGCTTGATCCGGTTGAAATTCACGCTCTTTCGCGAGACGACGGATTCCTCCGAACAGATCCCCGGCATCAATGATCTGACGGCCGAGGACGTCATGCTGGGCTTGTACGAAGGCTTTCGCCAGTTTCAGAGCGAAGTGCCGTCGTTCCGCTTCATCCTCTCGCCGAGCTTCCGCAAGGAGCCGGGCTTCTACGATGCCGCGCGCTATCCCAACAAACGCGCCAGCTTTGACGATCAGGTCCGGCAGATCATCGAGTTGCTCAAGCAACATCCCGAGCTACGCGACGTGGTTACTGAAGTCGACACCGTCGGTAACGAGCGCGGCTTCTATCGCAAAGCGCATTTTCAGGAGATGCGCGTCGGCTTCCGCAAACTGCAGGCGTACGGGTTCCGCACCCGCAGCCATCACGGCGAGACCTGGAACACGCTACGCCAGGGAATCCAGGCTGTCGATAACGCCATGAACATCTGGTACGTCGACGCCATCGAGCACGGTCTCTCCCTCGGCATCAATCCGAACTTCTACTTCCACCGCATGCTGCAACGCGTTCTCACGGCAAACAGCCGCGGTGAGCCGGTCGGCCTCGCCACACGCGAGCATGACGAGTTGCTCGATATGGACTGGAGTGGCGGCCGTGACGAGATCCGCGACAAGCTCATGCGCGGCGATCCGCTCACGGATCGCGAGGCCACGCTGGCGACGAAGACGAAGTTCCACCACGCCCGCGAGGTCGAGCACTACCAGCACGACGTCCTGAACCGGATGATCGACAAACGCCTGACGCTCGTGGCGCTCCCGTCATCGAACAAGAAGCTGACCGGCGCGCTCTCGGATTACAAGCACCACCCGTTCTCGTGGTGGGAAAAGAAGGGCCTGCGCCTCGGCGTCGGTACCGACAACGACGTGACGCTGAACACGAACTTTATCCGTGAAATGCTCATTCTCCTGCTGACGGATCCGCTGGAGTTGAAGATCACGAAGCTGCTGATCGTGACGACCGGCGAGTCGCGGCGGCCGCATCTCAGTCATCTGTTGTGGCGGATGAGGAAGGCGAGCGAGGAATACGAAGGTGACGATCGGCGCGCCGAAGACTAACGCTCTGCTCTCGTACGTCGCGATCTTCGTCGTCGCTGCCGTCTCTCGCCTTCTCATCGCGTACCTGTTTTTCGGTTCCGCCGATATCGTCAACGACACGCTCGACAGCGCCCGCCTCTTCGACGGCTCCGTCTTCAGCGCCCGCGTTCCCTATCTCCCGGGAGTCCACCTCTTCCTGTGGCTCGGCGGGCAGCTCGCGGTTCGCACCCAACTTCCGGTCGCGTTCTGCTACAAGATCTTCCCGTGTCTTTTCGACAGCCTGATCGCTGTGTTGATCGCTCTGTCGGCCGCCGATCGTCCCCGCTCGCTTCGACTCGGCTACCTCTACGCCCTCGCGCCGGTCCCGGTGATCGTCATGGCGCTGCAGGGTCAGTGGGATGGCGTGTTTCTCTATTTCCTGATCCTGTCGATCTTTCTTCTCCGGCTCGGAACGCGCCTCGGCGACGTCCTGGCCGGCGCCGCGTTCGTGCTTTCGGTCGTCGCCAAGCCGGTCGCTGCGCCGCTCCTTCCCTTTTTCTTCCCGGCGCCATGGCTGGTCTTCGGCAGACGCGGCGAACGCAACGCGCAGATGCGGACGTTAACGCTGATCCTGGCGATGGGGGCGACGACACTGGCCTATCTCCTGTTGCTGGTGGCGATGCATTCGCCGCTTGGCATCGCGGAAGTCCGCGCAATCGTCATCTACGCGCAGCACGGGGTCCAGTTGATGGGCTTACCGATGTTGCACGACTTCGGCCTGCCTCGCACAATCGGGCTTCTCTCTTTCGTGGCGCTGCTTCCGGCGTACTGGTGGGGCCGCCTCTCACGCGAGCGCGCCGTTCTCCTGTTCTTCGCCTTCGTGCTGGGTATCTGCGGCTCCGCTCCTCAGTATCTGAGCTGGATCGTGCCCTTCGCCATGCTGTCGGGGGATCTCGCGTTCGCCGCGCTGTACAACTTCCTTTGCGGGATCGTTCTGCTCGTCTACTACCGCAATCCCGGAACGAGCGGCCGCAACATCGAGAATCTCGGCACGTACTCGCCGCTGCGCGCTTTCACATGGCTCGCTCCGTCATTGACGGATCTTCATCAGAAGTCCCTGATCGTGTTTTACGGTGGCAACCTGATCATTCCGCTGGTTGCAATCGTCTTCTTCACTGTGACACTGCTTCACATCGCTCGTCGCGATGGGTCAGTCATCGTACCGCTCCAGCCGGTAACGACGCAGCACCGCCGCGTCGCGGCGAGCTCGCTCCTGCTCGTCGCCCTTCTCCTCGTCGCATTCTGCGCTTGGGCGAAGATGCAGCCACTGATCAGTGGCGGTGAATTCACGCAACACATTCAGGCCCGCATCGACGCCGAGTATTGGTGCGTTCGCGTAAAAGATCTGGACCCGATCACACTCGCACCCATGTGGGTGTTGCCGTCATTCGTCGATCACACCACGCCGGTCCGGCCGGTGAACGTATTCACGATCGGCGTCGGGTGGACTTTCATCTGGACCGCGGCTGCCTTCGCCATCGCAAGGCGCACCGATAAGGCGACGAGCTGATGATGGTGGCCGAGAACATGTCGCCCGCGCTCTCGATCGTGATGCCTGTGTACAACGAGGCGGAGGCGCTCGAGCAGGTCGTCGCGGAGTGGGTAACGATGCTCGACGGCGAGCCCATCGACTACGAGATGCGTATCTACGACGATGGCTCGCGCGACGGCACCGCCGAAGTCCTTCGACGACTTGCCGCGAACAATCCCAGGATTGTTGCCACCACGAAGGCGAATAGCGGGCATGGCCCGACAATCATGCGCGGCTACACCGAGGCTCGCGGAGAGTGGGTGTTTCAGACCGACAGCGATGGGGAGATGGGAGCGGTCTCGTTTCCGAGCCTCTGGACCGTTCGCGACGATTTCGATTTCCTGCTTGGTGAACGCGAGGGGCGCCTGTCATCGATGCACCGCAAGATACTGACCGGCGGTTCGCGCGCCGCGGTCGCGCTGCTCTTCGGCCGTGCGGTCGTCGACGTCAATTCGCCCTACCGGCTCATGCGTGGCGCGTGGCTGCGCGGCGTCCTGCCTCTCATTCCGGTCGATGCGGCGGTGCCGAACATCATTCTCACCGGTCTGGCCTCGAAAACGCGGGCGCGCATCTTCGCGACACCCGTGCCCTACCTTGCGCGGCGGCACGGCACGACCTCGCTCAACCTCCGACGCATCACCCATCTCGCCGTTCGCGCGGTGATCGACGCGGCGAAAGTCGCCTTTCGACGGTCACGATGAACGATCCGGGTCGAATCATCATCATCGGTGCCGGCCCGGCAGGACTCGGCGCCGCGCACCGTCTGCAGGAGCTCGGTCACGCTGATCATCTTTTGGTTGATGGTCGCGGCGGACCGGGCGGACTCGCGGCCAGCTTTGTCGACCGCCAGGGCTTCACGTGGGACATCGGCGGCCACGTGCAGTTCAGCCACTACTCCTACTATGACGACGTCCTCGACGCCCTGGGGATCGAGTGGCTGCACCACGAGCGTGAGTCGTGGGTCTGGATTCGTAACCGCTTCGTCCCTTACCCGTTCCAGAACAACATCCACCGACTCGATGCCGATGATCGCGAGAGGGCGCTACGCGGGCTCGAAGTCGCAGCAGAGCTGCGGCCGTCGCGGCCGAAGCCTGAAAACTTTCACGACTGGACCGTTTCGATGTTCGGCTCGGGTCTCGCCGACATCTTCATGACGCCGTACAACCTCAAGGTCTGGGGCTACCCGCTCGATGTGCTGGGGACGCGATGGGTCGGCGAGCGCGTGGCCGTGCCGGACCTCGAGCAAATCCGCCGCAACATCCGCGAGCAGCGTGATGATTGCGGATGGGGACCGAACACCAGGTTTCGTTTTCCGCTCACCGGTGGCACAGGCGCGATCTGGAAGGCGGTTGCCTCGCGTCTCGATCAGGAGCGTTTCGTCTTCGGTGATCGTGTTGCCGGGATCGATCCGAATGCGAGGATCGTCCGGTTGGCGAGCGGGCTCACGCTTGGATACGACCTCCTCATCAACACGATGCCGCTCGTCGAGCTTGCGCGGCTCATCGACGGATTCCCGGAGCACGGATTGCGCGCCGCGGAATCGCTGGTCTTCACCTCCTCGCACATCTTCGGCATCGGGCTCCGCTACGGACGACCCGATGCGCTGGCGAAGAAATGCTGGATGTATTTTCCGGAAGCGAACAGCCCGTACTATCGCGTCACCATGTTCTCGCACTACTCGCCGCGCAACGTGCCCGGCGGCGACGGCTACTGGTCGCTGATGGCGGAGGTGAGCGAGACCGCGGTGAAGCCCGTCGACGCCACCACGATCTTCGATGACGTCGTGCGCGCCCTCCGTGAGGATCATCTCATCGGCCCGGAGACAGAGATCATCAGTCGCTGGTATCACGCCGAGAAGTACGGTTATCCGGTACCGTCCACGAACCGCGACGCGGCATTGAACGTCGTGCAGCCGCTGCTCGAAGAGCGTCGCATCTTCTCGCGCGGCCGTTTTGGTGCCTGGAAATACGAGGTCTCGAACCAGGACCACAGCTTCATGCAGGGCGTCGAGCTGGTGAACGCGCTGACCGGACTCGGAGACGAACCGACAGTGACCAGGCCTGACTACGCGAACAGCGGCGTCTTCCTTCGCAAGGACAAGCAGCAGTGATGTTCATGCCGCCGCATTCGTCGCCTGATCCGAGGTGATCCTTCCGTCGTGAATCTCCACCACCCGGCTGGCGCGGCGGGACAGCGCGGGGTCGTGGGTGATGATCACGATCGTGCGGCCCTGCTGCCAGAGGTCGGTGAAGATGGACATGATGTCGCCGCCGGCGGAGGAGTCGAGGTTGCCGGTGGGCTCGTCGGCAAGGACGATGTCGGGCTCCATGGCCAGGGCCCGGGCGATGGCCACGCGCTGCATCTGGCCGCCGGAAAGCTCGGTCGGTTTGTGATCGAGGCGATCGCCGAGGCCCACTCGATCGAGAAGCTGTGAGGCGCGCTGGTGACGTTCGGCTGGCTTCACGCCGCCGAAGAGCATCGGCAGCTCCACGTTCTCGAGGGCTGTGATGTGCGGCAGAAGGTTGAAGGCCTGGAAGACGAATCCGACGCGGCGGTTGCGGATCTCCGCCAGCGCGTCGCGCGTCACGCCGGAGACGGCCTGTCCGCCGATCTCGTAAACGCCTGATGTCGGTGTATCGAGGCAGCCCACGAGATTCATGAGTGTCGACTTGCCCGAGCCTGACGGGCCGACGATAGCCACCATCTCGCCCTTCTCGATCTCCAGGTTGATGCCCTTCAGGGCCTCGACCTTGATCTTGCCGGTGTCGTAGACCTTGCGGATCTCTTCCATCCGGATGATGAGGTTGTTGGTGGTAGCGGTCATTGGTTGTCTCCAGGCGTCTTCATTCGTACCTCAACGTCGAAGCGGGATCGACGCTGGCGGCGCGTCGCGCGGGGAAGTAGCCGGCGGCGAGGCCGATCATGCCGAGGATCAGGGACGTGGCGATACCGATCTGCGGCGAAAGAGTTGGCCGGCCGAGGAACGACATCACCTGGTTATTCTCGATCGGGATGAACGAGGTCAGCGCCACCAGCAGCGTGGCGATGATGATGCCCAGCGCGCCGCCGATGAACGTGTAGACCAGCGCTTCCAGCACGAACGGAGCGATGATCCAGCGCTGCTTTGCTCCGAGAGCCATCTTCACGCCGATCTCGCGCGTCCGCTCCTTGACCACGGCGTACATGATGTTGGCCACGCCCACGCCTCCGATCAGCAGCGTCAGTGCGCCCACGATGCCCAGGAAGAGCTGGATACCGATGGTGATGTTGCCCGTGGTCTTCGCGCTCTTGACCATATCCCACGTCTGCAGGGCGCGGTCATCGGTCGGATCGAAGCGGTACTTCGCGCCGAACAGCTCGTTGACCTTCTTCAGCGCCGCCTTCATCCCTTCGGGCTTTTCCGACTCGATGACCATCACGTTCAAGATGTCCCGTCCGAACTGCGCCTTAAACGTCGTGATGGGGATGACCGCGTGATTGGCGTCGGGTCCGCCGTACATCCCCATCTGCGTCTTCTTCTGCATCACGCCGATCACGGTGTACGGGGAGTTGTTCACTAACAGCGTCTTCCCGGCCGGCGGTTCGTCGCCGAAGATGTCCTTGGCCATGTCGTTGCCGAGGAAGATGACGCGCCGGCGCTGCACTTCATCCTCGACGCTGATGAACCGGCCGCCCGCCTGCGCGTAGTGCTTGCGGTCTTCGCCGAAGACGTAGTTGACGCCGATGATGCGTCCGTTGACCGTCTTGCGGCCGTAGGTGAGAGCGTTGCGGTAGGAAGTGAGCTCGCCGTGAACGGCTCGGAGCTCCGGCATCCGCTCGCGGATGAAATCGACGTCATCGATGCGCAGGCGGATGGCGCGGCCGGGCGGCATCCCTTTCCAGGCCTTCGTGGTCTCGCTCGGCCACATCACCGCCAGGTTCTCGCCCGTGGATCGCCGGTTCTTGTCGAGCTGTCGCTTGAGCCCTTCGCCGAATGCCAGGAGCAGCAGGATGGCCACCGTGCCCCAGGCGATCGCTGCGATCGTCAGATAGGCGCGTTTCTTCTGCAGCCGCGACGATGTGGCGAAGAGGTTGAGGATGACGTGGAGGTCTGTATTCATGCGTGCGGCTTCGCCGGGTTGTCGGTTGTCGGTGATCGGTTGTCAGTTGTCGGTAGTTGGTTCTGTTGTCAGAGCTTCATCGCTATGACTGGATCGAGTCTGGCCGCATCTCTGGCGGGGAAGTAGCCGGCCACGAAGCCGACCAGTCCGAGTGCGACCGACGTCAGCACCGCAACGAGCGGTGAGACCACCGGATCGCCGACGTATTCGCTGAGGCCGAGCTTCGGAAAGACCGCACAGATGGTGAGGGAGATGGCGAAGCCGATGATGCCTCCCAGAAGCGTGACCAGCATGGTCTCGATCAGGAACTGCGAGAGGATGTAGCGCTGCTTCGCGCCGAGGGCCATCTTGATGCCGATCTCGCGCGTGCGCTCCTCGACCACCACGTTCATGATGTTCGACACGCCGATGCCGCCGACCACGAGCGTCAGCACGCCGATGATGCCCAGGAATGCGTTAAATGCCAGCATGAACGTGTCGAAGAACACGAACTGTTCGGTCGTATCCCACATCGACAGCGCTTCCTTGTCCTTGGCGTCGAAGCGCAATCGTTTGCCGAGCGCGGTGCTGATGCGCTTGATGACCGCTTTCGTGTCGCCGGCCGTGGCTGCCTGGAAGACGAAGTTCCCGATGTATTTGTCGCCGTTCAGTGCGCGATAGGTGGTCGAGGGTATGAACATCTTCTCGTTGTCGCGGCCGCTGTAACTCGAGTCCTGGTCCTTCTCCAGGAGAACGCCGACGATGAGGAACGGCGATTGGTTGACGGTGATGGTCTTTCCGACGGGAGACGTCGTGCCGAAGATGTCTTTGGCCAGCTTGTCGCCGAGAAACGCAGTGCGCCGAAGCTCGTTGACGTCGATGGCATTGATGAAGCGCCCGCCGGTCTGCGGGATCAGGTTCCGCATCGAGCCGAAGTCGGGAGCGACGCCGGACGTGTCCACCGAGAGCGTCTTCGTGCCGTACTCGACCTTCATGTTGGTCTGGTACTCGGCGGAGATCGCCTTCAGCCCCTCGATATTGCCGCGGACGGTGCTCAGGTCCTCGTCGGTGATGCGGATCTTCCTCCCTTTGCCCAGCCCTTCGTACGGGATCGACGTCAGCCCCGGCCAGGCGATAACGATGCGATCGCCGAGGCCTGCTGTCGACTTGATGAGCTGCTTGTGCAGCCCCGTGCCGAACGCCAGCATCAGGCTGATGGCCACGGTGCCCCAGACGATTCCGAAGATCGTCAGAAAGGTACGGAGCTTTTCCGCCTTGAGATCGCGGAGGAGCTGTTTGAGGACGTCTTTCATGGTTGTTAGGTTGCTGGGTTGCAAGGTTGCAAGGTTGCAAGGTTGCTGGGTTGCGGGGTTGCTAGGTTGCAAAGTTGCTGAGTTGATGGTTACCGGGTTGCCAAGTTGTCAACCCAGCAACTCAGCAACCTAGCAACCCAGCAACCCAGCAACCCAGCAACCTCCTACGAAATCTCCTTCGGCGGCCGCTCCACGATCTTCTCGCCCTTCTTCAGGCCGGCCAGCACTTCGACGTTGAGGCCGTCGGAGATGCCGGTCTTGATGTCCACCTTCTTCGGTGATTTGGGATCGCTGCCCGGGACTTCCACGCTTGCTTTCTTGCCGCCGTCGGCGAAGGTGACCAGGCGCTCGGGGATGACCAGGACGTCCTTCTTCTCGCGGATGATGACGTCGGCGTTTGCGGAGTAGCCGGCGCGAAGGGTGATCTTGCTCGGATCGAGCTCGACCTCCACGTCGAACAGCGTCGCGCCTTCCTTTTGTTGGGCCTGCGGCGCGATTCGGGAGACGTGGCCGGTGACTACGTCGGTCGGCAGCGCGCCGACCTTGATGCGCGTGGTCATGCCCACGGCCAGCTTGCCGACGTCGATCTCATCCACTGTTCCCTTGAAGATCAGATCGCGCATGTCGGCCACCGAGGCCATCTCGGTGCCGGGCTGGTACGAAGTGAGAGGGACGATCGGATCACCAGGATTGACCGTGCGGGTGAGGATCGTGCCCGCGGCCGGCGCGGTGATGATCGATTCCGTGCCCGACACTGTCAGACGGCCTTTGCGGGTCAGGTCGCGATTCTGCTCCGCTCTGTTCAGCGCTACGCGAGCCAGATCGAAGGATTCCTTCTTCGCTTCGACATCTGATTTCGGGAGCACGCCTGAGCGCGACAACTGCAGCGATCGCTGGTAGTCGGCTTCCGCTTTCTTGAACGATGCCTCGGCTGACTCGACCGTCCGATCGACCTCCGTCACTTCCATCGGCGTCGGATCAGGCGCGATCTCGAAAAGCGGGTCGCCGGCCTTGACAGTGTCGCCGACCTGGACCAGAGCCCGCTTGACGATGCCCGAGATCTTCGACTTGACCGAGAACTTCTGCCGCGGCTGAATCTGCCCCACGGCCACGGCCTTCTCCACGATCGAGCCCTGGATGACCTCGACCTGCTTCATGTCGCCGTCACCCTTCTTGCCGTTGCGGGTCCACGCGTAAACCCCCGCGCTGGCGCCGGCAAGCACCACCAGAATGAACAACGTCTTCCATAGCTTCCGCATGCGTTTCTCCAGCTTCCAACCAGCTTGTACGGAGGATTTGACGAAGGGTTAACGCTAAGGTTGGCCTCGTTGCAAGAAAAAGAGGCACGACCGCTGTTACCCCGTCCTGCTCACCGTCCTCCTTCTAACGGAGAAACCTTCGCGATCCGGAGATGTCCAATGCTCAAGGCAGAGTCAACGAAGTCCAAAACAGTCGCACGGATGGCAGTCCTTCTCACGTTTCTGATCGTGGTCCCCTCGGCGCTGGCGCAGGGACGCAGCGTCATGCGATCGGGTCCCGGCACCGGCGACAACCTGCTGCACGTCGTACCGTGGCATTTCCTCAACAAAGGCGGCCCCCTCGCCACCGGGCCGCTGGTGCTGTACTGGCTGCCGGCCTCGCCCAAAGAGATCGAGGATTCTCCGTTGCAAACGTCGAAGGTCCTCATCCAGGACGCCGTCCTCTGCATCGGCTTCGAGATCGTCGATTCGAGTGATGCCACGATGATCGCCAAGCTCGGCGCGGAGGGGAAGCTCCCCGCGGCGGTCCTTGCCGACGGGCAGGGCAACGTCCTCCGACGCGTCGAAGGCTTCCGCGGCAAGCTCGTCCTGGTCTCGGTCGAGAGGATGGTGAGCGACGAATTGCACGCCCGAGGGGAGACCATGTACACGCGGATCACCGAGGCCAAGAAACGTGCTGTCAGCGGCGACAAAGACGGCGCCATCGATCTCTACCGGAAGGTGTGGGACGAACGGTGCTTCTTTCCCCTGGCAGGCGAGGAGGCGCAGCACGCGCTCAAGGCCCTCGGGGTAACCGTGGTCGAGCCGCCGTCGCTGTTTGCGATTGATCCGAATCTCGCTCCGCCGAAAACGACGACGGCGCCGGGTAAGCGACCGAACGGGCATTGATGTTCTAAAAGCGACCACAGAGACACAGAGAGCACGGAGATGTTCTCCGTGTTCTCTGTGCCTCTGTGGTTATTTTTTCTGGAGAGGGACCAACAACCCATTCCTCTCCCCCGACGAGATCGCATCCTTCGCAAACCCAAACGTCCCCTGCTCCCGAATCTCCTTCGCCCCTCGGAGAAAAGCCCCCAATGCCGCGCGATGCAACGCCGATCCCACGCTGATCCGCCTCACTCCGAGGGCCGCCAACTCGGACACCGAGAACGAGGCGTTCTTCAATCCCATCACCACATTCACCGGTTTGCTCACCGCCGCGCATACCGCGCGAATATCCTCGGCTTTGGTGAGCCCGGGCGCGTAGAGACAGTCCGCGCCGGCGTCCGCGTACGCCTGCAGTCGTCGGATCGTATCGTCCAGATCCGGCCGGCCGTGCAGGAAGTTCTCCGCGCGGCCGACGAAGACGAATGGGAAGGGAAGGGCGTGGGCTGCCTCGGCAGCTGCTGCGACGCGCTCGACGGAATGCTGGAAGTCGTAGATCGGCCGGCCAGGATCGCCGGTCGAATCTTCGATCGACCCACCCACGAGGCCCGCCACCTCACCCGCCAGGCGAATCGTCTCCGCGGCTGCCTCGGGTGTGTGACCGAAGCCATTCTCCAGATCGGCTGCCACCGGCAGATCGGTGGCATCGACGATGGCTTTGGCATTGGCCAGCGTCTCCTCGCGAGTCACCTCCCCAGTGCCGTCCAGCTTCGCGAGCGCGAAGGCCAGTCCGGCGCTGGTGGTGGTCAGAGCCTCGAAGCCGAGGTTAGTCAGGACGCGAGCCGTGCCGGCGTCCCATGGGTTGGGGATGACGAACGCACCGGCGCGGGCGTGCAACGCCTGGAACCGCTCGCCTTTTTCACGTTGGCTGACAGGCATGGATCATCTCCCTTTCACGGAACCTCGGACGTCAGAAACTCGCGAAACGGCTTTTCCCACACCGCCGCCCAGGTGTGCGTGCCGTGCCCGTGCGTGTTCGCGCTCACCGGGATCAGCAGGTAGTGGCCGCGCTTGACCCGTTTGATGGCCGGCTCGAGGATGCCCAGCTCCGGCGGATTGATGAAGTCGTCCGCGGAATTGATGGCCAGCAACGGCGCGGCGATGCGCTCGAGCTGCGACGATGGGTCGTAGTTGCGCGACGACTCGATGGCGTAGAGGAGATCATCGCCATCGGTCGCCGGCACGCGCGTCTTCATCTGGTCTGTTATCCAATGATCGGCGTCGTCGCGCGTCGGCGCCGTCTTCTGCCACTGCAGCGGCGCGCTGCCGACGATCAGCAGAATCTGCACGGCCGCGTTCACGTCGCCGTGCTGCAGGTCATCGATCATCATCTTCCGCCAGATGCGATTGCGCCCCGCGATCTGCGCCGGCGCGCTGGCCAGCGGCACCAGGGCATCCATCGCCTCCGGCCAGCGCTCGCCCCACATCCACGTGTGCATCCCGCCCATCGACGTGCCCATGACCAGGTAGAGATGATCGACGCCCAGCCCCTCGGCGAGGAGGCGATGCTGCAGCTCGATCATGTCGTCGTAGTCGTAGTGCGGGAACTTCGCGCGCAGTCCGTCGCTTGGCTTGCTCGATTTCCCGTGACCGACGTTGTCGGGGATGACGATGAAGTACCTGCTGGCGTCGAGCGCCCCTCCCGGCGCGAAGAGCACGCCGGCGAAACGGTCGTTCAGGAATTGCTGCAACGATCCCCCCGTGCCGTGCAGCACCAGCACCGCATTCGTCCCATGCTCGGTCTTCCTCAACGTCCCGATCGTTGCGTAGTGGATGCGCACCTCGGGCAGCACCTCCCCGCTCCGAAAGTGAAAGTCCCTGACCACGAAGTCGGCCTCGACGGCCTTGGGCGCCTGGGCATGTACGGCGACGGCGAGGAGGAGGAGAGCGAGGGCGGTGAGGGTTCGCATGGCGGGGAAGTGTAGCGCCGGAATTCCGTGACCGCGGAGTCAGGAACCGAGGGTGCGCAGTCTGGAGTCGAGGATGCGCAGTCTCAGATCGAGACTGCGCACTCTCGAATCGAGGATGCGTACTCTCGATCTGAGACTGCACACTCTCAAATCGAGACTGCGCACTCTCAACTTGAGACTAAACACTCTCGATTCGAGACTACGCACTCTCAGATCGAGGATGCGCACTCTCAAGTTGAGACTAAACACTCTCAAATCGAGACTAAACACTCTCGATTCGAGGATGCGCACTCTCGAATCGAGACTGCGCACTCTCGATTTAACCCTCCGCGGCCCGAAAATCGACCAGAAATGGTGACTCCACGGTTCGTTCCACAACGAATCACTTTGAAAAGCGCCGAAAAACGTAGGTCGGACTCTCAGTCCGACCGGAGCTTGCGCGGCCGTCAGCTACAGGCGTCTATCAAGTACCGGCCTCCCAAGCGCCGGTCGGACTAGAGAGTCCGACCTACGTTCGAATCCCCCCGAAACCTTTCTCCGGGCGCCGTCGTCAAAGAGATATGTCGGCCGAAGACCTCTCCCGCATGTCCCCTTTCAAAAGCGGAAACGTAGGTCGGACTCTCCAGTCCGACCGGAGCTTGCGCTGTCGACAGCTCCAGGCGGCTAACGATTACCGGTCTCCCAAGCGCCGGTCGGACTAAGAGTCCGACCTACGTTCGAACCCCCCGGGAACCTTTCTCCGGGCGCCGTCGTCAAAGAGATATGTGCATCGATGGCCGTACCTCCCCGGAACCTCATGCCCGCGCACCCCCGGAACAATCCCCCGCTCTCACTCATCGTCCGGCAGCGCGTCGCTGCCGGGGTGCAGATCTGGCTGAAGTACCTCAACTCTTTGACCCGCGCGGGGAACGGCAAGTTCACGCGTAGTAGTAGTTGTCCGAGACTTGAATGCAAAAAAATAGTGAGTCCGCCCCTCTATCCACCACCACCACCACGACCGCCGCGAAGTCCGCTGCTGCTGATGTACCCCCGACCGATGGATTGGCGACAGATGTCGCCCAGGTGCTGGCCCTGATCGACCAGATTCGAGCGCTCATCCCCGGTTTCATTCCCTATGACAAGAACGAGGCCAGGCGCGTGGGCGGTGAGGCCCGCTTTGCCAAGGACCTCATCCCGGAGATCATTCTCGCGGTATCCGGACTTCCACCGGTAGGGGGCGTGACCACCTTCGACGTCGTCGAAGGGAAAGCCTCCATTGATTTCGACGGCAGCATGAAGCAGGTGGTGCGGGGTCTGTCGGCGTTGCTCGACGGCGTCCAGTTCACCTCCGACAGCCGCCTGGCCAAGTCCGCGAGACAGGCCTTATCGACCTACGCCTGGGCCAAGAAGCACGTCAAAGGCCCCGAGGGCATCGAGCTTCGTCCCTATCTCGATCAGATGTCGGCCTCGATGAAGAAGGTGTTGGGCCGCCGGAAGAAGCCCGCCACCCCGGCCACCCCTCCCACCCCGGCGCCAACGGGCGCTCAAGGTTTCCTCTCCCCGAATCTCGCCGCGGCCAAACCCGCCGTCGACGATGACGACGACCTCCCCGAGGATTTCCGCAAGCAGTTGGAAGAGGCCGTGAAGGATTGATGCTCGGGGTCTCGCGGTTGCGAGGTCTCGGGGTTGCCGCCCCTCACGCGCGTTTGGCGTGGGGGGCGGTATCTGCGGATCAGGTTTTTATCCGCAGATGGACGCAGATGGACGCAGATGGACGCAGATGGGAGCAGTGCTTGCGCGTAGCCGAAGGGGCAGCCTCAAAGGTTGCAAGAAAACACTACCGGCCAATTTGTCATCCTGAGGCTGCCGGAGCCGCTGAGCGAGCGTAGCGAGCGAATCGCGGCGGAGGACGGCGAAGGATCTCCAGGTGCGATGCTTGGGGCAGAAACGCAGCAGAGGTTTGTCGTTGATTGACGGTAGAGTGGCGGTAGGTGAGCAAACGTCGATGGCCGCCATGGTGGGCCTGGGAACTGGAATTCAGTCCTCATCTGTTGAAGCGCATGGAAGACCGGCGCTTCACCGAAGTGGACCTCAGGCGTATGCTGGAACAGTCGACCGGGTATCGACGTGACACCGTGGCGGGGCGCTGGGTCATCGAGACTCGCCACCGCAGACGAGCGTGGGAAGTGATCGTGGAACCGTTGATCACCGAACAGCTTGTCCTGATCGTGACGGCTTATCCTCTCGATGATGCAGGGAAGACATGATGAAAACCTCCTACCTCGAAGTGACCTATCGACAAGGACGAGCGATCGCGGCCTATTATTACCTGCCGCGCCGTCCCGGCCAGCGTAGCGTGCGGACCCGGCGTGTTGAGGCTGGACTCCTCATCGATTACACCCGAGGAGGGCGGCCGATTGGTGTGGAGATCACCACCCCCGGCACCCTGTCGGTTGCAGCCTTCAACCGGGTGTTGCGCGAGCTGGGATTGCCGCCGGTGAAGCGGGCGGACATGGCGCCGCTCATCGCCGCTTGAGCGGATTCGTGACCGCCTACTCCGGAGAAAACTGATGGACTACTCCTTGCTGGACACCGTCGTTCTCAATCGCGACCTCCCTGAGCACGGACTCAAGATCGGCGATCTCGGTACGATCGTCGAAATCTATGAACCGAATGGCCTGGAGGTCGAATTCGTTACCGCTTCGGGTCGCACAGGCGCTCTGCTCACGCTAAGCGTTAGCGATGTTCGGCGCGTTGCCGACGGCGATCTCGTCAGCGTTCGGCAGTTCGCACGTTCCGCGTAGCGAAAACTGCGACCACCACCGAGACACAGAGAGAGTACGGAGTAGTTCTCCGTGTCCTTTGTGTCTCTGTGGTGAAATGAAGTTCGAACGTGCACATCCTCGTAGTCTGCCCCGACTCCTACGACCGCTGGGCCTTCGGCCGCGTCGAGGGGCATCACTTTCATTTCGTCGATGCCGGCATCAGCCACTGGGATGCGTCGCCGGATTTCGATCCGATGGCGTATCTCGATCGATGCCGGGAGGTGATGAAGAGCGAGGAGGTTGATGCGGTCGTCTCCACGCACGACCTTGGGGATCTGATCGCGGCGGTGCTGGCGGATGAGGCGGGGTTGAAGGGTCCGTCGCCGGAGGCGGTGTTTCTTTGTCTGCACAAGCTGTATGGGCGTCGCGCGGAGGTTGATCCCATTCGGTGTCAGCCGCTGGTGTTGGATGAGCCGCTGCCGAGGTTGAGGTATCCGGCGTATCTGAAGGCGCCGTGGCTGAAGCTGGGAATCCTCGGGTTCAAGGTCACCTCGGACGATGAGACGCGGGCGGCGATGGAGCTGGCGCGGCGGGAGTTGCCGGCGTGGGCGCGGCAGTATTACCCGCTGTTCGCGCGCGCCGTCGATCTGGCGAAGTATCCGCTGGCGACGACGGACATGATGCTGGTGGAGGAGTTCATCGAGGGGCGGCAGGTGACGGTGGAGGGTTGGTCCCTCGGCGGCGAGATTCGGATCTGGGCGATGACGGATACGAATACGTTCCCCGGCACGCGCGTGATCGACAACTTCTTGACTCCGTCGCGCCTCTATGCGGAGATGACGGAGACGCTGCGCGCGAAGACAGTCGAGACCATTCGCGCGTTCGGCTTCGACGGCGGGTTCTTCAACATCGAGTTCTGGCTTACGGACGACGGCGTGCGGCTGACCGAGGTCAATGGCCGCTCGGCGGCCTGCTTCGGTGGCATCTATGAGCTGGGCCTCGGCGCGGATATCTTCGCGGCGGTCGCGGATGTAGCCTCGGGGCGCGAGCCGCGTGTGTTGCCACGTCCGGGTGGGCGTGTGGCGGGGCAGTTCAACGTCATCACATTCGACGACGATCTGGCCGGGAATCTGCTCGATTATGAGGCGGCGGCGACGATGCCGGAGTTTTCGGCGTTTCGACGCGCCGAGGAGCGGGTGAGGCCGGTGTCGGAGTTCGGAGTGGTCCTGGGGCAGTTCGAGATCGCCGGCGATTCGTATGACGCGATCCATGCGCGCGCCGAGGAGATGAGGCGGAAGTTGCTCAAAACGAAGTAACATCCGCGCATCAGTCCATCAGAAAACATGAACCCTGAGATGCGGCGCGTGGTGTTGGAAGCGGCGAAAGCCGCGCGCGGCGGATGGAGCGAGCGAGACGTGGCCTCACTGGCCGAATCGACACGAGGCTTGCGTTGCGACGATGCGGAGCTGGCGCGGCTGCTGGCCCTTCCCGTGGCCGATCACGGTCATCGCGAAGAGGTCTTCACCACCGATCCGTCGTTTCACGCCAGCGTCTTTGCGCTCGCCGAGGGGGAGACGATTCCGTTGCACGACCACCCGGGGTTGGATGTGATCTCGAAGGTGCTGCGAGGTTTGATCCGTGTGCGGACGTATGAGTGGATCGATGCGTCGTCACTCGTAGCTGGTGATCGTGGCGTGGTGGTCCTCGGCGTAGAGGACGACGCGCTGGTGCTGCGTAAGTGGCCGGGGACGTTGCATACGATTACGGCGATCGAGGCGACGGCGTTTTTGGATTTGTTTGCGCCGTATTACGAGGATGAGATCAGGCTGTGCAGGTACTACGTCGCAGACTCGGCGGCGGGACGCCGCCTGGCCAGCCGGCGGGACGCCAGCGCTCCGGTCGTGCTTCGTATTGTCACGTGGGAGGAGGCTCGGCGATGACTGCGGCCATCCTTCTTGTTGAAGCGCGTGGGCAGTCGGTTCATTGCCGGGAGGACGCTTGCGTGAACCTGGTGCAGGCGGCGTGGCTGGCGCGGGAGTTTGTGCGGCGCGGCGTGGATACGCGCATCCGCCTGATCATGGATCCGGGGCAGTCGATCGAGGAGTACTCGGTGCTCTGCCACCGCAAGGACCATGATGCGCTGCGCGCGCGTCTGAGTATCGGCGAGGCGCGTGCCGCGCGTTACGCGCTCATCCGGGAGTTGCGCGAGACTTCGCTTCCGATCGTCTTCGATGCCGACTGCAGCAGTGGCGTGGTCATCGAAGACCGTCTTCCATTCTCGCCACTCATGGCGCGCGTGCGGGGCATGAATGACGATGCCTTGGGCGTCGTCGACCATCCGCTTTACGCCCGCCAGCGGCTCGACGATTATCGATATCTCGTCGCGGAGAGTGCCGGCCATCCCTATCTGGATCTCGACCTGGCCACGGCCCGTTTCGCGCTGCGCACACTCCTCGGCAGCGATTTCGAGGCCATCGACCTCGCTGTGGTCTCCCGGCCCGCCGACGAGCCGCATCTATGGTTTGCCTGCGAACGGGCCATGATCGACGACGACCTCGCGGCGAAGGAGCGTGGCGGCGGCGAGGAGTTCAGCGAACGCCTCATCGGCCTTTTTCTCTCCGTGACGCCGAGGGGGGAAGAGCGGCCGTACTTCAACTCGCCCACATGCGTGCGCGTGGAGCATGGGAAGGTGCGCGCCATCGCCCGCGACCGCTTCGACATTCTCGGACTGCACTCCTCCGAACGAATGACCTTCGATCGTTTCCGCGAACTGCTCGCGGCGCAACTGGCCGGAGCGCCGGAACGGCTCGCGGCGATGAAGTATCCGCACACAGCGCGGATGATCGCTTCCGGTATCGGCGCCGAGGCGCGCGAACTGGCGGAGAGCGACGAGGCGAAGGTGCTATTTGTCGATGGCGTCGGCGGCTGGAATCCGGCCACGAGCGGCATGATCGAGGCTCTTTTACGCGCGGAGCTGCCGCCGGGGATCGACTTCCATCGCATCGTCGGCGACAACGGGATGTATGCTGCGCTGCCGAACGCGCCTGGCGGCATCGTCTTCGTGATGGACGCGCTATGGTCGATGGCCAGTGAGCTTTTTGAGCCGGAGCTCGACCTTGCTGCTGTGGTCGGTTCGGCTGTAGCGCCGGTTACGCGCTAAAAAGCGCTCCAAACAGGCCAATTTGTCATCCTGAGACTGCCGCAGCCGCTGAGCGA
>Ga0307470_10000394_pt1 | contig 22997 bp, 15 predicted proteins | sample atmos_gasesAM3C__FD_204565 | JGI IMG/M metagenome (GOLD analysis project Ga0307470, IMG submission 204565) | Hardwood forest soil microbial communities from Morgan-Monroe State Forest, Indiana, United States - atmos_gasesAM3C_05 | ecosystem: Environmental > Terrestrial > Soil > Temperate forest... | reverse complement strand
CGGGTGCTGTCGAGGAATTGCCGCTCGCTGCACCGCCCCTCCTTCAATTCGTCGGTCGCGATCCTGATGAGCTCCTGGTATTCCTGCGTCATGGCGGCATCGGCGATCGAATCGTTGACGAATCGCAGGGCTTCACGCTCAGCCGACTTCTGCATCATCATACGGATGGCTCCCGGATATCCAAGTTGCAGCGTCTTCTTCTCAAAGTCGCTCAACCCAGGATAGGCGGCTATGTACGCGCCTCGGTCCTGGGTAAACTTCAACCATTCCGAATAGCTCTCGGCCAATCCTTTCATGAAGGCGTAAGCCGCTTCCGATGGCGCCGGCTGTGGGTAGCCTTCCGGCTCTTCATGGACTTCCAGCATTTGGACGGCGAGTTGCTGCGACGCCTTATACTGTTCCATATCGATCTGGGGAAAGGGTGTGACCGGCGTATCCCCGATCGCCAGTCCCATTTGCGCCGCCATGTCGGCATCGCCGCTCTTGTTCACTTTGGCTGCAATGAAGAAAGTAGAGATCCCAGAGATCTTTCGAGCGTTTTCCGGCAGGCGCAGTTCCGCAATGGAATACTCTTCGATGACAGGATCGCTGGTTGGGTATTGGGGGGCAATGTAGTTCGTGATCTTGTGATCGTCGCCGTAATAGGACGCGAGATAGTCCAGCAGAAGGGGAAAACTCGTGTTTTCGAATCCGCTAAATTGAAAACCGACATCCCCCACACACCCCACCTGCCAAACGATCAAATTCGTATCGATCTGGATCTCACGCTTTCTGAGCAGCAGATCGGTTGCTTCAACGGTTTGAAGTCCGACTCGAGAGGGATCGATCCCGAGATCGGCGAAAAGACAATCTTCGGCCGACACGCCCGGCAGCATGGCCGCATGATATCCTTCCGCTCGTGCTACAGCGATAGCGTCGTGCGAAGGATTGACAAATACGCCGGGATGACCGTAAAAGACCGCGACGACGAATTTTCCCGCTCTTACGTCAATGAGCATGCGTTCTGTCATCTGCGCATAGGTCAAGAACCGCGGTCGATCATTCGCGTAGTATTGGTAGAGGTCAAAATGGTTCGGGTTCTGTTCCTGGATCCATTTAACAGTCACGGGGTCAGCAACCGAAATGTAAACCATATCGGCTTCTCGAATGCAGGCTTGAGCTTCGAGAGTGAAATGGGCGATGGCTCGAATACCTGAGCCGACACAGATCAGTTTGCCGTCTTTTTTTTGTATTGGTTTCATATTTGTGTTTGTTGAGCTAAGCGTTAATGGCTAAATCGCCGGTTTTCGCGGAACCTTCGCGGGCACATCCACCGCGCTGCCGTTCCGGGTTGAAAGGTCGATTCTTGATTCCTGGGGCAAGGGGTGGTGGGGCTTTCTAAGGCAGCGGTGATTTCGCCCGACATGGTGCAGCCCAATCTGTCTTGAGGGCAAGCTTTTTCCTTAATCCGAGATAACCTCACGGAAGTGCAGGGTCGCTTGATGTTTTGCCAATGAGGTTTACGCAAGTGCGGCCCATGTCCATGAAATCGTCGACGCCGAAGATGACGGCGGCGCCGATGGGGTCCGGCGCGAAGAAAGCTGTTAAGGCGGCGAGGGATCAGCCGAGAGAGGAGAGTTGTTGGACGAGGTATTGATAGAAGCCGTTGACGTTCACGCTCTGGGCGACATTGATCGGATAGCCCCCGGACGAGACCACGGTCATGTTACCGAGGTCGGGGGAAGACTCATCCGTGACGATAGCCAGGTTCTCGGTGGCGACAGTGAAGAGACTCGGATTACCGAGGTAGGCGGCGGTAACGGTATCCCAGAAACTATAGCTAGCCTGGAAGGCGACTATCGCATACATCTGCGCGGCTAAGTCCACCGTAATCGAGGTTTGGGCAGCCGGCAGCAGCCATTGGTTGAGCACCTCTGGCGTGAGCAAGACGCTGTTGGTGACGTTGAGCGGGAAAAGATAGAAGGGGATGCCCGAGGCCCAGACGGTTTCCACTGCGGCGGGGTCCCAGTACGCGTTCCACTCTGCGTTCGGATTGGCGCCGGGAGCGATACCGGTGTCGATATTGCCCCCGACTGCATTCGGCACGTTCAGGATCGAGCCGCCCATCCAAACGATCGAGTTGATCTCTTCCTTGAAGTCCGGAATCACTTGAAGCAGCCAGACGAGGTCGGTGAGTGGGCCGGTGCAAAGTAAAACGTAGCCGGTGCCGGCAACGTCGGTGTGCCGTCGCATGGTGTCGCGCAGCTTCGCCGCCTGGCCGTTGGATAATGGGACATATCCCATCGTCTGATAGGAGGAAACGGGGTAGTTTTCCATCCCGGAGATAATGGTGGGAGTGTTGAGGGCGGGCAGCAGATTGACCATCATCGAAAACTGGCGGAATTCCCACGGGAACGGCCGTTGGCTGCTGCTGTTGCTGAGCAGAACAGGGGTAGGCGGCGTCTTGGCGAATGCCAGCATGCGGGCACTTGCGCTAGCTGTCGGGTAACCGAGGCAGTCGGCCGGGGTCACCCAGACGTCGGCCAAAGCGCAGTTGGCCATGGATTGGATGAAGGGGATGCAGAGGAGCTCATCGATGGCTCCGTCCTGCATGAAGAAGACGGGTTGTTGGGTCATGGATGGTTTCCGATCTGACTAAAGGTTGAAGGACGATGTCGCTGCCGGGGGAACGTGTTTTATAGCTTGGGGTTGCAAAGGGTCTCCAGAAATCGGAGCATCATACTTAGAGTGGAACGGTCCTGGCGAGAAGAAATTGTATAATTAACCGCAGCGGATTCGGCCGCTGAGGTCTGATGCTTTCCTCGGCCTCCGGATACCTCTGAGTGTACTCGCCGAAAAATAATTTGTCGCGCCCGGCTCCGGCGCTTGCTGCGTCGACGCCAGGCTCTCCTGGGTTATCCCGGAAACAAAAACTCCGATAATCCGATTACCCGCCAGGGCGAGGAGCGGTGAGATATAGCTGGCGCGTTTCGATCCACCCGAATGCCCGGCGCAGGCAACTGGCCATCGGGTCGAACCAGGAAAGCTGCGATGGAGCGCATCCAGCGCAGCCAGGGTGTGGCCGGCGCGCCAGCCGGTGCTGTCAGCGCGAGAGGCCGGTGCCGGTCCATCGCCGGCGAGCACGACCCATCCTTCTGCCATCGCCACCCGCAGGTAATGGAACTTGAGGGCATCGCGATTCTGTCGCTGGCTATCGGTGGAGGAGAAGGCTACCAGAACTGGCCAGGACTTTTTAGGATCGAAACCCGGTGGCACCGCCAGCACCGCCACTGTGTAAGGCGGTACCGTGTTCCCTCCTTCCGCAACGTAAGCTTTTTCCTGGGCGTTCAAAGGCACGCTTACCTGGACCGGGACGCCGGGCCTTACCGGCACGCCTTCGAAGGTGATTCCCGCGGCGAACGCGGGCACTGCCCACCCGAGCCAGGCCAGCACCCTAAGGATCCTCGTTGCATAGCTGCTCATCGCGGACCTTCATCGTATTAGGGGGAAAGTCCGAGCGACAAGGCAAAACGAGCGGGGCTACGACTCCTTTGCACAAATCGGCGAATCATTCTGCAGATCGGCGCAGAAGGTCGCAGATTAGGAAACCATGAAATGTGGAAATAATTGCCGTCGTCCCAGGATATCCTTGTAGGGCAAGCGCTCCGCTTGCCCAAGCCAAACACGCGACAAAAAACGCGGTTCAAGACAGCAGGTGTCAATACTTAGCTCTGACCCCTTCTTGCCTTCCCTTAAGACTGACGCCTCCTGCTTTACCTTCCCACCACGCGTCCGAACCACCAGGTGAAGGTATAAGTCGTGGCGGCGGGCCTCCCATTGCGGTAGCCAGGCGTAAAGTCGACAAGAGGTAGCGCCTTCTTCAAATATTCGCCCGCCTGCGAGCCCGCCGGTTCGCTGATCACCTCCACATTAGTCGTCTTGCCATTCGCATCCACACTGTGTCGGACCTTAGCCACCCCGGCGGCATCGTCGCGGACTGTTCCTGTCGGACTTTTCGGGAAGTTGAGGTAGTAGTGATTCGGGACGTCGATCAACTGCGGTGCGACGAAATCAACTCCGCTCTTGATGACATCGAGATCCTGATTGGCATACAGGCGGAGATGTGGCTTTCCGTTTGCAACAGCAAACACCACCGTCCCCGCGAAATATGCCGAGGTTCGTTTGTGATTGTAAACCGCGGGAATGAATCTCGTTAGTCGCAATCGTTTCCGAATTTCACTCTGGAGCAGGTTCGAGTTCGGTGATGCGGTGAAGAAATCGGAGCCCCATGCTACCCCGTCGGCCAGCACAAAACATTCGAACATCACCCAGGCGTCGCGCTGACCTTTCTGGAACAAGGCCTCGGCATCGATCAAGTTGACGAGGGAGCCGGACCCCGAGCCAATGAGCGCTGGCCGGATCGCGGGCAGGTCCTCCGCCCTTAGACTGCACGCGCCCAGGAATGCGACAATGACGGCAGCGACGATTTTAGCAGAGGAACGCATGGGTGAAAATTTACAGGTCGGCCTGACAATTCAAATTCGGTTCCCGCGCCGGTCTCGGACGCCTGTCTGCCAGATGTGGGCAAGCGCTTCGCTTGCCAAACGGGAATGGCAAGTCGCCGCGGCGACCGGTTGCCTTACAAGAGAATGACGAGATTCACAGACTGCTCCCTCGTGCCCCTTGGATTTGGACGCCTGCTGCTCTTTATGGCGGGCAACCGAGCGACTGTTCCAGCGTTGTTACAAAACTAATCAGGGTGTTTGCTGTTGTCTGATCCAATCCGCCGGTCCGCTGGAAGGCATTCAGTTGCTTAACAAATGCCCCAAGCTGACCGCAGGCGGCATTCGACTTGTTTGAAGCAATCGAGGATTGGGCGGCCTGAAGTTTCGCGACAAAGCTCTTCTGCTGACCGCCGTTTAAGGTAGACTGACTGTTAATAATTGAGATCAAGTCGGAGATAGACTGGGGTAGCCCGGGCTCGGGCACAACCACGAGTGCGACCGGGTTGGTGAGACCGCTGATTAAAGAAGCGTTAATGGTCGCTCCTGTTGTCGCATCGTATACTCCAATTGTTGAAGGTGAGCCGATTGTTGGGGTACCCGCGAGGTACAAATGATTTCCGAGCAACGCCAACCCCGAAAAGCCTACTCCGGTGATAAATGACGCATTAATCACCGCACCCGTCGTCGCGTTGTATGTTCCGATTCCCCCTCCGGTGCCTCCGCCATCAGCGTTGGCTTCATATAAGACGTTCCCGGATACGACTAAATTTTCCGGTGTATGCAACAATCCTGAAATGAGGGGGACATCGACCGGTGCTCCTGTCGTAGCGTCGTATTCATTTATATAGCCAAAGGCAAGGTTTTCTTGAGATGGGACGTACAGATTATTGCCGGAAATCGCGATCCCTTGGGGGTAAAACAATCCCGTAACCAACGAGGGATTAATGGCAGCACCTGTCGTAGCGTTGTAGACTCCAATTGAGCCGTTACCGGCATCGCATGGAATCCCGCATGATTCTACCACGTAGAGGTTGTTCCCAGACAAGGCGATAGCTGTAATATTGGGAGGCGGTGCGTTTTGCACCCTAATGAAGTTAGCGTTGATCGCTGCTCCCGATGTAGCGTCGTACACTCCGATGGTGCCATTCCCTTGGGTCGCCACGTAGAGGTTACTTCCGGACAATGCTAAGCCAAATGGGGAAGCCAGACCCGAGATAAATGACGCATTCACGGGCGTTCCGTCGAGGTGGTATTTGCCCACCGTCCCGTCATTCGGATTCGCGACATAGATTTGCCCGTGCGCCTGACCGGCCAACAGCGTTGCCAAAAAGATGATCAGCAAGCTGTTCCATAAGGTCTTTGTTATTGTTTGTTTGGTTTTCATTTTGTTGTCCAGGATTTGATTGTTGACTGCATTCACTGCAATCCAGTTCCGCGTGGAACCAGGAGTAGTATTTCTTCATCTCACCATCCTTCTAAGGAAATTGGTGGATGAAGTTTCGGGCTGACTCAGGGCTCCAGTTGGATCTGGAGATCGCGTAAAGCGCGAAGGATCAGCCCCACGGGCTGCTTCAGCCCGGCCGAAGATGCGTTGAAACGTCGGGTGATATAATTGGGGCGACCCTGACTGGCGCCTACCGGATGGCAAGCACAAAAAGTTACAGCGCCGTGGCGTTTGCCGATCGGTCGGCGCTGTTCCGCCTGCATATGCGATCAGCCGAGCCGCTGTCTAGGAAGAAAATGCTGACACTCCAGGATCGACACTGTGCCTTCTTCGGCGGTTTGACTGCGTCGACACGAAGCGAGGCTGAGAGAACCACAGAGAAGGTTAGAGACGCCCTGTTCCCCAGCTGGCGACCGATTTTTCTTGTCGCAGGATCAGTAAAGCTAGCCGAGACTGCGAAAACCTTGGGCGGGAATACGAAAAATCTGGCCGAGAAGATTGAAAACCTGGCTGGGAAGCTGGGAAATCTGGCCAACTCGCCAGCGACTTGACCAAGTCGGCTCGAAACTCAGCGAAAGAGCCGCCGTTTCGGACAGAAATGAAGAACTCCTGGCTTGTTTCGGGAACAATTTGGCTTGGTTTCCAGTTAACCTGGCTTGGCTTTGCGAAGACTTGGCTTGGAAAATCTCACCGGTAATCCGGATTTCGTCACGCCCGGCCAGATTCTACCTTCTCCTTTGGTCTTTAGATTTTCTTCGTGCGGAGTTCGGAGAAATCTTCAAAAAATGTCGAGATTCCACGACTGACCTCTTCTGCCCTTCTGGCTATTCCTCGTTCCTTTTTCCTTTGATCGTCTCCAGGCGATCGGAAAAGTCCTTAAGGAAGAAAAGTAAGCGGGTGGCTTCTCCTTCGGTCGTGCCGATCTCGCGGGCGAAGGCGGTAGCTTCCGACCTCATGGTCCTTCGGAGAAGATCTTCCCCTGAAGCGTTGCCGTCACAGATGGAACAAATCAAATTCCGAACCCAGCGAATCCCCGGGTCTGGCACATCCGGGAGCAGAATTTTCAGATTGCTGTCGATCTTGGCGCGCGAATATAATAACGGGACACAAGCGAAATCAGCGCACCTTCCTCGGATTCATTGGGCTTTACCATCGCATCCAGGAGCCATTGTCCGACTATGATCGCGAGAATGTTCTTGAATGCCTGCTCTTCGACACTCGCCGGGCTCGTGGAACGGCGGGAAGGGAGTTCGTCAAAGCGGTGGGTACCTTCGTCGAGTTCGACAGCACGCGTAGCTCTCGCGACGCGATTAGGGGCCGGTTCGTATCGTTTGACGAGTCTGTCGGATTCGAACCAGCCGCGCGCAACTTCATCGCCCGTGGGGGATAGTACGACTCCTTCACCATGCCGTTTCTCGTCCTTCCAACGTCCGATGTAGATTGTTCCGCCGGGATAAAACATCTGACCGAATCCGTTTTCGTTCCAATCAGCGATTTCCCCTACGTATGCCATCCTCGCGTCATAGTTGGCGTAAATGGCCACCACGTTAGTATCCAGACGCCCTGCGGTCGCGAGGCCGTGATAAATGCCAGCTATCCCGTGCTCGCCACTCGAGATGGCGACCCCGAAGCCTGATGCCAACCCCTTGTCGTCCTTCCCGCCGAACCAGCGAATCTTTACGCTACGGAACTTTTTCTGCACCACCCCGCCGTTGGAGATATGAAATGACGGCCGTTCAAATACAATCGAGCGCGAGGCGGGTTGGTCAGTAATAAACATGCCTTGGAAAGCAACGTCAGCTTCGGGAGACCATTGAGTGCCCCTGCCTTCACGGTTGCCTTCCTTCCATCGGCCCTCATACCGACTACCATCCGGGAAGCGCATCAAGCCATAGCCATGCTCGGACCAATCCACGATCTGGCCCACATATGCCATTCCCGTAAGCGGATAGATTGCTACTACATGTCCGTCCATCTTTCCCCGGACCATCGTTCCAAAATAGGCGGCAGCGATGTCGCTTCCGGTTCTAAAAAGTGCTACGCCGCGCCCTGCCGCGAACCCATCTGAATCCATAGGTCCGCGCCATTCGATCCGCCTTTCGGCGTTCGGATATTTGTTCCAGATTTTGGCTGAGTTGTTCGCCGCCGGCGTAAACTCTCCGGCAAACGCGGATCCACCGAATGCCAGGAGAATCGCCAGACTCACGAGCAAGCGGGAAGCGATGGTCTTAGAGGAATGAGTCTTCATAGGGGGAATTTACCTGGCCGTTGTTAAGATGCAAAAAGTCTTGTCCGGAGCACAAAGAAAGAACGTCTTATCTCGGCGCACAGTCTCCAAGGCCAGCGTGAACCCAGCGCCGATTTGTCGGTAAAACAATTTCGGATGCGCCGGCAAACGTCTCCGCCGCGCGAACCGACATGGCGAGGGTCGTTGGAAGTTGGCCGACGGCGATGATCACTCTGGCGGAACCCACGGGAATCATTCAAACACAAAACCAGTCGGTTCGCATTGTGATAATGAGAATTGTCGAGATTAACAGACAGACCTCTCTTGGCCGGAGCGCCATCCCGCCAACCTTCCGGAATGCCCTGGTTATTGCCATGGAAAGAGTTTTTCGTCCAGTGGCGGTAAATGGATAACTTGGGACCGAACAAGCGTTAGATACGCCAGGCAGGTGCTTGTATACACGCTTAGCAGGTTCCGTATTACGGTAGTTGAACGCAGCCAGTAGTCGGGGAAACTGCTGGACCTTTGGCTTGTCTGGTCTTCGAGGCGAATTATCTCATCACCAGACCAAAGGAACAACACTATTGCCAGGATTGAATTTAGAATTGAAGCGATTTGCCACAAGGGCAACGTCGTTGGCGCTATGTAATCGACCAAGAGCTTTCCGAATGGCCCGGGAACGGCTGCCGATAAGGCAATTGCGCCGTTATAGATCAGCAGTTTCGCCAAGAAGCCTACAATGACAAACGCAGAGAGAACCAAAGTGCAGCGACCCCGACTCGATTTGTTGATACGCTTTAGACGCACCACTAGTGAATCGTTTGGCTTGAATTTGGGAACTATCCATAGGAGAGGCGCCCAAACGATGGATGTACCCTTGAGAGTCATCCTATAAGTGAAGGAAAGTGCGTATGCCGGCAGAACGCTTGGAATAAACAGTATGGTAGCAGGCCATGTTAGACCCGACAACGTAAGTCGAAGATTCGAGATTTTAAGTTCGTCAAGCGTTTTGTCGGGAGAAGACTCGATGCCGGGAACGAGTTCGGGAGGATGGAAAGAGTCAACGCATAGGACTTGGAGGAACCAGTTTTTGGGAATCTCTGTTAGCGAATCAATCGGTGCCGCAACGACCGTCCGCACAGTTGAGGCAATTTTTACGACTAAGGAACCGAGAATTAGGAGTGGGAGGGTAAGAATCACAGCCACAGTGGGTGGCAATTGTAGCCACAGATTAAACCCTCGCGCGAAGGCGCTGAGACCGAGGCTTTGTGAACGTTCCGTGCGCAAGAGAAGTAAAGGCGTTACAAGAACCATGATCCAGAAGTGCCGCCAGTAGCCAAAGGAAATGAGAACTACAGTTCCGCCGATGGCGAGGATTGTTTCAATTACTGCGAGGATAGAAACCTCACTCTGTCGAATTGAGCCGGGGGTGCTGTGGAGTCGCATTATAGGTGGTAGCGCGCGTTAGACAGAAATAGTAGCATTTGCAAAGGTGGGAAAAGCTCCGTCACGGGGCACTCGGAACAAGTGGACGAACGGGAGGAAGGGACGCTGAGCATTTGGGATAACGATGATTACCTAATTGCGGGCGCGGGTGGCAACACTTTTTGACGAAATCAAAGTCCAAGACCGTAGGTGACCTGCCGTTCCTTTTGACTTCCGACCTCCGACCTTTGACTTCGGTTAGTCTTGCCGCACCGCGGCGAATGCCACGTCATAGGGAAAGTAGAAAGTAAAAAGTCCGAAGCAGAAAAGGGGTGGGCATCAACTTTTCGAAACCGAGGCCAGTGCGACGAGGTAGCAGATGGCGGCGACGACGAGGACGGCGTTGAAGCCGAAGGCCATGCCAAGGATCAAGGCGCCGACGGTTCCGATGACGGTGAAGAATCCATTTACGCCCCAGGCCCAGGGGACGAGGGCGTGCGCTTCTTCGCCGATGATCCGCAGGCCGCTCGGGAACGGCATGCCGAGCAGGATGCCGAGCGGACAGAGGATAAGGACGGAGACTAGGACCCGGGCGAGAAGCGACCAGCCGAGCGCGGCGTTAAAGATGAAAGGGGTGAGGAAGGCGGTGAGGAGAAGGGTGAGAAGGATCAACGGAACGATGACGCGCAGATTTTTTCGGGCGGCGACGCCGAACTTGTCGGACAGTGCGGCGCCGATGCCAGTGAAGATAAGAAGCGCGGCGAGAACGACAGCGAAGGTGTAAACGGGTTGACCCAGGAAAAGGGTGAAGCGTTGGAGCAACGCGATCTCGATCATGATGAAACCGAGACCTAGCCCGGCGAAGTAGATGAGGAAGCTTCCGCGATGCGGGACGCGCAAGCCTTGCCGGGAAAATTTCAGGAGCGGGAGAAGGATGAGAACGGCGGCGACAACGATTGATTGGACAAGCAGGACAATGAGCGTGACCTCCGCGATCGGGCGATCTTCCAGGGCCATGCGGGTTTTGCGGGGACTGTTCTGAGTAAAGATGTCCTGGAAGGTCTTCCAATTGATGGTGGACCAGCGGGTATGCTGGTTGAAGAACGGGCGATCATCGGTGGCGGGTTCGATCTGGGCAGATTCGCTCGCATACACGGTGCGCAACTCGGGCGCGGTGAGGAGCCGGTGATAAATGGAATCGGAAGCAGGTTCCCCGGGCGTGTAGAGAACTTCGGTTGATCCTTCTCCTGGTTTTGCAGGTTCGTCGATCTTGAGGATCTTGCGGATGGCACTGATCTCCTCGGCGGTGAAGGGCGATTTCTTCATGAGAAATCCCGCCGAGAATGATTTGTAGAGGGGCGCTAGCGGTCCCTCCTGCGCAGGCAAGGTGCGGTAGGCAAAGAAATGCGACGTGAGATCGGTGATGCCGCGCGCGGCCAGAGCTTCGCGGCCGGTGGAAAAAAGACGGGCGATCTGGGTCTCGGGCCGGGTGAAGTAGAGAACGCCGTCGGATTTCAAATGGTCGAGGTAATCCTCAAACGCTTCCCGGGTTAGCACGTAGTTCTCGGCGAGGCTGAGCGCGCCGGAAGCGATGGCGGCGTTGCTGATGGTGTGGACGGAAATGATGGCGTCGTATTGTTCCTTCGACCGGCGAACGAAGCTGCGCCCTTCTTCGGTGACGACCTGCACTTCCGGTTGCTGGTAGAGATCGCCCCAGTAATCGCGCATCCGGTTTGTGATGACGTCGTTGATGATGGGGTTGATCTCGACGGCGACGATCTTACCGGCGCCGTAGTGTAAAGCGTCGAGCACCTGGGCGCCGCCGCCGCTGCCAATGATGAGGATGCTTGGACGGGTTTTGCCGACGTAGGCAATGTTGGAAGGGTAATCGTCCTTGTCGGCGATTTCGCGCAGCGCTTCCCGGACATTTGGTCGCAAATCGATCGTTCCAGTTGCGGCCGTGCCGGCATCGAAAATGAAACGTCGCGCGCCGCGCCCGGTTTTGCTGCGCGGCAGCGCTTTCAGGTCAAGAACGTCGATTTTCGAGAACGTGTTCCAGGCGGTGTAAATCGGCGCGGACGGCGGATGTGCCTTGTTCGGCGTGATGGAAATCGGCAACAGCTTGTTGGCGAAGAAGGCGACCGCGAAACAGCCCGCGGCCAGGATGATCGCAACAGCAGCGATCTTATTGGAAGAGCGAAGGCCGAAGATCGCGGCGGCCAGCAATCCGAGCGCCGCCGAGAAAACGACCGAACCGGAGCCGCCGAAGGCCGGCATGATGAGGGCAAGCGCGGCACAACCGATGCCGGCGCCGACAAGGTCAAAGGCGTAGAGGCGATTCACGCGTTTCCCGCCGCGGGTGAAGAGAAGCGCGAGCGCGAGGCCGGAACAAAAGAAGGGCAACGAGATGACGATGTAATAGAGCGGCATGAACGCCAGCTGCCGCTTGTCGGAGAAAAGGCTGAAGGGATCGAACGGGATCCGTTGCATGAGCCAGAAGCAAACGACAGTGAGGAGACCGAACAGGAGAGCGAGGAAGGCCAGCGCGCGATCGAGCGAGATTTCTTCGCGCAGCCTTCGCCACAATGCGAGCACCACGCCCGAGGTCCCGAAGCCGAGCAGCGCCGTGGAGATAACAAGGAACCCGAAGTGATACCAAAGGGCGACGGAAAGGACCCGGGTGAGACTTAGCTCGAGTAAGAGCGTGGCGAGCGAGAGAAGGAAAATCCCGACGTAATGATGAGCGCCGATTCTTTCGGCCGGTGCGCGTTCTTCCAACTCGCTTGCGCTCGTCGTCATGGAGGATGCCCGCCGGATAGAAGATCAGCTAGCGCGTTGGAGGGCGAGAAGAAAACGGATGTCAGGGATCGAACTATGATATCCTCTTCGTCTGATAATAGCCCAGCGCTTTAGCGCTGGGCTATTCGGGCCAAAATGGGCAGAGTCCCGGCAGGGACGACAGAATGCATTCCTTCATCAGTTCCCTCCATCATTGCGTTTTCGCGACCAAAGGCCGTCAGCCAATGTTATCGGCGGACGTTCGCCAACGGCTCTGGGCCTACCTGGGCGGCGTCGCGCGGGAGAATGGCATGAAGGCGCTGGCGGTCGGTGGAGTGGCCGATCATGTGCACGTGCTTCTTAGCCTGCCACCCACGATCTCGGTCGCGAAAGCCCTGCAGCTGCTGAAAGGGAATTCTTCCAAATGGATTCATGAGACATTTCCGAACCTTCGGAACTTCGCGTGGCAGGAAGGTTATGCGGCGTTTAGCATCGGTGTTTCGGGGATCGAGGAGACGCGGTCGTATATTCGCAATCAGGAAGAGCATCATCGGACGAGGACATATCGGGAGGAGGTCATCCTGTTTCTCCACCGTCATGGCTTGCTGTTCGATGAGGCGATGATCGAATGACGATTCTTTCGTCCCTGACGGGACTTCGCGTTTGATTATGATGACGATCCCAGCGCTGAAACGCTGGGCTATTGTCAGGAGACAGTCAATCTTGCTGCACGGCTTCGGCGAACGCCACGTCGCCTTCTTTGAGATCGAGTTCGGCTTCGGCGGGTGTGCCAAAGACTTTGGCGCGGGTATCGTTGAACTCGCCTTCCCATCTTGCGACGACAACCGTCGCCAGACAATTGCCGATCAGATTCACGGCTGTCCGCCCCATGTCCATTAACTCGTCGACGCCGAAGATGACGGCAACGCCTATGGGGCCGAGGCCGTCGGGGAGATAGCTGTTGAGGGTAGCTAACAGAATAACTAGCGCGGCGCGGGGGACGCCGGCGACGCCTTTGCTGGTTAGCATGAAGGTTATCATCATGGTTAGCTGAGCGCCAAAGGTCATGTGCCAGCCCATCGTGGTCTCGGCGGCTTGGGCAATGAAGACGCTGGCCATGGCGAGATACAACGTCGAGCCGACCAGGTTGAAGCTGTAACCGGTGGGCATGACGAACCCGACGATGTGGCGGGGAACACCGAGCCGTTCCATGGCTTGCATCGCTTTTGGTAAGGCGGATTCGCTCGAGGTAGTAGCGAACGCGATCACGGCGGGTTCGCGCACGGCGCGGACGAATTGCCGGAGCGGCACTTTGAATAGAACGATGACGGCACCGAAGACGAGGACGATGACAATGACGAGGGCGAGATACAGGGACAGGATCAGGTTCCCGAGATTGACGAGAACACCTAGGCCCTGGGTGGCGACGGTGTGGGCCATGGCGGCGCCGACGCCGATGGGAGCGAACATCATGACGTAGTTGGTGAACTTGAACATGACCTGGGAGAGACTTTCCATCGCGCGGACGATGGGCCGGCCGGTGTCGCCGATGGCGGAGAGGGCGAGCGCGAAGAAGACGCCGAACACGACGATCTGGAGAACGTCGCCGCGCACCATGGCGTCGATGACGCTGGAGGGGAAGGCGTGGACGATGGTTTCGATGAGGGTTTTGGGATGGGTCGCGCCGATGGTCTTGATGACGTCGGTGTTGCCGGTGGCGAGGGTGACGCCGCTGCCGGGCCTGGTGAGGTTAACAATGGCGAGCCCGATGAAGAGCGCGGCGGTAGTGACGACTTCGAAGTAAATGAGGGCTTTCGCGCCCATGCGTCCGATTTTTTTCAACGCGCCGGCGCCGGCGATCCCTGCGACGATGGTGGAGAAGACCAGCGGGGCGATGATCGACTTGATGAGGTTGAGGAAGATGTCGCGGAGGAAATAGACGGCGTTCCCCCAATCGGGCCGGATGTAGCCGAGGAGGCCGCCAAGAATAAGGCCGATGAAGATCTGAATTGTTAGCGAGGGCTTGTACCAAGGCCGCGCTGGTGTTGGAGACATCGGCGGCAAGTATGAATTAAGAATTAAGAATTAAGAAGTGGGAATCGGGGGCGGGCGAAAAACGCCCAGCGCAAGAATAGATCCAGCGGAGGAAGCAAAAAGCTGAAAAGCTTTTTCTTCGTCAGGCGCTCGCGATCAAGGCATCTAGCTCCTCGGCGATTCGAGGGGCGGTCTTGTCCCAGTAATGAATGTGCGCGCCGCCACCGATGCAGAATTCGCGGCGCGTCTTAGCGGGATCTTCGACGACGACGTTTGGATCATAGACATCGGGATCCTTTTCGGAGCGCCACAGGTTTCGGCCAACGTAATCGCCACTGCGATACGCGTTGACCCATTGACTGACTGAGAGGAGCCGCGCCGGGTCAGGCAGACGATCGGCGGGCAAAGCGGTCCCCATCCGTGCGCCTTCCGCATGCCGGGCCCAATCGTAGATGTGGGGGAAACGCAAACCGTATAGCTGCCGCAACGGACAGCCCATGGTGAAAAGCTGAATGCGACCGGGCGTTTCGAGGAACCCCATTTCAGGATCGCGTTCGACGCGGAGGAAACGCAGGAGATCGACGGTGATCATGGTGCCCTGACTATGAGCGAAAATCACGATCCGATCGTAGCCAGCGCCGTCGATCGGTGATTTCCAATTGGACACGTAACGCAGAAGGGACACGTAGCGCGCCAAGATTTGCGCGCGAATGGTGGAATCGTCGGGATGTTCGCGCAGGTAGTTGATAACATCGAGCGCGACATCGAGACCTTGCCGGAAACCAGCCGAAAGTTTCACGACGACACCTTTGAGGAAGAAAGGCGCGAGGAGGAATAACAGGATGACCCCGGAGGAGGTGGCGAAGATTGAGATGGCCGCGTTCTTATCCCAGTCAGTAAGATAGGGGATGGAGAGTCTCGCTGGCAGTTGGTTAAGGATAATCGCGACAAGGAAGAGGAAGCTAAAGCTGGCGATAGCGACATAGCCGGACAAGGTCATCACGCGGAACGCGGTCGTCAGCGAGTTCCCGAGCCAGATCGAAGTCTTTTTCTCGGACGACGGCGTCTGAATCTCCGAGCGGACCGCAGGAATGAGCGACCAGATAACCCAGACCGTGCCGATAGCCATGATGATCAAGAGCGTCGCCATGCCGGGGACGATCGTTTTTTGCGCGAGATGGTCCTGGATCGATTTGGCGATTACTTTCAGTTGGTCGAACCTGGTGGGTCCGAAAATGTTGTCCATCGCTTTCGCCACGAAACCCCAAAGAGCGATGTTGATGACGAGCATGACGAAACCGGTTAGCGAAGTGACAAGATTCGCCGTGAAAATCGCGCGTCGCCCGGCGGCTTTCGATTGCGGGTTGGTTTGAGTAAAGAGAGCGAAAGCGCCAAAGACCCATCCCAAGAATGCCGGCAGGATGACACCAAACAGCCAGGTCAGGCCGAGCGCACCCAGCAGCTGTCCGCCAGCCAACTGGCAGGCCGGGATCACGTTGGTATCGCGCGAAAAGGCAATGAACAATAAGACAGAGGCGGCCACGCCGATGATGGCTCCCCAGAGAAGCGCGTGGGGATGACGCCGGTTGTAAGCCTGGAGGATTTTCCAGAGCAAAAATAGTAAGAGCAACCAGGCCTCGAAATACAAAAGTCGAAGGAGCGAGTCGTCGCTGTCGAACAGACAATGGTCAGTGATCAGCTTTCCCTGAATAATCGCCAGGCACGCGGCGCCTATCGCCGCCACGATGAGCAAGGTGAACGGCCACATCGTTCCTTTCACTATTTTTCGTAACACCAGAGCGGAGCCCACGCCGATCCCGAGGCAGAGAATGCAAACGATGATGCCGCGCGTCGCCGACGCGGCAATGGGGATTTGAGCTACGCCCGCCAGGGCGACGAACGCAAGCACGAAAAGGTTGGCGATCGGGATTGGCAGACGAATGCAATGGCTTGCGCATTGGATAAGCCTGTAAAAAATCCGCCAGGTCTTTGCGTCGCTATGGTGGTCTGCGGCAAATCGTGCGGTCTTCGCTCCAACCGTGCAAAGGTGGAAGAGCAATTGGTAGAGCTCGACGAAGAAGGTGAGGAAGCTGTTCCCGAGACGCGATAGATCGGCCCAATACATTTCGTAAATGTGGACTTCGCGCTCTTCGCCAGTGGAGGGATCGGGGCGGATACCTTCATTACGGATCGTCTGGTAGGTGGCCGCCGGATCGAGTTCCTTGTACTTCTCGAGCTGGCCGCGGAGAAATTTGTGCTCGCATTTTTCGGATGAGCTTCCTTCCCAGTCTGGCTCGGGATGTTGAAGGCGAACTCCGCGCAGCGGGATCCGCAACCGATGCGTTCTGAAGCCGGGATAACGGGCGGGCTCCTTCGGGGGATGATGGAGAAGCAGATTGGCAGCGGTGTTCGCAGTATCTTCCGGCTGTTGATCAGCTACGCCGTGGACGGCAATAACAGCGACTTTGATTTTGCGGAGAGCATCCGGGGCGGGGTTCATTGTTGGAGGGTTTCGAAAAGGGGTGTGAGCAAATCCTGAACGAGCGTAGCGGCGACGCCAAGCCTAAAATTACCGGCCACATGCCGAGTCGTGCGGCCGCCAGGCAGTAAAATACTTTTCAACTGCGGCTCGTTAGGCTCAGTTCTCCTATGTTTCTCACACATCTGGAGTGCACGAACTGCGGGACGCGACATGAGTGGCAGGAGTTGCAGAATCTCTGCACGAAATGTCAGAAGCCACTCTTCCCGGTTTACGATCTCGAGGCGGTCGGGGCGGCGCTGAAGAAAAAGGATCTGGCGGCGCGGGAGAAATCGCTCTGGCGATTTCGGGAAGTGTTGCCGTTGCCGATGGATGTGGAGCCGGTAACGCTCGGGGAAGGTGGAACGCCGCTCTTGCGCGCCCCGCGATTCGGCAAGGCGATTGGCCTAACGAATCTTTGGGTGAAAGACGAAGCGCAGAATCCGACCCAGAGTTTCAAGGCGCGCGGAATGACGACGGCGGTGTCGATGGCGAAACATCTTGGCGCGACGAAGCTGGCGGTGCCGTCGGCGGGGAACGCGGGTGGTGCGCTGGCGGCGTACGCGGCGCGAGCGGGAATGGAGGCGCATATCTTCATGCCGAGCGACACGCCGCGAGCGAACGTGATCGAGTGTCGCGAGCTGGGCGTGGACGTGGTGCTCATCGACGGGTTGATCACCGATTGCGGCGCGGAGATTGCGAAACGGAAAACGGCGGAAGGCTGGTTCGACATGTCGACGTTGAAGGAGCCGTATCGCGTGGAGGGAAAAAAGACGCTCGGCTACGAATTGGCGGAGCAGATGGATTGGACGTTGCCGGACGTGGTCCTGTATCCGACGGGCGGCGGCACGGGACTTATCGGGATGTGGAAAGCGTTCGATGAAATGGAAACGCTCGGCTGGATCGGATCGCAGAGGCCGCGGATGTTTTCGGTGCAGGCGAGCGGCTGCGCGCCGATCGTGCGCGCATTCCAAGCGGGGGAGAAAATCGCGGCGGAATTTCCGAACGCGCACACAATCGCGTCGGGGTTACGCGTGCCGAAAGCGGTGGGCGATTTTGTGATGCTGGATATTCTGCGCGCCTCGGGCGGCGGCGGAGTAACGGTGGACGACGAAGAGATGATCAGCGCGACGCGGGAAGTGGGCGCGGCAGAGGGATTGTTTGTGGCGCCGGAAGGCGCGGCCTGTTTTGTCGCTGCGCGCAAGCTTTTGGCCGATGGAAAAATCGCGGCGGACGAGCGGGTGGTGATTTTCAATACCGGATCGGGGATCAAGTATCTGGATTGTTACGACGCCTCGTAATCTTCCTCTACCTCTACCGCTTTCTCTGTTTTCTCTCTTCATAGATTAACAGGTAGAGGAAGCGGAAGAGGAAGAGCGGCCGGCGGCGAAAGATTTTTCTGGCGCTGCGGTGGGGCGGCCTGTTAGCAATACCGCCCCCACTAAATTATGCAGGGAAAACCGCCGCCGAATCAGGCCGCAAAAGGACCGCCATCGTCACCCTCTGGGATGGCGCCGCAAACGCCACCGGGACAAGCTCCACACTCGCCATCCGGCGGGTTGATGGGAAAAGCGCCGCCGATTGGCGCTGACTTAAAACCACGAGGTCGCGGTGGCGCCGGCGTGCAGCTGAGCGACGTCGGCTGGGGCAAGATTTTCAAGCTCGGTTGGAAACTGCTGAGCTACTTCAAATTTCTCGCGATCGGCTATTGCCTGATGATGTTGGTCCAGAACTGCGTGAACCTCGGCAGCTCGCAGCTTCTCGGTGAAGTAACCAAAGCACTCAACAGCACCGTGCGGGGACCCGCGCCCGCAGCGGATACAACTGCCGCTGCGAACACAACCACGATCGCGCCTGCAAACCCAAACGCGCCGTCGAATGCACCGGCGCCGCCGTCTGCGCCGAAAAGCCGGCTGATTTTTTTCGCGGTGTTGTGGGCCATTTTCGCGCTCGCTGCGCTGGGGATTGGTCTTCCGATGCGGGCCATCTCGACGAAACTCGACATGGCGTTGTCGAACAAACTGCGCAGCCAGCTCTTCGCTCGGATGTTGCGCCAATCGCCGGGGTTCTACCACGATCATGAATCGGGTGAACTGAACGCGGTGGTGAACCAGTTCACCGTCGAAGCATCGATGACGCTGCGGCAGGTGAGCGTCGACATGGTGTTGCAGATGGTGACGCTCGGTATCACGGTCGGCCTGCTCATTTACAACTTCCAGATGGATGGCCCGCCGCCGACGATCTTCGGCGTGGCGATTCCGCCAGCGGCGATCCCGCTCGCGATCGTTCTGTTCGCGTTCATCTCGCCGTGGATAACCGGCAAGCTTTCGAACAAGGTCCGCGATGTCTCGCGCGACATGCAGGAAAAAATGGTCGCGCTCAACAGCCTGGTCACCGGCGCGATGCAGTCCCCGGAAGAGATCCAGGCGATGGAAGCGGAGCCGATGTTCGTGGCAAAGCACGACAAGCAGCTTCTTGCGCTCCTGAAATCGCGAATCAAAAACACGCTGACCATGGAATACATGGGTTTGATCAGCGGCCTGCCGAGCTGGCTCGTGCAGGTGGTGTTGCTCGCGTTCGGCGTTTACACCGCGTATCGGTCCGGCGACGTGGAAGCGGCGGGCAAAGTCGTGGCGATCTTCCTCTTGGCGCCGCAATTGATGGGACCCATCCAGGCGCTCTCCGTTTATTTAATCATGGCGGGTAGCGCGTGGCCGCGGATCGAGACCGTGAACGAAATGATGGAGTCACGAGCGGTGCGGGAAGAGAAATCGGGGACCGTGAAAGTGCCGTCGATCGATCCGACGCTGGCGGCGAAGAACCTGACGTTTTCGTACTCGCCCACCACCCGGAAAATTTTCGACGACATCTCGTTCGAAATTCCGCCGGGAAAAATCACCGGGTTCGTGGCGCGAATGGGGCAGGGGAAGACGACATTTTTCAAGCTGGCGTTGCGTTTCTACGATCCGCAGGGAGGCGAAGTGGTGCTCGGCGGGCGTCCGGTGGGCGATTACGCTTCCGACAATCTTTACAATCACATCGCGATGATGTCGCAATTCCCGGCGTTCTTTTACGACACGCTCCGCGCCAATATGCAGATGGCGAAAGCGAACGCGACGGACGAAGAGATCCGCGCCATTTGCGAGAAGACCGGGGTCTGGAAAATCTTGCAGGCAGGCGTCCAAGGGAATCCGCTCGATGAAGAATTCGCGGCGGCACGGCGGCTCTCTGGCGGACAAAAGAAGTTGCTCGCGCTGACGCGTTGCCTGCTCCGGAATCCGTCGATCCTCTTCCTCGACGAGCCGACGGTCGGGATGGATAACGTGGAAAAATTTTCGATGCTCGAGATCATCAAGAACGCGCTCAAAGGCCACACCGTGATGGTGGTCGATCACGATCTGCGGTGGCTGATGCCGTTCTGCGATTATTTCGTCGTGCTCGATAACGGAAAGATCGCGGAGCAGGGCACAGCCCAGGAGTTGCTCCAGCGCGGCGGATTATTCGCCGAACTTTATCACGCTGAAGACGCGAAACCGGCAGGGGATGATCCGCACGCTTCCGCGCCTCCGCCGCAAATGGCAGGAGCCGGCCTGTCGGGCAAAGCCCGGCCGGGTTGATAATCAAGAAAGGAAAAAAATTCGCAAGAAGGCTGGAAGAACGAGTCTAATCACAGTTGGCGAGGCAAGTGGGAAAAAGGGTTCTTGAAGCGCCACGAAATAAATTCGAAATTTGCTGCTGCATCGAGTGATGTGACGGCGACTTAGAAAGCAACCAAGAAAGAAAGGAAAGTTAGTTATGGCTGACGAAAAAACAGGCAAGAAGCCCAGTGATCAGGGTGGCAGCGGCGCGGAAAAAGGCGCGGATGCCGGTGAAGCGGGCGGTCGTTCGCGACAGCTGCTTTACACATGCTTCAATGACGGCGCCGGGAACTACATCGACCCAAGCTGGAGATGGTTCACCTGCTGGCGTTGCGGCGCGTTGAACTACACCTAAGCAATCAGGTTTGCGGAAGAGCAGGGTTCCATGCCCTGCGCTTCCTGGCCTGGACTCGAGGACTCCGAGCGGAGCAGTGAGCCCAGGCAAGGAAGGAACCAATATGGCTGGCGAAAATTCGGGAAAGAAACCGGACAAACCCGGCGGCGCCGGACTTGAGAAGGATCCGCCGGCCCCAGTCGAAGCCGAGTCGCGTTCGAAACGGATGGCCTACATTTGCTGGAACGATGGAGCGTCGAATTTCGTCGAACCGGGCTGGGAATGGTTTACCTGCTGGCGCTGCGGCGCGCTCGTCTACACGGCGTAAGCTCGGTCGATTTTCGCGCAGACGATCAACGAACGCGTCCTGCGCGCGCCGAATTTCTGCTCGACATCGGCATGAAGCTTCGCATCGTTAGCTGATTAACTCGCGCCGAAACTTTTCTGCGACGCTTCAGCGCCCAGCTGCGGACCGTTTCAATTTCGATTCCTGCTTTGTCATGAATATCCGAAGACGTTTCCTTCTCGTGACCTGTCTCCTTGTGCTTTCGGCGTTACCGGCGCTTTCCGGCGTCAACCCGGCCTCCGCTGACCTGTCGGTCACAAAGACGGGGCCCGCCCAGGCTGCGGCGGATACCGACATCACTTACACCATTACGGTGATCAATAATGGGCCGGACCAGGCGAGCGCGGCCAGCATGACGGACAATATCCCCGCGAGCACCACGTTTGTTTCTTTCACGAAGAATTCCGGGGATTTCGGAGCAGCTTGGTCCTGTTCAGTGCCCTCGGTTGGATCTGGCGGAACAATTAGTTGCTCGAATGGCGCGCTTCCGGCAGGCAGCACCTCGACCTTTACTCTTGTTGTTCATATCGATCCGAGCACCCCTCCGGGCGATGCCATCACAAATGTCGCCCAGGTTAGCGAACCGACGGATCCCGACGACGAGAATAACAGTTCCGCGGCGACCACGTTCATCCCGAGCACTCAGGCGGACCTTCGCATCTCCAAGACAACCGATTCCGACCAGGCTCTCCCCAATAGCGATGTCACTTTCACGATTCAAGTCACCAATGACGGACCCGACGCAGCCGACACCGCCGCGATGAACGATACGCTTCCCGGCGATATGACCTTCGTTTCCTTCGGCCAAACCTCGGGCCCAACGTGGTCGTGTAGCACCCCTTCTGGCGGCTCCGGGGGGACTGTAAATTGTACGAATTCTAGCGTCGCAGCCAGCACAACGAGCACGTTTGTTCTTACGGGCCACATCCCGTCCACGGCCAGCGCTGGAACGGAATATCAGAATATCGCGAATGTCTCGTCGTCGAACGACCCAAACTCTGAGAACAACAGTGCCGATGCAACGACTGCGGTAGTAGCAGCCGCTCCGACGCTCACGACTCAGGCTTCGGGTGGGGTTATTCTCGGCGGTTCGATCTCCGATACGGCCACGTTGTCGGGCGGTCAGTCTCCCACGGGCACGATCAACTTCGCTGCCTACGGCCCTAATGACAGCACTTGCGGTTCGAATCCGGCTTTCCTCTCGAGCGTAGACGTTAATAATGGTAACGGCACCTACGGTTCCGGCTCGTTCGTTCCAACCGCCCCGGGGACTTACCGGTTCGTAGCCATTTACAGCGGCGACCTCAATAACAAAGCCGTGGCTACCAGTTGTAGCGATCCGGCTGAGGCTGTCGCCATTGCGACTCCTACTCCTACACCTACTGCTACCGCGACCGCCACGGCGACAGCTACCGCCACGGCGACAGCGACCGCTACGGCGACACCTACCGCTACGGCGACAGCTACCGCTACGGCGACAGCTACGGCTACGCCGACGGCTACCGCTACCGCGACACCCACAGGCACTCCGGCCCAGGCGCTCAATCTTTCTACCCGGGCCCGCGTCGAGACCGGAGACAAAGTAGTTATTGGCGGCTTTATCATCGCCAGTAATACCAGCACGCCTAAAGCGGTAGTTCTGCGCGGTCTTGGCCCATCGCTTACCAAGTTTGGCATTACGGATTTGTTATTCGATCCGGTCCTCGAGCTGCGCGGCAATAGTGGCAACGTGATCTTCCAGAACGATAACTGGAAGGACACACAGCGAA
>Ga0307470_10000393_pt1 | contig 23160 bp, 24 predicted proteins | sample atmos_gasesAM3C__FD_204565 | JGI IMG/M metagenome (GOLD analysis project Ga0307470, IMG submission 204565) | Hardwood forest soil microbial communities from Morgan-Monroe State Forest, Indiana, United States - atmos_gasesAM3C_05 | ecosystem: Environmental > Terrestrial > Soil > Temperate forest... | reverse complement strand
CGCGTTCGCGCAATCCGACGCCAAGAAAACCTTTGACCAACTCAAGACGCTGAACGGAAATTGGGAAGGGAAGGCGAGCAACGGCAAGGATCTGAAAGTCACCTTCCGCCCGACCTCCGGCGGGTCGGCGCTGATGAGCGAGATCGTCGGCGACGAGGACATGATCACCATGTTCCACATGGACAATAATCGCGTCCTCGCCACCCATTACTGCGGCGCGGGCAATCAGCCTCGCATGCAGGCCAGTATGTCGCCCGACGGCAAGACCATCACCTTCACTTTCGTCGATGCTACCAATCTGGCGACTCCGAAATCAGGCCACATGAATTCTTTGGTGATCACCATGCCCGACTCCGACCATCACTCTGAGGACTGGACATTCGTTGCAGATGGCAAAGAAATGAAGGAACACTTTGATCTGGCTCGTGCCCACGGGTCTCTGTAGAGGACACACTACTATGCTTCAAGGAGCTGCGATGCCGAAGACAATCATCACTCCTGATCGCGATGCGGTGGTCTCGGAAACCGAGATCGCCGCTCCTCCCGACCGCGTGTTCGAAGCGCTCGTGAACCGCGTCCAGGCGTTGCAGTGGGGCAACAGCGAGGTGTTCCAGATCATGGATTGGGAAATGGATCCGCGGCCCGGTGGCAAATGGCGTTTTCTGTCGCGCGAACGATCCGGTAGCCGCGAGTTCGACCATCACGGTGAGGTCGTGGAAGTCGATCGCCCACGGGTTCTGGCATACAGCTGGTTCGCCAACTGGCACAGCGATCCTTCGCAGCGCACCATGGTGCGCTGGGAACTGACGCCGACGCCCACCGGTACTCACCTCAAAGTAACGCATAGCGGTCTTGCTACATTGCCCGACGCTTGCACTGGTTACAGCCAGGGCTGGCCCGGACTGCTCGAGCAGGTCAAGAACTTCTGCGAGCGAACGCAAACCGCCTAAGGAGCATTCGCATGGCTTCCATAGTTGTCACCCCCGACCAGGACGCGCTCGTCAGCGAGATTCATATAGCCGCTCCGCCGGAGCGTGTATTCCAGGCCCTCATCGATCCCGCCCAAGCGATGGTGTGGTGGAACTCGGCCGAGTGCCTGATCGAAAAGTACTCCATCGAGCCGAGAGCAGGCGGACGCTGGCGCTATGACAGCAAGCAGGGCGAGATGAACGTCAATGGCGTCTCAAAGTTCCACTGCGAGGGCGAGGTGCTCGAGTACGATCCGCCGCGTGTGCTGGTTTACACCTGGATCGCCAACTGGCACGAACATCCGGCGCAACGCACTGTAGTTCGGTGGGAACTTGCTTCCAGCAAAGGTGGCACGCTTTTGCGTGTCACGCACAGCGGACTTGCCGATCTCGCAGCCTCCCGCAAGGACTATGCGGGCGGGTGGCCCGGAGTGGTGGCGCAACTGAAAGCGTTTGTCGAAAGTAAATCGGAGGTTTGAGCATCATGGCATCCATGACGGTCATGCCCGACGGGGATGCAATTGTCAGCGAGATTTACATCGCGGCATCCCCCGAGCGTGTCTTTCAAGCTTTGGTTCAACCGCAACAGGTGCTTCAGTGGTGGGGACAGGCGGGCGTTTATCGCTGTACGGAATTCGAAGGCGATCTGCGCCCGGGTGGCAAATGGCGCAGCGCCGGCGACGGCGGCGATAACGGTCAGTTCACCGTGATGGGTGAGTACCTGGAAGTCGATTCCCCGCGGCTCCTGGTGTACTCATGGGTCGCGAGCTGGACCGGTGCGGTGAAGACTACGGTACGCTGGGAGCTCGAACCAGCTAGCAAAGGAACACTCGTTAGAATCCGGCACAGCGGACTCGCGGCGCATCCAGAGGTGGCTCAGAGTTATCGTGGCTGGCCGAGGATGTTGGGCTGGCTCCAGGCGTTCATCGAAAAAGGGGAGACAGTCAAGATGCGCGCGCCAGTGTCGGCCTGACGCATACGCTCGCGCAATCAACGCAAGACTGAATCGTAGATACCGCAGCACCAGGAGGTTTCATTGGCAAGCGCAGCGATTACTCCCGACCAGGACGCCGTCGAAGCCGAGATATTCGTCGCCGCTCCACCTGAACGTGTCTTTCAGGCGATCACCGATCCAATTCAGCTTTCGCGCTGGTGGGGACAGGCGGGCCTTTACAAGATCACGGAGAGAACCTCCGATTTACGCAAGGGTGGAAAGTTCTCTAGTGTGGGTGTCGGCGCCGACGGTACCAAGTTTCGTGTAGACGGCGAATATCTCGAAATCGATCCTCCTCGTCTGCTGGTCCACACCTGGGTATCGAGTTACGGTGGACCTCCGAAGACCGTCGTACGCTGGGAACTCGAGTCCCGCGACGTTCACGGCCTGCAGTCGTCCGGGCCTCGACGCATGGGCACCGGTACCGTCGTGAAACTCCGCCACGAAGGCTTCGCCGGAAATCCGGAATCCTGCACCGCACGTTACGCGCGGAAAACTCGGCGTCCTGGGCTGCGAAGAACGCTATTTGACGCCTTTCTCCGGATCCCAGGATCCCTGCAGTTTCCGTACGAAGACGATCTGGCCGATGTGGTAAGCGTTGTGCGTGGCGATATGCGAGATGCCTGAGGCCCACGACTCGATTTTCTTGTCGTCAGCGGCTTCTACCGCCTTCTCCCAGTCGGTCATTACCTGGTCGAGTTGCTGCACCAGTGTCGCCCATTGCTTGCTGTCGAAGTTGTTAAATGTGTCGTCGTTCTTGCCGCTATATTTCGCGGGAGGTTCGCCCTTGAACTTCGCCAACTCCTGCTCGTTCCAGAAGACCAGGTGATAGGTAAGCTGGCCGACGGAGTGATTTCCGCTTCCGTCTCTCCAGTTGGCTTGCTCCGAAGTGAGTCCGGCCACCGCCGTGTTCCCATCCACAAACCAGTCTTTCGCGTTGTGAGTGCTCTTGAGTTGTTCGAGCAGGATGTTTTTCAAGGTTGCTGGCTTCTGACTCTGCTTCTGATCTTGGCCGTGCATACCTAGGGACAAGCAAAAAATCAGAAAAAGCACGAATCGTTTCATCGAAATTCCTTTCATCAAGAATGCATCGTCGGGACAGCAACCGGGGATCATAGACCCAACTGCCTACCCCTGGCTGTGACCGGTGCTTTCCAGCACGTGATCATCAACCGGTGAACTGATCGCACGGTGTTAGTAAAGGCAGCCAACCCTCAAGAAGAGACGTGCGGTGTGGGTTATACTGACCGCGGATGGCTGCGAATTCCGACAAGAAGTTCTACCTCGAAACCTTCGGATGTCAGATGAACGTGCATGACTCCGAGAAGGTCATCGGCACGCTCATCTCCGAAGGATATCTCCAGGTTCCGACCGTCGAGGAGGCCGACCTCATCCTCTACAACACGTGCTCCATCCGCGACAAGGCAGAGCAGAAGGTCTTCCACCGTCTCGCCGACTACAAAAAGCTCCAGAAAGAAGGAAAGATTTTTGGCGTACTCGGCTGCGTCGCGCAGCAGGAGGGCGAGAAAATTTTTGAGCGCGCGCCGCACGTCTCGATGGTCTGCGGCTCAGCCTCATATCGCAATCTTCCGCAGATGCTCGTGCAGATCGAGGCAGGGAACCGCCACGTCACCGGCCTCGACGACCGCCAGACCGACGAGTGCTTCGAAACAGAGTTCACCTCCCGCACCAATCCGCACCGAGGCTACATCACCATTATCGAGGGCTGCGACAAATTCTGTGCCTACTGCGTGGTGCCATTCACGCGTGGCAAGGAGCGCAGCCGGACCTCCGACTCCGTCCTCGCCGAAGCCCGCCAGATGGCCGATCTCGGCTACACCGAGATTCAGTTGCTGGGACAGAATGTGAACTCGTACAAGGATCCGGCAGGCAAGAAATCCTTTGCCGAGCTGCTCTCCTCCGTTGGACAAGTTCCTGGCATCAAGCGCGTGCGCTTCACAACGTCGCATCCGCGTGACTTCGGCAAAGACATTGTCGATGCGATCGAGGCTGTGTCCACTCTCTGTGATCATGTGCATCTGCCCGTGCAGAGCGGGTCCACTCGCGTGCTCGATGCCATGCAGCGTCTCTACACCCGCGACCAGTATCTCGAACGTATCGCTTGGATGAAGGCCGCACGTCGTGAAATCAGCCTGACCACCGACGTCATAGTCGGCTTCCCCGGGGAGACCGAAGCAGATTTCGAACAAACCCTTAGCCTGCTTGATCACGTCGAATACGACGGAGTTTTCTCATTCAAGTATTCGCCGCGGCCGAACACTCCTGCTTTGAGCCTCCACGATGCCGTTCCAGACGAGGAGAAATCTCGCCGCCTAGCGATACTTATGGAGCGTCAGCGCGATATTCAGAAACGGCGAAATCAGCGCCATATCGGAGATATTGTTGAAGCTATGGTTGAGGGCCGAAATGAAGCCCGTGGTCAGTGGAGTGGGCGCACGTCACAGAACAAGGTGTTGAACTTCTCAGCAGATACGAATGCCGCGCCTCCCGCAATTGGCAGCTACTCTTCGGTGCGTATTACAGGCAGTTTTCCCAACAGCTTGCTGGGCGAAATGGTGGTATAAGGAGCAGATGGAAGTCGAAATGAAAATCCGCGGCCTCATGATGGACCCCGTCACCAACATGCCCATCGTGATTCTGAAAGATGTTGGCAGCGATACGGTGCTGCCCATCTGGGTTGGCGTCTACGAAGCGAACGCCATCGCACTTGAGATCGAAAAAGTGCCGACTCCCCGCCCCATGACTCACGACCTCATCAAGAACGTCCTCGTCGGTCTCGAATCGCAAGTGCACAAAGTCGTCGTCACCGAGCTCCGGGATGACACCTTTTATGCCGTGATCTGGGTCGAACGCGACGGCCGTATCATCAGCATCGATTCGCGTCCTTCAGATGCTCTCGCTCTTGCCCTACGCGTTGATTGTCCGATCTTTGTCGAAGATGAAGTCTTGAAGTCTTCGAAGCTGGCCGCCAATATGTCCGACCGCGTAAGCTCCGAAGAACTACGCAAGTGGCTCGAAGGTCTCAACGACGAGGACATGGGCCGCTACAAGATGTAAACAGGTCTGGCCCTTCTCTAAAATTCTCGTGTTCCTGCTGGATGATCGCTGCCCGAAGTGCCCGACTCCGATTCACCCTCCAAAAGCAACATCCCAAAAATCCGGTTCAATAAAAGAGGGCAGAGCCTAAGCTCTCCCCTCAACTTCCGAACCGTTTTTTCCTAAGCCATCGCTCGCGAACCTAATCTCCCGGCCTGGTCGCCGTGGTAACGCCCAGCTTCTTCAGCCGCTCACGAGCTTGCAAGGCTTCGTTCGTCTTGGGATACCGTTGGATCAGATGGCGCAGTTCCGTTACGCCGTCGTCCTTCTGTCCCATCTCAATAAGCGCGTAGCCCTTCTTCAGCTGCGCCGACGCCGCTTTATTTCCGCTCGGGAAATTCTGCAGAACCTGATCGTAGCTGGTCACGGCCTGCTGGAAATTTCCGCCACGGAACTGCAACTCGCCGAGATAGAAGTACGAATTTCCCGCCAGATCCGTGTTCGGATAAAACTTCACGTAATCGGCGAATTCCTTCGACGCGAGATCGTTGTTCCCGCCGTTGTAATCCCGCAGCGCGTTCGCGTAGAGCACGTCCGGTGGCGGAGCCTGTGCCTGCGCTTGCGCCTGGGCCTGTGCGGCCGATTGCGATGCAGCCAGGCTCTGTTGCGTCGACTGCATATCTTCGAGCTGCTTGCTGACCTTGGCCAGCCGGACTTTCAATTCGTCCATCGTGTCATTCAAGGCCTGGATCTGTCCGGAGAGTTGGTCCACGTGTCCTGTCGCGTCCCCCTGCTGCTTTTGCAGAGTGTTCTGCAAAGCAGTGATCGCCGCAGTCGCCTTATTCGAGGCGTCGGTGTTTTGCTCGACGAGGTTTTTCATCACACCCATACGCTCATCGAAGCTCTGCTTCATCGCCGTCATCTGCTCTTGTAGTTGCTGCACCTGCGTTTGAAGCTGAACCATTTCCTTGCTGGCGCCATACGCGGGGCTTACAGCCAGCCACAAAGCCGCGACCAGCGCAAATCGTTTAGTCAAGCTGGAAGAATTCATCATGGTGTTGGCCCTTCTAATTCGCTGCATTCAGTATCCCACGGCCTCCTCAAGCCGCAGGCCACGGCAGCGCAAAGAAATGCGACCGGGACAACGTTAGGATGGCGTCGCCCCGGCCCTTGGTTGCGTTATTTCTGGTACACGAAATGCCCGCGGCGGTTCTGCTGCCAGCAGCTTTCGTTCGATTCCGTACAGAACGGCTTCTCCTTGCCGTAGCTGATCGTCTTGACACGGCTGGCACTTACACCGGCCGCCGTCAACGCATTCTTCACCGCGTTGGCGCGACGATCGCCCAAAGCAAGGTTGTACTCGGTTGATCCGCGCTCGTCGCAGTGCCCTTCGACCGTGAAGTTGATGCTCGAGTGCTGGCCGAGGAACTGCGCATCCCCCTGCACCGACGTCTGCTGATCCGGACGGATCGAATCGGTGTCATAGTCGAAGTAGATGTCCTTCATGCGCTGCGCGAACAATTCTTCGTCCGTCGAGGTTGCTTGCGTCGTCGGCGGTGGCGGCGCATTCACCGTCACTCTCGCGGTTGCCTCCTGGTTGCCACCCGCGCCCTTCGCCACCAGGTGATAGGTCGTCGAGTCCGTGGGTGTCACCTGCTGCGAACCGTTGGGCTGGACCGCACCGATGCCATCGATGCTGACGTCGGTTGCGTTGGTGGTCTGCCACGTCAACGTCGTCGACATTCCTTTGTCGATGGAATTCGGATTCGCCGACAACGACGCGGTTGGCGACGGTGGGGGCGGTGGCGGCGGTGGGGGCGGAGGAGCCTGTTTCTTTTTGCAGGCTCCTAACATCATGATGGTGCCGAGAACCAATACGAGAGTGGACCACTTGACGATCGAGTGTTTCACAATCTCCTCCCTAGGAATTTGCACGTATGGGCACTTGTGCTGAAACGAATACCGGCGACGCGGGCCAACATATCCGCGACCGTCGGGGATGATGACATTTGAGTGATGCACTTCCATCGTTACATTTTTAATGCTTATTTCCAACTCCAATTTGGTTGCGAATTGCGTCCGCTGAAGGTCAGTTGTTGCACTTTGGTCCCGTCGGCTAGCATGGTCCAGACCTGCTCGCTGCCCGAGCGGCTGGATTGAAAGACGACGTGTCGTCCATCCGGCGACCAGGACGGGAAATCATTCCTCCCTCCATCGTGCGTGAGCTGCACCCACTGCTTGCTCGCGATGTCCATCAGGTAAATGTCATTCGCTCCCGGCGCTCCCGGTCCATATTTCCGGAACCACGCCAGCGCCAGCAACTGGCCGTTGGGCGACCACGAAGGAGACACCGCGTATCCTTGGTCCGTCACGCGCTGTGCATTCGTGCCATCCGCTTCCATCGTGTAGATCTGCGGCAGCCCCGTTCGCCCGCTGACGAATGCAATCTGGGCGCCTGTCTTACGATTGAACGTCGGCCCCACATCCGGTCCGCGATCGCTCGTCAGCCTGTGCAGGTTTCCGCCGCCCGCATCCGCAATGTAGATATTGGATTCCCCTCCGCGAGACGACGAGAATGCCACCCGCGCTCCGTCCGGCGACCACGTTGGAGATAAATTCGTCCCACCCACGCGCGGGAATGAAACGAGCCGGTTCAGGTCGATCGAGTACATCATGATTTCCCAACTCGTTTTGGTAAGCGAACTGAAGGCCAGCCGTGTGCCGTCCGGCGAAATACGCGGAGACAGCGAGATGGAACCGAGATGTGTGACCTGGTGTTGATTCGATCCGTCGTAATCCATCGCCCAGATTTCTTTGTGGCCGCTGCGGTCGCTGACAAAATAGATCTTGCTCTCCGCAATTCCCGGAATCCCGCCACCTAGCCGGAAGATGATTTCATCCGCAAACTTGTGCGCGATCGTGCGCGCTGCCTCCGAAGTCGCTGAGTCCGTGTACTGCTTGCCCAGCACCTGCGGCGAGCCGACATTTTTCACGTCATAGAGCCAGCCATGGACCAGCAAGCTGTTGCCGGTGGCGCCGAAATCGCCGAACGCCAGCATCGAGGCGCTGGGAGGCGGGCCGCTCCAGGCATCAAAGTGAACCTCAGAAGGGTTTCCGGGGACGTCCGTCGGATAGAAGCTCTTCGAAACCATCTCGAAGATGCCGGCGTTATCCAGATCACTCCACAGAGTGTCGTTGAATACTTTGAGCAGTGCCCCCGTGTTGGGATCCTGCGTGCTCGGCTTGAAATCAGAAGCGGCGAGCCGTAGCTTTTCCACGCCCATGTTCGTGCCCGTGCGGATCCAGTCTTGGGCATGGGAGCTCGCGCCGGCCAGGCTGATCACCGTTAGAAGAGCCGCAAATCGGAGAGTCCGGCTGCTCGACATTGTGGAAATCCTGTCGCGCATCGCTTCCAGAAATCCGGAAAGAAACGTCATCGTATGGCGGTATATGACAAGCTTCAACTTACCTTGGTGCATGCTCGTATCCCACTCCTCACTCTCATCGTCCGGGCGCCCGGCCATGCACTCGAACGTCCTATCTCTTGTAGTCAAACCAGAATTCCACGGTGACCTTGCTGCCCGAATAATCCGATGGCAGTGGTCCGAATGTATCGATTCTCTGAACCGCGCGAACCGCTGATTGGTCCAGTGACGGTACTCCGCTCGACTGCTCAATTTGCACATTAGTCGGCTGCCCGCTGCGGTTGATATCGAACTGCACGTACACACGATTTGCCTGGCGAATGTTTGGATCGATTTCGTACTTCAACCAGTTCTGTGAAACCTTCTGCTGCACCACCCGGACGTACCACGCATAGGTGTTGCCGAAGTCGCCGCCGCCCCCTTGAAAACCAAATCCACCCTTCGCCCCCTCCGCATTGAACGTTCCGTATGGGCCGCTAACCGGACCGCCTTGCCCGAACGGAACTTCATTGCTCTCTTCGGCGGGTTGTGCCGGCGGCTTTTGCTTGCTCGCGGTCGTTACGGGCTTGGGCTTGACCTTGGTTGCCTTGTCAGGAATCGGGATCGCATCCGGCTCCTCCATCGCTTTCGTTTCCGGCTGCGACTTGGTCAATCCCTTCGAATCATTCGCCAGGACATTCTGAGTTTCCACCTGTGGCGCGGGTAAGGGAACCGTGCTTACCAGGGTTGCGCCCATGGCGTCGCCCCCGCCGCCCGCTCCCCATCCCGCACCGGTGCCGCGCGAAAGAATCGCTCCTCCAAGCAGAATCAGCCCGGTGACCGCCACATGGAAAACCACCGAGTACATCAGTGGCCGCCCTAGTTGGCTGTGCTCGCTAAAGATGTCAGCGTCGGCTTGCATTCTGGTCGAGAGGTTGGGTCACGATACTTACATTGGTGATGCCCGCGCCTTTAATCGCATCCATTACCGTTGCAAACGCGCCAAAGGGCACGTCTTCATCGGCACGAATGAAAATCGATTGGTGCTGGGGATCGCGAATCTTCTGCCGTAGCTTCGTCTTGATGTCGTTGATGTTGATGGGATCGTTCCCCAGGAACACACGTTGCTGCTTGTTGATGCTGATCACCAGCCGCTCTTCCGTGATCTCTTTCACTGTCCGCGTCTTCGGAACACTCACTTCGATCCCGGACTGCAGTACCGGCGCCGTCACCATGAAAATGATGAGCAGCACCAGCACCACGTCCACCAGCGGCGTTACGTTGATGTCGGATATAGAACTTTGCGTTCGCCCGTTCGTGGTGGTGAAAGCCATCAGCGCCGAGCTCCCGCCGCGTCGGCCTGATATGTCGCCTGCGCTGCGCTTCGCTCGACCGCGTTGAGCATTTCGAGAGCGAAGTCATCGCCCCGGGCAGCGAACTCGCGAATAGAACTGCCGATCAGGTTGTAGGCAATTACGGCCGGAATGGCAGCGGCCAACCCGGCGGCGGTCGTGACCAATGCCTCCGAAATTCCGGGTGCGACCGCTCGCAGCGTCGCCGCCCCTGCGGTTCCCAGTCCATGAAAGGCATCGATAATGCCCCAGACTGTTCCGAACAGACCCACAAACGGCGTGACCGCACCCGTGATGGCCAGCCACGGAACGTGTCGTTCAAAGCGCGTCAGTTCTTCCGAATTCGCAATCTGCATCGCCCTCTGCACGGCAAGCAAGTTGCGCACAGCTCCCGACGGGTTGCCAAGTTGTCGTTTGAACTCTTCGTAGCCGTTCTCGAAAACTCCTACCAATGGGCTCGGCCGAAACTGGTCGGCCACAGCGGCCATATCCTGCAGGCGTTGCGCCTTGCGGAACGCACGAATAAACCGCCCGCTTTGCACGCGGGCGCGCCGAAGCACGCTCCACTTGGAAAGAATGATGGCCCAGGACAGCAGGCTGAAAGCCAGCAGCAGGAAAAGAACAGTCTTTGCGACAGGGCCAGTCTCACTAACGAGATCGAGGATCTCGCCACCGATTACCAAAGCCAACCAGTGTGGATTTAACATTTGGATAGTAAGACGCGCTAGCGCCGAATGGCCTCCCGCCTAGGTTTTTCTGGATTAGAACGCATTTTGATTATAAGCCCCTGTGCTGGCAGGCTCTACCCAGAAGGACGCCAAGTTTTCCTTAGAACCAAGCTGGAAAACAGGCAACCGGTTCTCAGTCTGAAGCGACTTATCAGTTCTCAGTTCCCAGTTCTCAGTTAAACCAAGCTTCTTTTGCCTGGATTCAAGAACTAACTCTGCGCTGGAATCGTTTACCTGGCACTGCCGAATCACGGGCGGAAGGGCAGTCGAGAACTGCATTACAGGAAGCTCAGGTTGATCACTGACGCCCTGGTTTTCAACTGAGAACTGAGAACTGGAAACTGAGAACTGTTTTTTCATGCTATTCTGCGCTCAACTTCACGCTCCCCAGGACCTACCGTGCTCGTCGAACTGCGCCTCGAGAACTACGCGGTCATCGATAACCTGGTCGTCGAGTTCGCATCGGGCTTGAACCTGCTCACCGGCGAGACGGGAGCCGGCAAATCCATCCTCATCGACGCGCTAACGCTACTCCTCGGCGAGAAAGCTTCTACCGACGTCATCCGCTCCGGCGCCGATCGAGCCGTAATCTCGGCGGTGTTTGAGATCGAAGCAGCTGCCGCGAAAACCGTCGCCAAAATTCTTGAAGAAAACGGTCTCGACTCCGAGAGCGACTCCGTTATCTTGCGTCGCGAGATCGCAGCGGGCGGGAAGGGACGAGTCTTCATCAATAACCACCCGGCTACCGTCGCTGTCCTCAAACAACTTGGTCCTTACCTTTCGACCGTTCACGCGCAAAACGAAACCCTCGCCGCTTTCGACGCCCCCGCACGCCTTACCTTGCTCGATGCATTTGCCGGCTGTCAGCTTTCCGGCGTGCACGAAGCATTTCACGCGTGGAAAGCCATTCAAACCCGCATTGAAGAATTGCAGCGCGATGAACAGGACCGCCTGCGCCTGCTGGACCTCTGGACGTATCAGAAGCGCGAGATCGAAGAAGGGAAGGCACAAGCGGGCGAAGACGAACGGCTCGAGAATGAGAAGCGGGTTCTCGCGAACGCCGAAAAAATCTATAACGCCGCCATAAACGCCTTCGATCTTCTTTATGAAGGCGACGCCTCCACCGCTGCAAGTCTGCGTTCGGCCCGCAAGCAGATCGAGGAACTCGCCCGTTACGAACCCAAGTTTCAAGACGCACTTTCCTCGCTCGAGTCCGCGCTCATCAGCGTCGAAGATGTGGGCGCGACCGTCCGCGATTTCGCTGGAGGCATTCACGCGTCGCCCGAGCACTTGGCCGAGGTCGAAGACCGGCTGGCTTCTCTCGATCGGCTCAAACGGAAATATGGCCCTACGCTCGATGAAGTGATTAACTTCGGCGCCGACGTCACCCGCAAGCTCTCTGAAATGGAGAACAAAGACGAGGTTCTGAAGAAGCTGCGTGGCGAGTTGAGCGATGCCGCCGAGGCCTATCTGACCTGCGCCCGTGTCCTGTCAAAGAAACGTTACGAGTCGGCCCGCAAGCTCGAGAAGCTGGTCGAGGGCGCCGTGAACGACCTGGCCATGAAGGTCACCTTCAAGATCGAGGTTACCGGTTCCGACGACGAAACGAACTGGACTGCATGCGGCTTCGATCAGGTCGTCTATATGATTGCTACTAATCCGGGCGAGCCCCTGCGGCGCCTGGAACACATCGCGTCGGGTGGCGAACTCTCGCGCGTCATGCTCGCTCTCAAAGCCAGCGTTGAGACTGGAGCCGGCGCGGCTGGAAAAAAGAAAGGCTCAGGGATTCCCCGTACGCTGGTCTTCGACGAGATCGATACCGGGATCGGCGGCCGTGCGGCTGAGGCAGTCGGCAAAAAGCTCAAAGAACTTGCCCGTACGAACCAGGTTCTCTGCGTCACGCACCTTCCCCAGATCGCCACCTTCGCCGACCACCACTACCTGATCGAGAAAAAGGAACCCGGGGGCCGCACCCGGACGACGGTCCGCAACATCAGCGGAACGGAGCGCACCGAAGAGGTCGCCCGCATGCTCAGCGGCGCCAAAGTTACAGAAAGCTCCCTCAAACATGCCGAGCAAATGATCAAGGCCAACGCATAGGTTTTCCGTTCGCCTGCCAAATCCCACCGATCGATGCTAATCCCCGCCCTTTCTAGGGCTTACATTGACCAAATGGGTTCTCTTCGGTAGTCTATAGTTAACATTCCTGGGGAAAAGTGTACCCTGAACAGAAGTGAGGAAGGGCACGTGTCTATTCAACGAGGCAAGAAGTTACAGCTGTTAAAACCACGAGGATTTTGCGCCGGGGTAGTCCGTGCCATCGACATCGTTCGGATTGCACTTGAGGCTTTTGGCCCCCCCATCTATGTGCGCAAAGAGATCGTCCACAATCGCTTCGTGGTGGAAGAACTCCAGGAGAAGGGCGCAATTTTCGTCGATAGCGTCGACGAGGTCCCTGAAGGTGAGCGCGTCATTTACAGCGCGCACGGCGTCTCTCCCGAAGTTCGTCGGGCCAGTGAAGAGCGCAAGCTGCGCGTGATTGACGCGACCTGCCCGCTGGTCACAAAGGTCCATGTGGAGGCGGTCAAGTTCGCCAAGGAAGGCTATTCGCTCGTCCTCATCGGCCACCGCGACCACGATGAAGTCATCGGCACGTTGGGCGAAGCCCCGGCCGTCACGCAGGTCGTCGGCTCACCGGCTCAGGTGGAAACCTTAACCGTCCCCGATCCCAATCGTGTTGCTTATCTCACGCAGACGACCCTCAGCCTCGACGAAACCAAGGACATCATCGCGGCCCTCAAGAAGAAGTTCCCGAACATTCAAGGACCACACGCCCAGGACATCTGCTACGCCACGGAAAACAGGCAGGTTGCCGTGAAGCAGGTGGCATCCGACGCCGATCTTCTCCTGGTGGTTGGCTCGGAAAATAGCTCCAATTCCAATCGCCTCGTGGAAGTGGCGCGTAATTTAGGCACCAACGCGCATCTAATTGACAGTTACACGAATATAAAGGCCGAGTGGCTGGAGGGTGTCGAGACCATCTCTCTGACCGCTGGCGCTTCGGCTCCCGAGTGTCTGGTGGAGGAAGTCGTGAAGTTCCTGGCGACTAAAGGTTTCGATAACGTGCAGGAACTGGAAGTCATGCCCGAAAACGTACGCTTTGGCTTGCCGCCGGAGATTGTGGAAGCCATCGCCAGCGCTCCCGCCAGCGTCAGCGCGGGTTAACGGAGTTATTACTCGATGGAAGATTGCTCCCCCCCACTTTCTGCTGCATCCATCCCACAGCTTCGCTTCGGAAAAATTGACGATCTTTCAAGCCGGGTAGCCGCGGCGACCGACGCCGCGCGCCGCTTGCTGTTCTCCGAACAGCATAAGGACGGCTATTGGTGCGGCGAACTCGAGGCTGACAACACCCTCGAAGCCGACTACATGATTTTCCACACGATGCTCGGCACGGTTGACCCCGAGCGTTTCGCCAAAGCCGCACGCTACATCCTGCTGCATCAGAACGAAGACGGCGGCTGGAGCATTTACAAAGGTGGTCCGTCGAATGTCAGTGCTTCAGTGAAGGCGTACTTTGGCCTGAAACTGGCCGGATATTCCGCCGATCACCCCGCCCTCGAGCGAGCCCGTACAAAGATTCTGGAGATGGGCGGTGTGACCGAGGTCAACACCTTCACTAAGCTCTACCTCTGTTTCTTCGGACAGTACGACTATGATGCCTGCCCCGCGATCCCCCCTGAGATCGTGCTGTTTCCTAACTGGTTCTGGTTCAACATCTACGAGATTTCCTCGTGGTCGCGCGCCATTCTCGTCCCGCTGTCGATCTGCTACGCGAAGAAGCCCTTTAAGAAATTACCCGACGAAATGGGCATCGAAGAACTTTTCGTGGGCGGCCGCGACAAATCGCGCATGCATCTGCAGTGGTCGAAGAAACGCCTCTCCTGGCGCAACTTCTTTCTCGTGCTCGACCGCATGGTGCACATGTTCGAACGCGTGCACGTCCGCCCTCTCCGCTCCATCGCGCTGAAGAAAGCCGAGAAGTGGATGCTCGAGCGTTTCGAGATGAGCGACGGCCTGGCTGCCATCTTCCCCTCGATGATGAACTCGGTGATCGCCATGCGCTGCCTCGGCTACTCGATCGACGACCCGCAAGTCATCCGCGCCATGGACGAATTCGAAAAGCTCGGTATCGAGGAGGGGGACACCTTCCGCATGCAGCCCTGCGTCTCCCCGGTATGGGACACCGCCTATGCCCTCTTCGCACTCGGCGAAGCTGGCGTGCCGGCCGACGATCCCCGCATGGTGAAATGCGCCGACTGGCTGTTGCAGAAGCAAGTCCGCAACGCCGGCGACTGGAAAGTCAAGAATCCCCAGGGTCAACCCGGCGGCTGGTACTTCGAGTTCAACAACGAGTTCTATCCCGACGTCGACGACAGCGCCCAAGTCTGTCTGGGGCTCAGCCGCGTCGAGCATCCGAATGGCCGCTATCAGCGTGAGTCAGTGCAGCGCGCCATCGACTGGATCTTCTCCATGCAATGCCGCAACGGCGGGTGGGCCTCGTTCGACAAAGATAACGACCGCATGGTCTTCCAGTACGTGCCCTTCGCTGACCACAACGCCATGCTCGATCCGGCGACCGTCGACATCACTGGCCGCATCCTCGAGATGCTCGCCACCTACGGCTACGACAAGACTCACAAAGCTGTAAAGAAGGCCATCGACTTCTTGCGCAAAGAGCAGGAGTCCGACGGCTCCTGGTTCGGACGCTGGGGCGTGAACTACATATACGGTACGATGCTCGTACTCCGCGGCCTCGAGGCCGTCGGCGTCGATCATCACGAACCCTACGTGCAGCAGGCCGCCGAGTGGCTGCGCATGGTGCAGAACGCCGACGGCGGTTGGGGCGAAAGCTGCGAATCCTACGACGACTCCAACAGCAAGGGAATCGGAGAAAGCACCGCCTCGCAGACCGCGTGGGCCGTTCTCGGATTGATGGCCGCCAACGACACGCGCAGCGACTCCGTTGCCCGCGGCATTGCCTATTTACTGCGCACGCAAAAGAAAGATGGCTCCTGGGATGAGCCGTTCTACACCGGTACTGGATTTGCGCGCGTGTTCTATTTGAAGTACCACATGTACCGGCAGTATTTCCCGCTGCTGGCACTAACCACGTACGCGAAGGTGGTCGCGGGAGAATCGGTTAGCTCTACGCGAAATGGCCACTGATCAAGTGTTTTAGGTGCTGGGGCGGCCACGTTGCAGCCGCCCCGCCCATGCAGAGCTTGGATGGGGCGCCCTCCGGTCCCTCGATGATTCCCGGAACATTCGATGCACTTCGGAATTCACTGAGAACTGCTGTTCGGAACTGAGAACTGTCTTTGAAAGCCTTCGTCACCGGCGCTACCGGATTTCTGGGCGCACATGTTGCCCGCGTTTTAGCCGAACATGGTGCGGACCTGCGGCTCCTGGTTCGCTCCTCTAGCGACCTGCGCAACATCGAAGGCCTGAAAGCGGACCGTGTGACCGGCGATCTGCGCTCCCCGGCGTCGCTGGAAAAAGCCGTCGCCGGATGCGACGTCGTCTTTCACGTTGCGGCTGACTATCGGCTCTGGGTGCGCGATCCCGAGCAGATGTATCGCTCGAACGTAGAGGGCACGCGCGCGCTGCTCGAGGCTGCGCGCAAGAATGGAGTGCGGCGCGTCGTCTACACCTCGAGCGTCGCGACCATGGGATTCACCGCGAACGGCCACGTCGCCGACGAGGAGTCTCCTGTGGCTCTGGCCGACATGATCGGTCATTACAAGCGCTCGAAATTCATGGCCGAGCAAGTCGCCATCGAAGCAGGAAGAAATGGCCAGGAAGTGGTGATCGTGAATCCGTCGACTCCGATCGGCGAAATGGATATCAAGCCGACACCAACCGGACGCATTGTCGTCGACTTCCTGAAGCGCAAGTTTCCGGCGTACGTGGACACGGGGCTCAATCTGGTGGACGCGACCGAGTGCGCGCGAGGACATCTCCTGGCACTGGAAAAAGGACGAATCGGTGCGCGCTACATTCTCGGTGGGGAGAATCTCACGCTGAAACAGATTCTCGACAAGCTGGCCGCCATCACCGGGCTGCCTTCGCCGAAAATCAAAGTGCCGTATGTCATGGCGCTGGCGACGGGTGTGGTCGACGAACTCGTCACCGGCCATTTGCGCGGCAAAGAACCGCGCGCCACGATTGACGCCGTGCGCATGGGCCGCAAAAAAATGTTCGTTTCGTCCGCGAAAGCCGAACGTGAATTGGGATGGAGTATCGTACCGGTCGACGGCGCGCTTCGCCGTGCCGCCGCCTGGTTTCGAGCGAAAGGTTATGCCTGAGATCGCCATCGTCGCAGCGCTAGAACGAGAGATCTGGCCGATGATCCGCAATTGGCGTATCTCGGAACAGTCGCACTCCGGAAAGCGCCTTCGCTTTTTCGAGGCAGCCAACTGCGTTGCTGTGTGCGGTGGCATCGGACCAGCGGCGGCCCGCCGTGCCGCAGAAGCGATGGTTGCGATCTATCGTCCGACGATTCTCGAGTCCGTGGGCTTCGCGGGAGCACTCGAACCCGGACTGCGCGTCGGCGATGTCCTCACGATACGCCAGGTCATCGACGCCGCCGACGGTAGTCGTGCCGACACCGGATGCGGTGACAGTACGCTCGTAAGTTTTTCGTCAGTCGCTGGAAAAGATCAGAAACAGACGTTGGCGAATTCATACGGCGGATGCGTCGTCGACATGGAGGCCGCGGCTGTTGCGAAAAGCGCGCAGGCCCATGGCCTTGAGTTTCGTGCGACGAAAGTCGTCTCCGACCAAGTCGGCTTTCCAATGCCGCCCATGGACAAGTTCATCGCGAGCGACGGCCAGTTCCAATCCGGGCGATTCGCAATCCACGTCGCGCTTCGTCCTTGGTTGTGGGCTACCGCGATCCGACTTGGACGCAACAGCACCAAGGCTGCCCAGGCACTCTCTGAGCATCTCCAACGCGATCATGATCTTGCTCGTGCGAGCTCACAACCAATTCCCGCCACACAAGGAAGCCGCCCGTGAACCTGCGCCTTCGACCACCCAAGAAGGCCATCGCGCTGTGCGGCACAGCGTTCGCACTCATAGGCACCCTCCTGCTTGCCCAGGACGTCTCCTTCATCTACGCCGAAAGTTTTCGCAAAGGGCCGGCGCGCATCACCGAATCCACCTCCGAAATCGTTCTCACCGCGCAGAGGCCCATGTGCCGCATTCGCGTGAAAGATCAAACCGGCAAAGATCGCTACGAGCTTGGCTGCTTCCCGCAGCAAGCTTCGGAAACCGATCCCCGTATCACCTCTTGGCAGATCCGCCTCGCCGACTTGCATCACAAGATCTACACCAATGTGCTCGCCGCGGCCGTCGATCCCACCCAGGACACGACGCAGATCGGTTGGCTGGATCCGGGCAAGTTCGCCAAAATTCCGCTTACGCGCGAAAGAGTCATCAAGATCGATGGCTTCTTTTGCACCCTACAGGTGAAAGATTATCGATTTGTGAATCCAGAGCAGCCCTATCTCGATCGTATGACGTTGGTCGTCCACTTCACCAACTCGATGCCCCATATGCAAGTGATTCCAAAAGAGGGGAGCACCGGCGACTGATGGCCATCGCTGGACAGATCGCACTCGAGCATTCGCAACAAGCGATTCCTACCACCATGCTGGCCGCGGTGTACCGGGGCAAAAACGATGTCCGCATGGAGACCATTCCCGTTCCTGCGATCGGTCCGGGTGAACTGCTCGTGCGCGTCCATACTTGCGGCATCTGTGGAACCGACCTCAAGAAGATCGCCACCGGATCCCACTCCGCTCCGCGCATCTTTGGACATGAAACTACCGGGATCGTAGTCGCCGCAGGCCAAGGCGTGCAGCAATTCCGGATTAGCGACCGCGTGATGGTCTTCCATCACATCCCCTGCCGCCAGTGTTACTACTGCCGCCACAAAACATTCGCGCAATGTGAGACCTACAAGAAGGTCGGTTGCACGGCCGGCTTCGAGCCCAGCGGTGGCGGCTTCGCCGAATACGTCCGCGTGATGGATTGGATTGTTAATAAGGGGACTATCAAAATCCCCGAAGGCGTCTCGTTTGAGCAGGCCTGCTTTGTCGAACCCGTAAATACTTGTATGAAGGGCGCGAACACCCTTCGACTCGAACCCGACGAGACCGTCCTGGTGATCGGTCAGGGCCCCATCGGATTGATTCTAAGCGTGTTGGCGAAGCGAACCGGGGCTAGGGTAATCACTTCCGATTTGTATTCCCAGAGGCTTACAATATCTGAAAGCTTCGGTTTAGGCCCGACAATTGATGCCTCTCGCGCGGATGTAATCCAGTCCGTGCGTGAGTTGACCGATGGCCGTGGTGCCGACGCTGTAATACTTGCCGTCGGCGGCAATGGTCTGATCCGGCCCGCGATGGACGCAACCCGTTTCGGGGGCCGGGTATTGTTGTTTGCGCAGACGATACGGGGCGAAGTGGTCCTAGACCCCGCTGCGATTTGCGTGGATGAGAAAACGTTGTTGGGATCATACAGCGCTTCAATCGAATTACAGGAGGAGTCGGTGCACTTCGTCATGAGCCGCGAGATGGAATTGGAGCGTCTCATCAGCCATCGCTTCCCCCTGACCCGCGCGCTTGAAGCACTGGAACTCGCTGCCCATCCTCAACCCGATTCTATGAAAATTGTCATCCAACCGGGCAGTGCTTGGGAAGGAAACTCGAAGTGAATGGAAAAATGACAGCTGCTGTCCTCTACGGCAAAGAGGACATCAAGATCGAACAGGTGCCCATACCCCGCGTAGGGGAAGGAGAGGTCCTGATCAAGGTCCAGGTCGCTCTCACTTGCGGTACCGACCTGAAGGTGTACCAGCGAGGCTATCACGCTCGCATGATTGTGCCGCCCGCGCTCTTCGGCCACGAGTTGGCCGGCGTGGTGGAAGAAGTCGGCACTGGGGTTCGCGGCTTCAAAAAGGGGATGCGCGTGGTTGCGCTCAACTCCGCGCCCTGCGGCATGTGCTTCTTCTGCTCGAAGCATCAGGAAAATCTTTGCGAAGACCTGTTGTTCAACAACGGTGCCTATGCCGAATACATCCGCGTTCCGCGCCGCATCGTTGAGACCAACATGCTCGCGATCCCGCCGCATGTTTCGTTCGAAGATGCCGCGATGACCGAGCCGCTCGCCTGTGTCCTGCGCGGATTGCACGAGACGCGCGTCGAGATCGGCGAAACCGTTGCCGTCATCGGCGGCGGTCCCATTGGACTCATGTTTGTGCAGGTCGCGAAAGCGATCGGCTGCAACGTGATCGCTGTCGTCAAGCGCGACTCGCAGGTCACGCTCGCCAAGCGCAAGGGTGCGCACGAGGTCGTACAGATTACCCAGGTGAAAGATGCCATTGAGGCGGTTCGCGAGCTCACTCGTGAGAAGCGCGGCGCCGATGTCGTGGTGGAAGCCGTCGGACGTCCTGAAGCTTGGGAATGGGCGGTGCAGATGGTCCGCAAAGGCGGCACCGTTAATTTCTTTGGTGGATGCGCGAGCGGAACCAAGGTACAGCTCGACACCAACCGGCTGCACTACTCCGAGATCTCGTTGAAAGCCACGTTCCATCACACGCCGGAGACCGTCCGGCGTGCATTTGCTTTGATCGCCGAAAAGAAGGTTCGCGGCACGGATTACATTACGGGCGAAGCGCCGCTTTCGCGGTTGCACGACGTCCTGCGCCACATGCTTAATCGCAACGGCGATATTAAGACCGCGATCATTCCAGGGCACTGAACCGATAGGGAATTCGACCGGGACACAGACTCGCTATGACATCCATCGCCAGCAGCGAATCCCGGCCAGTGCCTGCGTCTACCTCGCTGGCGGGCTGGGATCATCTTCCACAGGAGTACGCCATCCCTGAGGCGGCGCCCTCTCTCGCGGATGCGCGCGCCTATTGCCATCGGCTGGCCACGACCCACTACGAGAACTTCTCGGTGGCGACCTGGTTCCTTCCCAAGCGCCTGCGTCAGCATTTCTACAACCTCTATGCGTACTGCCGCATCTCGGACGACCTTGGCGATGAAGTTGGCGATCCCGCGCTCTCTCTGCGACTACTCGACCAGTGGGAAAAAGAATTGGTTGCGTGCTACATGGGCACGCCCCGCCATCCCGTATTCGTCGCGCTTGCGGAAACCGTCCGGCAGTTTGAAATTCCGCAGCACGAATTTTCTGATCTCTTGACCGCTTTCCGTCAGGATCAAACCACCACGCGCTATGGAACGTTCGCGGACGTAGTCGGCTATTGCAAAAACTCCGCGAATCCCGTCGGGCATCTCGTGCTGTATCTCTGCGGCTACAAGGACACCGAGCGGCAACAGTTGTCCGATCGCACCTGTACCGCGCTTCAGCTTGCGAACTTCTGGCAGGACGTCTCCGTTGATTATGCGAAAGGCCGAATTTATCTGCCCCTCGAAGATCTGCAGCGCTTTAGCGTCTCCGAAGATGACATTGCCTTCGACCGGAACACCTCCGCCTTCTGCGCGATGATGGAGTTTGAAGTCCAGCGGGCGCGGGAGTGGTTCACCGCAGGCCTGCCGCTCGTCGGCAAGGTTGACAAGGAATTGGCGATCGATCTGGAACTCTTTACCCGCGGCGGACAGGAAATTTTGAACGCCATTGAGCAACAAGGCTTCGCCGTACTCGGTCGCCGCCCTTCCATCTCCAAAGCGCGCAAGCTCGCCTTGGTGGCCCGCGCAGCATTCTGGAAGCTGCTATGAGTACCGCCGTGCAGTCCGCTCCCGTTCAATTCGCTCCCACGCCGTCCCAACTCGCGATGGCCTATTCGGTCTGCAGTGGGATCGCGCGCAAAACCGCCAAGAATTTTTATTATGCATTTCTCGTCTTGCCGCGTCCCAAGCGGCAGTCGCTGTGCGCGGTGTATTCCTTTATGCGGCGCTGTGACGATCTCTCCGACGATCCGACCCTCGCGCCGCGTGAACGTCGCGCCCGCCTTGAGGCCTGGCTCGATCGCTTTCATCTCGCGCAAGCCGGCGCTCCCACCGACGACCCCGTATTGCTGGCGCTGACCGATACCCAACGCCGCTATCAGATCCCGATGGAACTCCTCGACCAGTTGGCCTTTGGGACGTTGATGGACCTGCCCGAGAGCGAAGCGTACGACCAGCAACCGGCTCCTGACCAATCGTCAGTTCTCATGGTGCAGTATCGGTCGTTCAAAGATCTCTACCTGTACTGCTATCACGTCGCCTCGGTGGTAGGACTGGTCTGCATCAAGATCTTCGGATACCGCAATCCCGAAGCCGAGCGGCTTGCCGAACGATGCGGCGTCGCCTTCCAGTTGACCAACATCATTCGCGACGTGAAAGAAGACGCTGGCCTCGGGCGTGTCTACCTTCCGCTCGAAGATTTACAAAAGTACGAGCTGAATCCCCTCGATCTTCAGAAGGCACCCGACGCGTCGCGCCTGCGTCAGCTCCTGGCGATGGAAGCCGGTCGTGCCCGGGATTTTTATGTGTCGGGTCACGAGCTAATTCCGTATGTCAGCGAAGATAGCCAGCCCGCCCTCTGGGTGCTGGTCACGATCTACGAAAAATTACTGGAGAAGATTGCGCGGAAGCAGTTCGACGTCTATGGCGGCCGCATCAGTCTGACGACCTTCGAGAAGATCAAGGTGCTGGGGAAAGGCTTTTTGAAGCGGTTGACGTGATGCCCCAGTTTCCTTCACAACCTCCCACCGTCGCCGTTGTTGGAGGCGGCCTGGCTGGACTCGCGGCCGGATCTGCGCTCGCCTCCGCCGGGTTTCGCGTGACGCTGCTTGAGCGCCGCCCCTACCTTGGCGGACGCGCCTCTTCCTACCAGCATCCCGGCACGGGCGAGGTCATCGACAATTGTCAACACGTGCTGCTCGGCTGCTGCACCAACCTCATCGAGTTCTACGAGCGCACTGGCGTCGCCGACAGCATCCGCTGGTTCGAGAAAATGACCTTCCTCGAGCCCGGTGGCCGCGCCTCTGAGATCGGCCCTTCGTCATTGCCCGCTCCTCTGCACACCGCGCCTGCCTTCCTGCGCGCCGCGTGCCTCAACTTCCCCGACAAGCTTGCGATCGCGCGCGCCATGATGGCGCTCGCCCCCGCCACTCCTCACGATACTGGCGAGCCCTTCCTCGCCTGGCTTCGCCGGCACGGGCAGACCGATCGCGCGATCGATCGCTTCTGGAAGACGATCCTCGTGAGCGCTCTCAACGAAGACGTCGACCGCATGTCGGTCCCCTACGCGGCGCAGGTGATGCGCGAATCTTTCCTGAAGTCCGCGGCGGCCGGACGCATGGGTGTGCCGACTATCCCGCTCACCGATCTCTACAACGCCGCCGGCGAGTACATTCGTGCACGTGGCGGCGTGGTCCTCTGCCGCACGTCAGTCGATTCTTTCCGCGCCGAGATGTCACATGTGCGCCTGGGAATCGCGGCGGGAGGTGCTATCGATGGGGGCGCCGCAAATAGATCGGGAGACGATATATTCGACTATGTCGTTCTGGCCGTTCCCTTTGATGGCTTGGCCAGATTGCTACCCGTGACGAGCGCCTCGCAACCGCTGCGCGAT
>Ga0307470_10000392_pt1 | contig 23230 bp, 8 predicted proteins | sample atmos_gasesAM3C__FD_204565 | JGI IMG/M metagenome (GOLD analysis project Ga0307470, IMG submission 204565) | Hardwood forest soil microbial communities from Morgan-Monroe State Forest, Indiana, United States - atmos_gasesAM3C_05 | ecosystem: Environmental > Terrestrial > Soil > Temperate forest... | reverse complement strand
TATGGCGTTATTGAGCGAATCGTGCGCGGTCAAAATGATGACCTGCGTGTCGGGATGCTCGTCTTTGATCTGGCCCAGCATCTCGAGGCCTTCCGCATCCGGCAGCTGAAGATCGAGGAGAACGACGGCGGGCGAAGTTTCTTTCAGCCGGCGCAAACCGTAGGACGCGTTCGCGGCGGTATCGGTCTGATAACCGTGACGCCCGAGAAGCGCTTCGAGGGTGAGGAGGATCGGCCGCTCATCGTCGATGATGAGGATGCGTCGGTTCTCCGTGCTGTTGTTGTTGGGCATCTCAGCGGCAATTCGATAGTTAAGCTCTCAAGGGAAACAGAAAGACTCATCGACGCAAGGGCCGCGCCCTTCATTCACCAAATGTCAGGAAAATTCCTATGCCGCCTCGGATTCGAGCGGCAGCGTTATTGTGGTGACGAGTGATCCCGACTTTTTGTCGTGGCGAGCGCTGAATTGGCCGCGGTGTGCTTCGACCGCGGCGCGGACGCGATAAAGTCCGAGGCCGTAATGGCCCTGGCCAAGGGCGCGAAGCGGTTCGCGACCCCAATTGTCGGTGGGGCGGTCGAAGGCCAGCTTTGGTTCGGACAGGGTGAAGATGAACTGCGCCTTGTCGGTGCGCGCGCCGGCGGTAATGGGGCCTTGACCGCGATCGTGACGGAACGCGTTCGCGAAAAGTTCGGCCAAAGCGGACAACAATAATTGTGGATCGATATTTAACATCGAGTCCCCAGCGTCGATCTCCCATTTCACCTGCTGGTGTTCCGCCGGATAATCCGACGCGATTTTCAGCTGCAGATCCTCGATCAAATCTTTCGCGGCGTACGGCATTTCGGTAAGACGCGGCTGGCTGAGCGCCGCGGTCACGGCCTGAAGATTCGCGGCGACCTGCCCGACCATCCCGCGCAGCCGTTTGATTTCCTCGCGCAACTCGTTGTTCTCAGCGATCTCGAGCAGATAAGCGGACTGCAGTTCGGCCGCGTTGAGATGATTGCGAAGGTCGTGCGCGAGCTGGCGAATGAACTTCACCACCACGGGCATCGAGAGCTGGATTTCGGAGGGAGTGGATTCAGTCATCGCAATATCTCACTCGTTCGCGCGGAGATGTCGCATGATATGGAAGACGTCTTCGGGATCGGCGTCCAATTCGCGCGCGATTTCCTCGGGGCTGCGCGCTGATGCGCTGGCGAGAATTTTCTTCACCCCGGCCGCCAATTCCAAAATCCGCGTCGCCGCTTTCTTCCCCGCTTCGACGCCCGGCTGGTGATAGGCATTGATGTTGACGAGCGAGGCGTAGAATCCGACGGCGCGTTCGTAAAGCGCGATGAGCACACCGACATAAAACGCGTCCACGTTCGGGATCGTGATCGTGATCGATTCCCGCCCGCTCTCGTAAAGCGCCGTGCGCGTACCGCGGAGAAATCCCTGGAGATAATCGCCGCTGGTTACCCCCGGCTCCACTTCGAACCGCGAGGCCCCGCGGTCCTTCTCTACCTCGACGAACGTGACGAAAAAATTCGGGACCCCATCGCGGAGTTGTTGGACATACGCGTGCTGATCGGTCGAGCCCTTGTTGCCGTAAACCGCGATGCCCTGGTGCACGACGTTGCCGTCGAGATCTTTCTCTTTGCCTAACGACTCCATCACCAGTTGCTGAAGATATTTGCTGAACAACATCAGTCGGTCCTTGTAGGGGAGAATGACCATGTCCTTCTTGCCGCGCCCATCGCCGGCGTAATGCCACATCAACGCGAGGAGCATCGCCGCGTTCTCCGGTGTTTCTTTCGATCGCGTCTTCGCGTCCATGGCCGCGGCGCCTGCAAGGAACTGATCGATGTCGAAGCCTTCCAACGCCGCCGGCACCAGTCCCACCGCGCTCATTACCGAAGTGCGGCCGCCGACCCAATCGTGCATCGGAAAACGCGTCAGCCAGCCGTTTTTCTTCGCGTGCTTATCGAGCTCGCTGCCCACGCCGGTCACCGCGACTACGTGTTTCCCAAAATCGAGCCCGGCCTTTTCGTAATGCGCGGCCGCTTCCAGCATTCCGTTGCGCGTCTCTTTCGTGCCGCCGGATTTGGAAATCACAACCGTCAGGGTGTGGGAAATGTGATCGGCGATCCGCGCGAAGATGCGGTCGAACCCATCCGGATCCGTGTTATCCAAAAAATAAATGCTCAGCGGATCGTCCGCCTGGCCGAGCGCATCGGCGATGAACTGCGGTCCCAGCGCCGACCCGCCAATGCCAACCAGCAGGACGTGCTTGAACGTTCCGCCCTTTTCCGGCGCGATCTTTCCGGCGTGCACGTCGGCCGCGAACTGTTTGATGCGCGCGTTCGTTTCTTCAATGTCCGCGCGCAGCTCCGGCGTCGGCGCCAGTTTCGAATCCCGCAGCCAGTAATGCCCCACCATTCGGTGCTCGTCCGGATTTGCGATCGCGCCCGCCTCGAGTTCGCGCATGTCCACGTACGCCTTGTCGACGCGCGATCGCATCTTCTCGAAAAAATCATCCGGGAACCGCATTCGGCTGATATCGATGGAAAAATCGGGATTCTCGTAACGAAGGAAATATTTTTCGAAACGCGGCCAGAGAGACGAGGAAGCCATGATCCTCTACTAACAGAAACGCCGCGTTAATTGGAACAGATTGTTCTGGCTACGCATTTCTCGCGATCAGATTTCAGCCGCTCGTGAAAAGTTACACTCTTGTAATCTGTTACCTAAAAGCAAAAAAATTGGCATCCACTTTGCCCTGCCGCGCGCGAACTGCATTTAACCCAACGTCAGTGTCGGACGTTACTCGACCTCGGTAATCGTTAACGCAAAATCCTGGTCCATGAGTCATGAAAAAGAAATCGACGTCCGAAACGGGTATCTTCAACCCACGCGTCTTCGTCGCGTTTACTCTCGTTAGCGCGGGTTTATTCCTGGCGCTGTTTAGTTTTGCGGCCACGCCTCCGAGCGGTACGCTGACTGATACTTCCGGTCCGATAACGTACACCGCTGGCCCATTCTTCCAAGCGAATCAATCGCCTGTGTTCGAGGTCGATAGCGGCCCGCGCTGCGACCAGCAGGGGTTTCCGTGCGACACCTATAAGCTAACGCTCAAAGTGCCTTCAGGGTATGCTGCCAGCCACCCGAAAGCAGTCGTCAGGGCGACGATGAGTTGGACGGACGCTGGCAGCGGCCAGGCCCACTACGACATCTATATCTTTAAGACACCGCGAAATGACTGTAATCCGAACGACTGCACTCAGCCGGACGGCTCGGAGCAGGCTGACTCACAATCCTCTAGTTTCTTAGGGCCTCGTAACCCGCAGGTAGCTTACGTTGCCATCACCTCGGACACTCAGACCTATACCGTCATGATCATTCCGAATACACCGTCGGGCGAAACGGTAAAGGTCGTAATTGATTTGCTCCCTGGAACCAACGGCGCGCTGACCCCCGGTTTTGGCGGACCCGATCCGACTACACCCGGTGTGCCGCGTTACATGAATTTCTACGCGCCGGCCGGTAGCTCCGCCGATCCCAGCAGTGGCGAGTTTAACATTGGCTATAATCCGGCGACCGGCCGCATCATGACAATGAACTCCGGCCCGGTCTGGAGGATCACACCTCCGGAATTGCTCAAGCCGGCGCTGCCAGAGTGCTGCGAGGGCCTTTGGGAAGATAAATCCACCGCCACGGCCAATACCGGCCTCGATCCGATCCTTTGGACGGATCAAAAGACCGGACGCACTTTCGTTTCCAACTCTACCGCCGGCGCCAATGCCGTTTATGGTTACAGCGATAACGACGGCGACTCGTGGACCGAAGGCGGTGTTTCGCCGCCGAATGGCGGCGCCGACCACGAAACAATCGGAAGCGGACCTTATCCAGCATCGGTGCCGTTAGGTAACGACACGGTTAATAAAGGGCACGCCGTCTATTACTGTTCGCAAGATGTTGTTGGCCCCGCCTCCTGCCAGCGCAGTGACACTCTCGGCGCTAGCTATGGTCCAGCCGTTCTAGCTTACAATGGCCAGGGCAGCTCAGTCCCAGGCGGCACTGATTGCGGTGGGCTGCACGGCCACTTGCATGTAGCTCCGGACGGCACGGTCTGGTTGCCAGTTAGTCAATGTGCCGGCAAACAAGGCGGCGCGTTCAGCACCGACGCAGGAATCACCTGGACCGAGTTCAAAGTGCCGAATGGCTTTTCACAAAAAGACGGTGCCGATCCGTCAATCGGCATCGACTCGGATGGCGTAATCTACTTCGCCTATGTGCGAAATGAGCCAGTAGCTGCGAACCAACCGCCAGAAGGCCACGCGCACGTAGCTGTCGGTAAGCTCAATACCTCTACGAACACGATTAACTGGCTCAACGACACCGACATTGGTGCAACCCATGGGATCAAGAATGCCGCAGAGATCGAAGCAGTCGGCGGAACTGCGGGCCGTGCCGGTGTCGGCTTTATTGGAACGGACCTTACCGGTGATTACGAGCAACTAAGTTTCCCGGGGCAATGGTATGCCTTTATCGCGACCACTTACGATCAGGGTAATACTTGGGTCACAGTGAACGCTACCCCAAACGATCCAGTGCAGAACCACACTGGTGTTTGGCAGCAGGGCGGCGCGCAGACCGATCGCAACCTGCTCGACTTTAACGAAATCACGGTGGACAAAAACGGCCGTGTCCTCTTTGGTTACAGTGACGGTTGCGTCACAATCGGCTGTATCGGTGGGACAGCGCCGAACGATTTCGTCGCGTTCCAGCGCGTAGCCCGGCAAACCGGCGGCAAGAGCTTGTTCGCAAGCTTCGACGCTTCGACAGACACGACTGCACCGATTCTCGCCAAGGCGCCATGTCTGAGTGGGGTGCGCGATGTGACTGGCTCGCAGCTTACCTGGAAGGTTCCCGATAACGGCGGATCGGACATCGTCGAATATTTCATCTACCGCGGCACAACTGCCGGTGGCGAAGATTTGGTGACGCCTATCGGCCGGGCTGCCGGTAACAGGACGACCTACACGGATCCCACGGCAGATCCGACGGTGAAGGATTACTTCTACGAAGTTCGCGCCGTCACGACAATCAACGGCGGGCTTGCATTTGGAGCGTTAAGTAATGAGGTGGACCTGAAGGTTACCCCTATTACTGTTCCGCCGGTTGCCTTCTCCTGTAGCGGAATTAACGTCGTTCTCGACGCGGCTGGCGATGCACACGACCCAGCTCCGAACGCCGGGCTCGCCAATACGGATCAGGCGGATATCACCGCGATCTCCTTTAGCGCCGATGCAGCGAAGAAGACGCTCACGACAAAGCTGACGATCAAGAACCTATCCTCCACGCCGTCGGCCGGAACGGATTCGACGATCTACTGGGTAACATGGACAGGGCCGGACAATCATTTGTATGCGACACGCCATGTCGAACCGGATCCAGCGGGGACCTCGTTCACGTATGGACAGTGGGACGGTTCCTCGGGATTCGTAAGTGGAACAACGCATAGCTCGACGGGAACAGTCACTACTGGCCCCAATGGAACAATCACGGTAGACGTTGCGCTCGCGGACGTGGGAAACCCGACGATACCTGTTGCGGACCCGAACGCCACGCCAGCGGTACGCAACCCATATGGTATTGTTTTCGGCGGTGAAGGTTTCAATGGCACCGGGTTGTTTTTCACTTCCCCAATGGACCGCGCGCCTGACACGGGTAGCGGCCAGAGCTGGGCAGTCTGTCTGCCCCCGAACGCTGCGCCGATCGCCATCCTGACGGCCACGCCGGACCATGGCCCGGCGCCACTCACAGTAACACTGGATGGCTCTGCTTCGACTGACCCGGATGCAGGCGATACAGTTGCTTCTTATACCTTCGACTTTGGTGATGGTTCAAGTCCCGTCACCCAGTCGAGCCCGACGGTCTCTCATACCTACTCTGTGCCGGGAGAATATCCCGCCAGATTGAGAGTTACTGATTCTCACGGTCTGATCAGCACGAACACGGCGGTGTTCCCCATCGAGGTCAACGCCGCGTTGCGTAACATCTCGACGCGCGAAAATGTTCAAACGGGCGATAACGCTTTAATCGCCGGGTTTATTGTCACGGGCACCGACCCGAGGCAAATCCTTATTCGCGGAATAGGTCCTTCGGTAAAGGTCAACGGCCAGCCTCTGGCGGGAGCCATGCAGGATCCGACGATTGAGTTGCACGATCCGAATGGCGGTGTCACGACGAACGACAACTGGAAAACCGATGACAAGACCGGTCAGTCCCAACAAGCAGCCATCCAAAATACCGGCCTGGCCCCGACGGACGACCGCGAGTCGGCCCTGTTGCGCAGCCTAAGTCCCGGCAATTACACCGTTGTCTTACGCGGGAAGAATAACACTACCGGCATCGCTCTCGTCGAAGCGTACGACCTCGATCCGTTTGCTAACTCCAAGCTGGGTAACATAAGCACTCGTGGTTTAGTTCAAGGTGGTGATAACGTCATGATCGCTGGTTTCGTCGCGGGGCCAGCCAATGCCGCTGACACAGGCATACTGATTCGGGGCATAGGGCCTTCGTTGAGTAACTACGGCATCGCGAATCCGCTTCAGGATCCGACGCTCGAGTTACATGATGGCAATGGCACGAAAGTCCGGTCGAACGACAACTGGAAGATCGACGATAGAACCGGTAACTCGCAGCAAGCCGATATCGAGGGCACCGGCCTTCCGCCGAGCGACGATCGCGAATCAGCTATTCTGACAGACGTTTCGCCCGGCAATTACACGGCCATCCTGGCCGGGAAAAATGGCACTGGAGTTGGTCTGGTCGAAATTTTCAACGTGCATTAGAACGAGGGTGGCGAAAATGCGGGATTGAGCTAGAAGAGCAGACAGTGCTACACAAAAGCTCTTCTGAATCAGGCGTGTTTCGCCCGCGGTTCTTTGCCGCCTTTCTTCTGTTCTCGACCGGAATCTGCCTGGCGACTTTTAGTTTTAATCGCCAGCCAGAGCGGGAGTGGCCGGAAGCAAACGCCAGGGCCGAGCGCTACATGCCGGTGCCTGGCCGAGAACGGGACGATCTCGATCGGATGGAAGCGCAGTGGAACGATCGAATCACTTATCCGACCGGCCGATTCGATCCGGCGTGGGTGCGAGTGGCGGCTCTGGCCGACGCCCGAATCACCCGTGAGCTGCCCTTCGGCGCGACAGCGCTCCGGTTTTCAACCGCCGCTGCCACGACATTGGATCCGACAAACTTCACGTCGCTCGGTCCCAAGCCGCTTCAGATGACGGGCTGCTCGGGTTGCTTTAATTACACGCTGACGGAAGGCCGCGTGAACGACCTCGTGGTCGATCCTACGACGACGACGAACGGCTCCATCGTTGCTTATGCGGCGACAGTGGGCGGTGGTGTCTGGAAAACGACAAACTGTTGCAGCAGCTCGACGACTTGGAGCGTAACGACGAACGATCCGCTGCTGGCCACCATCAGCATCGATACACTAACGATCGATCCGAGCAATCACAACACGATCTACGCCGGCACCGGCGATCTGAATTTCGGGTCGTTCTCGATGGGCAGCCAGGGCATTCTTAAATCGACCGACGGCGGCGCGACCTGGACGTTATTGGGAGCAAATGTTTTCGGCCCGGCGTTGGCTGAGCCCGCGGGACAATTCCCTCAGTACAACGCTGTCGGCAAAGTCCGCGTCGATCCGCGCAACAGTAACAACGTCGTCGCCGGGACGAAGAGCGGCCTGTATTTCTCCTATGACAGCGGCGCGAATTGGACCGGTCCGTGCACGACGAATAGTTTCGGCACGCAGCGGCAGGACATCACCGGGCTGGCGCTCATGAACAACGGCTCGAGCACGAGCATTATCGCGGCGGTCGGCGTCCGCGGATTTGCCACGACCGTGCAGTACAACCTGAACCAGAACGGCGCGAACGGCCTTTACAAAGGGACGTTGCCCGCGAGCGGTTGCCCGGGTGATTTCGCGGCGATCACAACGAATGCAAACGGCTGGACCGGCCTCAACGCGACAAGCGGCAACCCGTATTTGAATTCCACCACCGGCAATCAGGTTGGCCGCATCGATATTGCCGTGGCGCCGAGTGATTCGAATTACATTTACGCGCAGCTCCAGGCGATCACTCCGAATACCAACGGCGGATGCGGCAATACGAATGGTTGCCAGCTTGGCGCTTACCGTTCGACCGATGGCGGCGCTACCTGGACGCAGATCCCCGGCTCGACTGGCGCGGCGCTTCGGAATTGCAGCAATGGAGCCGGCGACTATCCCCAAAACTGGTACGACCAGGGCATCGCGGTCGACCCAAACGATCGCGACCGTGTTTTCTTCGACACTTACGAAATCTGGTTCTGGGCCAACGGCAATACGACGTGGAATGACACGACCTGCGGTTATGGCGCCAACCATGGCGTCCATGTCGATCAACACGTGCTCGCCTTCGTTCCCGGTTCTTCCAGTGTTTTGCTGGCTGGTAATGATGGCGGTATCCATGGGACGACCAATGCCAACGCAGCGAGCAGTACAGTCGATCCTACCTGGTTCAACATGGATGCGGGGCTCAACACGATAGAGTTTTATTCCGGCGACATCAGCGCGAACTTCGCGACTTCGAATTCGCCCCAAGCGAACGGTGGCGCGCAGGACAATGGCTCGATGTCGGTTACGTTTGCCGGCAGCCCGACAGGACCGGTGCAATGGCAGATGGGCGTGGGCGGCGACGGCTTTTACGCCAGGATCGATCCCGTAGGTGGCCGATTCTACCAGGGTAACAACGGAGGGATAATTAACGTCTGCACGAGTAACTGCACGGCGCCAGGCGCGTCGTGGAGCGATACTGGCAGCCCGTGGACCAACGTTTTCAGCGATGTGCAATCGTTTGTGTTGCCTTACGAAATCTTCAAGGGCACGCCAGGCAATCCCTTGACGGATTGCTCTCCCGCCGGCTGCACTCACCTCATCGTTGGAACAGTCCGCGTCTGGGAGACCGTCACCGGCGCTGGCGGTTGGTATTCGAACAGTCCCGCGAACCTGACGAAGCAGACGCTCGGCAATCGCTCCTTCATCAACCAGCTGGCGTTTGCGCCGAGCGATCAAACGACGGTGATGGTGGGAACCAACGACGGCAACGTCCAGGTCGGTTTCGGAATGGGAACCGGCGGACCTACTGCCACCTGGGTCGATGTCACCGGCGGCAACGCGGTGCTGCCGAACCGGCCAATCCTAGACGTGGCGTTCGATCCAACCACGACGAACGCACCGATCGCTTATGCTGCCGTCGGTGGCTTTAATGCGAACACGCCGGCGACGCCGGGTCATGTCTACCGCCTCGTGTGCACCGCGAACTGTGCAACGTCAACCTGGACAGATAAGACCGGGAACCTGCCAGACATCCCGGTCGATGCGATTATCGCGAACCCGCGTAACCCGAAGCAAATTTTCGCAGGCACGGATTGGGGCCTGTATTTTACGGACGATATCACGGTGGCGTCGCCGGCTTGGTCACGCTTCGAGAATGGCCTCCCGCATGCAATGGTTTGGGACCTGCAAGTCGATCGGGGTAACACGACTCTTTCAGTCTGGACCCGAGGCCGGGGAGCTTACGTCTGGCCATTGCCGGCCGCGCCAGTTACCACACCCACTCCGACGGCAACCGCGACAGCTACGGCAACTGCCACACCAACCGCAACCGCGACAGCTACTGCAACCGCGACAGCTACTGCAACGGCGACAGCTACTCCCACGGCGACAGCTACGGTGACACCTACTGCCAGCGCTACTGCTATCGCGACCGCCACGGCAAGTCCGCCGCCCACGGCCACCGCGACCGCTTCTCCTTCGGCCACTCCTACAGCCACCCCAACCGCTCCCCCAGCTCAGTTACTTAACATCTCGACCCGGGCAAATGTCCTGACTGGTGATAACATTCTCGTCGGCGGTTTCATCATCAACGGCAACGATGTAAAGAAGGTGTTGCTCCTGGCGAAGGGACCTTCCATTCCGGTAGCCGGCCGGATGAGCGATCCTACCCTGGAGTTACACGCCGGTAACGGTGCCCTCATGGTGAGCAACGATAATTGGAAAGATTCGCCGGACCGAGCGTTGATCGAAAGCAGCGGCTTGGCGCCGAGTGACGATCGCGAGTCGGCGATTATTCGGACCCTTGTGCCGGGAACTTACACTGGTGTTCTGACCGGGAAGAATAATGGGACCGGCATCGCGTTGATCGAAGTGTACGATCTCGATGCCAGCAGTTCGATCCTCGCAAACATCAGTTCGCGCGGGCGCGTGGATACGGGCGATAACGTGATGATTGGCGGGTTCACAGCGGGCAACCAGAACGGCCCCACGAAAGTGCTGGTGAGGGGAATAGGTCCGTCGCTGCAAGGGAAGGTGCCGAATCCATTGAGCGATCCGATCGTCGAGTTACACGATTCCAACGGAAATACGCTGGAGACCAATGATAACTGGAAAGACTCACCGAACCGCGCGGAGATCGAAGCCACTGGAATAGCACCAAGCAACGACCTCGAGTCGGCAATTCTTCGGACGGTAAGTCCGGCCGGATATACCGCTATTCTACGCGGAAAAAGCGGGACAGGTATCGCGTTAGTAGAGATTTACAATCTGCCATAGCGGCACCGCCGCTGCCGGCGCGTTTGTTACATTTTCGTAACGTTAGCGAAAGCGGGCATCCGCCGACCCGCACCCTGCGATTACACAGTTAAACCTGCACAGACGAGTCCCCTACTCAACCTCTGTCCCGAGGACTAAACTATGCAAAACAACCGCGAATCCGGATTCTACAATCCGCGTGTCTTTCTCGCTTTCGTTTTTTGTTTCGGCGCCGCATTGCTCGCCCTGGTCGGCTTCGCTGCCCCCACTGAGCCTCCACTTCAAAGCCCGCAAACCGCCAACAGTGCCGGCAATTTTCTGCCGATCGCAACCACATCCGCGTTTAACGGTGTCTCACCGGCCCTCCGCGATTTGCCAGTCGTGACGCCGATCTACGCGGCGCCGATTATCATCAACCCGGTCCGTCCTATCCATCCTCCGATACAGCCGCCCCTCCTGCCGGTCTATGATTCTGTCCAACAAGCCAGCGCGCCCGTGCTGGCCATGCCCGCTCCGCTCCAGACCTTTGAAGGAATGAATCAGGCCGATGGCTGCGGTAATTGCATTCCACCCGATCCTACCGGCGTCGTGGGACCCAATCACTTTGCCGAGATGGTCAATTCGTCGTTCGCGATTTACTCGAAAACAGGGACGAAGCTTGTCGGCCCGACTCATATCAATGCTTTGTGGCAGAACCTTCCCGGTCCTTGTAAAGACGATAACGACGGCGACCCGATCGTAGTTTACGATCACCTCGCTGATCGGTGGGTGCTTAGCCAATTTGCCGTAAACGGAGGCAGCGGTCCGTTTGACGAATGCATCGCGGTCTCGACATCGTCGGATCCGACCGGGACCTACTACGTCTATGATTTTCACCTTAGTAACACCATCTTTAACGACTACCCGAAGCTAGGGGTCTGGCCGGATGGTTACTACATGACGATGAACGAATTCGATTCCACTACGGGTAATACGTTCATCGGCGCGGGTGCCTACGCCTTCGAACGAGACAAAATGCTTATCGGGCAGTCGGCCCAGATGTTGTTCTTTGACGAATCCAAAGTAAACGGATCTTTCGGCGGCATGTTGCCTTCCTATTTGGATGGTCCGCCACCTCCGCCGGGGACACCAAATTTCTTTGCCGAGGTCGACTCCATAGTTAACTCACCCGGCCTGGGCGCGGATGCGATGCGCATCTGGAAATTCCATGTCGACTGGTCGAATCCAGCGAGTTCAACCTTCGGTCTTGCTGGACAGCCCGATTTCGTTCTGCCGGTTGCTTCCTGGAACCCATCTCAATGTGTCGAATCGCAGGGCACGTGTGTTCCCCAAATGGGGAGCTCAACCCAGCTGGACGTGGTTGGCGACCGCATCATGTTTCGCCTGGCTTACCGGAATTTTGGCGATCACGACTCACTCCTGATCAACCATAGCGTGCTCGCCGATGCGCGGGTCGGTGTGCGCTGGTATGAAGTGCGCGGCCTCAGTACCTCCACGCCGACTTCAACACCGAGCATCTACCAGCAAGGCACCTTTGCTCCTACCGATACCTTCTATCGTTGGATGGGTAGCATCGCGATGGACGTGTCGGGTAACATCGCTGTCGGTTACAGCATCTCTTCGGCAGCGAGTTTTCCATCTATTAACTACGCGGGCCGGCTTGCCGGCGATCCGCTCGGTGTCCTAACCCAGGGCGAGACGCAGATGTTTGCCGGCCTCGGTCCCGAGAACGTCCAGTTTTTCATCCCGCCAGTCGGACGCTGGGGAGACTACACTACGCTTTCCGTCGATCCGACCGATGGCTGCACGTTTTGGTACGTAAACGAATACTTTCCGGATCAAACCATTCCCGATCCAAGTGCACCGTGGCATACGCGCATTGGCAGTTTCAAGTTTTCCCAGTGCGTTGCTAGCGCACCATCGCCAACGCCGACTGCCACTGCGACCAGCACTGCAACAGCTACTGCCACGGCTACGGCTACCATTGGAAGTAGCAGTACACCTACTGCGACTGCAACTGCGACCGCGACTCCTGCTGGAACTCCGGATCCGGCTTGCATCGCGCCCGGTGTAACTGTTACGACCGATCCAGCTGGTGACGAGGTCGCCTCGCAAGCGGGCGCTTCGCCCGAGCAGGATTTGGATGTCCAATCGCTCCAAATGTCCGAGCCTTTTACGACGGCTTCGGATAAGTCCGTCACCTTCACTCTCAAGACGGCGAGCCTGGCGGCGCCGTTGCCGCCGAACGCGACCTGGTTTGTTCGGTTTAGTGCGCTCGATACGACCAATACCAGCCGCAACCTTTACGTCGAAATGGATACTAATGGGACCAACCCTACGGTTCCGGAATTCCACATTGGCCGGACCGACGTCACTGGAGGGCAGAGTGGTGACACATCACAAAGCACACTCGACGGCGATATAACCGGGTCTTTCACGGCCGATGGCACGATCAAGATCAAGCTTCTGACCGAGGTTGACATGCCAATGACGGCGACCGGTGCGCCGAATTTCACGGTTAGGCTCGTCGCAGGATCGGTCCTGTCCAGCGTCAAGATTTCGTCCGCCCAGCTGATTGGAGCAGCAGGGACTGGCCTGAATGCCTTTACCGATCAGGACACAAACAACAGTGGCGTTGAGACCTATACTTTGAAAGGCAACGCCGCTTGTGCGTTCGGTGCTGGCACGCCTACGCCAACTCCCACGTCTACTCCGTCATCGTCGCCCGCTTGTTCGCTGCCGGGTGTAACCGTGGTCAGCGATACCGGGACGAACGATGCCGCGGACGGCCAATCCAATCACGATATTATCAGTGCTTCCGTAGCTTATCCCTTCACGTCCGCCTCCGATCCGGACAAGCTCTATTTCACAATAAAAGTGGGTTCGCTTAGCACGCTCACGCCCAATTCGTTCTACTTCGTATCATTCACTTTCGACGGAAACCCGGAATGCGGAAGCAACGGGACCGGTTCGGACTGTACCACTTCGAATGGGAATGCCTACGGTGTGAGAATGGTTGTGGATGCCGAAGGCAACGCGACCTTTGAGAGTTACAAGGCTGGCGCCAGCGGCGGGACACCACCTCGTTATGACGGACGTTTTGTGGAAGGGTCGCCGATTCCGGCTGAGCCGGGCAGTGGCTACAGCACCGATGGCACCATCACTATCATCGTTAAGCGCAGCGATCTCGGCGTGGCGATCGGACACACCCTTACCAACTGGGACGGCGCCGTTGCTGAAACCGCTGGAGGCGTCGCGACCGCCCTTCTCGACGGGATGCCGGCTACGACGGGGAACCCTCCTTCGACGATTAGCCGCGGCGGTCTTCCATTTACTGTTGCAAGTAACCAGAGCTGCAACGGTGGCGTCGGCCCCACACCTACTCCTACACCAACTGCTACGCCCACGGTCGCGCCCTCGCCCATCACGTTCAGTCCTAACTACACGACCCGCGCGCCCTATATCGGCCAGGATGTCGAGCCCAGCGTGCGCTGCGATAAGTTCGGCAACTGCTATGTCGCTGCTATCCGCGGGGTGCCCGGTGGCACGGACCTTTGGTACTTCGATTTGCGCCCGACTGTTAACGGCCTTCCGAACCCGAACTACGATCCTTACATGCGCAACCCCCAATACCGAGGACAGCCGGATAAGATAGGAGCTGTGCCCTGCACGCCCCCTGCGCCATGTGATGGAACGGTAGGCTCAGACGGAGGAGGGGACGTTGACATCGCCGTAGGCTTCAACAGCGAAGCGACGGAAGATCCAAACGCTCCGCCGACCCTGGCCTACAGTAGCCTTGTTGTCGGAAACATCTCGACCCAGACCTCGGCAGATCGCGGTGCCACCTTTACTGCAAATCCGGCAGGCAATGTCACCGGTGGCGTGCCGGGGGATGATCGGCAATGGCTGGAATTCTTTGGCCCGAGCACGGTCTATCTTTTCTACCGAACTCTCGAGCCGGCCATCTCACAAGTTCAGCAATCGATTGATGGTGGACTGACTTACGGGCCAGCGGCGACTGCCGGAGCCGTAGGTCAGGCCGGAGGTATATCCGTCGATCAGAATGATGGCACCGTTTATATCGCCGGCAGCACCGGCAGCATTTCCGTCGGCGTCCCGCCGGCTCCGGGCCTGGCGCCAGTTACCTACACCACCCATGTTGTGACGGGTGGAAGTGTGGCGCATCTCTTCTTCCTCGTGAAGGTCGGCCCGGACGGGACGGTTTATGCCTGCTATTCCGACGATCACAACGTCTACGTGAAGTTTTCAACTAACAAAGGCCTGAGCTGGAGCGACCCGATCCAGGTCAGCCAGGGCCCGGAAAGTAAGACGGCTGTTTTCCCCGCGATAACCACAGGCCGAGTGCCTGGTACCATCGGGGTTGCATGGTACGGCAGCACCAAGGACAGCACAGGAGACGATTCCGCCGACTGGTATGTCTTCTACTCGCTGGTGACTAATGTTACCGGCACGCCCGTGCTGCATCAGGCCAGGGCTAGCGACCATGTGATCCATGCAGCGAACATTTCGGAGAATGGCTTAGTCGTCGGCGGCCAGTCGCCGAATCGGAACCTGGCAGATTACTTCCAGCTTGCATTTGATCCGACAGGCGCCGCTGTCATAGCGTATGCCGACGATCATAACGACCTAAGCGGTCATACCTATGTGACCCGGCAGATCAGCGGTTTGGGCGCGACCGGCGCTCAAGTACCGGCGCCCGTGGAAGGGAGTAATCTGCCTCCGCCGGCAAACGAGCCATTACCAAAGGCAGCAGACGTGGGCGGCATCCCTGGGTCGCAGGTTACCGACTTCAAGGACGACGTCCGGTTGGGAGGTAACCCAGAGCTAGGCGGCACCGCGGTGGTTCCGGTGGACGATCCGCTGGATATACTATCGATCATCTATTCGGCGGAGCCGACGTCAGCCACGGATAGTTCCCCGATGCTTGTCGCGACCATGAAGGTCTCCGATATGACGACCATCCCCGTCAGTTCGAATTGGCGGATGACGTTTGCGGCGAACGCGCCAAACTCCGTTTTAAGCCCCACGGGCGAGTACTCCTTTGGCGTTTCCGATCGGGCTGATGACTTCTTTTACCAGGCCACGACCGATCCGTCCGGCGCTCAAACGTTTGTTTACGGCACCGCGAAACGAAATTTCGATGGATCGATCACCTATACGAACGTGGGCTCCGCGGACTGCGGGTTCTTTGATCAGACGACAAAAACCATTACACTAAAGGTGTCGCTAAGCAAACTCAATGCGGCCTTGCCGGTGGGCCACCCTCAGATTGTGCCGGGCTCGGTTCTCGTTGGCTTGCGGGGGAGCACCTTTACCACAGCAGGTTCTGGCACGAGCGGTAATAACAAAGCGGATACCGCTCGAGGAGGCACTCAATATGTAGTTACGGTAGGAGCGACGCCAACCGAATGCGGACCTTCCAGCGGAGCTAGCCCCACACCTACACCCACGGCGACTGCCACGGCATCGCCTACGCCTACCTCGACCGCTACGGCTACCGCGACTGTTGCACCAACTGCCACGGCAACTGCGACTGCTACAGTTGCGCCAACTGCGACGGCTACGGCCACGGCAACCGTTGCCCCAACAGCAACCGCCACGGCCACGGCGACAGTCGCACCAACTGCCACGGCAACGGCGACTGCTACAGTTGCGCCAACTGCGACGGCAACGGCGACGGCCACCGTCGCGCCAACAGCAACCGCCACGGCCACGGCGACAGTCGCACCAACTGCCACGGCAACTGCGACTGCTACGGTTGCGCCAACTGCGACGGCTACGGCGACTGCCACCGTCGCGCCAACAGCAACCGCCACGGCCACGGCGACAGTCGCACCGACTGCCACGGCAACTGCGACCGCAACCGTTGCGCCAACGGCTACAGCTACGGTTGCACCAACTGCTACGGCGACGGCCACTGCGACAGTCGCACCGACTGCCACAGCTACCGTTGCACCGACGGCAACGGCGACTGCGACCATTGCTCCGACTGCTACCGCAACCGCAACGCCAATAGCTACAGCTACGGCCACGGCAACAGCCACGCCGACGGCTTCGCCAACGGCGACACCGGCTCAGTTACTTAACATCTCAACTCGAGCGAACGTCCTTACGGGAGATAACATCCTAATTGGCGGGTTCATCATTACTGGGAACAATCCGAAGAAAGTGCTGATCATGGCCAAGGGTCCATCGCTCAACGTCAACGGCACTCCCGTGCCCGGGCGGATGCTCGATCCGACCCTCGAGTTACACGCGGGCAATGGCAGCCTTATGACCAGCAACGATAACTGGAAAGACTCGCCCGAGCGGGCCCAGATCGAGGCCACTGGATTGGCTCCTAGTGACGACCGCGAGAGCGCAATTCTGCGGACGCTGGATCCTGGAGTTTACACTGGCGTGTTGATCGGAAAGAATAACTCGACTGGAATCGCTTCAGTTGAAATCTACGACGTGGACGCGAACGATTCCATCCTTGGGAACATCAGTTCGCGTGGCCTGGTCGACACCGGGGACAATGTGATGATCGGCGGATTTATCGCTGGCAACCAGAACGGGAATACAAAGGTGCTCGTGCGCGGAATAGGTCCTTCGTTGCAAGGCAAGGTACCGAATCCATTGAGCGATCCAATCCTGGAGCTGCATGATTCCAATGGGAACACCTTGGAGACTAACGATAACTGGAAGGACTCGCCGAATCGGGCGCAAATTGAAGCTACCGGAATACCGCCGAGTAACGACCTGGAGTCAGCGATCATCCGAATGGTAAGTCCAGCTGGTTACACTGCAATCCTCCGCGGAAAGACCGGCAACGGCATTGCGGTTGTCGAGATTTATAACATCCAGTAACACGAAGCGACAAAAAGGAGTTTAGGGGGCCGGGTATGAAAACGAAGTCTCTTTCGATGACAGGTCGCGCGGGCTTAAGCGTCCTGTTCCTGATGACCGGCGTTGTGCTTGTCGTCCTGGCCGTGAATGCCAACGTCCTTCACAACGGCAGTTCCGGGACGGTCTACGCCCAGGCTGCCACACCGACACCGTTGCCGATAGCTCCCCCGGATCTCGGCCCTAAGATCGGCTACGAGAATTTCACGGCGCCGGGAGTGCTCACACCGGTTAAGACTACCGAGGCAGGCCAGCAGGTTAACTCCGTGGAATACCTTGGACGCAACGCCGGTGAGCCATCGGTCGGGTCCAACTGGATTACGGGAGTAGCTAACTTTCAATCGGGCCTCCAGACTTTGTTCATCACGTTTGACAATAGTTGTCCGGCCAGCGGCATCTCTTCCACCTGGGTCAACCGAGCGGCGCCCACCTCGATTGCAATCGACTCCGATCCCATCGGTTTTACTGATCGCGGATTCACCGACCTGCTGGGTTCTCACAGCCGGGTCTTCGCGGGTGAACTGACCCTGCTCAGTCCTAATACGGTCAAAATCTCCCACACGGATGACGACGGAGTTACCTGGGTCCCAGATCAGTCAGGCGGGATTGCATCGGCTGTGGACCATGAGACAATCGGCGGCGGCCCTTACCACGCACCAATCCCGCCCCGACCGCCCGGCACCACCTATCCTAATGCGGTTTACTATTGTTCACAGGACATCGCGACAGCCTTGTGTTCTCGCAGCGACGATGGTGGGTCGCACTACGGCCCTTCGGTGCCGATCTATAGCCTTGCTGATTGCGCCGGGTTGCACGGTCACGTGAAAGTCGCGCCCGATGGGACGGTCTATGTGCCGAACAGGGATTGTAGTAGTCCCAGTACCTCCGCGGCGGTTGTCTCCCAGGATAACGGAGTAACCTGGACTGTTCGCCCGGTTGGGAACGCGTCAGTGCCTAGCACGCCTGCGAGCGATGATCCGGCGATTGGCATCGATAGCAATGGCCGGGTCTATTTTCTTTTTGCCTACAACGGCACTGTCGCGGGCGTCGCCACTTCCGATGACTTCGGCGCTACCTGGCAGAACCTTTTCGATGTGGGATCGGCATTCGGGCTGAAACAAATAGCGTTCCCCGCCGCTGTCGGGGGCAGCGCTGGTCGCGCCGCGATTGCTTTTTATGGATCGACCACTGCCACGGGAGATTCCAACTTGGATACGTTTACCGGTTTCTGGCACCTTTATGTCGCCCATACCTTCGATGGAGGGCTGCACTGGACGACGACGGACGTAACTCCCAACGCGCCCATGCAGCGCAGCGGCCTGCTTCGGGGCGGGGGAGCTAATATCACGCGCAATTTGCTCGACTTCTTCGATATCACTATTGATAGCGAGGGCCGCGTTTTAGTTGGATATGTGGATGGTTGTGAGGGAGGCCCCTGCAAACAGGCTGCGCCCACCGCCAGCGGGAACGCCTACACCGTGACCGCCACAATTGCCAAACAATCCAGTGGCCGCCGAATGCTTGTCGGGAAGGATCCGGTCAGTCCGACGTCCAAACCCGGGATGCCTTCAGTTAACCAGGTTCGAATAGGTCCGGTCGTCCATCTGGCCTGGTCTGAAGCCGATACAGGTAACTCGCCAATCACCGGTTACCAGATTTACCGGGGAACCGCGAGTAACACCGAAACGTTGCTTACGACAGTGACCGGGACGCAGATCGGCGGGAGCTTCGATGATGTAACAGCCAACGACGTTACTAAGACCTACTACTATAAAGTTCTGGCAGTTAATGCCGTTGGGCCATCGTGCGGCAATAACGAAATCATCGCGCCTTATGTCGGTGACGGCTGCACGGGGATCGTTATTCATAAGAACGATCCCACCCATCCTGAGGCCAATGCGGGGACTGCCACGCCGCCATCACTGTTGATCGATTACATTTCCGTCGCTGAGCCTCCGTCCAGTCCGGGCAACTTTGTTTTCAAGATGAAAGTGAACGATCTCTCGACCGTGCCCCCCAATAGCAGATGGAGAATCACCTGGAATTCGGCGGCGGCGGAAACCTATCCCTCCGTTTCGAACGATCCCACCACCGGTGATCCGCTCTTTGCCCAGCAGTTTTATGTTGGCATGACGACCGGTGCAAGTGGTCCGCCCACCTTTGAATACGGCACTTTGGCCGACGCTGGCGTTCCTGCCGTTTTCGTAATTTCAGAAGGAAACCAGCACGCAGCCCTGACCGGCAGTGGCTTTGACCCTGACGGCACTATTACAATCGTTGTGCCGAAAACTGCGTTTGGCCCTCAACAGCCCAGCCCGGTCGCGCCTGCGGTTGGCTCCTTGTTGGGAGCGATGGGGGGAAGGACACTCACAGGCGATACCCCTGGCAGTCCGGAGAGTAAGCTCGAGCGCTCCAACACTTTTGTTGATCACACCTTTGCTAAGGCGCAATCGGATAACAGCTATCCTCCCGCGACCTATACTGTCGCTGGTAACATTGCCTGCCCGGGAACGACGAACAATCCGCCTACCGCGGTCTTGACGGCGAACCCGAAATCCGGCAATGCACCGCTAACTGTAACTTTTGATGGAACGGGTTCGTTCGATCCTGATTTCAACGACACCATCGCGAATTATGCCTTTAGCTTCGGCGATGGCTCTCCGAACGTGAGCGGCGGAACTCCGATAGTCCAACATACCTATACAAGTCCGGGCACTTTCACCGCCACGTTGGTCGTAACCGACTCGCGCGGGGCGACCAGCCAGAATACCGCCGAACAGATTATAACAGTGCAAGCCAATGCATCGCCGACACCGACGCCCAGCCCCAGTGCGACCGCTACAGCTACCGCGAGTCCTACGGCAACGGCAACACCTACCGCCAGTGCGACCGCAACCGCAACAGCTACCGCAAGCCCAACGGCGACGGCGACAGCTACCGCGAGCCCGTCCGCCACGGCTACCGCGACTGCTACCGCAACCGCGACACCTACCGCTACGCCAACAGCAACACCGACAGCTACTCCGAGTGCCACCCCTTCGAACGTTCAGCTGGTGAACATCTCCGGCCGGGTCTTCGCCCAAACTGGGGACAAGGTCGGCATTGCCGGCTTCATTATCTCCGGTTCGGGAACGAAGCGGATCATGGCGCGAGCCATAGGGCCTTCGTTGAGCGTGAATGGAAAACTGCAAGACCCGTATCTCGAGATCCACGACAGCAATGGCAACCCGCCTCTGACTAACGACAACTGGCGCAGCAGCCAGGAAGCGGAGATCCAGCAGACTGGCCTCGCGCCTTCCGATGACCGCGAGTCGGCCATCGTGAAGCGGCTGCCAGCCGGGAATTACACGGCAATCATCCATGGGGCGGATAACAGTCCGGGCATAGGTGTAATCGAACTCTATGATCTGAGCACGAACGATCCCGGCGAGCTTGGTAATCTCTCGGTCCGCGGTGATGTCCAAACCGACGACAAGGTGTTGTTCGACGGAGTAATTCTCCAGGGTGGAATTCCGAAACGCGTTCTGTTCCGGGCCCTTGGTCCTTCGATCAGCGTCAATGGTAGTCCAGTTCCTGGCACCTTGCAGAATCCTACCCTCGAGCTTCACAGCGGAAACGGGACGTTGCTGGCCACCAACGACGATTGGCACGACGCGCCGAATGCCGCCGAGATTCAGAGCACCGGACTGGCGCCTCCCGATAATCGCGAGTCAGCGATCCTTATGACCTTGGTGCCCGGTAACTACACCACCATTGTGCGCGGAGTGAATAAGACTACTGGCATCGCCCTGGCGGAGGCTTACAAGCTGAATTGAGGAAAATTTCCTCAATGGGAGACGGAAGCTGGTAGATAGGAGATTGGGATAGAAGCAACGATGCTTAAGGGGCCGTGCCTTTGCGCCCTTCGGTGGACCGCAAAAGACCTGACACGAGTTTTCCAACGGAGATCGCAGTGGTTCTTAGGCGTTCGGCCTTTGTCGCTGATTGTGGGTAATTGTCGGAAATGACATAGAGCAAGGAACGGACTTCGCCCGTCGAACTGCGCGCGGTGTTGTAGAATTGGATTTTTTCGGCGAGATGCGTCCGCTCAAACCCTTCAGCGACATTTGACATAATCGATACAACGGCTCTTTGCACCTGTCCTGTCAGGCCGAAATCCCTGCTCAGGCTACTGTCCTCGCGTGTCAAAGTGTAGATTTCATTCACCAATTGTCGCGCTTGCTGCCACGCATCTAGATCTTCGAACATCATATTTCCCTCCTATCTACGATCTCCCATCTTCAATCTGCCGGGCGCCGGGCGCCCGTTACATGTGCTCGATAACGTTGTCGCCGAACTCGCTGCACTTGATCTCGGTCGCGCCTTCCATCTGGCGAGCGAAATCGTAGGTGACCCGTTTGCTGGCGATGGCGCCGTTGAGTCCTTTGAGGATCAAATCGGCCGCGGCATTCCAACCCATGTAGCGAAACATCATTTCCCCTGACAAAATCACCGAGCCGGGATTCACCTTGTCGAGGTTCGCGTACTTCGGCGCGGTGCCGTGGGTCGCTTCGAAAACGGCGTGGCCGCTGATGTAATTGATGTTGCCGCCGGGCGCGATGCCGATGCCACCCACCTGCGCCGCCAGCGCGTCGCTCAGGTAATCGCCGTTCAGGTTCAACGTCGCGATCACGTCGAAATCTTCCGGCCGCGTGAGCACCTGCTGGAGCGTGATGTCAGCGATCGCGTCTTTGATAACAATGCCGGCGCCCGGTTTGCCCATGGGGATTTTGCACCACGGCCCGCCATCGATTTCCTCCGCGCCGAAGTACGCTTTCGCGATCTCGTAGCCCCAATCACGGAACGCACCCTCGGTGAATTTCATGATGTTGCCCTTGTGCACGAGCGTCACGCTCTTGCGCTGGCTCTGGATCGCGTAACTGATGGCGCTGTGGATTAACCGGATGCTGCCCGACCGGCTCACCGGTTTGATTCCGACGCCCACCATCACGTCGTCCTTTTCCGGTGCGCCGACGCTCTTCCAAAAATCCCCCGCCTTTTGTTTCGTGCCGAACCGAATTTTCTCGAACGCCTTCGGGAATTCCTTCTCGAGGAAATCGAGAACCTTCGCGGCTTCGGGCGTGCCGGCCTTGTATTCGATGCCGGCATAGATGTCCTCGGTGTTTTCGCGAAAGATCACCATGTTCACTTTCTCGGGATGTTTCACGGGTGAAGGGACTCCCTCGAAATACTGCACGGGTCGCAAACACACGAAGAGATCGAGCAATTGGCGGAGCGCTACGTTGAGCGAGGTAATGCCGCCGCCGACCGGCGTCGTCAGTGGTCCTTTGATGCCGACGAGATACTCGCGAAACGCCTCGACCGTGTCATCCGGGAGCCATTCATCGAATTTGTCCTTCGCGGCCTGCCCGGCGAAGACCTCGAACCAGACGATCTTCTTCTTCCCGCCGTACGCTTTCTCGACGGCGGCATCGAGGACCCGTTCGCTGGCCGCCCAGATATCGGGGCCGGTGCCGTCGCCCCGGATAAAAGGAATAACCGGCTGGTTCGGCACGTTGAGCGTTTGCGTCCTGGTGATTTTGTCGCCCGCGGGCGGAGTGAGATTCTTGTACGGCATAAGGGGAGGAATCTAAGGAGAAAGTGGAAAGGCTAAAGTAGAAAGTAGAATGGAGCCGGCGGGAGCCGAGCGAC
>Ga0307470_10000391_pt1 | contig 23233 bp, 21 predicted proteins | sample atmos_gasesAM3C__FD_204565 | JGI IMG/M metagenome (GOLD analysis project Ga0307470, IMG submission 204565) | Hardwood forest soil microbial communities from Morgan-Monroe State Forest, Indiana, United States - atmos_gasesAM3C_05 | ecosystem: Environmental > Terrestrial > Soil > Temperate forest... | reverse complement strand
CGATTTTCAGGAAGGCGAGCTGGTTACGACGGAGGGGCACATCGTCTGTGGTCACTGCCGGAATTGTCTGGCGGGGCGGCGGCATCTGTGTCCGAACACGAAAGGGATCGGCGTGAATCGACCGGGCGGCTTCGCGGAATACGTTTCCGTGCCGAAGACAAACTTGTGGCGTTGCGACCCGAAGATCCCGATCGACGTCCTTTCCTGCTCGGATCCGCTTGGCAACGCCGTTCACACTGCGCTCGCCTTCGATCTCGTCGGCGAAGATGTCCTCATCACCGGCGCGGGCCCAATCGGTTGCATGGCCGTTCCAATCGCGAAGATGGCCGGTGCGCGCAAAGTCGTGATCACCGACATCAATCCGTACCGGCTCGATCTCGCTCGCAAAATGGGGGCGACGCTCGCGCTCGATGTTCGCGAGAGAAATCTGCACGACGCGATGCAGGAGCTCGACATGAAGGAAGGCTTCGACGTCGGCCTGGAAATGTCCGGCAACCCGAAAGCGTTTACCGACATGCTCGACGTGATGGTGAACGGCGGCCGCATCGCGATGCTCGGCATCATGCCCGGCAGCGCTGCGATCGATTGGAACCTCGTCGTTTTCCACGGCCTCACGATCAAGGGAATCTACGGCCGCGAGATGTTTGAGACCTGGTACAAAATGACAGCGCTCATCCAGAGCGGCCTCGACATTTCACCCATCATCACGCACCGCTTCGCCTACACGGATTTCAAGGAAGGCTTCGAGCTGATGAAGTCCGGTAACTCCGGCAAGATCATCCTCGACTGGGCCGCCTGATTCTTCTGTAGCCGCTTCGCTGTGCGAAGCGTTCAGGAAGCGATGATTTCTCCCGGCGCTTCGCACAGCGAAGCGGCTACGGAAGAGTTAGTCCAACGCTGCTGCCGCTGCGTCGTTGCCCTGGAGCTCGAGAACCATCCGACGAATGTGGCGATAGGCTTGGTGCCCCGACAACATTCGCAGGCTCGCATTCGGATCGCCCCACTGAAGAATCTGGATGTTTTCCTCGCGCGCACCCCACGAATTCATTTCGTGCCGCGACGGCATGTAGAGATCGATCGTGTTCCGGCCGGCCAGCGCCCAACCGTAATCATCCACGCGATAAACCTGGCCGGTTGAAATAAGACGGAACACCGTGCCTGCCGGCCAGCGCGACCAATCCGCGGCGGCGCTCCCGATCTGCGGTTTGCTGGTAACGACCACCTTCTTCGTGCCGTGTTTCGTTTTCACCAGCTTCGTTGTCTTGGTCTCCTTCAACGAAAACTTTTCGAGCGCCGGACCGGAATAAGAAGCGCGGCGATAATCGGTCAGATCATCGCCCGGATTCACTGCTATCGCGCGTGGCGTGTATTCGGCGCGGCGAATGGCTCCTGTGGCCGCGTGCAGTTTTCCGCCGAGCGCATTGTGATTTCCGTACGGAAGATGGTCCGACTCGGTGTGGGTGTAGGCCGTCGTCCGCACGTTTTGAAAATCGCGTTTGGCGATAGGCGGCTCGTATTTCGGAAGCGCGCTCGTGTGGCGAGTCGTCGAGGTTGTTTCGCACGCGCTCAGGCAGAGCGCGCAAACCGCGGCACAGAGAAGAAGGAAAAAGCTCCGGTTACGCAATCGCGTGGTTATTAACAGTTATTCACAACCCCACGCAAGAGTATTTTTTCGCCGGCGAATCTCGCCGAAGCACCACCTGGCTGGTCGTGATTAACTTTGTCCATCCTCCGGTTCTTTGGTTAAGCTAAATTCATGCTCGCGGAATTCGACCAGCAACTCGCCAACACGCTCGCTGAGATCCGGTCGCAGGGTCTCTACAAAACCGAACGCATCATCACTTCGCCGCAGGAAGCGCACATCGGGATCGCCGGCGGCCGGCAGGTCCTCAACATGTGTGCGAACAATTATCTCGGCCTCGCCGATCATCCGGCGCTCATCGCCGCGGCGAAGGAGGCGCTCGACACGCACGGCTTCGGCATGGCGTCCGTCCGTTTCATCTGCGGCACCCAGGACATTCACAAAGATCTCGAGGACGCGCTCACCCGGTTTCTCGGAACAGAGGACACGATTCTTTATCCGTCGGCGTTCGACGCCAACGGCGGTTTGTTCGAAACGATTCTCGGTCCAGAGGACGCGGTCATTTCCGATGAGTTGAACCACGCTTCGATCATCGACGGCATCCGGCTCTGCAAAGCGCAGCGGTTCCGTTACAAACATAACGACATGGCGGACCTCGAGGCGCGCCTCGTCGAAGCGAAAGACGCGCGGCTCCGCCTCATCGCGACTGACGGTTGTTTCTCGATGGATGGAACGATCGCCGACCTGGAGACGATTTGTGATCTCGCGGAAAAATATCAGGCGCTCACAATGATCGACGATGCGCACGCGACGGGTTTCCTCGGACAAACTGGCCGCGGGACGCATGAATATCGTGGCGTGATGGGCCGGATCGACATCATCACCGGCACGCTCGGCAAAGCGTTGGGCGGCGCGAGCGGCGGATTCACCAGCGCGCGGAAACGGATCGTGGAACTGCTGCGGCAACGCTCGCGTCCGTATCTGTTTTCCAACAGTGTCGCGCCGCACATCGTGGCCGGCACGCTGAAGGCGCTCGAGATTCTCAGCGAGTCGACCGAGCTGCGCGACAAGCTCGAAGCAAACACGACTTACTTTCGCTCCGCTTTGACCGAGCGCGGCCTAACGATCAAACCCGGCACTCATCCGATTGTTCCGATCATGCTCGGTGACGCCGCGCTCTCGCAAAAATTTGCCGCGCGCATGCTCGAAAAAGGCGTCTACGTCATCGGGTTTTTCTATCCGGTCGTTCCGCACGGCACGGCCCGCGTCCGCACTCAGGTGTCCGCGGGGCATTCGCGTGAGGACTTGGAGTTTGCCGTCAACGCGTTCGCGGAAACGAACAACGAGCTGAAGTAACCGCGACCTTCGCGTTACCTCTTATGCAACGCGATGCTGGATCCCACCCAGGTCTTTTCCTTGTTGAAATTCACGCCCATCATTTTGCCCTGGCTCATGCGGACGAGGTTGTTCACGAGAATTGGATCGGGCTCGTTCTCCGGCCAGAGAAACATCATTCGCAATTCCGCTTTTGATTTCGGTCCATCGACGGTCTCGACAAAGGCCGCGTAGTTGACCTTCTTTTGCAGGATCCACGAATGCGGTTCAGACAGGGCCGCCAGCTTTTCCTTCGTCGGATCCATCTCCACGCCGAGCCCGGCGAAAGAGTAGAGCGGCTTCAAGACGTAATCTTCGATCGACTCGTTAGGCGGAAATTCGTCGGCAAAATAAGCCGGCGAAGTGTGCGGCGTCTTCAGGAAGGGCAGCGAATGTTTGCTGATGCGGTAATACCAATTCGGATGCGCAATCCACTTTACCTCCAGATCGTCTTGAAAACTGAAGTCCACCTTCAGATCGGGACGCCGTTCGAGCTCATCAAAGATCACCCGGTTGTAAATCCGCTCAATTCGCACCTCACGTCCGTCGAGCCGGTAAAATAACTGCCGCCCTTTTTTCTTCACGTCGGTCAAACAAACGGAACGGATGCCAAGAAGCACTTCGGTGCAGGCGAAATCGATCCGGGTTTTTTGTTTCTCCGGTTCGATCTCGAGGAGAACGACGTTTTCCGGATTCGCCTCGCCGACGATCGTCCGGCGAAGAAGCGCGAGGTAATCGGAATCGTGCAATCCGCCGAAGGTCGATGTCCAATTTGCCGGGATCGCCGGAAATGAGCGGCGCATGCAACCGAGAAGCATGAATTGAAATCCGAACAGGCTCGGGAACGCCTGGAGCTCGATCAGCCGCGGCACCAGCCGCCCCGCTTCCTCGCAAATCCCGAGATCGACGATGACGACTTCCGGATGTGACGACTCGTTAGGCACTTCGAGCCCGGCCGGAATCGCCGAAGCCGCGTGCCGCTTAAATTCCGGCGTCCGGGTTTGTGCTTCGATGATCCGCGCCGCCGCGACTGCTTCATCCGTGAATTCGGGCGACAGGAAAATCGGCGTCTCGGAAATGCGGAAGTCCGCCGGCCAGCGGACCGCTTCATTCACGCAACGCAGCAGCGCGTCGTATTTGTCCGCCGAAAAGTCAGCGTTAAACTCGGAACGAAGTTGCGGATCCATCTTGAGAACCCGCCTCGGACTATTCTCCGTTCTTTTCGATGATGCCGTTTATGTGAAGCGGCCCGAGGACGGCGCTCGTGCCTTGATCGTCGAAAACGACGACCCGGTTACCGCGCGGAGAGATGTGAGCGTGGTCTACAGTCGGCACCGCATACTCGTGGCCGTCGGATGTCCGAACCGAAAAAGGAGTAAAGGGAACTCGCCGCAGCCGCTGCCGGATCTCGTCGATCATGTCTGCAAATTACACCAAAAACTTTCCGCTCTCCATGACCTTCACGTCATCGAACCAGATGTCGAAGTCGCGGCCGACGCAATCGATGTGAGTTTTGGAAATCCAGTCCGCGCCCGTGTGCTCGGAATACGGGTGACCAAAGGCGATGTGGATGCCGGGAATTTTTTCGTCCTGCAAAATGTTGCCGATCACGTGGGTGCAGGCGGTGTTCGTGCCGACGGCGAATTCGCCGACGCGGTTGCTGTTTTCGTCCGTGCTCGTGTAAGCGCGAAACTCTTCGAGCAGCTCCCTGTTGTCGCATTGCAAATCGCGGATCCGGTTCTCCAAGATCTCAATCCGCAACGGCGTTTCCTGGAGGTCGCCGTACTTCGCACAAAGATAATCGCCCACCACGCCATCGACTACGAAGACGCCGTGCGAATTCGCCGGCGACGTGAAAATTTCGCCGCCGGGCAGGTTGCCCCATTTCTCCGGTGTGATGATCCCGCTGGTCTTCAGCCATTTTAGGTTCGGCGAAAACTCCGCTTCGTAATCTGTGCCGGCCGGCGTTTTGCATTTGATGCGCTTCGCTGCGCGAGCGCGCTCGACGAGCCGCTGACTTAGCGCATCGACCGCGCGAAAATCCGCGCGCATGCCTTCGAGCATGATCTGGCGAGTGATGTTCACCATGTGCCCGTGCCGGATGTGCTTCTTGTTCACGACATCGCTCATCTGCATCCGCGAACGCAATTCGCCGCGCTGGGTTTGCGCGCAAAAAATACTGACCTGCGATTCCGCGAGATCTTCCAGGATCAACGCCGGCATGTCTGTCAGCGGCCGCTCCGCATGTTCTTCCAAAACAAAAACCGAATGTTGCGCGCCGACTTCTTCCACTTCGGATTGGAGCGCGGCCGCAATGTCGCGCGTTTCTTCGTCGGTGATAATCGTGATCCGTTCGTCCGGTTTCAGTCGCAGGCAATCGCGAATGGCGTTGCGTGCGCCGGGCTGAAGTTCGGGATCGAGCGTTATGGTGTGGGCGCGGTCAGGCATGGCTTAAGAAGCGGTCAGCATTACGCGAAATTTATGGCGAGGCAATGCATGATCGGCGAGCCAAATCGCGCTAGGCGGGCACTGTGGACGCGTTGTCGACTTTCAATCCTTCGTAAGTCTCCGCGACGATCTGATCGACGACCGCTTTCATGTCGTTCGTGCGATGAAACACTTCGAGCTGCCGGTCCGCGCCGGTCCCTTCGCGCATGATCCGCTCGATGTGCGCCATTTCGCGTTTGCTTCCGAGCTCGTCTACTTCGGTCGCCACGAATTCCAGAAGCTCGTTGAGCAAACTGCGCGTCTCGACTTCGGTTTCGCGGCCGAAATCGATCAGCTTTCCCTCGATGCCGTAACGCGAGGCGCGCCAGCGATTTTCGTCGAGCAACCGCCGTCGATAAACGCGGAAGGTCGTGTTGTGCCGGAGAAGTTTGTAAAGTTTCGCGATCACGGCCTGGATCAACGCGGCGATGGCGAGAGTATCGTCCACTCGCGATTGCGCATCGCAGACGCGCATTTCCAGCGTGTCAAAAAACGGGTGAAGCCGAATGTCCCACCAGATTTTTTTTGGATTATCGATGCAGCCGGTTTTGACCAGCAGCTTGCAGAAATCCTCGTACTCGGAGAGCGACTCGAACGCGTCCGGAATTCCCGTGCGCGGAAAACGTTCGAACACTTTAAGCCGGTAACCTTTCAGCCCGGTATCCTGCCCTACCCAAAACGGCGAGTTGACCGAGAGCGCGTAAATGTGCGGCAAAAAATAACGCACCTGGTTCATCACGTGAATGGCCGACTCTCGGTTCGGAATTCCGACGTGGACGTGGAGCCCGAAAATGAGGTTCGCCCGGGCCAGCCGCTGCATGTCCTTCACGATTTGCTTGTAGCGTTCGCCTTCGGTGATCAGCTGGTCGTGCCAATTCGAAAACGGATGGGTGCCGCAGGACGCGATCCGCAGGTTCGCCTTGTTCGCCAGCGACGCGAGTTTGCTGCGCAGCTCCACCACATGCTCGCGCGCGTTCTCGACCGAAGTGCAAATCTCCGTGCCGAGCTCGACCACCGACTGGTGCATCTCCGGTTTGATCTGTTCTTTGAGCAGAACTTTGCCGCCCTCCAGAATCTCCTGAATGTGCGAGCGCAACTCGCGCGTCTCCGGATCGACGATCGCGAATTCCTCTTCGATCCCGAGCGTGAAAGTATGGTTCGTGGCGGGCATTATCTGAACAACCATCAACCCGGGAGCCGGCGCAAGTGCGTCCGGGCGATTGGGTCAATCGCCCCTACCTAAGGCGGTCTAGCAGGTAGGGGCGGTTCACCAAACCGCCCGCCTGTTTCGCGCGAAGCAGCAGATTTTTTTCTTACGCCAAATCGCCTAGCGATTTCCGCATCACCGCGGCCTGCATGAACTTGCCCCAGCTCAGATTATCGCGGCCGGGCTGGTGCTCTTTCGCTTTGCGGATCGCCATATCCGAAACGGCGTCAACGACCCATTCGAAATTCGCCTGGCCCACACTGGCGGCTTCGGCATCGGGCGCGGGATTACAGAAATCGATCGCCACCGGAACGCCGTCGCGGATCGCGAACTCAACCGTGTTGAGATCGTAGCCGAGGTATTGATTCAACTGAAGCACGCCCCATTCGACGGCGTTGAGAATTTCCTTCGGCGCCGACCATTCCGTCTGGTAACGCAGATGATAGGGATGGCGCGGCTCGTAAGGCATGATCCGCACGTTGCGCTGATCGATCGAGTAACAACGGAAGTACATGTCGAACTTCACTTCCTCCTGCAACATCATCACGAGCTGGCCGGTCTCGGAATAGGCGCGGAAAAATTCTTCGGAATTGTGGAGCCGATAAACATTCTTCCAGCCGCCGCCCGCGAACGGTTTGAAAAACGCGGGCCAGCCGACGTACTCGAAAATGCCTTCCCAATCGAGCGGATAGGCAAGATTGCGGAACGAGCTGTCTTTCGTGTCCGGCGGCAAATCGTGCGATGGCAACAGCACCGTTTTCGGAACCGCGACACCGATCTTCGTAGCCAGCGCGTTGTTGAAAAATTTTTCGTCGGCGCTCCACCAAAACGGATTGTTCACCACCGCAGTCCCAGTGAGCGCCGCGTTTTTCAACCACGCCCGATAAAACGGAACGTCCTGCGAGATTCGGTCGATCACGACGTCGTAACCGCACGGCTCGCCTTGGATCACTTTGTCCATCCGAACGAACTCGGCCATGATCTCTTTGCCGCCGGTTTTCTGGTTTACCCGCTCGACGAACGCCGGCGGAAAACTGCCTTCCATTCCAAAAAGGATTCCGATTTTTTTCATAGTTGTTTTTTAGGTAGGGACGCCGTCCCTACCACTGATCGGCCCGCGCTTCATCCGCAAATTTTCGACAGGTAATGCGGCAGCATGTCGCGCCAGTAATTCCAGTCGTGCCCGCGCCAGCGGCCGTCATCGAGCCAATGCTGGATCCCTTTCGAGTTCAGGATCTCGGAGAGGCGATACGATTCGTGGCGGGTGTTATCCCATTCGCCGGTGCCGATGATGATGCCCATGTGGTTGTATTTCCACGGGTCGGTCGTGTTCGGCAGGTAATCGTACGGGCTGTTGAAATAAATGTTGTCGTCGTAATACCCGTCGAAGAACGAGCTGATATCGAACGCGCCGCTGAGCGAAATGAGATGGCCCACGACGTCGGGATGACGAAACGCAATGTTCGCCGCGTGATACGCGCCGAGGCTGGCGCCGCACACCATGACGCGATGCGTGTTACACTCACGCCGCGCGAGATCAAACACATCGTGGACGATGAGGCGCTCAAAGGCGTTGTGCGTCCGCATCCGGTCGGCCGGGTGAATCGCCTTGTTGTAAAAGCTGTCGAGATCCGCTGAGTCCGGGCAATAGATCGTGATCTTCCCGCTATCGACGAAACCCGCGATCGCATCGGTGAGCCCGAAGTCCTTGTTCTGGGAATAACGGCCGAACGAAGTGGGAAAGAGAACGAGCGGCAGACCGCCGCTGTTACCGAAAACGAGCATCTCGAATTCGCGACTCATGTGCGGCGTCCACCATTTGATATAGCGCTCGTTCATTGGGCCGGCTCCCGACACGCGGGTTCTCAACCAAACAGCTAAGAGTTTCCTCGACAAGTCCGAAACGCCGCGCGATGCGTTTCGCTTTCATGCCGCCGACTACGCTGACCGGAAACATCCAAAAACATCCCGCGTTCCCTTCCCGGATTCTCAAGAATCGCCGCGATGTTCTGGTTTACCTGCCGCCCGGTTACCGGCGGTTTTCGACCCGGCGTTATCCGGTTCTTTATTTGCACGACGGCCAAAATGTTTTCGACGCCGCGACTTCCTTTGGCGGCGTGGAATGGGGCGTGGACGAAGCCGCGCAACGGCTGATCCGACAGAAATTAATGGAGCCGCTGATCATCGTGGCGATCGCGAACACGGGCGAGGATCGCATTCATGAATACGCACCGACGCCCGCGCGGCTCGATCCGCCCAAGCGGAAACGGAGCAAAGGATTGCTGCGCAGTTACGGCCGTTTTCTCACCGAAGAGCTCAAGCCGTTCATCGATCGGAAATATCGGACGAAACGTGAAGCGGAATTCACGGGGCTCGGCGGCTCGTCCCTAGGCGGCCTGGCGACTCTGGCGCTTGGTCTCTGGTTCCCGAATTTTTTCAATCGCCTCGCCGTCCTCTCCCCCTCGATCTGGTGGGACGATTGCGCGATCTACGACATCGTCGATGAGGTCGATGAAATGGCGAGACCGCCGCTAAAGATCTGGCTCGATACCGGAACGCACGAACCGGGATGGGAACGCGCGGCCAGCTTGCGCGACCGGCTCGTCGAAAAGGGTTGGCGGCTGCACGACGATCTTCATTATCTCGAAGTCGAAGGCGCCGATCACAGCGAAGGCGCGTGGGCCGCGCGCGTCGATTCGGTGTTGCGCTTTCTTTTTCCGCCGCTGCCGCCGCCGGTGGCGAAGATCGTTCCCGTAAAAAAACGGCGCGGCCTTTTTCAGCGCGCCCTCGCCCTGGCGAATTTGTTTCCCGCTTAAAACCTGCCGAACCGCGGATCGAGTTTGGTCATCGCTTCATTCGCGTAGACCAAGTCGTCGCCGATCAGATAATCGGTGAAGCCGCCGACTTTCCCGCGGCGAACCTTGAACGATTCCGGATCGCCGACGTCGGTTGCCTGCAAGATTTTCGACGTGAACGCGCCGGCTGCTTCCATCTTCTTCATGTTGCCGAAACGCGAGAATTCCAGCGCCTGCGCGAACGCTTCTTCATCCGGCGCAGCGTCGCCGAGAAAGTTCAGCAATTCCTGAAAAGTCTCTGCCGGCGCGCGCTGCAATTCCTCGTAGCGGACCAGAAGAAAATTCGGTTTGCCCGACCATTCCTCAAGCCAGCCGTTCATGATCTCGATCATGGACGCGATCCCATGCCGCCGGTCGCGGAGCACTTCGCCGATTTCCTTTTGCTTCAACTGATCGGGCGTTTCCCGCGTGCGGCGGGTGAGCTGGACGTAATGCGAGACAAAGGTGTCTCGCGGATCGCGCGCGAGCAGGATGATTTTCGCGCGGCGCCGTTCGCCGGCCGGGATAAAATATTTTCCACGCAATTCATCCCAGCGATCAGCTTTGGTTCGTTGTTCGAAGCGATCGTGCGAATAAATGATCCGCGGAATTCGGGCGTCGCCATACTGTCTCGGATCCAGCGAGAACGGATGCCCGTACCGCTGGCAATAGTAGGCGCAGAGAAATGTGCGGACCCATGTCCGGCCGCTTTTCGGAATCGAAACGACGATGGCGTCGCCACCGGAAAGCTCGCGCGCGCGGCTGCTGAGATTCCACCGAATCACTGCGTATCCGACGAAGGAGCGGCGACGGCCGCCGTTTCTTCGCTGAATTTGCCGAGCTTGCGAAACTTCTCGTAACGTCGCTGCATCAGCTCGTCGATCGGGAGCGCGGAAAGCGTTTCAAGATTTTTGCGCAATGCGGAGCCGAGATTTGCAGCGGCGGTATCGGGATCGCGATGTGCGCCGCCCTCCGGTTCCGGAACAATTTCATCGACGACGCTGAGGCCCATCAAATCTTGCGCGGTCAACTTCAAGGCCTCCGCCGCTTCCGGCGCGTGGCGGCGATCCTTCCACAAAATCGCGGAACACGCTTCCGGACTGATCACGGAATAGTAGGCGTTTTCCAGAATTAGCACGCGGTCCGAAACGCCGATTCCCAACGCGCCGCCCGAACCGCCTTCACCGATCACGATCGCAATCGTCGGCACCCGCAAATTCATCATCTCGCGCAGATTCACCGCGATCGCTTCCGAAATATGGCGTTCCTCCGAGCCGATCCCGGGAAACGCGCCCGGTGTGTCGATCAACGAAATCACCGGCAACTGAAATTTCTCCGCGAGCCGCATCAAGCGCAACGCCTTGCGATAGCCCTCGGGATGAGCGCATCCGAAATTCCGTTTCACGTTTTCTTTCGTGTCGCGGCCTTTCTGGTGCGTGATCACAACGCAGCGATGCGGTCCGAGTTTCGCCAAGCCACTCGGCATCGCCTTGTCGTCGCCGAAAACGCGATCGCCATGGAGCTCGACCCAGTTCGTGAAACAGCGCGCGACGTAATCGAGCGCGAACGGCCGCTTGATGTGGCGGGCGAGCTGGACCCGCTGCCACGCCGTCAGGTTGTCGTAAATCTGCCGGCGCGTCTCGCGGATCTTGGTTTCCATCGCCTCGACCTCGGAATCGAAATCGAGATCGTGCCGATCGGAATGGTCCTTCAGATCCTGGAGCCGGCGCTGCAATTCCAGGATCGGTTTTTCGAAGTCGAGCGGATGCGATTCCATGGGCGAAATGGCCACGTTTAGTCAGTAATGGTGACAGCGGTCTTGCTGTTTACAAGGCTGCTCAGTTCTTCCATGTCGCTCGCCGGCAGGCCCAGCCCGGGTGGCGGCGGCTGGTTCGATTCGTCCCGCTGGCCCGGCTCCGGCACGGCGAAAAGAAAATAGCCCGGTTGCGCCAGGCGGATCCAGCGCGTGCTCCCAATCCATTCTTTCGTCCCGGACCCGACGCGCCTCCCGCCTTTCCACGCCATCACTTCGGCGACGCGGGTATTGATCCGCGGCCCTTGTTTCGCGGAAAGCTTCACGACTCGGACATGGTAGCGCTTAAAGAACTGGCCGTGATTGAGCAGGATCACGGTTTGCCCTTTGCGCTGGATGAAGATGGAAAAATCCGGATGCGAAATCAGCAGACGTTGCCCGACGCGCAGCATCGCATTCGTCAGGTTATTCGTCCGCATGATCAATTCCGGCGTGGTCTTGGTTTTGTGGGCGATCTTCGCCAGCACGTCGCCGCTCCGGACGATGTATTCCTGTTTATCCGGCGCCGGCGCATCGGTAAACAGCAGCTCGGTGTTCACCTGCCCGAGCAGATCTTTCGCTTCCTCGACATGGAGTCCGCTGGGAAATCTCTGGAGGAAATTCACCAGCGCGTCGCGCGCCTCGACCAGCTTCCCTTCCTGGCGCAATTTCGCGGCCGCCTGAAAATCCGGGAGGCTTACGTCCGGCACCGGTTCGACCGGGATTTCGCCGCTTTTCTCCTGCTGGATTTTGCGTTCCGGCTTAACGAAGAGGTCGTAGCTGAAAAATGCCGCGCCGCCAAAAATCACGACCGCGAGCAATAAAAGGAAAAGCCATTTCATGGGGCGGTTGAACGTGATTCAAAGAATGCACCGTGTCCACGCGCTTGGGCATTCTGCTTCGAAAGACGCCCGAGCCGGGAACGCCTAGGAAAATGTCTCCCAGGCCGCGGGCTGCGGAAGCGGATCGCCGTCTTTTCCCCAGGTGAAATGGCAATCCTGGCAATAAAATTCCTTCGGGAAAATTTTCATCGCGAAAAGAATGCTGGCGATTCCCGGCGTGATGAACTTGCGCGTCAGTTGCGGATACTCGATCCGGGGCGACTTGCATTGCGGGCAACGAATCGCCGAGCCGACCTCAGGATCGCTCGCTTCCCACTCGAGCATCAATTGGTTCGCCTTCTCGAAGTCGTCCTCGTGGACGAGGACTTTCGCGCTCGCCTGCGGCTGCGACATGAACGCCATTTTTTGGAGGTGGCCTTCGTTGTGGACGTCGGCTTTTACCCCGGCCTCCTGGAAGCGCGTCTTGAGATGCTTCGCCTTGGCCGGCTCGTTGAATGTCGCGATCGTGACCATGAGATTTCGCTAGGGTAATTCCCATCAAACATCAACTACTGGCCGAGCGCAAGATTCAGTGGCGGGAACCATTTGTAGAGCATCAGGTACACGAGCACGCCGGTGACCGAAACATAAAGCCAGATCGGCATTGTCCAGCGCGCGATTCGAGTGTGGCGATCCCAGCACCGGCGAAAAACCGGCACCAGCGTGATGATAACAAGCGGCAGCGTGACGAACGCCAGCAGGATGTGCGAGATCAACATCGCGAAATAAATCGGCCGCACGATTCCCTGCGCCGTGAAATGAGTGGACCGCTCACCAACGTGCGCATGATAAACAAGATACCCGACGAGAAACAGCGTGGACGAAATCAGCGCCGGGATCATGCACGCCACGTGGCGCCGCCAATGACCGCGCCGAATCTGAAACCAGCCCACCGAAATAAAAATCGTGCTGATGAAATTCAGCGACGCGTTGATGGCCGGCAAGTCCGCGATCTTCAAGAGGGCCAGAACGTCCAACGTCCAACGTTCAACGTCCAACGTTCAATTCCAGAAAGGACCGCGCCAGACTCTCCTCATTCGACGTTGGACGTTGGGCGTTGGACGTTCGACGTTTTCTTCCCAATGCCTCCGCCAGTCTTAGAACCCACGCCGCCATCCCTCGCGCGCCAGTTCTATCGCCGTCGCGCGAAGATTCACCACTCGCAGTCGCGTCGCATTTTGCGCCTGGTCATTGTCGGGTCAGTCCTGGTCTTCGGCTGGACCGCGTGGTATCTGGCCAAGCGCGGCTTTGGCAAAGAATGGCGGGATCGCGTTTCAGAGGAGCTGCACAAGCGCGGCGTCGAAGCCTCGATCGCCCGGCTCACCGTCGATCCGGTCCGCGGTCTCATCGCGCAAAACGTGCGGATCTACGATTTCAAGAATCGCGAGAACACCCTGGCGGTCGTCAGCGAAGTCGCACTCGACATCAATTACGCGGCGCTCCTGCACAACAAACCGTTTCTCAACGCGCTCGACGTCCACGGCGCCGAATTGACCATTCCGAATCCGGCCGCCTCGCCCGGCGCCCCGAAAACGCAGATCAAAGAATTGCGCGCCCACATTTATTTTCCGCCCGAACAAATCTACGTCAGCCAGGCCGAAGGAATTTTCTGCGGCGTGCGCATTTCGGCGACCGGGCAGTTGATCAAGCGCAACGATTACAAATCATCCGGTGAAATGTCGGACGAAGAATGGCGACAGCGTCTGGTCCAGGTCCATCGGATCGCCGATGAATTGCGCCGGTTCACTTTTCCCGGCGAAGGTCCATCGCTCCAGGTGAAATTCGCCGGCGACCTGTCGCAGTTCGAAACGATCCACGCCGAGGCCGCGTTGAGCGGCGAACGTTTGCGGCGCGGTGATTACGAAATCTCGAACCTGTCGGTCGCCGCGGAATGGGCGAAGCAGATCTTGCAGATCAAGCAATGCTCCTGGTCGGACAACATTGGAAATTTTTCCGGACGCGCGAGCTGGAATCGCCAAACGAAGGCGGCTGATTTCCAGGGCCGAAGCACGCTCGACGCGAAACGCTTTCTCGACGCCGCCGGTTTTCCTTTGCTCGCCGACGTAACGCTGAATTCGCCGCCGCTTCTCGAACTTTCCGGCGCCGCCGATTTCGCGCCGGAAACGCCGAAGATCAGTCTCATCGGCCGCGTCGACGTCGAGCGCTTCAGTTACAAAAATGTTCCGCTCCTGAAGTTGACCGCGGATTTTTCGTGGGACGGCCAGCGCGCCATGATCCGTGAGTTGCGGCTTCGCCATGAATCGGGAGAGCTGCGCGGCGATCTGCTCGACGCGCCCACCGATTTTCGGCTCAACGTCGAGAGCGCGATCGACCCGATCGTTTTCCGCGCCATCGCTTCACCGGAGCTGGGCCGTTTTCTCGCCGAATGGGAATGGAGCCGTCCGCCTTCCATTCGTCTCACCGTGCGCGGCCCGGGGCGCGATCCGGAAACCTGGATCGGCGATGGCGCGATCACGACCCAGCGAACGCGTTTCCGCGGCACGTGGATGAACGAAGCCGGCGCCGCGTTGCGTCTCGAAAAAGGCGCGCTCAATCTCAACAACCTCCGCGTCGTTCGCGATGAAGGCACCGGCACCGGTTCGATCGCCTACGATTTCGCGCACCACGAAGTGCGTTTCAAAGACATCCATAGCGCGCTGCGATTGACCGAAGCGATCGTCTGGGTCGACCCGAAATATTTCAAGGAAGTGGTCGACTACAAATTCCGGCATCCGCCGAACCTCGTCGTCAACGGCGTCTTTCATTTTCGTGGCAAGAACGACCACATCGAAATCAAAGTCGATGCGCCAACGGGAATGGATTACGGCTTTCTTGGCAGAACACTTCCGTTCGATCGCGTCTCCGGACGGCTCTTGTTCACGGACAATCGGCTCCAGTTATTCGATGTCGACGGCAAACTTTTCGGAGGCGACGTGCGCGGCGGCGCCGATGTCTCGCTCGCCCAAAACGACAAGCACTACCACGCCGACCTGACGCTGGATGCCGTCGATTTCCCGCGGCTCGCCGATCTCTATTTTAAATACAAAACGACTCGCGGAAAATTGAGCGGCGCTTACGAATGGACCAGCGTCGGCAGTGATGCGCGCGCCATGCAGGGTCACGGCACCGCCAACGTGACCGAAGGCGATGTCTTCGCCATCCCGATCTTCGGCCCGCTCTCCGAACTCACTTCCGCGATCATCCCCGGCGCCGGCTACAGCATTGCGAAGAACGCGAAAGCAACTTTCACGATCAAGGATGGGATCATTCACACGGACGATTTCAAAGTGGCCGGCAAACTTTTCGGCATGGTCGGCCACGGCGACATTTATTTTCTCGAGGACCGCCTCGACTTCGACGTTCGGATCCAGGCCGGCGGCGCCGGCGTGGTCCTCACCCCCGTCTACAAACTTTTCGAATACAAAGGCGAAGGCCCCATCGCGAAACCAAACTGGCATCCGAAGCGATTCTAGCGAATCGCAAATGACGGATGTCGAATGACGAATGACGAAGAAGAAGTACGCGGCTCCACCACCTTCGTCATTTGTCATTCGTCATTCGTCATTGCTCCTTGGAGCGCACATGTCCATCGGGGGCGGCTTGCATCGCGCGATTGAGCGCGCGCGGTCGATCGATTGCACGGCGATGCAGATTTTTGTGAAGAACAATATGCAGTGGTTTGCCCGGCCGCTGGCGCGCGAAGAAATCCGCGCATTCCTCGATCACGCGCAGCGCAAGGAACTGCACGCCGCTTTTGCGCACGCGAATTACCTGATCAATCTCGCGGCCACGAACCCGCAGTTCCACGCGAACTCGCTACGCGCGCTTTCCGAAGAGCTGGTGCGAGCCGATCAACTCGAATTGCCGTTTCTCGTCATGCATCCTGGCGCCCATCTGGGCGCGGGTGAACAGGCCGGCTTGGAGAAAATCGTTGCGTCGCTCGATGCGATCTGGGCGGTGGTTCCGAAAGTGAAAACGAAGGTCGCGCTCGAAACGACGGCCGGACAGGGATCGTGTTTGGGTGAAAAGTTCGAGCACCTGGCCGCGATCATCGACAAAGTGCGCGAACCGGAACGGCTCTGCGTTTGCCTCGATACCGCGCATGTTTTCGCCGGCGGTTACGACATTGGCAGCGAAGCCGGAGTGAAGAAAACGTTTCGCGAGTTCGACCGGGTGATTGGATTGGATCGACTCGCAGCGTTACATCTCAACGATTCCAAGACGGCGCTCGGTTCGCGGGTGGATCGCCACGAGCACATCGGCCAAGGCAAGATCGGTCTCGCTGCCTTTCGTTTCATCATGCGCGATCGGCGATTCAAAAAAATCCCGAAAGTGCTCGAGACTCCGAAGGGCAAAGATCTCGCCGAAGACGTTGAGAACATGAAGACGCTGCGCGGCCTTCTTTAATTCGGTACCTAATCCGCTTTCACGCGCTCGATGTGAGCGCCCAGCTCGCTCAGTTTTTCATCGAGATGCTCGTAACCGCGATCGATGTGATACACGCGGCTCACTTCCGTCCGGCCTTCCGCTTTCAATCCGGCCAGGACCAGCGCTGCGGATGCGCGCAAATCGCTCGCCATCACCGGCGCGCCAAAGAGCCGATCCACACCGGTGATGATAGCGCTCGCTCCTTCGAGCTGCATGTGCGCGCCCATCCGTTTCAATTCCGCGACATGCATGTAGCGCTGCGGAAAAATATTTTCCGTGATCACGCTGATGCCTTCCGTCGTCGAGAGCAGCGCGCACATCTGCGCCTGCATGTCCGTCGGAAAACCCGGATACGGTTCGGTGGCCAGCTCGATCGGTTTCGTATCGCCGTTTGGTGAAACGGTGATCGTGTCGTGGCCCCATTGGATTTGATAACCGCAAGCCGTGAGCGCGTCGGTGAGCGAGGTGAGATGATCGCGCATCACTCGTTTCACGGTCACGCCCTTCCCGCAGATCGCGCCCGCGATCAAAAACGTGCCCGCTTCGATTCGGTCCGGAATCACGTCGTGTTCGGCGCCGTGCAATTCTTTCACGCCCTCGATAATCAATCGCCGGGTGCCCGCGCCTTCAATCTTCGCGCCCATCTTGTTGAGGAAATTCGCAAGGTCCACCACCTCCGGTTCCGTCGCGGCGCCTTCAATCACCGTGATTCCATCTGCCAACGTCGCCGCCATCATCACGTTGTCGGTTCCAAGAACGGTCGGCCCGAATTTGCCGGTGAGATTCACCACGGCGCCGGCCAATTTCGGCGCGAAAACTTTTACATTTCCCTCTTCAACTCGCACCGCCGCACCGAGTGCTTCAAAACCCTTCAGGTGCAAATCGATCGGCCGATCCCCGATCACGCAGCCGCCCGGCATCGACACCGTCGCTTCGTTGCACCGCCCCAGCAGCGGACCGAGCACGCACACCGACGCCCGCATTTTTCGCACGACATCGTAGGGCGCAACCGATTCGATTTTCTCCGCGGTAACGGTCACCGTGCCGCTGGCTCGTTCCACCTGCGCGCCCAGATGGGTGAGGATTTGGAGCATGTAATGCGTGTCGCTCAGGTCAGGCACGCGATGGAGAATGCACGGCTCGCGGGTCAACAACGTCGCGGCCAGAATCGGCAGCGCCGAATTCTTCGAGCCGCTGATCTTGATCGAGCCCTCGAGTGGCCGGCCGCCATGAACGAGAATCTTATCCATACCTCCCAAACAGGAATCGTATCACACCGGCATAATCGCGTTCCGTGCTGATGTCGTGATAATTTTTTTTCGCCATCAATCCAGCCAGCGCCTCTGCCTGTCCGAGTCCCACTTCCAGCGCCAGCAAACCGCCCGGTGCGAGATGCAACGGCGCGGTCTCGATTAATTTGCGAACGATCTCGTCGCCTCTCTCTCCGCCAAAAAGCGCCCCTTCCGGATCGTGCCCTACTTCTCGCGACAGCGCCCCTTGATCTCCCGCCGCGACATACGGCAAATTCGCGACAATCAGGTCGTATACGTGATTCACGTATGCCAACAGGTCGCCGCGCAGGAATTCTACTCGACTCGTTAGGCCGAGGCGACCGGCGTTTTCGCGGGCGAGACTGAGCGCGTCTTCAGAAAGATCTGTCGCGGTCACCTTCGCTTCCGGAAATTTTGCCGCCAAACTCAGCGCGATCACGCCGCCGCCCGTTCCGACGTCGAGGATTTTCGATCCTCGATTCGTGATCTTCGATTGAAGCAGTTCGACGAGCTGTTCTGTCTCCGGCCGTGGAACCAGGGCGCGTTTGTCGCAGACAAAAATGTGGCCCGCGAACTCGACCGTGCCGAGCAAATGCTGAAGCGGCTCGCCTTGCCCTCGTCGCTTGACCAGTTCGCGCAGTGGCGCCAGTTCGTCTTCCGTTAATTCACGTTCGAACTCCAGATAAAGCTCGATCCGTTTTCGCTTCAGCACTTGCGCCAGCAAATGCTCCGCATTCAACCGCGGACTCTCCATCCCGCGCTTCTTGAAATATTCGGTGCTCGATTGCAGCACCTCCAAAACCGTCATGCCCTCTGCTCGTCGGGTGGCTTCCGCCGCCTGAATCCCAAGTGTTCGGGCAATTCGCGCTCACACCACTCCCGATACTCAGCCATCGTTGCAAAAGCGCGTGACGACATTTCGTCGAGCACCGGTCTATTCGCCGCACGAAACCCATACTTGATGCGCTTCATTACATCCCAGCCGAGCCTACGTCGGCACTTCAGTCGAAAAGATTTCCGCTCCGCCGCATTCATATTCAGGTGAGGAAGCCCTTCTTTGCAATCGTCTCGCCGAGGTCGCGCCAGTGGCTTGATTTGTACTTGAACTTGTCCGGGGTAAATCGCACGCCGGCCCTTGTTAAGCCTGCTTCATAAGCCTCAGGAGATGTCGCAGTCTTACCTTCTTGAATCAACCGTCTCAGACAGAAGATTAATCCATTTACTGCGGTAGTAGTTAGAGCGCGACTGACCTTGCGATCGAATGTCCATATTTCACGCGGAATAAATTTTCGATACCCGATCAGCAATCGATTCACCTCCCGTGTGTAGAATGCGAGATAATCGTCCAAGACGGCGCGCCCCGGAGGATTGGTAACCTTCTTCTCGGCACTAGCGGCGATTATCGCAACTTGGAGATTCGATTTTTGAGGATGTCTCCACAAGGTAAAAAGCGTGTCGTCGCCTTCAGGCTTTACGATGTGACGCAACCCGTAGCTCACAATTGAAGAGGTCTTCAGCTTCCCAACATCAAACTGATCTTCCTCTAAGACACCGCACAATGGACCATCGGCAGCTAGTCGATTAACAACAGCTCGAGCGATTGCAATGATGGAAAATGGGTTCACCAAGGCTTCGATTGCCTGCCGCAATTCTGGTCTTGTTCGCGTCTGCTTGTCGTTGATTTCAAGGAACAGTCGCGCTTCGAATTCGCGCTGTTTTTCTTCACTCACACCAGATGGATAGATCACCCCGGTCACGAGTAATTGCTGCTTGCGTCGCTTTGGAGCAATTTTCGCCTCAAACTGATCCGAACCCTCGTGATAAGCGAAGACACGGTGTTGGCCATCTATGATCCCGACCGTATTGAATTCGTTCGCCAGTTGTATACCGACGGGTTCGGTCTTCGTAATTCGATTCACGTCGACGGTGTTATTGGACTGGTCCACCAGACGTGTCGTCGACGGCAGCGAAACAATTACGTTGTTGATAAAGACCCGAGCGTCTTGGGCCAAATATTGTCGCATGCTGCGTATTTTTCGGCGGGAAATCATACGTTGATATAGCCTCTCCGAATCGCTCCACCCATCCTTTCGCAAGACGTAGCTCAATGAAATCAGCGTTTCCGGGTCCACGTAAAAGGTCGCAATCTTGTAGCCGGTTGGAAAACCACTTGGTGACTCTGGCAGTAGAAAACCTTCGAACCTCGTGTGTGGCTGTCCACTGCCCACCTCCACGTCTCCGGCATGAAGGCCGAAAAACTTGAACAACTCGAATCGAAGAGAACGACCTAGTGTCGCTGCTAATGCCCGAAAATAGCGAAGATTTCTATCCTCCAAGAACAAGAGCGCAGGAAACCGTCCTTTGTGCCGCTCTTCCATTCGATTTTTCGAGCAGTGCAAGGTGACTAGAATTATGTCACGGGGTTCAAATTCAGGACGAATAGCTTTCCGAACCGCCGGAAAACTCGCTTCAAGAAATTCAACGAACTCATCTTTATGACTCCGGAGATGTCCATAAAACATGTCCTTGCGTAAGACATGGTCATAAATCTCGTCTGAAGATTTCAGGCACGTGTCTTCGGCGATAACGATTAGATTTCGCAGAATGAAAATGGAATCGAACTCCCCTTGGCGGCCGAGAAACGTCAGTTGCTTTCCGCGCGCCGGCACTACCTGGAAACCCGCGGTTCCAAAGACCTGCTGGATGCGTTTTCGAAATTGCCTTTGATTGCGACGAAGGGCGCGTTCGAGAGGACTTAATTTGCGGCGCTTTTTCTTTTTCTTACGCATCGGGCGGCGGGATGCCGATTGCCATTCAGAACTGGCGGATGAAGCTGATACCCATTTATTTTCCAATGGTCCGGAATAGTCGTTAATGGCGTTCCGGGTTTGGGTTCATAAACTGGTTTGCCACTGAGCCGAAAATTAAGCTTGCCGGTTAAAGCGTCGGCGATTCGCCGGGCTGCGATCTTATGATACTTCGGTAGAACCTCAGCACCCACGAATCTCCGCTTCAACAACGCCGCTGCGGCACCAGTGGAACCGACTCCGGCAAAAGGATCTAAGACCAGATCTCCTTTCTTGGTGGTCGCAGCGATAATACGGTGCGCGAGCGCGATAGGAAATTGGCAGGGATGCGATGTTTTTTCTACGTGGTTCGCCTTTACATTCGGAATATCCCACACATCTGAAGGGTTCTTGCCGCGCGGATTTCCACTGAGGTCACCTAGCTTGTCGCCTTTATAGTGCCTTTTCCCCGGATATTTTTGCAGAACCCGCACTGCATCGAGATTAAATCGATAGCGCTTTCCCTTTGTGAACCACAACAAAGTCTCATGGCGCCCGCTGAATCGATCCGTCGCATGCAAGCCGTGACCGAAAGTCCAGATAATCCTATTTCGCAACCGAATTTGAGGATGCGTTGACATCAATTGATAAATGAAAAAATCCAAGGGCGTGATGACCCCGTCGGTAATGTGATATCCGACTTGCCAACAAATGCTTCCTCCAGTCCGAACGACTCGAATGAGTTCGGGAAGGACTTCCTTTACGTCCTGAAGGAAATCACCAGCCCTTGTCTTCTTTTCGTACGACTTGCCGATGCAATATGGAGGAGACGTGAGAATGAGATCCACGCTCTTGTCCGGCATCGCTCGCAATAACGTCAAACAATCCCCGCGGAAAAGGGCGTAGTTTGCGCCGCGGCGCCACTGTGCCTGCACTTTTAGGCGCCGGCGTTTCGACGTTCTGGGCACAACAGGTGATTCTAATAGATCCTTAATTTGATGAACGCAAGCATCATCCCGCCACCGACGATTCCTGAAGCCGCTCCTGGAGATCGGCGGCCTGGAGGGATTTGATCATTTCGTCGAGGTCGCCTTCCATGAAGCGGTCAAGATTGTAAAGAGTCAGGCCGATCCGGTGATCGGTGACGCGGTTCTGGGCGTAATTGTAGGTCCGGATCTTTTCTTCGCGGCCGCCCGAGCCGATCTGGTTCCTCCGGTGCGCGGAATATTTTTCTTCTTCCTCGCGCCGTTTGTCCTCGAGCAAACGCGCCCGCATGATCTTGAGCGCTTTCTCCTTGTTCTTTTGCTGGCTTCGCCCGTCCTGGCAACGAACGATCCGACCCGTCGGAATGTGAAGGACTTGAACGGCGGAGTCGGTCGTGTTCACGCCCTGGCCGCCCGGGCCGCCGGCCCGACAAACTTCGATACGGAGATCTTCCGGCTTCAATTCGATGTCGACTTCCTCCGCTTCGGGAAGCACGGCGACCGTCGCGGTGGAAGTGTGAATGCGGCCCTGCGCTTCGGTCGCGGGCACACGCTGGACGCGATGCACGCCACTTTCGAATCGCAGCGTCTTGAAAACATTTTCGCCGGACACCCTGAAGATCGATTCCTTCAGGCCGCCGAGCTCAGACGGACTCGACTCGAGATCTTCAACCCGCAGGCCGGCGGATTCGGCATAGCGGTTGTACATTCTATATAGATCCGCGGCGAAAATCGCGGCTTCGCTGCCGCCGGTGCCGGCGCGAATTTCCACGATCGCATCGCGGCTCTCATTTTCGTCCGGCGGAAGAAGGGCAATCTGGAAGTCGCGCTCGAGATCGGTGACCCGTTTTTGCAGGTCGGGAATCTCATCCTCGGCCATCGCTGCGATTTCGACGTCGTTCGATTGGGCCAGCTCGCGGTTTTGGTCGAGTTGTTCACGGGCCGCTTCCAGGTCGTCCCATTTGGCGAGCAATGCTTTCGCGTTCGCGTGTTCTCGCATGATTTCGCTGGCCCGCTTCCGATTCTCAAAAAGAGCGGGGTCAGCGATCTCGCGTTCGAGCTCGGTGAAGCGTTCGCGTTTGCGTTCGACTAGAGAATTAAAGTCCATGGGTGTGTAGCGGCGGCTGTCTCAGCCGCAGCCAAAGAGCGTCTCGTGCAGCGAGACGGCTACAGAGCTAAGCTTTTCTCGGCGCGCTGGCGCGAGTGGCCTTGGTGCCGCCGTAACGCCGCGCGAATTTTTCCACGCGACCGGCCGTATCGACGAACTTCTGTTCCCCGGTGAAAAACGGATGGCAGGCCGCGCAGATGCCGATTTTAATGTCCCGCTTGGTCGAGCGCGTGTGATAGACAGCGCCGCAAGCGCAGACGATATCGGTCTCGTAATACTCTGGATGAATTTCCGCTTTCATGTTTGGAAACGAGGGGCGAACTGTAGCGCGCTCCCGCCCGCGCGCAAGCGATGAAATCGGATGATGCACTCCTGGCCGCGTGGGAGGAAACGCTGGCGCGGAAAGGCGAGACGCCCGCGATTTTCAATCCAAACGGCGAGGTCGAGCGGACCTTTACCGGCGTCGAACATCGGGCGCGGGAACTCGAAGCCGAAATCGT
>Ga0307470_10000390_pt1 | contig 23311 bp, 19 predicted proteins | sample atmos_gasesAM3C__FD_204565 | JGI IMG/M metagenome (GOLD analysis project Ga0307470, IMG submission 204565) | Hardwood forest soil microbial communities from Morgan-Monroe State Forest, Indiana, United States - atmos_gasesAM3C_05 | ecosystem: Environmental > Terrestrial > Soil > Temperate forest... | reverse complement strand
GCCGTCCGAAAGGGAGGCGACGCCGGCGGTGGACGAGCCGAGCGATCCCGCTCTCGGCGGGGAGGGCACGGCGGAGGGCGGCGATCGCGCTCGCGTCCCCGAGAAAGACCGTCGGCCGAGCCCAGGCGGCGGTGGCCGCGAGCGCCGCCGGGTCGGGCTCGAGCACGAGGGCGGACCCGGCGAGCGTCGCCCAGGCGAGGACGCGGCGCGTCGGCGCCGCCGCGAGCGGCGGGGCGAGAACGGCGATCTCGCGCCGCCGGCGCCCGGCGCGCGGTGGCGGCAGGGCGGCCTGAATGGCTCGCGCCGCAGTCAGCAGGTGGGCCTGCGAGAGCTCCTCGACCTCGCCGCCTGGAACCACCACCCGGACGCCGCCGGCCTCGCGCGAGGGCGGTGCCACGAGTCCGGGCAGCGCATCAGAGAGCTCGAGGGCGACGACGCCGGGCGGCCGCGCTCCGGGCTCGAGACCGCCCAGCCAGGTGCCGGCGCCGGATCGCACCAACGCCGCGGAGAGGGCCTCGCCGGAAAGCTCGCCGGGGAGAGGCACCGCGATGCTCCCCGCCGCCTGGATGGCGAGGTCGAGGGCTATCGCGCGGGGCAGCGGAAGGTCGGGAAAGGCGATGGAGATGTCCGGCGGGAGGCCGGCGGCCCAGCCGGCGACCCGCCCGGCGGCCTCCGCGAAGGACGACCAGCGCCAGTCCCATCCCTCGCGGACGAAGAGCCAGGGCTCGTCGGGGCGCAGGGCGGCGTGGCGGAACAGGGCGGCGGGGAGAGTCTGGGGCTCGGGAGCGGCCACGAGGCGACCGCGGGCTACGCCGCGGCAAGTCGATTCGAGCGGCCGCGGGCTACGCCGCGGCAGGTCAATCCGAACGGCCGCGGCTACGCCGCGGCCTTGCGCATCGCCTGCGTGATCTTCTGCTCGATCACGGGGCGCATCATGCTGGCGGGCGGCTTGAGCTCCGCGCGGCCGACCAGGCGTCCGGCCTCGAGGACGATGGTGGCGGTGGCGCCGGGGCCGGAGAGGTGCATCACGTCCCCCTCCCACCACCACTTGAGCATGCCGCCGGGAAACGCGTCCTTGAGGGCGCCGTCGAGGGCAGGTCGAATCTCCGCCATCGTGAAGCGCATGGTCTCCACCTCGATCCTCAGCTCGCTCACCGGCGCGAAAGCTACCACAGGCCTGTAACCGGGGAGGCCGCGGGGTCCTCTATCAATAAGGATGGGGAGGCCAGAGGCTCGGCTCGACCGCGGGCGGATCCCCCGGTTTCGTCCGCCACCCCCCGAGTGGGAGTAAGCTTGGGCCCATCATGAGAGCACGCCTCTTCGCCATCGCCCTCCTCGCGTTCCTCGCCTCCCGGCTGCCGGCCCAGACGATCGGCAACCCCGATCTCTACGGCAAGAGCCTCAAGGCCGCCCAGGAGGCGGTCGCCGAATACGGAACCTACGACAACCCGGTGGAGCTGGCGCGGATCAATCGCATCGGCTATGAGGTGGCGGAGCAGTCCACCTACCGGAAGTTCCCCTTCACCTTCGCCCTGATCGACATGCCGGTGCCGAACGCCGTCTCCCTGCCGGGCGGGCAGGTCTTCGTCACCCGCGGCCTCCTCGACCTCGGCATGACCGACGACATGCTGGCGGGGATCCTCGGCCACGAGGTCGGGCACGTGGTGCTCGAGCATCAGATCCACCTCCAGCGCAGAGCGACGCTGATGAACGTGCTCGGCAACGTCCTCCTCGCCGGCGTCATCATCAGCTCCGAGCGGCAGCGGCCGCGTTCCGGCCCCGAGGCCCCCTATGACCCGCGGGTGGGTTATCAGCCGCCGGGCGGCAACCGCATCGAGGGAGCGGCGGCGGCGAGCCTGGTGCTCTCGGAGCTGCTCCTGCGCAGCTACAGCCGCGAGAACGAGGACGCCGCCGACGAAGAGGGGCAGCGGCTGGCGGCCGCGGCGGGGTTCGATCCCGACGGCCTGCGCCAGTCCTTCGAGCTGATGGAGAGCCGTACCCCGCAGGCCCGCGAGTACGGCTACTGGCAGACCCACCCTTTCGACGCCGAGCGCATCCGCGCCGCCAACGCCCGCCGGGTGGGCATGAAGCCCGGCGACCGCCGACCGGCCGACGCCTTCCGGGAGCGCACGCAGGCGGTGCTCATGGGCTATCTCGAGCGGGAGCGGCCGAAGCTGATCTCCGAGGCCCGCAAGCAGGAGCACGACAACGAGCGCCGCCACGGCGGCCAGACGCCCGACGGCCGCCACGACCAGGTGCCCGGCGAGCGGAGCCGACCCAAGCCGCCCGACGTGGTGGCGTTTCTCAAGGAGTCGGCGCTCAATGCCTGGCCGCTGGGCAAGACCGCCGACACCATCCGCCTCGAGCAGATCCACGCGCTGCGCGAAAAGGAGCTTGCCAAGCCGCTCCTGGCACGCGATTACGGCAGCCTCATCCGCTCCTACCGCAAGGAGCAGGACGACGTGCGCCGTCTCGACCCCAAGAGCGGCCTGCTGCCGACGGTCGCCGCCGAGCTCAAGGACTTCGACGCGCGCTCGAAGGAGCTCTATCCGCGAGCGGTCGAGGTGGTGCGTGGAGGGGTTTACGAGACGTCGTTCCTCGCCAGCTTCCTCTCCAACTTCCCTGATGCCAAGGAGGCGCCGCAGGTGGCCCTCGCCCTGGGCGACGCCTACAGCCGGCTCGGCAACCAGACCGACGCCGTGACCCAGTACCTGGCGGCGAGCAAAGCCGGTCCGGAGGGCGGCGAGGCCAAGCGCGCCCGCACCGGGCTGCTCAATCTGGCGCCCAACCTGAAGCAGCTCGCCGCCCTGCAGCAGCTCGTCGACCAGAACGCTGATCCCGAGCTCAAGCGGCTGGCCGCCCAGCGCCTCGACGAGGTGGTCAAGTCCTACGACGACATCGGCAACGGCGCCGAGTACCTGCGCCGCTTCCCGGCCGGCCGGCACGTGCCGGACGTGATCACCCGCCTGAACGTCCTCGCCGACAACCTCTACGGTGAGGTCGTGCTCTACCAGGGGGTCGGCGACGCCCCCAAGGCGATCGAGCGCATCAACAAGATCCTCACCGACGCCCCCCTCTCGCCCGCCGCCGCCCGCCTGCGCGACCGCGCCGTGCTGGCGGCGCAGAAGGCGACCTGAGATCGCTAACGCGACGACCTCCTCAGCCGTTCCTGGCGTTCAGATCCACCCCCGCGTAGTACCCGAGGTCGACCGCCTTGTTCGTCTTGACGAAGTAGGTGATCTGCCCGACGTGATACGAGAAGTGCTCGATCACGTGGACCAGGATGGAGACCGCGGTCTCCTCGAAGCCCTGCACGCGGCGGACCTCGAGCAGGCTCTCGGGGTCGAGGCGGTCGAGCGCTGAGTCGACCTCCGCCTTGAGCTCGTCGAGGCGGGCGAGGAGCGCAGCGGCGGGGAGCGGGCCGGTCTCGGCGAACTCCTGCGCGCGGGCACGGCGGTCCGGCGCTCCGCCGAGGCCGGCGACGATGTTCTGGCGGACGTTGCCGCAAAGATGGAGAATCAGGTTGCCGACGCTCACCACCTCGGCGTTCGGGCGCTGCCAGATCTCCTCCTCCGACAGATGGGCGAGGCACTTGTGGATCCGCGGCAACGAGTCGCGGAACAGGCGCCGCTTGGTCTCTTCGATCAGCGCCCGCCCGTACGCGGCGGCATCGGGATGCGAATCGGTCATGCGAGATCTCCTCTGGAGCGACGGTCTAGCCCTGCCGTATCCTATCGCCCGCGGCCGGCCGGCCGGGCACGCTCTGGTACAATCGCGCACCCTGAGCGGGAGGGTGATCCGCGAGCCGCGCTCCGCCCACCGCCGTCCAGATCCTCGGGAGGAAGACTGCATGCGATCAGGAGTTTTCTCGGCGCTCTCGTCCCTGGCGCTCGCCGCGTCCGTGCTCGGCGCGCCCAACCCGCTCGCGGCCCAGGCGGCGGCCCCCTCGCCGCTCGTCGAGCGGATCGGCGACCGCGCCTTCATCCAGGTCACGACGCCCTCCTTCGCCAAGCTCGCCCTGGAGCAGAAGGTCCTCGCCTACCACCTGACGCAGGCGGCGATCCAGCTCGACCCCATCTTCTACGACCAGATGTCCACCTACGGCCTGACCGCCAAGCGCCTGCTGGGCGCCATGGTCGAGGATCCGGCGCGGTTGCCGGCGAGCTCGCGAGCGGCCGTCGTCGAGTACGCCAAGCTGTTCTTCGGCAACGGCGGCAACCACAACGAGACCACCAACCAGAAGTTCGTGCCCAAGGTCTCCTACGAGGAGTTCGCCGCCGCCGCCCGGGAAGCGCGGGCGAAGGGCGCGCGCCTGGGCACCCGCGCCCAGCTCGCCAAGACCCTGACGGCTCTCAAGCGACCTCTTTTCGACCCCGCGTTCGAGGTCTCGATCACCGAAAAGGATCCACCCAAGGGGCAGGACATCCTGCAAGCCTCGAGCAACAACTACTACCACGGGGTGTCGCTGGCGGACCTCAAGGGCTTCGTCGAGACCCATCCCCTCAACTCACGGCTGGTCAAGAGGAACGGCAAGCTGGTCGAGGAGGTCTACCGCGCCGGCACGCCGGACGGCAAGGTCCCGCCCGGTCTCTACGCCAAGGAGCTCAAGGCGGTCAACCGCGAGCTCGAGCAGGCGGCGCGCGCGGCGGACCCCCAGCAGGCGAAGGTGATCCGCGCCCTGGTGCGCTTCTATCGGACCGGCGACCTCAAGGACTGGCACGACTTCAACGTGCTGTGGATCGGCAACGACGCCGACGTCGACTTCGCCTCTGGCTTCATCGAGGCCTACCGCGACGCGCGCGGCATCAAGGGCTCCTCGCAGATGGTCGTCGCGGTCGTCGACCAGCAGCTCGAGCCGCTGATGCGCAAGCTCGCCGACAACGCCGTCTACTTCGAGCGGAAAGCGCCGTGGCTCGACAAGTACAAGAAGCTCGACGTCAAGCCGCCGGTCGGCAAGGCGATCGAGACGGTGGTCGCGACCGGCGACTTCCGGGTCACCACGATCGGCGACAACCTCCCCAACGAGCAGGACGTGCGGGAGAAATACGGCACCAAGAGCATTCTCCTGACCTCCTCGATCTCCGCCTTGAACCAGACCCGCGGCTCCAAGGTCGCCGTCGAGTTCTCGCCCAATCCGGACGAGCGCGAGCTCTACGAGAAATACGGCGAACTCGCCGACAACCTGCACACCGCCATGCACGAGATCATCGGCCACGGCTCGGGCAAGGTGGCGGTGCCCAACGACCCGGCGACCTACCTGCGCGAGTACTACTCGACCCTGGAGGAGGCGCGCGCGGACCTCGTGGCGTACTGGAACATCTACGACCCGAAGCTCGCGGAGCTCGGCGTGCAGGACGTGGCCGAGGTCGGCCACGAACTCTACCGGCAGCTCGCGCGGGTGGGGCTCACCACGCTCAACCACTACCCGACCGGCACCACGGCGCAGGAGGACCACGACCGCAACCGGCTGCTGATCGTCAACTACCTGATCGAAGCCGGCGCGTTCGAGCGCATCGAGAAAGACGGCAAGTCATACATCGCGATCAAGGACTACGACAAGGCCCACGAGGGCGTCGGTCGCCTGCTCGCCGAGATCATGCGGATCAAGGCGGAGGGGGACTACGACGCGATCAAGAGCCTGGTCGGGAAGTACGCGGTCAACTTCGATCCGGCGCTGCGCGACCAGGTCGTCGCCCGCTACAAGGGGCTCGACCTCCCGACCTACTTCTCCGGCGTCTACTCCGAGCTGAAGCCGGTCCGCGACGGCTCCGGCAAGACGGTCGACGTCCAGGCCACCTATCCGCGCGACTTCCTCAAGCAGCAGCTCGAGTTCGCGCGCAGGAACGGCACCCTGGGCTTCTAGATCAGGAACTGCTCCCGGACCGGGGCCGCGGCCCCGGTCCGCTCTCACCGTAGCGAGGAATCTCCATGTCCGGCCAAGGATCGACAGGCAACGTGATCGCCGCTCTCGCGAGCTTCTTCATCCCTGGCCTCGGTCAGGTCCTCCAGGGCCGGGTGGGCGCGGCCCTGCTCCATTTCCTTGCCGCCGCCATCCTCTGGTTCTTCTTCCTCGGCTGGGTGGCGCACCTCTGGTCGGCGATCGACGCGGCGCGCTACAAGGGGTAGAGACCTCCCCGCCGGCTCCCCAGTCTCCTCTCGCAACCTGCGGTTGAGCGCGGCGATCCGCGCCTGAGCGCGCGGGTAGGGGCTCGGCAGGAGGCAGCCGTCGCCGTCCACCAGGTCGTGATAGTGGAGGACCACGGGGTCGCCCGCGAGGACCTCCGGCGGGCGCTCCAGGTGGGTCATGTGAAGCGGATAGTTGAAGGCCACGGGCGGCTCGGCGAACGGGACGGGGCAGGCGGCATGGGCGAGGCTGAAGGCGGCCTGATGGTGGTGGCGCGCGCAGGGCCCGAGGAGATCCAGGACATCGAGGATCCGCCGGTTGTACTCGCGCCATGCAGGGACGAAATCCCGCGCCAGGAAAGCGGGGAGGAAGACGCAGCCCGAGTTGCAATAGAGGAGCGTCGGGGTGGCAAGGAGCGTCGTCGTGTAGCGGCGCCGCGGCAGCGGCAGACCGAAGTGCGGAAAGAGGCGCGCGAAGACGTCCGCGGTCACCGAGGGGACGTCGGCGACCCTCGCCTGGAGGGCGCCGGCGGCGAGCAGCGGCAGCGGGTCGCCGACGACGGCGGTGTCGCAGTCGACGAGGAGGAGCGCATCGGCTCCCTCGGCGAGCCCCGCGGTGAGGAACTGCAGCTTGTTGCCGGAGGGAGAGCGGGGGTCGAAGCGGGGGACGATCCGCACCTCCGCGCCGTAGGATTCGAGGTCGCGGCGCGCCGCGGGATCGATCCCCTCGACCGCGCAGACCCAGACGCGGGCGCGGACGAGCGCGCCGCCGAACCAGCGGATCGAGCGCACCAGCCGCGCCGCCTGGGCGAGCATCGGCGGCCGGTTCTCGGTGACGCAGCCGATGACGAGCCCCTCCGGCCGCGGCCGGCCGAGCGCCCCGAGGCGCCGGGCGTTCCAGCGCAGGCGCCGGCCTGCCCGCCGCACGCTGGCGGCGCTGCGCCAGTAGCCGAGCGCCGCACGGAAGGCGAGCGTCCCCTCGACCCGCCGCCACCCTTCCTCGAGATCGTTGAGGCGCCGCCTCAGCTGCTCGTTCATCAGTCGCGCGCGAGCGAGCTCCTCGTCCTGCCGCGCGGTGAGCAGGCGAAGCTCCGAGAAGGCGATCCGCTGCCCCGCCGTGATCGCGGCGGGCGGAGCGGACGCGGGGGTCGCCGGCGCCCCTGAGCTAGAGAGAACCGCGGCCAGCAGGTGCTCGCTGGCCTCGAGCAGCTCGCGCTCGCGGGGATCCGGGCCGGCGGCGCGCTCGGCTGCCGCCAGCGCGGCGGGCGGCGAGTCGGCGACCCGCTCCAGGCGCGCGAAGAGCGCCATCGCCTGGGGGATCACCGCCGCCCAATCGACGTCGACCGCCGCGAGCCCCGAGCGCAGCCCTCCCGCATCCAGGAGGTCGTCCACCCCCTCGCCGGAGAGCGGCCGGCCGAGCCGCTCCGCGAGCTGCCCGACGGCGCCGGCGAGCGAGCGTACCGCCACCGCGGCGGGCCAGAGCAGGCAGCGCTCGGGGTGTGCCGTGCGGAAGGCGAGGACGCGGGCGTTGTAGTCCGTCCAGGCGCGCACGGCGACCGCCGCATCGAGCTGGACCTCGAGATCGAGCCCGCGGCGCAGGAGCGAGAGGGCGACCTCGATCGGATGACGGTAGAGGAAGACGAAGAAGGGATCCGGCAGACGCTCGCACCAGAAATCGAGGAAGAGGCAGGCGCGCGGGTCCTTGAAGCCCCAGAGCGGCTTGGCAGCGCGCGCGGCCACCAGGGCGCGGGCGGCGCCGATCTCTTCGACCGTCGCCTCCGCGTCCGCCGGCGGCGTGAAAGCGCCGGCGCCGCGCCGCGCGAGCATCGCCTCGTGAAGGCGCACGAACTCGACGTCCTCGAAGTGGCCGCGGCGGTTGCCCCGGCTCGCCGGCATCAGGTGCAGGCCCATGTCGACGCCGGAGCGGGCGAGCACGCTCGCCAGCAGCGAGGTGCCGGATCGATGCATGCCCGTCAAGAGGATGGCGCGAGACATACGAGACTTCTCCCACGGCGATGTCCAAAGATCGCGTCACCCTAACAAATCCCGCCCGCTTCCGCCAAGGCGAGCGGGAATAACGGCGCCCGTGCGTGGTCTGGACCGGCGACGGACGGTGGGCGCCGCCCATCGCCGTCGAACGAAGGACCAACCCAAGGAGAGAGATCCATGTCCGACCGCCGTTTCACCCCGACCCTCCTCGCCCTCGCCGTCCTCCTGATCGCCTCGATCTTCGCCCTCCGGGCCGAGGAGCCGGCGAGCATCCAGATCCTCTCGCCGCAGGACGGCGCCCAGCTCGACGCCGGCGAGGCCTATCCGCTCCAGTACTCCGTGGTGCCGGGGCCCGGCGGCGATCACTTCCACGTCTGGGTGGACGCCGAGCGCGGGCCGGGCGTCCATGACCGCAAGGGGACCTATCAGCTCCCCAAGATGACCCCCGGCGAGCACACGATCACCCTGAAGGTCGTCGACAAGGGACACGTCCCCACCGGTCCCGCGAAGTCGATCAAGGTCCGCGTGAGGTAGGTCCGCCGGTGACCGACCTCGTCTACGCGCTCGTCCAAGTCGTCCACAACCTCGGGGCCGTCGCCGTGGTCGGCGGCCCCGCGGCCGCCCTCGTCTGCAGGCCCCAGGGCGCCGCGCTCGAGCGCCGCCTCGCCCTCGTGCTGCTCTTCGCCTGGGCGCTCCAGGGCGCGACCGGCGCCGGCTTCGCCCTGGTGAGCTGGGAGCTCAAGGGACAGCTACCGGAGGTGACCGGCATCGCCCTCGCCGCGCTCGCGATCAAGGTGGCCGCGACGGCGGCGGGCTGCGCCCTCGCCGCCCTGCTGGTGCGGCGCGGCATCCGCTGGTCGCCGCGCGGCCGCCGCGCGGCCTGGGCGGTGAGCCTCGGCCTCGCGGCGAGCGCGCTGACCGCCGCCGCCTTCCTCCGCTGGTACCTCTGACCATGGCCGCGCGGGCGATCGCCGGGAGCGGACGGGATACGATGACGGGCGGCACCAGCGGCCACTTCCCCATGCGCAACGCAACCCACGACGCGGGCGGCAGGCTGCGGCGCTTCGAGGAGGCCGTCCTGCCGCACCTCGACGCCGCCTACGACCTCGCCCGCTGGCTCACCAGGAGCGACCGCGATGCCGAGGACGTGCTGCAGACCGCCTGCCTGCGGGCGCTCCAGTTCTTCGACGGCTTCCGCGGCGCCAGCCCGCGCGCCTGGCTGCTCACCATCGTGCGCAACAGCTTCTACACCTGGTTGCAGCGCAACCGCGCCGCCGAGCTCGCGACGCCGTTCGACGAGGAGCTCCACAGCGACCCGCCCGCCGACCGCGATCTCGGCGATCCCGAGGCGGCGCTGCTCCGCCACGCCGACCGGCACCTGCTGCGCCAGGCGCTCGAGGCGCTCCCCGTCGTCTACCGCGAGGCGATCGTGCTGCGCGAGCTCGAGGGGATGTCCTACAAGGAGATCGCGGAGATCGCCGGCGTCCCGATCGGCACCGTGATGTCGCGCCTGGCGCGCGCCCGCCGCCGCCTGCAGAGTTTTCTCCTCACCTACGGGAGCAAGGGGATCAAGCCATGACCTGCGAAACCGAGCGGCAGCGCCTGACCGCCTACCTCGACGGCGAGCTCGAGCTGACCGGCGCGCTCGAGCTCGAGCGCCACCTGGACGAGTGCCCGGCCTGCGCCGCGGCGCTCGCCGCCCAGCGCGCGCTGAGCGATGCGATCGGCGACGCCGACCTCCGCTACCACCCCACGCCGCTCCAGCGCGAGCGCCTGCGCCGCGCTCTGCGCCGCGGGGCCGTGGAGCTCGCGGCGGAGAGTGGGAACGCCGGCAGCGGCCTGCTCGGTCGCCGGCTGCGGTCGCTCGCCGCCCTCCTCGCGGTCGCCGTCGGCGCCTGGAGCCTGGGCCGCTTCGGCCCTGGCAGCCCTTCGCGACCGGAGCCAGGCGGCGTCGGGGACGAGGTCGTCGCGAGCCACGTCCGCTCGCTCCTCGGCGGGCATCCCGAGGACGTGATCTCGACCGACCGGCACACCGTCAAGCCCTGGTTCGAGGGCAAGCTCGACTACGCACCGGAGGTGGTCGACCTCGCCGCCGACGGCTTCCCTCTCGCCGGCGGCCGCCTCGACTATGTCGACGGCCGGCCGGTGGCGGCCCTCGTCTACCGCTCCGACCGCCACGTCATCAACCTCTTCACCTGGCCCGAGAGCGACCGGGCGGCGCCGCGGCTCGCCGCGAGCGCCCACCGCGGCTTTCACGTCGTCCGCTGGACGGCGGGAGGGATGACCTACTGGGCGGTCTCGGACCTCGCCGCCGGCAAGCTCGAGGGCTTTGCCCGGCGCCTCGCTGTCCGGCTGGGAACAGGCTAGGAGCCGGCCGGCTACAGCAGTCGAAGCTGCCCACCCGGCCCATACCGCGCGATGTAGGGCTCGACGTCCATCTTCCTGCGCGCGCTCTCCGACGACATGTAGCGCACGCTGCCGAAGATGGGGCGCTCGGGGGCCCAGGGGTGGTCGTAGCGGCCGAAGCACCAGAAGATCCCGCTGTAGGAGTTGGGATCGCGGCCGTCGAGCGCGTAGCGGTTGTTGAGCTCGACGAGGGTCGCCAACGCCTCCTCGGGAGAGCGCGACCAGTGGAGCACCTTCTTGCCCCAGAGCATCCGCAGGTAGTTGTGGATGCGCCCCTCGACGACGAGCTGGCGCTGGGCGGCGTTCCACAGCTCGTCCTGAGTCTCCGCCGCCTCGAATTGCGCCGCGGTGTAGACCTCCGGCCGCGGATCGCGGCGATGCTTGTCGAGGGTCTTCCGCGCCCACTCGGGGAGCGACTCGTAGCGGTCGTAGCCGGGGAGCTTCGCCGCGGTGTGGAAGCCGAGCTCGCGCCAGGTCACCAGCTCGTCCAGGAACGACTCGGCGGCGGCGCTCATCCCCCAGAAGCCGGCCTTGGCTCCCCGCCGCTCGCCGCCCAGCCGCTCCGGCATCCACCCCTCGGCATCGGCGAGCGCGGCAAAGACCTGGTGGGGCGAGACGTGCCCGAAGTGCAGGTAGGGCGAAAGGCCGCTCGTCACGTCGTCCGCCGCGTCGCCCCGCCCCTCGCCGTAGCGCGGCAGCCGCTCGGCGAGAAAGCGGGCGAGCGCCCGACCGGCCGCCGCCTCGCCCCCCGGTGTCGCGGCGACCGCAGGGACCGAGTGGTCGATGGGCAGGGCGGCGAGCGCCTCCGGCTCGCCCGCGAGCACCTCGCGGCCGGCCGGCGGCCAGCGGCGGAGGATCGCCTCCGGCAGCTCCGCGAGGCCCGGCGGGAGGGCGGCGAGCGGCCGTGCCGACGGGAGGCGGCCGAGGTGCTCGGGCAGGAGCCGCTGGAGGACGCGGCGGAAGGCGTAGGCGGTGGGGTAGACGTCCGGGGTCGCCGCCAGGGGGAGTAAGCCGTTGCCGTCGACCGCCTCGACCGCGACGGGCGAGCCGGCCGCGGCGGAGGCGAGCATGTGGGGGTAGAAGAAGGCCGGCGAGTCGTCGGCGACGACCAGGCAGGCGCCGAGCGCGAGCGTCTCGAGGAGCCCCGAGCCCGCGCCCGGATCCGGCTCGACGTAGGGGTAATAGAGCGCCTCGGTGCGCGCCAGGCGCTTGGCGTGCTCGGCCATGCCGTCGAGGACGAACGAGTGCAACCGGTCCGACGCCCACGGATAGGCGGCGCGGAGCGGCTCGAAGACGACCAGCGGCTTGCCGAGCTCGCGCGCCCGCGCCGCTGCATGGTCGAGCGCAAAGTTCCAGGAGAGCCGCCGGAACGCGGTCATCCAGTAGAGGACGTAGTCGCCCTGCGGGCGGACGGGGGCGGCGTTCGCCTTGCGCAGGCGCGGGTCGCGAGCGCCGGTCACCGGATCAGAGGCGGAAGAGCGGACGGATGCGGGGCGCGACGGCATCGTTGAGCTGCACGAGGACGATGAAGGCGATGCTCCAATCGGCTCGTCAGGCGTCTCCGGCCGACTCGATCTCCAATCGGATCAGGAGGTTCTGCAGCACCCGCGCAGTCAGGCCCCAGATCTGGCGGTTGCCGACGTGATAGATGCGGATGTCGCGCCGGCGGCCGTCGAGCGAGACGGCGCGCTCCTCGACCATGCGCGGGTTGGCGAAAGCGGTCAGGGGGATGCTGAAGACCTCGGCGATCTCGGCCTGGTTGGCGCGGGCCTCGAACGGGTGAGGGATGGCCCCGACACAGGGGACGACGCGGAAGCTCGCCGGCGACTCCAGCTCGTCCAGCTCCCCCAGGCGCAGCACCTTCGGCGAGTCGATCCCCACCTCCTCGGCGGCCTCGCGGAGGGCCGCCCCCCAGGCGTCCTCGTCGGTCTCGCGGCCGCCGCCGGGAAAGGCGATCTGGCCGCGGTGGCTGGGGAGGGTGTCGGTGCGCTTGGTGAGCACCGTCCACAGCTCGCCAGCGTCGACGTAGAGCGGCACCAGGACCGCCGCCGGGCGGAGGTCGGAGGCCGGCAGCCGACGCGGCGGGGGCGAGGCCAGCCGCTCGCGCAGGGCCAGGATCCAGCTCTGGGCCGCGCTCATGACGGGCCTCCCGGCGGCCGTTCCCTATCTCGATGGGGGGCGATCACCGTCGGCGGCGGGCCGGTGAGCGCGCCGCCGCCCCGGCCGCCCACGGCATGCCGGCGGATGAGGATCTGCGGCGGTCGGGTGTCGCGCGCTCCGCCCCCCTCCCCGTCGCGCCCGCCCTTTCCTCCAGCGGGCCCGGCGGCGGCCTCGTCGCTCATGGGGAGAATGCGCAAGCCGATCGGCACCGGCGGCGCGCCGGGCATCGTCAGGTCCACCTCGTACAGATACCACCGGGCGCGCGTCCACCACATCGGGTGGACGGCGCGCGGCCGGCCGAGGTCGACGCGGAAGACGACCGCTCCATTGGGGCGCAGGAGGGTCGGGCGGTAGCTCTTGCCGTCGACCTCGAGATGGGTGGTCGCCCGCGGGTCGAAGACCATGAGGAGCGCCGGGAGGGGGCGCGGGCTCCCCACCAGGAGCTCGCCCGGGGCGCCCCCCACCAGGCTCTCGGCCTCGCCCGTCCGGCCGACGTTGCCGTTCAGACGCTTCACCCACAGGCCGTCGTGGGCGGCGTCGTCGCCACCGGGGATGTGGCTCTGCGTGGTCTCGTAGGGCAGCAGGCGGCGGGCCGCCTCGGAGACGTATTCGTAGCGCCCGTCCGGACCGATGGGGAAGGCCCGCGGGTGGCTCCACAGCGGCCAGAGGAAGGGCGCCGCGAGGACCGCCGCGGCGAGGGCCCAGACGACTTTCGCCCGCCACGCCGGCCGCGCAGCGAGGAACCAGAGCGCCGGATAGAGGGGAAGGAAGTAGCGGTTGCCGATCGCCCCGCCTCCCCCGTAGAAGTTGAACGGCCGCACCAGGACGATCCCCGCCGCCGCGGCGACGACGGCCCAGGGGATCGCCCAGCGGCCGCGCTCGCCGCGGTAGGCGGCGAAGCCCAGCAGCAGCGGCAGGAAATAAGGCAGGACGCCGACGTTTCGCCCGACCAGGAAGTAGAGCGCGTCCCAGCCGAGGAGGCGGGGCTCCAGGCGGACGTCGATCGCCCCCTCCTGAACCCACGAGGTGTTGCCCCAGCGCTCGAGCGACCGCTGCCAACCGGTCGCCGCCGGGAAGTCCACCTCGGGATAGCCGGTCCGCGCATAGAAGCCCTGCCGCTCGCCGCCGTAGCCGGTGAAGGAGCCGCCGGCGTGCCACTGGACGAGCGCGGTCGTAAGGAGGAGGACGGCCGCTCCGGCGGCGAGGGCCGTCCAGCCCAGCCGCCGCCGGGACCGCGGCACGGTGAGCGCCGCCGGCACCAGCAGGGCGAGATAGAACGGCCGGTAGGCGCCGGCGACGGCGAGGAACAGGCCGGCGGCGAGCCAGCGCGCCGCGAAACGCCAGGCGGGGACAGTCGCCTCGCCGGCGTAGGTCTCGGGGAGCGGCTGGGCGGCGTCCCGCGGCCGCTCGCCCCCATAGACCAGGGCGAAGCCCACCGCCGTCGTCGCGAGGAGGAAGAGGTCGGCGTGCACCCAGAAGACGTAGGCGAAGGCGACCGAGGCGAAGAGGAAGGCGGCGACCCACCACGGTGCCGCCCCACCGAGCCGCAGGCGGAGCGCCCGCGCGGCCGCCACCGCCGCCCAGGCGAGGAGGAGCGCGTTGGCGACCAGGGCGCCATCGACCGGCGCGAAGCGGACGAAGGGGGCGACGACCAGGGCGTAGAGGAACGGCTTGCCGTAGGTGAGGTGGCGGCCACCGTCCCGGCTCTGCAGCACCAGCCCGTCGGGCTTGCCGCCCCAGAGCGCCACGAAGCGGTCGTAGTCGGCGCGGGTATAGGCGAGGTTGAGATCGTGGGCGAGGGAGAGCGCCTGCATGGCGTAGGTCGCCTCGTCCCCCACCAGCGACGGCCGGCCCTCCCGCGAGAAGGTCGCGGCGGCGCCGAGGGTCGCCGCGAGGAGCGCCGCGAGGACCGCCCACCCCGCGGCCTCGACCGGCGACCAGCGGGTCCACAACCGCCGGCGCGCCCCCGCCGGCGCCGGCGGATCCAGGTCGGGGAGCGGCGCCAGGATCTCCCCGCCATCCTCGACCCGTTGCCCGTCCCGCCTCACTCCTCCCGCTCCCCTCGAAGTGCCAGGTGATTTGTAAACCGTTGAAAATAATGACTCCGACAAGGTGCCAGGTGATTTCCCAGAGGTGCCAGCCGATTCTTGGTCGTGCTCCTCACAGGTCTCCCTCCCACCAGGGGCCGCCCAGGAAGGAGAAGGAGAGGCCGCCGAAGAGGTGGGGCTCGATCCGCAGCCGGACCGGGCCGGGCGGCCGCCGTACCTCGGTCTCGAAGCGCACCTCCTCGCCCGGCGCCAGGTCGCGCGGCAGGGCGAGCCAGCGGCGCGCTTCGAGCAGGTCCTCCCCTGCCGAGAAGAGCTTGAGCGACAGGGCGGTTCCGCCGGGGCCGCGGGCGCCGGCAAGCCAGCGGGCAAAGCCGGTGTTCCGCAGGCGGATCCCGAGACGGCGCCGCTCCCCCTCCGGCCACGGCCACTCCACGCCCTCGACCGTGATCTCCCCCGGCATATGGTGCCAGGCGATGGTCGACGGCTTCGGGACCTCGGGCGCCGCCGCCAGCGGGGGCCCGGCATGCTCCCACTCGCGGCAGGCGGCGACCACCGCCGCCGCCGCCGCTGCCGGGGCGTGCCGGCCGGCGACGTGGGCGCGCGCCGCCTCGCCCATCGCCCGCAGGCGCGCCGGATCGATGAGCAGCTCGCGGAGCGCGGCGGCCAAGGCCGCCGCCTCCTCCTCGCGCGCGACCGCGAGCGGCAACTTGACGGCGATCTCCGCCGGCAGGTCGGCGAACTGGGCGTAGTCGGAGACGATCGCCGGCCGCCCCACGGCGAGGACCCGCAGGAGCGACGCCGAGGTCTCCCCCGCCGTCGGGTAGCGGAGGTTGAGGCAGAGATCGGTCGCGGCGATCGCCGTCTCGAACTCCTCGTAGGGCAGGAAGCCGGCGACGTGGACCCGGTCAGCCACCCCCACCCGTCGCGCCTCCCCCTCGAGGTCCATCACCTCCGCCGCCTGGCCGACGATCAGCAGGTGGACGCGCTCCAGGCCGGGAGCGGCGAGCGCCGCGATCGCCACCTCGGTCCGCTTGATCGGCGTCTGGAAGCCGAAGCTGCCGACGACCGGCGCGTCGCGCGGCAGGCCGAGCCGGTCGCGGAGCGCCTTCGCCGCCGCGGGATCGGCCGGCGGCGGCAGCGGGAGCCCCATGGGGATCGCCCGCACCCGCACCCCCGGGTCCTCCTCGCGCACCACCCCCTCCGCCCAGGCGCTGTGCACCAGCACGCCGCGCTGGCGGGCGAGGAGCGTGCGGTGCGCCGGCAGAGAAAAGACCGGCGCCGTCCCGTAGGCGTGCCATTTTTTGGCCTCCGCTGCGGCCTTGCCGATCCAGCCGTGGTCGGCCGTGAGGCGCTCGCGGTACGGCGGGAAGGTGTTGCGGCCGAGGGTGATGTCGAGCAGCAGATGGTGGAGGACGACGTCGTGGAGCACCAGCACGCCGGGCCGCGAGAGGGCGAGGGCGAGCACCCCCTCGTGGTAGCGGTTGTTGCCCATCTGGTAGAGCGGGAGCCGCCCTCCCGCCCCGGTCTCCTCCGCTTCGACCAGAGGGTAGTGGGCGGCGAGGGTGGGATCGACCGGCTGGCCGGGGAGGTGGACGAGCCGGACGTCGGGCGCGGTGCCTGGCGGCAGCGCCGCGAGGGCCGGCAGCAGGTCGGCGACGTAGTCGGCGATCCCCGAGCGGACGGGCGGGAGCGGCGAGACGAGGTCGAGGCGGAGGGGGGCCGCGCTCAGGAGGGGATCTCTCCCGGCGCGCTCATCTGGCCGCGCAGCCAGGCCTCGATGAAGGGGGCGAGGTTGCCGTCGAGGACGCGGTCGGCGTCGCCCACCTCGGCGCCGGTGCGGTGATCTTTGACCATCCGGTAGGGGTGGAGGACGTAGCTGCGGATCTGGCTCCCCCAGGCGTTGTCCTTCTTCTTGTCCTCGCGCTCGGCCTGCTCGGCGGCGCGCTTCTGCATCTCGAGGTCGTAGAGCCGCGAGCGTAGGACCTTCATCGCCATGGCGCGGTTCTTGATCTGGCTGCGCTCGTTCTGGCAGGAGACGACGATGCCGGTGGGGTGATGGGTGATGCGCACCGCCGACTCGGTCTTGTTGACGTGCTGGCCGCCCGCCCCCGAGGAGCGGTAGGTGTCGATCCGCAGGTCCTTGTCCTCGATGTCGATGTGGACCGTGTCGTCGACCTCCGGCACCACCGAGACCGAGGCGAACGAGGTGTGGCGGCGGCTCTGGAAGTCGAAGGGGCTGATGCGCACGAGGCGGTGGACGCCGCTCTCGCCGGAGAGGTAGCCGTAGGCGTACTGGCCGCGCACCGCGAAGGTGGCGCTCTTGATCCCCGCCTCCTCGCCCTCCTGGCGCTCCAGCATCTCGACCTCGAAGCCGTGCTGCTCGGCCCAGCGCAGGTACATGCGCAGGAGCATCTCAGCCCAGTCCTGCGACTCGGTGCCGCCGGCTCCGGGATGGATCGCGACGATGGCGTTCTTGTCGTCGTCCGGTCCGGAAAGCTTGAGCTCGAGCTCGAGCTCGCCGAGCTCGCGACCGAGGCGCTCGAGGAAGCGGTCGGCCTCCGGGTCGCCCTCACCCTCGGCGAGGAGCGCCTTCCAGGTCTCGAGCTCCTCGGCATCGGAGCGCAGGCGGTTGAGCCGCTCGACGCGGCGCTCGAGGCCGCGGCGCTCGCGCAGGACCGGCGCGCTCTTCTCCGGATCGTTCCAGAAGCCGGCGTCCTCGAGCTGGTGGTCGATCTCCGCCAGCTTCCGCTCTAGCCCGGCCTCCTCAAAGATACCCCCGGAGGTTGGTGAGCTGGCTGGCGAGCTGGTCGAAGCGCTGCTGGACGTCGGGAGCGAGCATAGACGCCGATGATAGCAAACGCCGCGAGGAGGGTAGAGAGCGCCGGCACCAGGGCCGGATGGCGGGTGTAGGGGGTGAGCGCCGTCCGCCCGGCGACGCGGGCGCGGATCACCCCCTGGCGGAAGAGGGGGAGCTGGGCGGCGACCGAGCCGTCGGGCGCGATCAGGGCGGAGACGCCGGTGATCGCGGCGCGAAGCATCGGCCGGCGGCTCTCGGCGGCGCGGAAGCGGGCGGCGCGCAGGTGCTGCCAGGGGGCGGCGGTGTCGCCGTACCAGGCGTCGTTGGTGATCGTCACCAGCATCGTCGCCCCGCCGCGCACCAGCTCCGCCACCTCGGCCGGGAAGACCACCTCGTAGCAGATCGACATCCCCAGCCGCTCGCGCCCCCAGGGCAGCAGATGGACGCCGCTCCCCGCCTCGAAGGCGCCGGCCTCGCGCGCCAGCTTGCGGACGAAGGAGAAGACCTCGCGGAAGGGCACGTACTCGCCGAAGGGGACGAGGTGGCGCTTGTCGTAGCGGGCGATCGCGCCGCCCGGAGCGAGCAGATAGGCGGAGTTGTAGACCGTGTCGCCCGCGCCGTGGGTCGAGTTGAAGATCAGGGTGCAGCCGCGGGCGGCGAGCCCGCGGACGTCGCGGGCGAAGTCGGGGTCGCGATCGAAGGAGTAGGGCCAGGCGGCGCTCTCCGGCCAGACGACGAGCGTGCCCTGCTCGCAGAGCGGCAACGTGGTGCGGAGCAGGCGGGCGTAGCTCGCGGCGACGGCCGCCTCGTCGACCTCGCGGAGGTTGGCGATGTTGGGCTGGACCAGCCGGATGGGCGACGGCGCGCCCAGGGCGGGAGCGCCGGTATCCCCGGAAGCCGCAGCGGCCGCCGGGGCGCGGCCCGCCGGCGACGCCCCGAGGTCCACCAGGATACCCTCTTCCGCCGGCGCCAGCCGGCCGGTGCCGCGGTCGGACGCCGCCCGGCCGGCGACGACGAGCAGGAGGAGCGGCAGGACGATCCCCGCCGCGAGCGGCTCCCAGCGGCGCCGGACGACCGCCGCGGCGGCTCCGGTCGCCGCGAAGACGACGAGGTAGGAGACGCCGTAGGCGCCGATCCAGGAGGCGACGGGGAGGGCGCCCGGGATGCCGACCCAGGCGTAGGCCGCGAGGTTCCAGGGGAAGCCGCCGCCGAGGTAGGTGCGCAGCCATTCGAGGGCGACCCAGAGCGCCGGCAGGGCGACGAACGGCAGCAGGCCGCCGCGCCGCCAGATCGCCGCCCCGAGCCAGCCGAAGGCGGCGTGGAAGAGGGCGAGGTACGCGGCGAGGAGAGTCAGGAGGACGATCGAGAGCGGCCGCGAGATGCCGCCGAAGGTGACGAGCGTCGGCGGGATCCAGGCGAGCGCGGCGAGCCAGGAGGCGAGGCCGTGGACGAAGGCGAGGAGGCCGGCGCGCCGCGCCGAGAGCAGGATGACGAGGGGCGCGAGGGCGATCCACGGCGCCAGATGGAGCGTCCGCGCCTCGAACTGGAGGGCCCAGGCGAGACCGCCGGCGGCGGCGAGGAGCAGCCAGAGCAGGTTGCGCAGCACAGCGCGCGCGGAGGTCTGTCGGGGGGCCGGCAACCGGCTACTCGGTCAGCCAGGTGTCGAGCTTGTAGGACTTCCGCACCCGCTCCGCCTCCTTCTGGGCGCGCGGCCGCGAGGTGAAGGGGCCGACGCGCACGCGGTACATGGTGCGGCCGTCGACGGTCAGGGGAGAGACGAAGGCCGGCTCGCCGCCCCGCGCCAGCCGGTCGCGCACCTTCTTGGCCTCGACCTGCTCGGCGGAGGCGAAGACCTGGATGACGACCGCGCCGGCGCCGGGCGCGGCGGTCTTCCCGGCCCCCCCGGCGGGCCTGGCGGTCGCCGCGCCGGCCTCGATGTCGCGGCCCGTGGTCTCCTCGGGGAGCGGGCGGCTGCGCACCACGGCGCCGTCGTCCGCCTGCGGGTGCGGCGGCGGCGCCGCGGCGGCGCGCGCCGGAGCCGCCGGAACAGGGACCGGCCGGGCGGATGCCGGAGGCGGCGGCGGGGCCGGCGCGGGACGCGGGGGGGCGGGCGCCGGAGCCGCCTCCGTCGCCGGCTCGGTCGCCGCGGCCGCGGCGGTGGCGCCCTGTCCGCTCTTGCCCGGTCCGCTCTTGCCCTGCCGCTTGGCCGACGACTCGTCGGTGAAGAACTTGAGCTCCTCCAGGTTGCGCCCTTCGGTCGGCTCGGGAGGCGGCGCCGCGCGCGCCAACTGCTCGGCGGGGCTGCGCTCGGTCCCGCCGCGGCCGATCCACACGCCGGAGAAGAAGGCGGAGAGCAGGCAGATCAGGAGGACGACGAAGGCGACGACCACCTGGCGGTTGGTCAGGGCGATCTCGTAGTAGCTGGGCTCGTGGTGGGGCTCGGTCACGGTTTGAGGTCTCGGCGCTCCGAGGTGACGAAGAAGGACTTCAACATCTCGATGGGGAGCGGGAAGATGATGGTCGAGTTCTTCTCCGAGGCGATCTCCGTCAGCGTCTGCAGATAGCGCAGCTGCAAGGCCACGGTGTTGGCGGAGATGATGTCGGCCGCCTCCTTGAGCTTGGCCGAGGCCTGCATCTCGCCCTCGGCGTGGATGATCTTACCGCGCTTCTCGCGCTCCGCTTCGGCCTGGCGGGCCATGGCGCGCTGCATCTCCTGCGGCAGGTCGATGTCCTTGACCTCGACGGTCGACACCTTGACGCCGAACGGCACCGTGTGGGCGTCGATGATCTCCTGCAGCCGGGCGTTCAGCTTGTCGCGCTCGGAGAGGAGCTCGTCCAGGTCCGCCTGGCCGAGCACCGAGCGCAGCGTCGTCTGCGCGAGCTGCGAGGTGGCGTTCAAGTAGTTCTCGATCTCGACGATCGCCTTCTGGGTGTCGATGACGCGGAAGTAGACGACCGCCGAGACCTTCACCGAGACGTTGTCGCGGGTGATGATGTCCTGCGGCGGCACGGAGAGCACGATGGTGCGCAGAGACACCTTCACCATGCGCTCGAAGGGCCAGAAGATGAGCACGAGGCCGGGGCCCTTGGCACGCGCGGAGAGCCGGCCGAGCCAGAAGGTGACGGCGCGCTCGTACTCGTTGAGGATGTTGACCCAGCGCGAGAACAGGAAGAGACCGACGATCACCACGATGGCGATGCCGTAGAAGCTCATGGGCTAGACCCCTTTCACCAGCGCTCCCGGAGGGGCGCTAGACATCGGCTGGACATCGGCTAGACATCGGACGGAGAGGCGGGCGGGCGGCGCGGCCGCACCCGCAGGATGAAGTCGTCGACCGCCACCACCTCGACCGGCTCGCCGGAGGCGACCGGCGCCTCGGCGACCGCGTCCCAGATCTCCCCGTGGATGAAGACCTTGCCGCGCGGCGCGAGCGCCGTGCGCGCGACGCCGCGCTCGCGCAGCAGGCCCTCGGCGCCGGTGCGCACCGGCAGGCGCGAGGCGTAGACCACGCGGTAGACGAGGAAGCCGAGGACCAGGGCGGTGAAGAGGGTGAGCGAGACGATGACGTCCAGGCTGACCCTGAGCGCCGGCTCCGCGGTCTTGAAGAGCATCAGCGAGCCGAGGACGAGGGCGACGATGCCGGCGACCCCCAGGAAGCCGTGGCTGGGGGTCTTGAGCTCGGCGAAGAAGAAGAGGAGCGCGAGCCCGAGGAGCGCCAGGCCGGCGGTGTTGACCGGCAGGACCGAGAGGGCGTAGAAGGCGAGCACCAGGCAGATCCCTCCGACGACGCCGGGGAGCACGGCGCCGGGATGCATCAGCTCGAAGAAGAGGCCGAGGCTCCCCAGGGTCAGCAGCAGGTAGGCGATGTTGGGGTCGGCGACCGTTCCCAGCAGCCGGCGCAGGGGCGACATCTCGAGGTCCTCGACCGGTGCCGCCGCGGTGTGGAGGGCGATCGAGATCTCGCCCTTCTTGACCACCCGGCCGTCGATCGCGGTGAGCAGGCGCGGCAGGCTGGGGGCGACCAGGTCGATCAGGTGCGCGGCGAGCGCCTCGTCGGCGGTGAAGGAACGGCTCTCGACCACCGCCTCCTCCGCGAGCGCAGCGTTGCGGCCGTTGCGCGCCGCCAGCGAGCGGATGGTCGCCGCGAAGTCCTGCTCGATCTTCTTGCCCATCACCCCGCCGATGGTCTCCCCCTGCCCCCCCACCGGGTGCGCGGCGCCGGCGTTGGTGCCCGGCGCCATCGCCGCGACGTCGGCCGCCATCAGCAGGAAGAAGCCGGCCGAGGCGGCTTCGGCTCCCGAGGGCGCCACGTAGACGACGACCGGGGTCTTCGCCGCCAGCATGGCGGTGAACGCCTCCCGCATCGAGGTCGAGAGGCCGCCCGGCGTGTCGAGCTGGACGACGAGCGCGGCGGCACGCGCGGCATCCGCCCGGGCGAGCGAGTCGGCGATGAATTCCGCCGCGACCGGCTGCAGGATCGAGTGGACCTTGATGACGAAGACCTTGCCCGCGGGCGGGGCGGGCGGCGCGGGCGGGTGGACCGCGGAAGCTCCGAGAGAGACGAGGAGCAGCGGCGCGGCGCAGAGCATCGCCGCGAGCGCTCGCGAACGGGCGGAGAGAGAGGGGCTGGGGCGGGGGGACATGGCGGGCTCGGCTGCCAGTATATCAACGCTCCGGCGACCCGCCCCGCGAGCCCGGCGGGTATGCCGCTCCAGCCAGCGCGCCCCTACCCGACCGCGATCTCGCGCGCGACCGGCGGCAGGCAGCGGCTGGCGTCGCAGGGCTGGTAGGTGAGGCGGAGAGCGCCGGAGCCCCTGAGCTCGCCCCTGAGCTCGACGCGGCCGGTATAGGCGGCGAGCGGCGTCTCCTCGAAGGACATCTGGAACGGCTCGCCTTCAGGGTAGCGGAGATTGCGCAGCGCGAGATCGGAACCGGGCGAGGGCGCCAGCTCGGTGGGCACCAGGAAGGCTTCGGAGGCAGGGTTGGCATTCAGGTGCCAGCCCGGCGCCACCGCGAGGGCCAGGGTGAACGGGCGGAAGCCGTCGGCGCCGGGCTCGCCGAGCGCGAGCGCGGGCGCCACCACCTCCTCGGCCTCCTCCTCCATGAGCCGCAGGCCGGCGTCGGGCGCCCGCTCGTCGATCGCCGGCTCGAGGCCGCCCCCGGCGGCGAGGTGGTAGCGGCGGGCGGCCAAGGCCATGGTCTTGACGGCGTCGGGGTGGCGCTCGACGAGCGGCGCGAAGGCCTGGAGAGCCGCCCTCGCCTCGTCCAGCCAGCGCGACTCGCCGGCCGATTCGGCGAATCCGTGCACCGAGCGCGCGCGTACCTCGCCCGCCAGGTGCGTCTCGCCGGCGAGCTCGGCGAGCTCGACCAGGTTGAGCACCGAGACCGCGTCGGCCGCCGGCAGGGCGCCGTCGAAGACGTCGTGGCTGCGGAAGAGGAGGTCGGGGCTGGCGGCGGCGACGAAGAAGCCCCCTTGCGGGTCGCGCAGACGGGCGATCTGCTCGTCGGCGAGCTCCTGCGCGGCGGCGAGCCAGCGCTCCTCACCGCTGGCGCGGTGCAGGGCGAGGAGGCCGTGCACGAGGAAGGCGTAGTCGGCGGAGAAGGCCGGGATCTTCGCGGTGCCGGCGCGGTAGGAGTGACAGAGAGGGCCGCTGCGGTCCGCACGGAGCCGGGCGAGGAGGAAGTCGGCGGCGCGCGCGGCGCGCGCGGTGAGCTCCGGCTCGCCCAGCACCTCGCCGGCGACGGCGAGGCCGGCGATCGCGGTGCCGTTCCAGTCCGTCAGGACCT
>Ga0307470_10000389_pt1 | contig 23411 bp, 23 predicted proteins | sample atmos_gasesAM3C__FD_204565 | JGI IMG/M metagenome (GOLD analysis project Ga0307470, IMG submission 204565) | Hardwood forest soil microbial communities from Morgan-Monroe State Forest, Indiana, United States - atmos_gasesAM3C_05 | ecosystem: Environmental > Terrestrial > Soil > Temperate forest... | reverse complement strand
GCACTCCGAGGAGTGCGGGCGTCTTCGCCCGCGGACATCGAGGCGTCCCGCCTCGGTGGTTGGATCGGGAGGTTATGCCCGGGACTGGGACGGTGTACGAGCGAGCAGCCACTCACTTCTTTCGACTGTCATGGATCGCGCTGACGATCTGTTCGCGTTTCAGGCCGAGGTCGACGCCTTCGACGTCGAAGGGGGAGCGTGACGGTTGCTCGGGGCGGACGACGAAGCTCTTCCCATCGCGACGCCGGATGCGGACCTCGCCCTTACGTCCGGCTTCTTCGAGTAGATTGGCCAGATTCCGACGCGCTTCGGAGTAGGTGTAGATCTTCATGGAGTCTCCGCCAAACCGCAAGTGATGGTAATCAGTAGTGCTCGCACGAAGCCGAGGTTACACCGGGAGCGCCACGGGAGAATTAAGGCATCCTCGCCCCGGTTCCCGCTCGGCGCTGCGTTACAATCCTCATCCCACCGATGGACGGCTTTCTCGCCGGCCTCGTAATGTTCGAAGGAGCAACACATTCGCATGACTGCAACACTGGAAGTTACGCATTCGTTTGAGGCGTCCCGCGCGGCGGGGCGGGAGCCGTTCAAGGTTCGGGATCTGTCGCTGGCGGCGCTCGGGCGCAACGAGATGAGGCTGGCGGAGCATGAGATGCCCGGGCTGATGGCGGTTCGGGAGAAGTATGGGAAGTCGAAGCCGCTGGCGGGGGCACGGGTCATGGGCTCGTTGCACATGACCGTCCAGACCGGCGTGCTCATCGAGACTCTGGCCATCCTCGGCGCCGATGTGCGCTGGGTTAGCTGCAACATCTTTTCGACGCAGGATCATGCAGCGGCGGCGGTTGTCGTCGGGCGGCCGGAGTCGGGCGGGACGACGGACGATCCGCGCGGCGTGCCCGTCTTCGCCTGGAAGGGCGAGACGCTCGAGGAGTATTGGTGGTGTACGTCCGAGGCGCTGTTGTGGCCGGATGGCGGCGGGCCGAACCTCATCGTCGATGATGGCGGAGATGCCACGCTTCTTGTGCACAAGGGTGCTGAGTTCGAAGGGAAAGGGCACGTTCCTGACTTTAATCCCGCCGATGAGCCGGAGGAGTGGGAAGTCATCCTCGACCTTCTTCGCGCGGAGTTGAAGAGCAATCCGAAGCGCTGGAGGAAAGTCGCTGCCGACATCAAAGGCGTCTCCGAGGAGACGACGACCGGCGTGCACCGGCTGTATCAGATGATGGAGGCGGGGGAGCTGCTCTTCCCGGCCATCAACGTCAACGACTCGGTCACGAAGTCGAAGTTCGACAACATCTATGGATGCCGCCACTCCGTCGTCGACGGCCTCAATCGCGCCACCGACGTCATGATCGCCGGTAAGCTGTCGGTCGTCTGCGGATTTGGCGAAGTGGGCAAGGGTTGCGCGCAGGCGTTGCGCGGGCAGGGTGCACGCGTGGTCGTCACCGAGATCGACCCGATCTGCGCGCTGCAGGCGGCGATGGAAGGTTACGAAGTGCGGACGCTGGAGTCGGTCGTCGACCGCGCGGACATCTTCGTCACCGCCACGGGCAACAAGAACGTCATCACCGCCGACCACATGTCGCGGATGAAGAACAAGGCCATCGTCAGCAACATCGGCCACTTCGACAACGAGATCGACATGGCGGGACTGAAGAAGTTCGCCGGCGTCGAGCGGGTGACGATCAAACCGCAGTACGACGAGTGGGTCTTCCCTGACGGCCACAGCGTGCTCATTCTCGCCGAGGGGCGGCTGATGAACCTCGGGTGCGCGACAGGGCATCCGTCGTTCGTGATGTCGGCGTCATTCACGAATCAGGTGCTGGCGCAGCTCGCGCTCTGGCAGAACAAGGGCGAGTATCAGAAGCAGGTGTACGTGCTGCCGAAGAAACTCGACGAAGAAGTGGCGCGGCTGCATCTCGCGCACCTCGGCGTCGAGCTGACCAAGCTGTCGGCGGAGCAGTCGAAGTACCTCGGGACCCCTCCGGAAGGGCCGTACAAGGCGGACCACTATCGGTATTGAGGTTTAGAAAAGTATTTCACGCGCAGACGCGGGGAGAAGATCAGAGACAAGAGATCAGAGACAAGAGATCAGAGACACGTTCTCCATCTCTAGTCTCTGATCTCTAGTCTCTGATCTCAGGATCACTCCGCGGTCTCCGCGTTTTTCGTTTCAGTGGAAGCGCGTGACGACGAAAGCGATGTCGTCGCGCATCTCCTCCGTTGCGGCGAAGGTGGAGACGTCCTCGTAGATCTTCTCGTAGAGCGTGTTGAGGTCCGCGTCGCCTGAGTTGTTCAACAGCGTGACAATGCGATCGATCGAGTAGAACTCGCCCGACTCGTTGCGGCGATCGGTCAGACCATCGGTGTGCACGAAGAGCGTGTCGCCGGGGGAGACCTGCAGGCGGTGCTCCTCGAAGATCATCGAGGGCATCGCGCCGAGGAGGTGGCTGGCCGACTCGTGGACCTGGGTCTGGCCGCTGCTGCGCTGGAACAACAGGAACGGCGGATGCGCCGCATTCGAATAAGCGAGATTGCCGGCCGCGTCGATGCGAAAGAGCTGCGCGGTGGCGAACTGCGTCGGAAGCGAAACGCTGAAGAGGAAGTCGTTGAGGCTGGCCATGAACGACGACAGCGGCTTGAGCGCGTCGGCCTCGGTGTGGATATAGCTCTTGAGCAATGCGACGAGGATCGAGGCCGGAAGTCCGTGCCCGGAGACGTCCGCGACGAAGAGGTACATCAACTCGTCCAGCAGGAAGTAGTCGTAGAAATCGCCGGAGAGCGTTTCGCTCGGGATGTAGGCGGAGCGGATCTCGATGTGCGGACCGCGGAAGGTTCCGTTCGGGACGAGCGCTTCCTGCACGCGCCGGGCGATCTGCAGGTCGCGCGTGATCTGCTGATTCAATTTGCGGAGCTGGTCCTGATAGCGCTTCACGCGCAGCAGCGCCCGGAGGCGGGCCAACAAGACCTCGGTATCAGAGCCCTTGGTGACGAAATCGTCGGCACCAGCTTCGAGTCCTTCCACGACCGTCTGCGACGACTCGGCGCCGGTGAGCATCAGCACCGGAATCGTCTGCAGCAGCGGATCGGCTTTGATCCGTCGTGTGACTTCGAAGCCATCCATGATCGGCATGCGATAGTCGACGATGAATGCGGCAGGCGTGATGGCCTGGGCCAGCGCCAGTCCCTCTTCGCCGGATGTCGCCGCCGAGACGTCGAATCCGCGGCGTTCCAGAAAGCGGCGCGTCACCTCCAGATCGTTCGTGCTGTCGTCGATCAGAACGATCCGCTCACGCGCAGGGGTGGAGGTCACGGCGGGATTCTACATTCCGGGAGGCCGGGGAAACCGTTCACCACAAAGGCACAAAGGTCACAGAGACCTCGGTGCTCTTTGTGTCTCTGTGGTTGTCGTTGTTCGGCGACCGCGGGAGGCGCTGTTACAACCTCGTCACGTCGCGGTTTTTGGCCCAACTTTCGGGCGCGATGGTCGTCATAGGCTATGTGAGACGAACGGCGGCGCTCCTCCTTCTACCTTCTCTGGTACTGGCCTGTCACCTTCCCGAGAATCCGAAACGCGCTGCGATCCGGGCGATTACAACGTTCGCTCTCGAGTCTGCGATCGATCTGCAGAGCCGGGCCGTCCTGACGCAAAGCAGCGCGCGTCCGGCTCTGCAGTCGAAGCAAGTGCATGCGTCCGCGACGCCTGCCCCAGCCGCGCCAAAGGTGAGAGTTTGCACGAGGCGCGTCGTTGCGGCGCCGATTCCCGCATTCATCGCGCGCTGCCGGCCGGTCACGGCGTCCGGCTCCGACTCGGAATCTACGGCGCGCCCATTCCCGACATCCTGAACGCCACTGGGATGAGCACGAAGAGCTGCACTGCGTCGAAGATGCCGTGCGCGATGATGCCTGGGATCAGGTTCTTCGTCCGGTAAAACGTGAAGCCGATGATCAGCGAGATCACCGACACGCCGATCAGCAGCAGCGGTTGCCCGAGACCGGAGTGAGCGAGCGCGAAGAGCGCGGTCGAGCCGATGACGCCGATCCGCTTCTGCAGCCACCCGCGGAAAAATGCTTCTTCAACTGTCATCGCTGAAAGAACGATGGATGCCTTCTTCCACAGCGGCAGCGCAGCCATCCAGGCGATCATCGGCGACGGCTGCGGATGCTTGGGAATGAGTCCCGAAGCGGTGAGGAGCAAGGCGATGATCAGCGCGACCGAAAGCGTGACGACCCAGCCGCCGACGCCGACGGCGAATCCGGTCAGGACCGCACTGCCGTTGCCGCGCCGCGGAATGCTGAAAAACTCGCCGAGCGGCGGACGCTTCGTGAGGAGCCACCAGCCGCCGAGGAACACGATCAGAATCGCGTGCAGGCCGAAGAGCGAGTAAAAGGGAACGCGCGCCAGCTCTCGCGCCGTCGGTATCCTCAGCGATGCGCCGACGACGAGCGTGCTGAGACCGAACATCAGCAGCGCCAGCCACAAGTAGGCGACGACTTTCGTCACGTTCGATGAGAAGTGATCGCTGGAAAAGAGGCGATAGCGCTCGTTCATCACGATCATCGCGACGTAGATGATGGCGATGAAGAGAAGGGGCAGCAGGTAATGGCTCATCGGCGCGCGAAGTGTAGCAGGACGAAAGTTGTGATCGCGGAAACGCTGCCGAAAGAAACGCTGTCATCCTTCGCCGCCGATTCCTGACCTGCGAACGGAGTGAATCTTGCGGCGGCTTCGGCGGTCAGGATGACACAATTGCCTGCGCCGCTGGTTTTCGCAGGAGGTCGCTCCATTGAAAGAAACCACACGTGTCCTCGTCGCCCTTGTTGCTGCGCTGATCTGCGGGATCGCCATCGCTGCTTCGCAGAACGCTTCACTGCTTCGGGCTGTCGATTTCATCGTGCCGGTGGGGACGTTGTGGGTGAACGCGATCCGCATGACTGTGATCCCGCTGGTCGTGTCGTTGCTCATCACGGGCGTGGCGTCCGCGGATGATCTGCGGTCCATCGCGCGCATCGGTGGACGATCGCTGGTGACGTTCGTGGCACTTCTGGCCGGAACTGCCGTCGTGGTCATTCCGCTCGCGCTGGCGATGTTTCAGATGCTTCCGCGCCGGCTCGGAGTCATGGCGCTGCCGCGAGGCGCAGCGGAGGCGGCCGGCGATCTGGCGGGTGCCGGCCAGAGTCAGACCTTTTCGGCATGGCTGTCGTCGCTCCTTCCTTCGAATCCGGTCGCTGCCGCGGCGTCGGGCGCGATGATGCCGCTGGTCCTCTTCACGCTGCTCTTCGCTCTCGCAGTGGCGCGCACGCCCGATCCGGCCCGGGCCACGCTCCTCGGATTTTTTCGCGCGCTTGGCGACGCCATGCTCACGCTCGTGCGGTGGGTGGTGATGCTCGCGCCGCTCGGTGTCTTCGCCCTGGTGCTGCCGCTCGCCGTTCACGCGGGAGCGGAACTGGCTGGCGGCATCGGTTTCTACATCGTCGTCTATTCGGCCGGCAATCTGATCGTGACGCTGCTGCTCTATCCAGTAGTTGCGCTGGTGGCGCGGATTTCGATGCGGCGCTTTGCCAAAGCGGCACTCCCGGCGCAGCTCATCGCATTCAGCTCGAGCTCGTCGATCGCGTCGCTGCCGGCGCTCGTCGAAAGTGCGGAGCGCGGCCTCGAGCTTCCGAATCGCGTCACCGGATTCGTGCTGCCGCTGGCCGTTTCCACATTCAAGATCGCCGCTCCGTTGTCGTGGACGGTGGGCGCGCTCTTCGTCGGCTGGTTCTACGGCATCCCGCTGCACGCCACGGCGATCGCGACGATCGCGTTCGCTGCCATCTTCCTGGCGTTCGCGGTGCCGGGCATTCCTCGGGGCGCGTTCATCATGCTGACGCCGTTGTTTCTGGCGATCGGTCTGCCGGTGGAAGGGATCGGCGTCCTCATCGCCGTCGATGCGATTCCGGATACGTTCTCGACCGTGCTCAACGTGACCGGCGATCTCGCCGCCACCGCGCTGGTGGCCCGAGGGGAGGAGGAGAGCGCGGTGGTCGAGGGTGAGCAGACCCCGACTGCGTGACGGGTTCCGGACTTGTCCGGAAAAACAAACGGGACCACCCGTGAGAGTGGTCCCGCCGCGGATTCGCGATTCGAGAAACGTTAGTCGTTGAATTCGAGAGCGACGTCCGATTCGCAGAAATCGAACATGGCCGGCTCGGACTCGGAACCGTCTGCGTAGACGGCCTTCACGTGCTGCTTGCAGGCTTCGTTGTTCGTCGACTTGTCCCACACGAGCTCGACGGTCTGGCCCGGCTTGATGCCCTTGCCGATGTCGAAGAAGCCGTACTTCGCGCCGTCTTCGGAAACGAGAATCTTGGTGATGACGGTCTTCGTGCTGTTGGTGACCTTGAACTTGTATTCCTCGGCGTATGCGGAGACCGAGGCCAGGGTGGTCAGAAGGAGGGCGAAAAGGAGTACTTTGACAGACGTTTTCTTCATGAAGGTTATCTCTCTCTTGTATTGGATTAAATGCGCACCGGGTGGGTCCCGGCGTGGACGATCAATTCATAGTATAACTGTCGGACCGGGCACGCAACAGGATTTGAGAATGCCGCGGAGCCAGTCAAGTTAGATGGGCTCCCCATGGTGCCTGTCAGCGAAGCGCGCTGTGGCGTCCGACGATTGTTCGGCGTAGAGTGCCCCTCACGGGCCTCGTCCGCCTTCCAAATCCAACCAGTACTTCAGAGGAGATCGTGCCATGGCTGATTCCTTTACTTCCACGACCAGCACGTCGTGGGGCTCCAACATTCTCGGATCGATCAAGAGCGTGTTTTTCGGCTTCATCCTGTTCGTGGTCTCGGTTCCGCTCCTGTTCTGGAACGAAGGACGGGCCGTTCGCACGTCGAAAGGACTGACCGAGGGACTCGGGGCAGTCGTGTCTGTGCCGCCGGACTCCGTCGATCCCGGCAAGGAAGGGAAGCTCATTCATACGAGCGGCGCCGTGAAGACCGACGCTCCCGTCGTGGATGACCAACTGGCCGTGCAGGCGACCGCGGTGAAGCTGATCCGCAACGTCGAGATGTTCCAGTGGAAAGAGCACGAGAAGAGCGAGTCGCGCAAGAAGATCGGCGGCGGCACCGAGACCGTGACGACCTGGGATTACAAGAAGGAATGGGCAAACGGGCGGATCGACTCCTCCAGCTTCAAGCATCCGGAAGGGCATGAGAATCCGGAGGCCCCGCCGTTCGAGACCAAGACATTCGTGGCGAACAAAGTGACGGTCGGCGCATTCACGATGTCGCAGGAGCAACTCGGGCAACTGACCAACGCGACGAGTCTGCCGGTTGACGCGGCGGCCCTCGAGCAACTGCCCGCAGACGTAAAGGATCGTTTCAAGATTTCCGATGGGAAGTTCTATGCGGGCGACGATGCGGCCGCGCCGAAGGTCGGCGACGTACGGATCTCGTTCCAGACCATCAACCCCTCCAACGTCAGCCTCGTCGGCGTCCAGAGCGGGCAGTCCTTCGTGCCGTATCAGACCTCAACCGGAACCTCGATTCTGCTCGTGGAGGAGGGGACCCTCACGGCGCCGCAGATGTTCAAGAAGGCGCAGGACGCCAACACGTTCCTGACCTGGCTGATCCGCGGGGGCGGGTTCTTCCTGATGTTCATCGGAATCTTCATGCTCTTCCGTCCGATCGTCGTATTCGCCGATGTGCTGCCGATCTTCGGGACGATGCTCGGGGCCGGGATCGGACTCTTCGCATTCCTCGGCGCCGCGGTTCTGTCGTTCCTCGTGATCGCGGCGGCGTGGGTGATCTACCGTCCGATGATCGGGATCACGATGATCGTCCTCGCCATCGCAGCGCTCTACTGGCTGGTGAGCGTCGGGAAGAAGAAGAAGGCAGTGCGCGCTGGGATGGTCACGGCGCCAGTGTCGGTCTGAGCGTTAACGCAACCCCGTTGAATGGTGAAGAGTCTTTCACTCTTCACCATTCACACTTCGGTTGTTACGGCGTGCAGGCCGAGATCACGACGCGGCAGCGGCGGCCGCCTTCGTGCCGGCAGTGCTCGACGGCGCTTTCCTTCGCCTCGCGAAGGCTCGTGTCATGAGCCCAGCCGTAGATCTGTCCGCCCTCACCGGTTGCGAGAGCGCCGCAGCTGTTGCGGAACCAGACCTCGACCTTGCAGTCGCGTCCTTCGCACCGTTCGAGAGCGCGTCTCTCCGCGGCATCGCGGCTGCCGGCGTTATCGGCGTAGCCGTAGTGGCCCGTGCGGCGGGAGTAGGCGATCGCACCATAGCGATCGGGGCGAGCGAAGGCAGATGTTCCCAGGAGAGTTGCAAGAGCACCGACAGCAACGATTCGCATCAACATGGTTGTCCCTCTTTTCTCGTTCAAAGACTCGAGGATCGCCCGGGTCATCCGGGCGCCTTGAAGACCTGCGGATCAGGTGTGGGAATCGATGGCAGCCGCGCCGGCGATCTTGTCGTCGACGTACTTCCTCTGGCTGAAACGGAGGATGCAGATGGCAATCGTCATCGCCACCACCGTTGCGGCAAGGAGTCCCAGCTCCACGAGCGTGTTGTGAAAGATCGCCGGGTTGACTTCGGTCTCGGTCGATGTGGCCGTGATGACCAGCATGCGCCGGATCGCGGCGATCGAGCCGATGATCAGGAAGGGCTCGGCATTCAGCGTGTGCGACTTGAGCGAAATGGCGACGGTGTAGACGATCTCCATCGTCATCATCACGAGGAGCACGGTGTTCAGGATCTCGATCGACTTGTGCTCGATGATCTTCGGCCCGCCCTGCGTCGCTTCCCATAGGTCATGCATCCCCGAGTACAGGAGCAGCACGGCTACCATCACCAGCGCGACGCCGATCAACACCAGGACCGCGCTCTCAGCAGAGCCCAGGTAAACCGACGCCCTGGAGGTCCACGTTTTTCCCTCGTCTTCGTGTTCGCTCATGGCTCAGCAGTATAGGCCGATCGGACGCCGCGGCAATCAACGAATATCGCCGCCGCCCCGCCCAGTGGCCTCGATGGCCCCGGCGTGAGGAGCAAATCAGCCGTGGTAGGCTGAGCACGCACGAAAAACCGACATCAGGGAGAGTCTCATGTTACTGGAACGAAAAACGTATGTCGTCAAGGAGCACGTAGCGTTTGCCAAGCTGACGGCAACCTACGACCTTCTGGATGCCGAGAGCGGAGCACCGATCGGCATTGCCAAAGAAGAGCCGCCAGGCTGGGCGAAGTGGATGCGGCTCGTCGCCAACAAGCACATGCTGCCGACGGCCATCAACGTCTACGAAGGAACGAGCACGACGCCGCTGGTCTCGATCCAGCGCGGCTTCACATTTCTTCGCGCCAGGGTCTCCGTGGTCATGGGCGACCGCACGATCGGGCACTTCGAAGCGAAGCTGATGTCGGTTGGTCCTTCGTTCCGGATTCTCGACGCACAAGACGTGGAGATCGGATCGGTGAAGGGCGACTGGAAAGGGTGGAACTTCAAGATTACGAGCTCCACCGGCGAAGAGCTGGGAACGATCGCGAAGAAATGGGACGGGCTGGGGAAAGCGCTGTTCACGAGTGCGGATACGTACGTGATCGCGCTGTCGGCCGGCGCTGCGGGGCGGCCGGATGTCGCCGCGCTCCTGCTTGCGGCGGGTCTGGCGGTCGATACCGTTTATCGCGAGAAGAAGTAAGAAACGCAAATGGAGGGCGGGCGGTTGCCCGCCCTCCGACGTTTCGTTGGCGGCCTAGGAAACCGTGAAGTTCGCGGACTTCTTGTCCTTCTGGGCGCCGGCCTCGTCGGTCAGCACGACTTCCAGCGTGTACTTGCCCTTCGGCCAGCCTGCAGGCGGAGGTGAGAAGGTGAAGTTCCCGTCCTCGCCTTTGGCCAGGTCGATCGTGGTTTCGAGGCCCGGGATCGGACCCTTCGTCTGCCCTTCCACTTCGTCGATGAGAAGGCGGCCTGTGACCTTGGTCTTGCCCGAGCTGGAGATCGCGGCAACCCCGTAAACCGTGTCACCGGTTGCAAACGCGGAGGTCTCGCTGGCGACTGCCTTATCCTTGCCGAGCTTCAGCGATTTGATTGCTGTCTCGGTCGTGCACGCAACGGCCAGAATCAGAAGAAGACCCAGGCCGGCCACTGTCCATTTTGCTTTTTTCATTCTTGTTCCCCTTCCCGAAGGTTCGGCCTCGGGTCCGCTGTTGGTCAGGGCGTGCAGGTTGCGCGCCCCTCTTGTTCGTTACTCAGACTTCTTTTCGCACTTCAACAGCCGCTCGTCCGTGATGTTCCAGACCGCGGAGTCATCGCACAACGCAACAGCGGACACGATGCACTCGTCGCCGTCTTCGTCCACGATCTTGATGTCGTACTTATTGCATTCGATGTCGGTCAGCGTGAAGGTGCCCCCGTTCGCTTTGATCACGGCATCGCCGAGCTGATCGGGACCCCATTCGTCCTTCTCGCTGGTCGGCGAGAGGAACAGATGGTGAATCTCCCACTTGCTCTTGTTGTGGACCTTGATGCTGGAGGCGGCAAACGCGGGGACGGAAACGGAGGCTACAGCAACGATGGCAAAGACTGCGACGACAAGTGCGTGACGTAGCTTGTTCATGAGACTCCTTGTTGTCGATGAGGCATCGACCGGATTGGGGTTTATCGCGGGAGAAGCGGAAGCAACATTGCTGCCGCCCCACACCACAGATTCGATTGTCTGGTTGCGGCTGCCTGTCCCGTTCGTCAGCGCCGGCGCGCTGAAAGGGAACATCGAGCGCCCTTCACCGTGAACCAGAGATCCGCGATCTCGACCGGTATTCGGGGTGGGTTGGCGCATGCGGCAGCGAGGAATGAGTGGGTCTGAGGGCCCTGGCATTTTCTTGCGTTGTCGGTGCTGTCTGGGACGTTTCGACGGGCGCTGACGATACGCGGTTCCTGGGTGAAAGTCACGGGCTTTGTGATGGTAATCCGCACGCTGGGAGCGGCCACCGGGAGATTTATCTTACGTTGAGATTTCGGGGCTTCCGAGGCCCGCCGGAGCCGTTCCTTTTCCGATACTCCTGCGACCTCTTTGCGTCGAGCGCCTTCTCCCCCCGGGCTTTTTCGGGGGGAGAAGGTGCCGAAGGCGGATGAGGGGGGGCGTTGCAAGACATTGGCAATCATCCGGTGTGCTCCTTGTTCAACTGCGCCGCGATAGTCAGACGCCCCCTCATCCGGCCTTCGGCCACCTTCTCCCCCACAAAAAGCGTGGGGGAGAAGGCGCTCGATGGGAGTGCATCGCCGCCATTCCCTACACAAACGTGAGATGCGAAGGGTCCCGGGCAGGGCTGCCCTCCGGGCTGGATTAACAACGACTCCTATACGGGCGAGTGCTCCTTGCTGGCGGCCAGGTATGGTCATGTTCCCGGTCCGTGTTCCGGTTTCTGACTTCAGGACGGAGATCGGGCCCAAGGGGTCCATTTTTGACCAATAACAGGTTCATTCAAGAGGCTTACAATGTGATTTGTATTGCGCCGTCATAGGGAAGTTCTGGTAGCATGCACAAATCAAAGTGCACTCAGCACAACAAAAGGAGTGAATAACGTGCCTAGACCAAGAGCGAATGTCTCAACCCCCTCGTTGTCCGCCGGACAAGCCGCCTATGTATTGGAACGGTTGGTTGCCGAACGGCGGATCTCCGCCGCAGAAGTGAATCGGTGCATCGGCGATATGCATCGTGAGATCAGTGATCTCGAGTCGCGTCTGCAGTCGCTGCGCGCGAACGCCGGAGCTGCGCCGAGCGCACCGGCAGCTCCCCGCCGTGGCCGTCCACCCGGAAGTGGCCGCGGTCCTGGCCGTCCGCCGGGAAGCGGACGCAAGCCAGCACCTGTCGCCGCGGCCCCGGCCGCCGCTGCTGCAAGTGCACCTGCGGCTCCGGTCAAGCGCCGCCGCCGTACCCGCATCACCGCCGAGCAATTGGCGTCGCGTCAGTTGCAGGGCCGCTATCTCGGCCTGATCCGTCAGATTCCGGCAAGCCGCCGCGCTGCGTTCCAGAAGATCGCAAAAGACCGCGGACGCGAAGCGGCAATTAATGAAATGAGAATGACGCTCAAGAAGTGAGCGCTCCGTCAGTAATTCGTAGCGAAGGGCGCCGGTCATGGCGCCCTTTTCTTTTCGCGCTGCTCGTCCTTTGCGCTTTCCTGCCCGCTCCGGTGCAGGCTTCTGTGCATACGACCCAGGTGACCCTCCTCCATTTTTCCGACTATCACTCGCACGCGCTGCCGTTCTACTCCGAGGGGCGGGAAGGGGAGGGTGGGATCGCCAGAGTGATCGGGTACCTCCGGCGCGAGAAACGTCGCGGCGCGCTCGTCTTTTCCGGCGGCGACATGATCAACAAAGGATCGCCGGCCTGGTCCGATAAGTACCGTTGCGCGGAGTGGCCGTGGTTGGACGGCGTGGTCGACGCGATGGCATTAGGCAACCACGAGCCTGACTACGGACTCGAGGCGATGCAGGCATGCATCGGATCGATCCATTTCCCGGTGATCAGCGCCAATACAGAAGGATTCAGTGGCTCCCATCTTTTTGTTGTAAGCGGCATCCGCATCGGTGTCTTTGCCATTGCCGGAAACGATTTCCGTACGCTGGTGAAGGATCCTGCACTTCATTTCGGAGAGCCGGTCGAAGGGGCCCGCGCCGCGGTGCGCGCGCTGCGGGAAACGCAGCGTGCCGATGTCGTCATCATGATCGGCCATGAGCATCTCGACGACGATTTCGGACTGGCGCGTGCGGTGCCCGGCATCGACCTGATCTTCGGTACCCACAGTCATTTGAAGCGCGCGCTGACGCGCATCGACGGCACGACAACGTGGTTCATCTCGCCGTTTCAGTATCTGACGTACATCAGCCGGGTGGTCCTGACGTTCAAGGGACGGACGCTGACGGACGTAACCGGCCGGCTCGTTCCGGTCGATGCGCAGATGCCCGAGGATAAGCAGGTTGCGAGGCGCGTAGCGAAGATGCAGCGCGATCTGGAGAGCGACCCGCAATACGCGCCGCTCTTCGTCAGCATCGGGACGCTGGCCGCACCGCTGAGCGTCGAAGCGCTTGCCGCGAAATCAGTCGCTGTCATGCGCGATGCCGCGAAGGCGGATGTCGCGCTATCGACAGCCAGCAGTTTCCGGCAGGCGCTTCCGCGCGGCAGCGTGACAGTCGAGGCATTGCGCGCCGCCCTGCCGTACGACAACGAGATTCTCGTCTACTCACTTCAAGGCGATGCCGTCGAGAAGTTGCTCGCCTACGGCCGGTCACGCGAGGGGAGCGATTCGGTAGCGATCGTCGCCAGATCCGCATCGATCGACTCGCAGAAGACGTACCGCGTAGCGACGACCGACTTCCTTGCGAAGACTGCCCCCGGGTATCGCGATTTCTTCGCCGGCCTGACTCCCGAGACTCCGGGGCTGCACGTGCGGGAAGAGGTGAGGAAGTGGCTGGCAAACGGGAAAGGCAGAGAGCAGAGATAAGAGATCAGGGGAGTCATGATCTCTGGTCTTGCTTCCTGATTTCTGCCTCGTGAGAAAGACAGAGACCAGAGACAAGAGACCAGAGACAAGAGATCAGGGGAGACCGAGTCCTGATCTCTGATCTCTTGTCTCTGCTTCCTGATCTCTATCTAACGAAACCCCACCTCACCACCACGAGTGATCTCCCATCCTTGACCCGACGCGCTTCATCGATATGATGCAGCCATGACCGCTGCCGCTCCCGCGACACCGACCGTTCAGCCTCCGCCGCGCGTGCCCTGGATCGTCGCCTTCTACCGCTCAGCCATCGTCAAGAAAGCCGTCATGGCGGTTACGGGCATCTTCCTCTTCGGCTGGATCTTCCTGCACATGCTCGGCAATCTGAAGGTCTACACCGGCCCCGAGCACTACAACGCCTACGCCCAGTTCCTGAGAACGATGGGTGCGCCGCTCCTGCCAAACGAAGCGGCTCTCATTATCGTGCGCACACTCCTGTTCCTGGCGGCGGTCATTCACATCGTTGCCGCCACGCAGTTGACGATCATGAATCGCAAGGCGCGGCCGATCGGCTATCGGGAGCGTGAGTACGTCGCCGGTACCTATGCGGCGCGGACGATGCGCTGGGGCGGAGTCATCATCCTCCTTTTCGTCTGGTACCACCTCGGTCACCTGACATTTGGCAAGTTCCATCCCGATTTCATCGAAGGCGACGTCTACCACAACTTCGTCACCGGCTTTCAGGTGTGGTGGGTGGGCGCGATCTACATCATTGCCAATCTCGCGCTCGGTATGCACCTCTACCACGGCCTCTGGAGCATGTTCAATTCGCTGGGGCTCAATCATCCCGGATTCAATCCGTGGAAACGCGCGTTCGCGACCACCTTCGCGATCGTCGTCACGGCCGGCAACGTCTCCTTTCCGGTTGCCGTCCTCATAGGAATCCTGCGTTGACCCCGACAACCTCCGCACCACCATACAGGCAGGGAACGACTCGATGACTCTCGACAGCAAGATCCCGCCCGGACCGATCGACAAGAAGTGGGAGTACGCCAAAGCCCACTACAAGCTCGTCAATCCGGCCAACAAACGGAAGTACGACGTCATCGTTGTCGGTGCCGGACTGGCCGGCGCCGCCGCCGCGGCCACGATGGCCGAGCTCGGCTACAACGTCCAATGCTTCGTCTATCACGACTCGCCGCGCCGGGCGCACTCCATCGCGGCGCAGGGCGGTATCAACGCCGCTAAGAACTATCAGAACGATGGCGACAGCGTTTACCGGCTCTTCTATGACACGGTCAAAGGCGGCGACTATCGTTCCCGCGAAGAGAACGTCTACCGGCTCGCGCAACTCAGCGTCAACATCATCGACCAGGCAGTCGCGCAGGGTGTGCCATTCGCCCGCGAATACGGCGGCACGCTCGAGAATCGTTCGTTCGGTGGCGTGCAGGTCTCGCGAACGTTTTACGCCCGCGGCCAGACCGGACAACAGCTCCTTCTCGGCGCGTTCCAGGCGCTGGAGCGCCAGATTGCGTTAGGCCGCGTGAAGATGTTCCCGCGCCACGAGATGCTCGACGTCGTTCTCGTCGACGGCCAAGCCAAAGGCATCGTCACCCGCAACCTCGTTACGGGCACGATCGGATCGTACGCCGCCGACGCAGTCGTTCTCGCCACCGGCGGCTACGCTAACGTCTTCTATCTGTCGACGAACGCCAAGGCATCCAACGCCACCGCGATCTGGCGCGCGTACCGCCGCGGCGCGTACTTCGCCAATCCCTGCTACACGCAGATTCATCCCACCTGCATCCCGCAGAGCGGCGATTTCCAGTCGAAGCTGACGCTGATGTCGGAGTCGCTGCGCAACGACGGCCGCATCTGGGTTCCGAAGAAAGGTGGCGACACGCGCCGCCCCGATCAGATTCCGGAGAGCGAGCGCGATTACTACCTCGAGCGCAAGTATCCGAGCTACGGCAATCTCGCTCCGCGCGATATCGCTTCCCGAGGGGCGAAGGAAGTCTGCGACGAAGGTCGGGGAGTCGGTCCGGGTGGTCGCGGCGTCTATCTCGATTTCGCCGACGCCATCAAACGCCTCGGGCGGCCAATCATCGAAGAGCGCTACGGCAATCTCTTCGAAATGTACGCCGACATCACGGCGGAAGATCCGTACTCCATTCCGATGCGCATTTATCCCGCTCCTCACTACGTGATGGGCGGATTGTGGGTCGACTACAACCTCATGTCGACGATTCCCGGTCTCTACGTCGGCGGCGAGGCCAACTTCTCCGATCACGGTGCCAACCGCCTCGGCGCCAGCGCGCTGATGCAGGGTCTGGCCGATGGCTATTTCGTTCTGCCGGTGACAATCGGCGACTACCTGGCCGGTCAGCTCGGCAAGAAGGTCGCCGCCACCAGGCCGGAGTTCAAGCAAACGCAAGCCGATGTCGAACAGCGCATCAACAAACTCGTGACGGCGAAGGGGAGCCGCAGCGTCGACTCCTTCCATCGCGAGCTCGGCAACATCATGTGGGAGCGCTGCGGCATGGCCCGCTCAGCCGAGGGGTTGAAGAGCGCGATCGCAGACATTCGAACCTTGCGCGAGCAGTACTGGCGTGACGTCCGCGTTCTCGGCAGGAACGAGGAACCGAATCAGGCTCTGGAACGTGCCGGCCGCGTCGCCGACTTCTTCGACCTCGGCGAGCTGATGTGCATCGATGCCCTTCACCGCGAAGAATCCGCAGGCGGCCACTTCCGCACCGAGTATCAGACAGCCGACGGTGAAGCGCAGCGTGATGACGAGAAGTTCCTCTACGTCGGCGCGTGGCAGTTCAAGGGCGAGAAGGACGCGCCGGAGCTGCACAAAGAACCGCTCGTTTATGAAGAAGTGAAGCTGGCCACGAGGAGCTACAAGTAAATGGACCTCACACTGGAAGTCTGGCGGCAGCCCTCGCGAACCGCTGAAGGGAAGTTCGTTACCTACGAAGCGAAGGACATCAGTCCCGACGCATCGTTTTTGGAGATGCTTGACGTCGTCAACGAGCGGCTCACAGAAAAAAACGAGCCGCCAATCCACTTCGAGCACGATTGCCGCGAAGGCATCTGTGGCTCGTGCGGCATGATGATCAACGGCGTCGCTCATGGTCCGGCCGGCGGCACAGCCACCTGCCAGTTACACATGCGGCACTTCAGCCATGGCGACAACATTCGCGTCGAGCCGTGGCGCGCGCGTGCGTTTCCCATCATCAAGGACCTCATCGTCGACCGCAGCCCGCTCGACATGATCATCCAGGCCGGCGGCTTCATCTCGGTCAACACCGGAAGCGCAATCGAAGCCAACACGCTCCTCATCCCGAAAGCCGTGCAGGATCGTTCGATGGACGCCGCGGCATGCATCCAGTGCGGCGCATGCGTTGCGCAATGCCCGAACGGTGCCGCGCAGCTCTTCACCTCCGCCAAGGTCTCCCACCTCGGCCTGTTGCCGCAAGGCCAGCCCGAGCGCTACGAGCGCGTCATCCGCATGGTGGAGATTATGGAGGAGCACTTCGGCAGTTGCACGATGTACGGCGAATGCGAAGCGGTCTGCCCGAAGGAGATCTCGACTGATTTCATCGCCAGAATGAATCGCGATTACCTGAGCGCAAAGTTCCGGACGAGGAGAGACGAAACAGAAAGGTAGAACCATGAAACGGAGCATTGCTCTGCTCGTGCTTCTTGCGGCTCCCGCGTTTGCCACCGGCTTTCCGCCGGTCGTCACAAAGTCGTTTACTCCTCCAGTCGTCGCAGCCAATCAAATCGCGACCCTGACCATAACGCTCACGAATCCGAACCCGTTCTCGCTGTCGGGTGCATCGATCTCGGATATGTTTCCGGCAGGGCTGGTGAACGCAGGGCCGTTTCCCGGCACGGCTTCGACCACCTGCCCCGGCGGCTTTGTGGGCACCAGCCCCACGTCGCTGATGATGGTGGGCGGCACGATCCCGGCGAATGGGAGCTGCACGATCACCGCGCCAGTCCTCAGCGCCACGCCAGGCAGTTATCAGAACGACACCGGTAGTCTGTTCACAGGGGGAGGAACGAGCCTCGGCGGCGGGAGCGCCACGCTGGTGGTCGTGCCGCAATCGCAGATCCCGCTGTTGTCGCACGCCGCATTGCTCCTGCTCACGATCGCGCTTGGTGCTGCAGCATTGAGCCGGCTTGGTCGTTGAAGTTGGCGTGTTCCACCCCAGATTAGCGGCGGAGTAGAATAGCCGCGTGACGCAACGGGTAGCAGACTTGACGACCGGGGAGCTGGTGCGGCTGGTAGAGAACACAGTCCGCCGGACGATTGAGGACTACCTCGAGACACTCGAAGCGCTCAGCTCGGCGGCATATCTCGAATCAATTCGCGAAGCGCGCGAGGACTATCAAAGCGGGACCGTTACAAAGCTCACCGACCTTCGGGATGAGTGAGATCGTTCTCACGCGGCGTGCTCTTAAGGATCTGGACCAGTTGGACCGGCCGATCCGGCGCCGGATCATCGAGAGACTGCAAGATCTCTCTGCTGACCCGACGTCGCACGCTACCCGGCTCACGGACAGTCGCCTTGGCTCCTTCCGATTCCGAATCGGTGATTGGAGAGTTGTCTTCGACATCATCGACGACCGCGTCATCGTGCTTCGAATAGGGCACCGCCGCGAGATCTACCGCTGAGGGTGCAGAACTTGAGCTTGAGGGCCATTGATTCGAAACTCTTCGTGATTCGCGCTGACCTTGGGCAAAGTGCGCCGCGCGACTACCGGCTCGATGTTCCCGCGATGCGAGGCTTCGAGGGCATCGAGTTTCGAAAGCCGGTGACGTTCTTCGTTGGCGAGAACGGATCCGGCAAATCAACGATCATCGAAGCGCTCGCGGTCGCGGCGGGATTCAATGAAGAGGGCGGCTCCAAGAACTTCCGCTTCGAGACCGTGCGCCGCGATGAGCAGAGCGAACGACCGCTGTTCTTCCACCTCGTTCGCTCGGCACGCTATCCCTCCGACGGCTATTTCCTGCGTGCGGAATCCTTCTTCAACGTGGCGACTGAGATCGACCGGCTCGGCGTAACGAGAGGCTACGGTGGCGTGTCGCTGCATGAGCAGTCGCACGGCGAAGCGTTTCTGGCGTTGCTGGTGAATCGCTTTCTTGGCGACGGGCTTTATATCCTCGACGAGCCCGAAGCCGCGCTCTCTCCCGCTCGCCAGCTCGCTCTGCTGGCCCGCATTCACGAGCTCGTCAAACGTGGCTCACAGTTCCTGATCGCCACGCACTCGCCGATCGTCATGGCTTATCCCGATGCAACAATCCTTCTGCTCGACGACGGAATGCGGGAGGTGGCGTACGAAGAGACCGACCACTACCTCGTCACGAGGGACTTCCTGAATCATCGAAAGAAGATGCTCGATGAGCTGATGTCGTGATGCTTACAAAGGAGCGGGTTCGAGTCGGTCTTCATCTGCGGTGGCGGCACTACAGCCATCCCCCGACGTTCGTTCCAGTCTAGCGACCCGTGGCGTGGTGGCGTGGCGTGATGATCCGGACATCTACGGTAGAAGTGTTGTTTGCGGGATTCGGATCTATTCTTGGTTGGGTGCTAGTGCTGTTGTAGTGCCTGACGGTTGCAAGGTGGTGCAGGGTCCCACTGGTGACCAGGACGCGCACCCGCTCGCGGATCGTTGCGGACTCACCGACGGCGAGTGTCGCGATAAAGCAATCCTGCAGACCGCCGAGGTAACAGGCGCCGGAAGTGGTCGTAGCGGAGAGAAAGGCAGTGCCTGGTGTGCGTGGAATTTCGACGATGAATCCGTCGACGGCGGCCGGCCCGATGTTCGTGACAGTCGTAACGAAATCGATGAGATCGGTGGCCGAGGCACCCCCTGGTGCAGTCGTTTGCACGGTTAGATCGGCACGCGGGTCTCTGGTCGCAAAGGCCGCCACGATGTCCGATTGGCGCGAAACCTCCGCTTCGCCGCGAGTAGCAATCGCAGAAACACCAGGCACGGTGAAACCCGTGCCGAGCGTTGCCGTCCAGGAGGCATACCCAGTTGCGTCTGTGGTGACCGTGGTTGTGCCGAGTGATGGCAGGCCGAAGTCAGGACATGCTGTCGTTGCGGCAGCGAGTCCGATGCGGTAACGCGCGTTCGGCGCGCCCTGAAAAAGAACGCCGATCGTGATGGCTGTGGGGTCGGCGCGCGCGAATGTGATTCGCGGGGGATCGATCAGCGGTCCACTCACAAATCCATGAGCGTTGCAGGATCCAGCATTGTCCTCGAGATTTGCCAGCGCGAGGAGCCGCAGACCGTAACCGCGGCTGTTTGATACCGTGGAGCTCATCACGGTGTTGTGTGCGCCGATCACGACAATTCCATCGCCACCGTTCGCGAGGGGCCGGCTCGGCAATCCGAGGTTTAGCGGTGCGTCCAGGCCAATGTGCGCGTTGTTGAGCGTGTTTCCATCGCCGTCGATCCGGACACCCGAGCCGCCGTTGCCACCGACCCAAACGCCAGCTCCGATGGGGATGAAGCAACCGTCCCCTTCTCCAAAACAAAAATCCGGGTCCTGCCCTCCAAGCCGGTTCCCGCTACCGGTGGATGTGATCCAGATGCCATTTGCGCTGTTCAAGGTCGCGGTCGTTGCTTCGATGAACGAATACCGGCCTTCGATGCGGATCCCGTTTTGGTTTCCGGTTGCGCTCACGAGCGCCAGGTCGGCGACGCCCCGGATCACAATGCCGTCGCCTTTGAAATTGTTCACATGAACGTCGTATATAGAATCGTACTCGCTGTCGAAGACGAGTCCGTCGCCTGGTCCTGCTCCGCCGCCTTCCAACGTGACATGTGAGATGTAGACGCCGCCGGTGATCGCAGGTAGTGGCGATGTCAGATGGACGACAGTGCCGGCACCGTAAATGTAACCGCCGTCCGGGGAGACATTCGCCTGTTCGATCGCCCAGCGCAACGAGCCCGTGCCGCTGTCATTCGAGTTTGTGATGTTGAATTCTGCCCCATAGGCTCCGCCAGTGGCGGCGAGTACGATCATGACTAGAGCGATATGTTTCACGAAGCCTACTCGCTGATCCCCATCTGCTTCAGCATGAACGCCTGATCCGCCGCTGTTTCCCGTAGCGCGTCGTAGCGCCCGGACGAGCCTCCGTGGCCTGCTCCCATGTTCACCTTGAGAAGCAGCGGGTTCGAGTCGGTCTTCATCTCGCGCAGCTTCGCGACGAACTTCGTTCCTTCCCAATACGGCACCTGGCTGTCGTTGAGTGAGACCTTCACCAGCATCGCGGGGTAGGCCTTCGCGGCGATGTTGTCGTAAGGGGAGTAGGTTTTGATGTAGTCGTACTCCTTCTTGATGTTCGGATTGCCCCACTCGAGGTATTCGCTCGTCGTCAGAGGGAGGCTGGCATCGAGCATCGTGTTGATGACGTCGACGAAGGGGACTTGCGCCACGACCGCCTTGAACAACTGCGGACGCATGTTGACGACCGCGCCCATAAGCAGTCCTCCGGCGCTGCCGCCCTGGATCACGAGCCGGTCGCTGGATGTGTACTTGGCTTTGACGAGGTTCTCGGCGACGTCGGTGAAGTCGGTGAAAGTGTTGCGCTTCACCATCATCCTGCCTGCCTCGCGCCACGGTTCGCCGAGCTCGCCGCCGCCTCGAATGTGGGCAATCGCGTAGATCACGCCGCGATCGAGAAGGGTCAGCCGGTTGGAGTTGAACGTTGGCCACGTTGGCGAGCCGTACGATCCGTACGCGTAGAGCAGCATCGGGCGCTTGCCGTCGCGCACGAGAGGCTTCTTGTAGACGAGGGAGACGGGAACCTTCGTGCCGTCCGCAGCGGTGGCGTAGATGCGCTCGGAGGCGAATTGCGAGGCGTCGTAGTTGGGAACCTCGAAGCGCTTCTTCAGCGTGCTGGCGTGCGTCGCCATGTCGTAGTCGAAGACCGAGCTCGGCGTGACGAGCGATTGATAGCGATAGCGCAGCGTCGTCGTGTCGAACTCCGGGTTCGTATCGAGAAAGACGGAGTAGACCGGCTCCGGAAACGCGATCGGCGTCGACTGACCACTCTTCAAATCGATCGTGCGGATGGTCTGCGAGCCGCCCTTCAGCTCCGACACCGCCATGTGATCCTTGAAGAGATCGAAGTCGTCGAGCTTCACGTCGGCACGCGCCGGGATGATCTCTTTCCAGTTCTTCATCTCGGGAGCGGAGTCCGGCGCCGTCACCAGCCGGTAGTTCTTCGCGTGATCATTGGTGCGGATGTAGAAGAGGTCGCCGCGATGGTCGAGGAAGTACTTGTGGTCGACAGCGCGCGGGACGACGATGCGCAGCGCTTCGTCCGGCTTTGCAGCGGGAAGATAGCGAACCTCCGAGGTGGTCTTGCTCTGCGACTCGACGACGATGAAAGCCCTGTCGCGCGTTCGAAACGCGCCGATGTCGTAGAGCTCATCGGGCTCGTGGAAGACCAGATCGTTTGCCGGCGTGCCGAGGACGTGGCGGTAGAAGCTGTCGGAGCGCTTGGTGACGGCATCTTCGGTCACGTAAAAGATCGTCTTGTTGTCGGTCGCCCACATGACGGTATCGACGCGCTCGATCTTCTCGGGAAGCAGCGCTCCGGTGCGGAGATCCTTGATGACGAGGGTGTACTGGCGATAGCCGGTGGTGTCGGTGGAGTACGCGAGGAGGTTCCCGTCATCGCTGACCCGATACGCTCCCAGCGACAAGAACTTAAGGCCCTTCGCCAGTTCGTTGAGATCGAGTGTGATCTCCTCGGCTGCATCGAGGCTCCCCTTCTTCCTCGCGTAGATCGGGTACTGCTTCCCCTCCTCGGTACGCGAGTAGTAGTAGTACCCGCCGAGGAGGTAGGGAACGTTGGCGTCGGTCTGTTTCACATGACCGAGCATCTCGCCGTAGAGCTTCTGCTGCAGCGGCTGCGTGTCCGCCGTCATCGCCGCGGCGTAGGCGTTCTCGGCCTCCAGGTGCGCGATGACGTCCGGGTTGCTCTTCTCGCGCAACCAGAAGTAGTTGTCAACCAGCGTATCGCCATGGATCTTCGTGACGTGAGGCTTCTTCACCGTCGCCGGCGGCGTCGGTGCAGTCATCGCGGGCTCTGCAAAAGCTATGTTGGACATCGTCAGTGCTGTGGCGGCGAGAAGGCTAACGCGGATTCTACGAATCACGTGCATGGAACGTCTCCTGTGATCCGCGAGTATAGGGAAGAAGACTAAAACCATCACCACAGAGACTCAGAGGTCACTGAGTGAACGTCTCAACTCTGTGACCTCCGTGTCTCTGTGGTGCATGGTTCTGGGGCGGCCCAACTCACCCCTTCGTTTTGCGCTTCCTCGCCGGTTCGATCAGCGCCGTCGACGCGTGCTCGACGTACGCTTGCACATTCCGGGCTTCCCGGAGCCAGGGCGCGTCGTTGCTCCGCAGGTGCACGCCGCCGATGTACGCGCTGTACGCGAGCAGCGCCTGCTGTTGCGCGGCAGCTTCGGCCATTCCAAGTTCCTGATACGTGGTTGCGAGCAGTTTCAGCCTCCGGCTCGACACCTTTCGCAACGCCGCACCGATATCCGGCGACGGCGCGACAGCCAACGCCAGGTAGAGCGATTGCGCTCTCTGCGCCGACATCGCCTCGGCGAACAGGGTTCGCAGACGCACGACCGGATCCTCGATCGTCCGGATCTGATCGAGCGTCTCTTTATCGAGCCGGTCCCATCGCGCGACCGCGCGGCGCACAAGATCGTCAAGGCCGGCGAAATGCCAATAGAAGCTGCCCTTGGTGACGTCCAACGTGCGCGCCAGCTCCGGAATCGAAACCGCAGCGATGCCGCGGGCGGCGATGACGTCGAGCGCCGCTTCTTCCCAATCCTCTGCCGTGCGGGTGGGAACGCCGAGACGCGTGTGTGCTGTCT
>Ga0307470_10000388_pt1 | contig 23428 bp, 23 predicted proteins | sample atmos_gasesAM3C__FD_204565 | JGI IMG/M metagenome (GOLD analysis project Ga0307470, IMG submission 204565) | Hardwood forest soil microbial communities from Morgan-Monroe State Forest, Indiana, United States - atmos_gasesAM3C_05 | ecosystem: Environmental > Terrestrial > Soil > Temperate forest... | reverse complement strand
TGGGGGGTGGGAGCGAAAACCGCGATCTTGATTCGCTGTGCAGCGCGCTGGTTGCCAACGTCATCGCCGAAGGTGGTGAGATCATCAGCGCACATGCGCTTTTCCTTTTCGATGCGGCTCTGCAGACCGAGGATGCGAATGTGATCCGCCGCGTCGCCAATCATCTCTCTGATATCGGAGGAGTTGCTGCTTCTGCTCCCGCTCCCCACCCCCCCCAACCCACCCCCTACAACTTCGCCCGCGACTACGGTGCCTGTCTCAAGGCTCACGCGGTGGCGAAGCGGTTGCGGCTGCGATTTCCGAACGTTGACTTCGACGGCATGCTGGCCGCGGTGCATCGCAACCTGGACGCTGCGCCGCCGTCCGAGGAGATGGCATTTGCGTAGGGGGATCTTCGTCCTTGGCGCACTTCTTCTCGCGTCGTGCGCGACCGCGCCATCGCCGCAATCACTCGGGCAACGGATCGAGGCGATTACTAGCAAGCCTTCGCTGGCCGGCGCGATCTGGGGGATCGACGTCGTCGATGATCGTGGCAACACGATCTACGCGCGCAACGAGAGGACGCTGCTCATTCCGGCGTCGAACCGGAAGCTTTTCGCTGCCGCAACCGTGGCCTCGTGCGAAGGCCTCGATCGAGGGATCGCTACGGAGTTTTGGAGTGATGGCAGCGACATCATCATCCGCGGCGGTGGCGATCCATCGTTCGGTGGACGCTGGGCGTTCGATCGCGACGCTGTGTTCGCCCCGCTCGTGAACGCCCTCCGAAGGCGGAACGTCACCGATGTGAACAACGTCATCGCGGATGTCTCACTCTTCGATCGGACCACCATCCCCGGAAGCTGGAAAGTCGGAAACCTCGGCAGCGATTACGCGACGCCGGTCGATGCGCTCGCCTACAACGAGAACGTGGTCGGCATCGTCGCCGATCACTGCGCGAGCCCGGTCATCACCACGGATCCCAGCTTCATTCCGGCACATTCCGAAGCTGTCTGCAGCGCAAGCGGCAGTGAGGGTTCGGCAGAGGCGCGGTCGGGATTTGATAACGCGGTCACGATCAGGGGAAGCATGCCGGAGCACTTCCGGTCGCTCGCGGGTATCGCCGATCCTGCCTTGTATACCGCGCAGGCGCTGCTCGATGCGCTGTGGCAGGCTGGAATCCCTGTTCACGGCATCGCGACGGTCAACACGGAGCCTCACGCGTGGAGCGAGCGGCTGGTGGTGATCGAGTCGCCGCCACTCTGGCAGCTTCTCTCGACCGTCCTGAAGCCGAGCCAGAACCTGTATGCGGAGATGCTGTTCAAGGGATTGTCGGCGAGCGCCGCGCAACCGGCGTCGTACGAAGCGTCGGAGGATATCGAGCGGCGCTTCCTGACGACGGAGGTGGGGATCAACGCTTCGGACTTCCGTTTCGTCGACGGCTGCGGTCTCTCGCCCGATGATCTCGTCGCGCCGCGCGCCATCGTCACGCTTCTGCGCTGGATGAACGATCCGGACCGGCGCGGTGTCTGGTCGATGATGCTCGCCCGTCCGGGTGAGGAAGGGACGCTCCGGCGGCGCCTGCTACCGTTGGCGAGCCGGATGCGCGGCAAGACCGGCAGCATCAACGGAGTCAATGCGCTGAGCGGGATTCTCGACGGTCCGCACGGCACGCACCGCTACTTCACGATCATCATCAATCACCACACCGCAGGGTCGTCGGAAGTCCTGCACGCGATCGACGCCATCGTGAGCGAGATCGCGAACTGGTGAGCGTCATCAGATCAGCTCGGAGAGCTCGCCGACGACGCGCCGCAGTCTGCTGAGGTAGTCCGGATCTTCGATCATCCGGCGCTTTACCTCCTCGGCGAAGGGAAGATCGCGTCGCCGCTCTTCGGGCGTGCCGCACGATTCGAAGAACTCGATCCACTTGTCGGGCTCGCCGTCGAACATCGCAAGCAGCATGTGGACGCGCGCAAAATTTGCCACCAGGGCCGACAGATTCGTGGTGTCGATCAGGTCATAGGTCTCAACGGGCACGATGAGCGAGGGTCTCCTTACCAAGGAGTGACTGCGGGACGGAGTTCCCTACCCACTCACCCAAACTTTTTTATCCATTGACGCCTGCGAGCTCGGCGTTCTGGCCGCTCCACGTTCCATACGAGAAGCAGCGAACGCACGTGAACGAGTACTCGGCCATGCCGGTCGTGGGGTTGACCGACGATTCGACGTCCAGCACGGACTGGCATCGATAGCAGAGATTGGCGTCGCCGCGCTCGATGTTCTCCAGGAAACCTTCCACCTGCTGACGGTGAAACTCCATCTGTCGGGGCCGCTGCGGAATGGTGATCGTTTCCCGTCCGCGCGGGCAGGTCAGGAAAAGGTGATCGGCGAATGTAGTCTGGACAAAGCTGCCGGTCATGATGACGCCGGGATGCTTGGGACACACGACCGGTTCACCCGCCCAGTACGCCCGCGCCAGATCGCGAAGTTGTTGTACGTCGTTGGCCATGAGAAGGAGTTTAGCCGACTCTCGCGCTCTCATGCGCAACGTCGTCCTGACACAGCGTTGCGTCGAGTGGGAGTAGAACCGTTTCACGCGGAGACGCGGAGGCGCGGAGTTTTCTTTCCTCCGCGTTCCCCGCGTCTCCGCGTGAAACGGTTTTGATTCTTGAGCAGTGCCGCGAAGCCGCCACCTACTTCCTCCCCGCCTCGATCTGCTCGAATACGCGCATGAAGTTGCCGCCGAGGATCTTCTCGACGTCACCCTCGGAAACGCCGCGCTCGAGCAGGCGCGCAGTGACGAGCGGCAACCCGGCCGCAGTCTGCAGGTCTTTCGGAAGCGCTGGGACGCCGTCGAAGTCGGAGCCGATGCCGACGTGATCGATGCCGGCTACGTCTGCAGCGTGCAGGATGTGATCGACCGCGTCGTCGATGGTCGCCTGCGGGCTTCCGAGCGTGTTGAACCACTCGAGGTAGAGGTCCCAATCGGTGGCATCGTCGGGCATCTCTTCTGTCCCGCCTGCCGATTCGCTCTTCACACGCTTCTGCGAGTTCATGATCACCTGCGCCACGGCGTCGTTCAGAAACGCGGAAAAAAAGTTGATCATGCAGACGCCGCCGTTCTTCGCCAGGTCGCGGAGCATGTCGTCGGTCATGTTACGCGGGTGCCGGCAGAGCGCGCGGCACGACGAATGCGTGGCCACGAGCGGAACACGCGTCGTCTCCAGCACGGCGTAGTAGGCCTTGTCGGAGACGTGGGAGATGTCGACGATCATGCCGAGGTCGTTCATGGTGCGGACAACGTCGCGGCCGAAATCGGTGAGACCGCCATGCCGCCCGCCGTCACCCGAGGAATCGCACCAGTTGTTCGTGTTGACATGGGTGAGCGTCATGTAGCGCGCGCCGAGGCGGTAGAAATCGCGCAGGATGGAGAGCGAGTCTTCGATGGCGTGCCCGCCCTCGACGCCGATCATGAGCGCGGTCTTGGCGTCGGCCTTGGCCTGACGAATGCCCGCCGCATCATCGCAAAACGTCAACACATCCGGCCGCCTCCGGACCTCGGCGTGTATGAGCTCGATGAGCCGATAAGCGAACCGCGCGGCGCCGCGCCCGGCGTAGAACGGCGGCACGTACGCGGCAAAGAACGAGGCCGTGATGCCGCTATCACGCAACGATTTCAGATCGGCCTGTGCCTCGGGATCGTGCTCATCGATGTGAACGTTGTGCCGGATCAGACGGTAAGGCGTGTCGCAATGACCATCGACGATGATGGCCCGGCGATGAACGGCCGGGACGACGATGGACGGGCTGGGATCAGTCGTTGTTGAAGTATTCATCAGTAGGGAGTGGGGTTTGGGGCGTGGGAGATGAACCGTTCGGATTCTATTACGAGAGAAGTTGATTGCGCAGCACAAGCGGCGGCTCACGATATCCGAGGCATTGATCCAGCAGAGTTCATCCGAGAGGGTGTTGATCCGAGAGGCATTGCTCCCACTCCCCACACCCAACCCCCCACACCCCGTACACTACCCACCCAATGAACCTTCCCTTGCAAATTGCCTGGCGTTACTTGCGGCGGCCGACGGACCGGTTGGTGTCGGCGGTTGGGTTCGTATCGGTGCTCGGGCTCGTGATCGGGGTGATGGCGTTGGTGATCTCGATGGCGCTGATGACCGGATATCGCGGCGATCTGCAGAAGAAGCTGCTCGGTGGGAACGCGGAGATCTTCGTCTACTCCGTCGGCGGTCCGATCGAGGACACGAAGCAGGCCGTGGCGACGGTGCGCGGCACGCCGGGCGTCGCTGAGGCGGCTCCGGTGTTGTTTCAGCGCGCGCTCGTGACGACGGAGCGCAACTCCACCGGCACGGAGACGATGCTGAAGGGGATCGAGCCGGTGCGCGCAGTCGGGTCGCCGATGATTGCGAAGATCGTCGGTGCGCGCGGGAAGTTCGATACAGCGGCAGGGGAGCGTGGCGTTGCGGTCGGGCGCTATCTGGCGACGAAACTCGGCGTGGCGGCAGGCCAATCGATCAGCATCACCGTGCCGGCGGAGAACGGCGGCAGCTTCATGCCGCGCAGCGCGTCCTTCGTGGTGACGAACGTCTTCGACACCGGCTTCTACGAGTTCGATGCCCGCTGGCTCTTCATCGACCTCGGCGAAGCGGAAGCGCTCCTCAACGCTCCGGGCGCGGCCAATCTGCTGGAGGTGAAGCTCGCGCCGGGTGCGGATCTCGATCAGGTCACGCGCGCCGTCGAGGCGCGCACCGAGCATCGTTACGCCGTCTCCGACTGGCGCGACATGAACCACCAGCTCTTTTCGATGCTGAAGATCCAGCAACTGGTGCTTTTCATCGTCATCGGGCTGATCGTTTTCGTTTCGACGTTCAACATCGTTTCGACGCTGATCATGACCGTTCACGAGAAGCGGAAGGAGATCGGCATCCTCTCGTCGATGGGTGCGCAGTCGGGGACGGTGACGCGCATCTTCGTCTGGTACGGAACGATGGTCGGCTTTCTCGGGACGGCCACCGGGATTCTCATCGGCATCGTGATCTGCTGGCTGATCACGCGCTTCCATCTGGTCTCGTTCCCGCCCGAGATCGCGCAGGTCTACTTCGTCTCGTCGATTCCGTTCATCACGCGGCCTGTCGATCTGACGATCATCGCCGCGTTCTCGATCGTCGTTTCGTTCGGAGCGACGATCCTGCCGTCGCTGCGGGCGGCGCGGTTGAATCCTGTCGAAGCCTTGCGGCACGAGTAGCGAGAGCGCGTCACCGCACCACAACACCCCGCCGTATAATCCGCTCGATGCCTACCCGCTTGATTCTTGAAGATGGAACTGTGTACGACGGAGAAGCTTTCGGCGCGACTGCGAACACGATCGGCGAAGTAGTTTTCAACACCTCGCTGACCGGCTATCAGGAGATCGCCACCGATCCTTCCTACCGGTTCCAGATCGTCGTCATGACCTATCCCCACATCGGAAACTACGGCATCGAAAAGGCCGTGGCGCAGAACGAAGTGCCGCAGGTCGCCGGCTTCGTCGTGCGTGACGCGGTGGCCGAGCCGTCGAATGCACACTCCGAGATGCCACTGGCTGAGTACTTCGTGCAAAGCGGCATCTCGGCGATCCAGGGCATCGACACGCGGTCGCTCACGCGGAAGATACGCAACGAAGGGGCGATGCGCGGAATGATCACGAGCGAGAGCGGCCGCGACGTCGCCAGCGTCGTCGACGAGATCCGGCAGGCGCCTTCGATGAGCGGACTCGATCTCGTGCAGCGGGTGACAGCGCTTCGTCCTTACACGTTCGATGAACCGCCTGCCGAGGTGAAGAAGCGGATTGCGCTGTATGACTTTGGCGTCAAGCGCGACATTCTGCGGCATCTTTCGAGGCAGGGCTGCGATGTGACGGTGTATCCGGCCACGACGCATGCGGACGAAATTCTGGCGCAGCGCTTCGACGGCGTGATGCTATCGAACGGCCCGGGAGATCCTGAGCCGGTCACGTACGCGCAGGAGAACATCCGTCAACTCGTCGGCAAGATCCCGATCTTCGGTATCTGTCTCGGCCACCAGCTTCTCGGCCTCGCGCTCGGGGGGAGTACTTACAAGTTGAAGTTCGGGCACCGAGGGGGCAACCATCCCGTCAAGGACCTGCGCAGCGGACGGGTGGAGATCACGGCGCAGAATCATGGCTTCGCGGTCGATCCCGACTCGCTTCCCGACAACGACGTCGAGCACACGCACATCAATCTCAATGATCAGACGCTGGAGGGTTTCCGGCATCGCCGCGAGCCTGTGCTGGCCGTGCAGTACCACCCCGAGGCCGCGCCCGGGCCGCACGATTCGTTCTATCTCTTCGGGGAGTTCATGAAGATGATCGAGGAGTGGAAGTGATGCTGGCTCTTCTCCTCGCGCTCGTCACTTCCATCAACGTCCCGCCGAAACCTGCTGGTTACCTGACCGACAACGCACACGTGCTGGACGTGACGCGTGCGCACGCGCTGAACGAGAAACTTGCACAGTTTGAGAGAGAGACATCGAACCAGATCCTGGTTTACGTCGACCGCAAGCTGCCGCCCGATACGACGATCGAGCAGTTCGCAAACGAGGCCATGCATCAGTGGGGCGTTGGGCAGAAGGGGAAGGACAACGGCGCTGTTCTTTTTCTCTTCATCGACGATCGAAAAATGCGGATCGAGGCCGGCTATGGGCTGGAAGCGAGGCTCACCGACGCCCGTTCGCGACAGATAACGAGCACGATCATCAAGCCCTATCTGCAGAAGCGCGATTACACCGGTGCAGTCGAGTCGGGCGCTAGCGCGATGATCGAGACAGCACGTGCCGAGCATTCGCAAGGTACGGGAAAGACCGTACATGAGACGAAGGCATCCGAACCGTCGCTCATCGCTTTCGGACTCATTCTGATGGGTCTCATGGTGAGTGGAGCGGCCGCTCTCATTGTCTTTCTCGTCCGGCGAGCAAGTAGGCCGGGCGCGCCACGTTCTTCGAGCATCGGAATGTTCGATTCTTCGAGCACGACGACAAACGATTCATCGTGGCTGTCTTCGTCGAGCGGGTCCTCGGATTCGTCGTCCAGTTCGTCCGACAGTTCGAGCTTCAGTGGGGGTGGAGGAGACTCGGGCGGCGGCGGGGCCAGCGATTCGTGGTGAGGCTGGCGTGAGACTCCGAGTTGTGTAGAATGCGCCGGTCCCCACAAATCAACGAGAATGAAGTGAAGCCGGAGGAAACGCCATGACTGTGAACGATCCTGCCACCTCGACCTACACGCCACCACCACCGGCTGCTCCCCCAGCGAAGAAGAGCGGATGCATGAAGTGGGGACTGATCGGATGCGGATCCCTGCTCGTGCTGGGAGCGATCTTCTGTGTCGTCATCGTGGTCGTCGTATTCGGGGCGATGAAGAAGAGCGACGTTTATCAGGAAGCGCTGAAGCGCGCACAGAGCGATCCCGCGGTTACGGCGGCGCTTGGAACCCCGATCGAGGCGGGTCTGATGGTGACCGGCAGCGTGAACGTTGACAGCAGCGGCGGACACGCCACTCTCGACTTCCCGATCTCCGGGCCGAAGGGCAAGGGCGCCGTTCATGTCGTCGGTACGAAGGCCGGCGAGAAGTGGGAGTACACGGAAATGACGGTGACGCCGGCGAACGGCGCGAAGATCAATCTGCTGCCGCCTCCGACAACGACTACCACCGAGTCGTCGACGACAACTACAGAAACCTCGGCGACAGCAACAGATACGCCGGCGACGACAGACACGACCTCGACCACCGATACTGCGACGAGCACGAGCTCAACGTCCACGCAATAAGCCGGACGGCTGCTTTCACGCCTGAAGAGCTCTCACCTCACCGGTGAGAGCTCGAGCGTCTGCACGTTCTGCGCGAGGACTCGGGATCGCCGCCGGAAACCGGCGATCCAGTTCATCACATCGGTGACGTCGCTGTTTTCGTGCCGGCGTACTTCTTCCTGATGGTCGATCTCAGCCAGTGAGCTCTCGAGCGCGCTGCTGACTGTGAGGAGGTCGTTCATTGCCCGGAAGCCGGACGCAAATTGCATGCCGGATAGGCGCAGAAGGAGAGGCAACCACAAAGACACAAAGGACACAAAGAGACCGGTTTTCAATCCAGCGCGATGATCCCGTCCCGCCAGAGTTTGTAGAAGATCAGCATCGCGTCCGGCTCCCGGATCGGCGAGATCTTGATCAGCGAGCCGAGGTCCCACTGGCCGTTGATGCGGGAGAGCATGAAGCCTTCGTTCGGCGTGAAGTTCATCTGTGTAATTTCTTCCAGAGCCCGGGCTACGCGCGGCACTTTTGAGTCGTGCAGCCCCTGGCCGCGAAGATCGGCCAGAATGGCGGACTCGGCCCCTTTGATCGCGTTCCGCACACGCTGGTGGCTCGGATCGAGGTTCTCCGCCGCCTTGAGCAGACGCTGCGCTTTCTCGTACTCGCGATTCCGCAACGAATGCTGCGCCCGGGCGATCAGGGAGAGGATCTCGTCGTCATCCGAGGAGTCTTCGAACGGCGCAATCTCCTCGGGTGCCTTGACAGCGGCCACCGTCGGATCGTTGAGCTTCACATAACCCTCGCGGGTGAAGTGATAGACCGTCGATGCGACATTGAACGATGACGAACGGCTCTCCAGCACCAGCTCGGCCAGAGAGCGGCGGCCGTCGATCGCGTTGATCACCGTTCGCTGGGCGTCGTCTTCGAGCTCTTCGGGCGGAATCTCTTTCACCATCATGGGCACGAGCGCTTCGTGCGCGATGAGCGTGTGAATGCGGTTCCATTCGTCGACACGGCGCGTTCCTTCCATGATCAGGCCGGTGACGTCGACGCGCAGCGGGATCATCTCCATCTGCGGCAGCTCGTCGTCGATGAACTGGAAGTCGCCCTCGTTCCAGAGAAAGATGTCGTAGATCTCTTCTTCGGCCTTCAGGCGCATGAGGCGCTGCAGGTCCTCTTCGTTGATCACGTCGATCATGACGAGGATTTTGCCGAGGAGGATGCCCGACTGCTGCTGCACCTCCATCGCCTTCATGAGCTCTTCCTCGGTGATGTAACCGTGGCTCATGAGGAACTGCCCGAGGTACTCGCGCGGATCGTTCGATGCGGAGGAGATCACCCGCCCGTTGCTGAAGAAGATCTTCTTCTGCGTGCCCTTGTTCGAGACCATGAGCGTGCCGGTCTTCTGCCCGAGGCTCAGCCACTGGAGCAGATCGCCCGGAAGCATCGTTTTCAGGTTGCCGCTGACACTCATGGTTGGGAGGTGCGCAAAGGGGGCTGGATTATAAGTGGTATGGGGGACGGGGCTCAGCGCGGCGAGTCAGAGATCGGAGACAAGAGATCAGAGATCAGGGATTCGATGTCGGAGGACGCCGCAGCTTCTCTGCCAGGGAGGTGACTCGAAATGCGGCAGCCTGAGTTTCACCGAAACCTGATCACCGACATCTGATCTCTGACATCTCTGATCCCTGATCTCTGACTCACCCCACTATCATTGCGTCTTCATGACCGATTCGAAACTCTTTTTCGATCTCGACGATCTCGCCGCGCGTGGCTTTGATCCCGCTCACGATCTTGGCGCACCCGGCGCGTTTCCGTACACGCGCGGCCCGCAGGCTTCGATGTATCGCGGCAAGCTCTGGACGATGCGCCAGTACGCGGGCTTCTCCACCGCGGCGGAATCGAACAAGCGTTATCGCTATCTGCTCGAGCGGGGGACGACCGGTCTCTCCGTCGCGTTCGATCTTCCGACGCAGATCGGGATGGACTCCGACGATCCGCGTGCGCGCGGCGAGGTGGGCAACGTTGGCGTGGCCATCGACTCCATCGACGACTTGGAGACGTTGTTCGACGCCATCCCGCTCGACCGCGTCTCGATCTCGATGACGATCAATGCCCCGGCGTCGATTCTGCTGGCGTTGCTGCTCGTCGTGGCCGAGCGCCGCGGCATCGCCTGGAAGAGCCTCTCCGGCACGATTCAGAACGACATCCTCAAGGAGTACGCGGCGCGAGGGACGTACATCTTCCCGCCGGCACCGTCGCTCCGGCTGGTCACCGACGTCTTCGAGTTCTGCGGGAAGGAAGTGCCGCGCTGGAACACGATCTCGGTCTCCGGCTATCACATCCGCGAGGCAGGATCGACGGCCGTGCAGGAGGTGGCGTTCACGCTCGCGAACGGATTGCAGTACGTCCAGGCGGCCGTCGATCGCGGGCTGGACATCGACTCGTTCGCGCCGCGCATTTCGTTCTTCTTCAACGCACACAACGATTTTCTGGAAGAGGTGGCCAAGTTCCGTGCTGCGCGCAAGCTGTGGGCGCAACTGATGCGCGAGCGTTACGCACCGAAGGATCCAAAGTCGTTGGCCCTGCGCTTCCACGCACAAACCGCGGGATCGACGCTGACGGCGCAGCAGCCGGAGAACAACGTGGTGCGCGTGGCCTACCAGGCCATGGCCGCCGTTCTCGGCGGCTGCCAGTCGTTGCACACGAACTCGCGCGATGAGGCGCTGGCGCTGCCGACCGAGGAGTCGGCCAAGATCGCGTTGCGCACGCAGCAGGTACTGGCATTCGAGAGCGGCGTGACGCAGTTCGCCGATCCACTTGCTGGATCGTACGAGATCGAGTCGCGCACCCTCGACATCGAGCGCGGCGCGCGCGCCTTGATCGAGCGCATCGACGCGATGGGCGGGGCGCGGGCAGCGATCGAGTCGGGCTTCGTGCAGCACGAGATCGGCGAGTCTGCCTATCTCGCGCAGCGCGCTCTCGAAGAGAAGAAGGCCATCGTCGTCGGCGTGAACGAGTTCGTCGATGACGGCTCTGCGACGCTACCGATCATGTCCATTGATGAATCGGTCGAGCGCGATCAGGTGGCGAGACTCGAAGCGTTTCGTTCTTCTCGAAAGGGCGATGTGCGCGCGGCACTCTCAACGCTCGACGCTGCCGCCCGGAATGACACGAACCTCATGCCCGCAATCGTTGAATGTGTCCGGCAGGACTGCACTGTCGGCGAGATCGTGAATACCCTGAAGGAAACGTTCGGCGAGCACAAGGATCAGGGGTTCTGAGGTTACATCCCAAAAGCTTTTCACCACGAAGACACAGAGGACACAAAGAAAACCTTTGTGTCTTTGTGGTGAAAAGCCTTTGAGCTCACTCCAACCCCACCGCCGCCCTCACTTTCACTTCCAGCGCGTTCATCTCGCCGTTGTCGGTTTCGTGGTCATAGCCGAGGGCGTGCAGGATTCCGTGGAGGATCAGGTACCGCACCTCGGTCGCCTGCGAGTGTCGCTGTTCGGCGGCCTGGCGGCGGGCTTGATCGATGGAGATGACGATGTCGCCGAGGGGGCGGCCGGCGGCTTGGGGGTCGGCGTCGGAATCGTCGGCGGGGAAGGTCAGGACATCCGTGGTCTTGTTCTTCTTGCGGAACTTGCGGTTGAGATTGCGCATGGCCTCGTCATCGATGATGGCGATGGTGACTTCGCTGATCTCGGAGGCGATGCGGCCGAGGTGGTCGAGCGCGATGAGAGTTCGGCGGGCGAACTCGGCGATCTCGCGGCGGCTGAACCGCGCCACGGCGGCGCCGGTGACTTCTACGTTCGTCAAACCTTCTCCTGCTTTTCGCGTTCTTTGTCGACGCGGTCGTACGCCATGACGATCTTCTGAACCACCGGATGGCGGACGACGTCGCGGTCGGAGAAGTCGAAGAAGCGGATGCGGTCGATCCCTTCGAGGATCTGGCGGACGACGCGCAGGCCGGACTTGGCGCCGGTGGGCAGATCGACCTGCGTCACGTCGCCGGTGACGACCGCCTTCGCGCCGAAGCCGAGCCGCGTGAGGAACATCTTCATCTGTTCGGGCGTGGTGTTCTGTGCCTCGTCGAGGATGATGAAGGCGTCGTTGAGCGTGCGGCCGCGCATGAAGGCCAGCGGCGCGATCTCGATCACGCTTCGCTCGATGAGTTTCTCGACCTTCTCGAAGCCGACGATGTCGAAGAGCGAGTCGTAGAGCGGGCGAAGATAGGGATTCACTTTCTCGGCGATGTCGCCGGGAAGGAAGCCGAGGCGCTCGCCGGCTTCGACGGCGGGGCGGCAGAGAACGATGCGCTTGACACTTTTGTCGGCGAGCGCGCCTGCGGCGGCCGCAACGGCGAGAAAGGTCTTGCCGGTGCCGGCGGGACCGATGCCGAAGGTGATGTCGTTGTCCTGGATCGACTGCAGGTACATCTTCTGGGCGACGTTACGCGGCGTAACGACGCGGCGGACCGAGGCCTGCACAGCGTCGTCCGTGAAGAAGTCGACGAGACTGGCATCGGGACGGTCGCGCAGCACGCGCATGCTGGTGTGGATGTCGGAGCGCTTGAGCGGGTAGCCCTGCTCGATCAGCTCCTGCATCTGCGCCAGCAGCTTCTCCACCGGTGCGACGTTGTCGGACGCGCCGGTAACGAAGATCTCGCCGCCGCGCGAGGAGATCTTCACGCTGAACTCGTCTTCGAGCATGCGCAGGTTTTCGTCGTGATTCCCAAAGAGGGTGTGTGTGCCTTCGTCGTCGAGTATCAGTTCCATTTGCCCTTTCTTTTTATCCGCAGATGACGCAGAGGAACGCAGATGTTTGGTTCTATCTGCGTTCATCTGCGTCATCTGCGGATCAATACCTGTTCATCTCCGGTTCGATCTCGACAGCCCAGCGATCGATTCCACCAGCCAGCGACAACGCGTCATAGCCGTTCCGTGCCATCCACTGGCCGGCCATCCACGAGCGGGAGCCGTGGTGACAATAAAGCGCGACCTGGCGATCGATCGGAATCTCCGTAAGGCGCTCCGGCAGCGTATTCATCGGAATCAGGGTCGATCCATCGATCGAGCAGATGGCGGCTTCCCCTTCCTCGCGGACGTCGATCAGGAGCGGCGGGTTATCGCCCGAGAGAAGGGCTTTCAAGTCCGTGGGCGCGATTTCAGCGATTGGCATGGTCATCCTCTAAGACGCGGTTTCGAATAATGTGATCCAGATCTCACCGTACTCCGCGCGGCGAGCCGCTTGCAGCCGTTTGCACTCGATGGTGAATGGACTGCTCCGCCGCTGGTGCTCGATGCCGACGAGCGCTCCGCCGGCGAGCGGCGCGTGGCGGTCGATCGTGTCGAGCAGCTCATCGTAGCGGCCGAACGAGTATGGCGGATCGGCGTATACCACGTCGAACAGAGCGCCGTCCGCAACCTTCGTTGCCAGGCGCGGGATTCCGGCGAAGACGTCCGCGGCGATTGGAGTTACCGGAACGCTCCACTCATCCGCCAGCCGGGCGATCGTCTCGACGGCCTTGCGATCCTGCTCGATGGCGACGGCTGAGGCTGCACCGCGCGAGATCGCCTCGAAGGAGAAGACCCCGCTGCCGGCGAAGAGATCGAGGAATCGCGCTCCCTCCATCCGGTCGCCGGCGATGTTGAAGAAGGCCATGCGCGCGCGCTCGGAGGTCGGCCGCGTCTCGCGCGGAGGAACGGGAACGCGGCGGCCGCGCAACGTGCCGGAAGTGACGCGGAGCGTGTTCAGCGGCTTGCCGCTCCCGGCGTTCCGATGAAGTAGTTGTAGAGGTCTTTCACGTCGACGTAGATGATCGTCGGCTGACTCGTGCAATGCAGCTCGACGATCTTCTCGTTCATGACGCGCGCCACTTTGTAGACCTTCCGGTCGTCGCCGACGAGCTGATCGCCCACCTTTGGCATGTAGCCGGCGACGCTGTTCGTCACGGTGCGGTCCTGGTAGATCGCCCGCAGCAGATCCTGCATCGGCACGGTCTGATCGGCGAGCCCTTTCGGCAGGGTCCCCATCGGGTCGTACTGTTTCTCCACGAACGACTGTTGGGCGTCGTACACGCGCAGGAGAGCCCGTTGCGTCTCCCGCGGTTTCGTCAGGTCGCCGTCGCGCACGGAGGCAAGAGCCTGCGGCGAAATGACGTGCAGGTAGTTCTGCAGAGTGTCGGGAGGAATCACGACCTTCTTGCGGATGGGGCCTCCGGTGCCGCGGACCTCCACGACGACGAGACCCCCTTCGAAGATCGAAAGACGCTGGTAGACGGCTGCTACGTTGATGTTGAAGTCGACGAGCGGTCTGGGAAGCCTGCCGTCAATGCGCTGCGTACCGAGCGCTTGCCGGCAGCCTGCGAGCTCGGGGACATCGAGCTTGGCCTGCTTTCTCCGCTCGCGCTCGGGAAGCGGGATGGCGATGGCGCCGCCGAGGGGAGCGGTATCGACCATGGTGATGTCGTGCGTCGGATCCTGAGGCCGAGGCGGCGTCAGATCGCGCACTTCCGGCAGGGTCTGCGGGGGCTGCGATTGGGCGGCGGCTGGGAGCGCCCCACCGAACGCGACGAGCGCGATCAGAAGCGCAAAGCAGGAAACGGAGCGCCGCATACGGTTGTGAGTCGCCAGAAGCCGGTCGTCAGCGGTCAGACGGGTTCCTGGCCGCTGCCTTCCGGCCGCTGCGCACTGCCGTTAAGGTACTTGATCGCCATCGCCCGCGCAAACGTGCGCGCGTCCGTCTGCTCGATCTCGCCGGTAAATACGGCCTCGCGCGTCCGCTCCAGAGCGCGTGCCACGTGCGGTCCGAGCGGCACCTCGAGGTCATTACCGCGCAGCGGAAGCTTGAACGAGCGAAACTCCAGGAAGCGGGCTACGTGGGGCTGCTCGTCGGGTGCCGACGCGGCGACAATGCTGAGCATCTCAGGCGAGGCGTGCTTGAACAGCCGGAATCTCTGATGGTCCGACGTCGCCTCGGCCAGCGCATCCGTGAAGCGCGGCAACTCGTTCGCGATCTGGATGAGATTGCGCGCCCGTTTCTGCGAAAAGCCCGAGCCCTCGAGGTCCACAGGCGACGCGTTTCCGTAGAGGATCGCGCCCGTGTACATCACCTCGCGGTCGAGATCCGCCTGTGTGACCGCAGCCTCGATCGCCGCCCGGGCGCGCTGCAGGCGGGAAGGGAGCTTTGGATCGGCTGGTCTTCGGCCGAACAGCACGTCGAGCGCCCCAGCGTCGCTCAACGCGGCAACGGTTACCGGGGCGTCGTCCTCTTCGAAGGCGAGGAAGAGCTCGCGCCATACTCTCTCTTTGGCAATCGTGGCCATCGCGCCGTTCTCGAGTGCTGCCCGCAGCAGGTCCGCCGAGTGTGCTTCGAGCGTGAAGCCGAGCCGGATGCAGAGACGGATGGCGCGGAAGATGCGCGTCGGATCGTCGGCGAAACTCTCGTCATGCAGCACGCGAATGACGCGCGCTTCGAGGTCATGCGCGCCGCCGGTCGGATCGAGCATCTCACCGCTCATGACGTCGATGGCCAGGGCGTTGATGGAGAAGTCGCGCCGGATGAGATCGTCCTTCAGCTTGCCGGCGCTGACCGTGGGCAACGCGCCGGGAGCGCGGTAACGCTCCTTGCGGGCGGTAGCGATGTCGATCTCGGGCAGCCCTTCCGCGGTGACTTTGTAGGTCAGGAACTGAGGAAAGGAGCGCAGCCGGCCGCCCACTCGTTTGGCCAGGGCGCGCGCCAGCGTCGATCCCCCTTCCTCGAGCGTGAGGTCGACGTCGACGACGTTGTCCCTGCCGAGGATGAGATCGCGGACAGGACCACCGACCAGGAACGGGCGGAGCTCCTTTTCGGCGGCCACTTCCCTTACCAGATTGAGGGCGCGGCTTTGAAGGGGCGCCAGGTTTTCGAGACGGGTCATTGGAGAATGGATTCGTAGAGTTGGATTAGCGCTCGGACCCGGTGCCGGGCGCGGAACTTTGAAACCGTTTGTTGTGATGCCGTAACTATATCCTGTGCAAGCTCGGACTTGAAAAGGGCGGCAAGTATCGCATGGGTCAATTCGTTCGGATCGTGCCGTGGGACAAGGATGCCTGTGCGCCCCTTCTCCAGCCGTTGTGTGTTGATCGCCGTTCGCGAGGCCACGACCGCCTTTCCCGCCGCCATCGCCTCGGCGACAAAGCCGTCGGCGTCCTCTTCCTCTACGGCGGGGTCGACCCAGATGTCCACGCTGTGTAGATCCGCGAGCGACGGCTGCTCGTCGAAAAGGAGCCAGTCGACGTCGTCGCGGAACCGGTGGATTCGCGTGGCAGTCTGTTCGACGATGTTGCGGATCGAGGGGCGGGAGAAGGTTCCGATGGTGGCCCGCGTGCGTTCGCTGGTCGGTCCGTTGCCGGGTTGACTGGTCCCGGGGTCGAAGTATTGGTCGTCGACTGCCTCGGGGATGAAGGCTTCGGGTGGCGCGGTCTCACGGTGTCGCCGTCTCGCGGTCTCGTCGTCTTCAGTTGCCGAGGACTCCTGATTGGGCGTGGTTTTCGGGGACGGCTTGGGCTCTTTGAGGGGCGTGATGACGCGTGCCGGCTGTCGCACCTTGCGCCAGGAGAAGCGGGACGCCTTCGGCCGGACGTTGCTGACGAAGGGGAGGGTAATGTCTCGCAGCGCGGCAGGGTCGAGGATTCGGGGCGCGTAGATGTGCACGATATCCGCATCCGCGACGGCGCCCACGCGCACATCGTGCTCGGCCGCCAGCGAGACTGCGTCGATCGCCTGCGACTTGCGCTCGTATGCGGAGGCACCGGGGAGGAGGAGTTGGGCGATGATCACGTCGTCATCGTAAACGGGTATTGATCCGCAGATGACGCAGATGAACGCAGGTGGAAACATCTGCGGCTGTCTGCGTCATCTGCGGATAAAAGAGTCGCTCGCTCATCGAGCAATGATCACGATGTGTCATCCTTCGCCGCGCTTCGGATGACACTAGTTCTCTACCTCGCGACCGCCATCGCGCTGCTCGTCCTCGCGCACGCGTACGTGACGCGCATGTCGCGCGGCGTGGCGCTCGTGCTCCTTCTGCTGCCGCTGGTTTTCACAGGGCGGGCAGTGCTCATGGGGCGCGTTTACGCGCCGGTCGAGCTGACGTACTCGAGTGAGCCGTTGTATGCGCATCAGACGGAGCTTGCTGTGCCCGAGCCGCAGAATCGGATGCTGTTCGACATCGCCTTTCAGATGATTCCGTGGCGGCAGGCGGTGCGCCAGTCCATCGCGCACGGCGAGTGGCCGTTGCTCAATCGGTTCGAGGGATGTGGCGACATTCTGGCGGGGGAGGCGCAGCCGGCGCCGTTCAGTCCATTCACACTGATCGCCCTGATTCTGCCGGTCGCGGCGAGTTTCGGCTTCACGGCATCGATCGCCTTCTTCCTCGCCGCGCTCGGTGCGTTTCTGCTCGCGCGGGAGCTGGAGTGCAGCGAGATGGCGTCGCTCGTTGCCGCGGCAGTATTTGCGTTCGGCGCTCCGATCGCGCTGCAGATTCTCTGGCCGCTTGGATTCGACTGGGCGTTGTTCCCGCTCATCCTGCTGGCCACGCGACGCGTCGTGGCTGTGCCTTCGATCCGATCAGCGTTGATTCTCGCCGTCGTGCTCACGCTCGAGGCGTTGGCTGGTCATCCCGAGACGCTCCTCCACGTCACCGCAATCGGCGCCGCGTACGGACTCTTCGAGTTGGCGCGCCGCGACGGCAAGCAGCGCGCCCGCGCGGTCGCGTACGCCATCGGCGCCGGCATCGTCGCGTTGCTGCTCAGCGCCATCGCCATCCTCCCGATGCTCGACGCCAGCAGCCAGACGGTCGAGCATCGGATTCGCACCGAGTTCTTCGCGCCCGGCACATTGCGCGTAGCCGCAGGCCTTCCCCGTGCGGCGTTGTTATCGGATCTGCTGCCGTTTGCCCGTAGTGGATTTCGCAACTTCCCGATGGCGCGCGCGGAAGCAGGGAGCATCGCACTGGCGCTGGCGATCTTCGCTCTGTGGCGGGCGCAGGGTAGAGAGCGATGGTTCTTTGCCGCTCTCGGATTTCTCACCCTTCTCGCCGGCGCGAACGCCTGGCCGGTCGCGCAGCTTCTGCACCGCCTTCCGCTTTTCAATCTCGCTCTGAACGACCGGCTTGCCTCGGCCGTCCCGCTTTGCCTGGCGATCCTGGCCGCGCTCGCGGTCGATGCTCTTTCGGATCGAGCCGGAATCGTGATGGTGGGAGTGCTTGTGACTCTCGCCGTACCAGCTTCGGCGATGCGGGCCGGGTCGATCGATACGCCGCGTTTCGTGGCCGAGGTAGTGCCGCTGGCGCTGGCGGCAATCGTGGTGCTGCTCCTGGCGAATCGGAAGATCGCCATTCCCATCCTCTTCGTATTGATCCTTCTACAACGGACGATCTCCGACGGCGCGCTCGTTCCCGCGAACGACTCCCGCATCGCCTATCCGCAACTCGCGCTCTTCCAGCCGTTGCAGAGTATTCATGAGCCATTCCGCATCGTCGCCATCGGACCGGGCCTCTTCCCCAACACTGCGACGATGTATGGCCTCGAAGATGCTCGCGTCCTGACGGCGATGACGCTCACGTCGTACGACGAGACATTTCCGGCGTGGTGCCGCCGCGGAGGGTTCGGATTCAATCAGATCGACGATTTGACGCGGCCGATGCTATCGATGCTGAACGTTCGCTTCGCAGTGGTGCCTGACGGCGATCCCATCCCCGACTGCTGGCGCAGCGTCGTCGCCGATCACGGCTCGCGCCTCGTGGAAAACACCCGTGTTCTGCCCCGCGCGTTCGTGCCGCGCAATATTCGAGTCGGCATCGCCAACGACGTCGAGGATATGGCTGCCGCAACCGACTTTGCCGAGCTGGCGTGGCTCGATCTTCCCGGCGCCGCGCGCGATCTGCCGAACGGTCCCGGCACCGTCGCCATCCATCCGCGCAAGCTCGGCTTCGACCTCGATGCCGTGATGACGCGCGATGGCTTCGTCGTTATCTCGGAGACCGCGTGGAGAGGTTGGCGCGCATATGTCGATGGCCAGCCGAAGAAGATCGTCCGCGCCAACCACGCGTTTCTCGGCGTCTTCGTGCCGGCCGGTCAGCACAACGTTCGCCTCGTCTATCTTCCGCAGGCGTTCGTGACCGGCAGGATGATCAGCCTGATCACGCTCGCGCTCCTGATAACCGCCGCGCTCGCGCTCCGTATAGGTGCGCATGCTTCATCTCGAAGGCGTCAGTAAACGGTTCCGCGGCGGCAACTTCGGCGTCCGCGATCTCTCCCTTTCGATCGGCAGCGGTGTCCTCGGGCTCCTCGGACCCAACGGCGCGGGCAAGACGACGCTGATGCAGATGATCGCCACGATCACTCGTCCGACCGCGGGAACGATTCAGTTCGACGGCGTTGACGTCGCCCGTAATCCCAACGAGATTCGCCGCCGGCTCGGCTATCTCCCGCAGGACTTCGGCGTCTACGACAACCTCACCGCGCACGAGTTTCTCAGCTACTTCGCCGCGCTGAAGGGCGTCCACAGCCGCGCGCGCATCAACGAGATGCTGGAGATGGTCAACCTGCACAACGTCGCCAAACGGCCGGTCGGCGGTTTCTCCGGTGGCATGAAGCAACGGCTGGGCATCGCGCAGGCGCTGGTCAACGATCCCGATCTCGTCATCGTCGACGAACCGACCGCCGGCCTCGATCCCGAAGAGCGCGTCCGCTTCCGCAACGTCCTCGCCGATGCCGGTCTCGGCAAGCTCGTCATCCTCTCTACGCACATCGTCTCCGATGTCGAGTCGGTGGCCACGCACATCGCCATCATGAACGGCGGCTCGATCGTCGCCTGTGCCACACCCGAGGAACTGATGAGAGGCGCCGAGGGGAGTGTTTGGGAGATGGTGGTGCCGTCGGAGCGGTTCGACGAGCTGCGGCGCACGGCACGCGTCTCCAGCGCGGTGCGCAAGTCGGACGGCGTTCACGTTCGCATCGTAAGCGGCGACGAGCCGCACGGCGGCGCGACTGCGGCCGAACCGACGCTCGAGGATGCCTTCCTCTACACGATGCGGGAGAAGGCGGCAGCGTGATCCGCCAGACTGCAAGCCGGATTGCGGCCATCGTTCGCGCGGACTTTCTGATCCGCTTCCGGCGCCCGTCGACGGTGATCGTCTTCCTGCTGCTGAGCGGCTTCGCGTACGTGTGGGTTCCCGCTACCTCGACGGGAAGAACGCTGATGCAGCTCCACGGCGCGCGTGTGCTCTACAACTCCGCCGCTATCGGGATGGGCACGTCGATGCTGGCGTCGATGTTCATCGGCCTGTTCGGGTTTTACGTCATCTCCAACGCCGTTCGCCGCGACGTCGACTCGCGCTGCGGCTACGTGATTGCTTCGACGAACGTGGCGACCACCGAATACGTCATTGGCAAGTTTCTCGGCAACGTCGTCTTCCTCTCCACCTTCGTCTTCGGCTTCATGCTGGTATCGATGGCCATGCAGGTCGTTCGCGGCGAAGCGCCGCTCCAGCCGCTTCTCTTCATGAAGCAATACGCGATCGTCACGCCGTCGACGATCGTGTTCGTCTCCGTCGTGGCGATCGTCTTCGAGTCGATTCCCTGGCTCTCCGGCCGCATCGGCGACGTCCTCTACTTCTTTTTCTACTGCGGATCGCTCGGCATCGTGGCCAGTTCCATGGAGCACGGAGGCGGCGGTGTTCTTCGCTACTTCGACTTCAGCAGTTTCGGTTACCTCTTCGAGCAGATCCGGCACAACTTTCACACCACATCGATGTCGATTGGCTCCTCCAATTTCAATCCGGCGATGCCCCCGGTCACGATCGCCGGACTCAACCTCGGTGGCGGTGCCTGGGCCACGCGCATCGTCTCGACGGTGACGCCGATCCCGCTGCTCGTATTCGCGCAACTCTTCTTTCACCGATTCGATCCGGCCCGGTTGCGCGCTGCCGGCGCCAAAGGCAAGCGTGGCTGGATGCGCAATTTCAACGCGCTGGCGCGGCCGTTCGGGCGCCCACTCGCCGCGATCCCGGTTCGCGGCGCCGCGTTGAAAGACGCGGTGATGACGTTCTCCTCGACGCCGTTCACCATCTTCGCGCTCATCGGCATCAGCATCGCGTCGCTCGCGGCACCGGACTCGCTGCCGATCACCTTCGGGATTGTGGCCATCTTCATCGCCGATGTCGCGTCACGTGACCGCCGCGCCGGAACGACAGGCCTCATCTACGCCGCGCCGCATCTGCGCGAGCGATTCGTAACGTGGAAGCTCACGTCATCCGCGCTGGTGGCGACGCTGCTGCTCATCGCCCCGGTGGTGCAGATCGCGATCGCGCACCCGATCCGCCTCCCGGCAATGCTGATCGGAATCGCCTTCGTCGCCGCCGCCGCCACCGCCCTCGGCATCATCAGCGGCAATCCGAAGACGTTCATCGTCGGATTCCTGACCTTCTGGTACGTCGTCGTGAACGATCACGGCGAGACCCCCGCCTTCGACTTCGCCGGATTCTTCTCGACCCCAGCGATGCGCGTAACAGCGATGTACGCCGCGATCGCGGTCGTCCTGCTCGCGACCGCCGAGATGGTGCATCGCGCGCGATTGCGGGCGTGAATGTCTAGGCTCGTTTAACCACCGAGGCGGGACGCCCCGATGGCCGCGGGCGAGACGCCCACACTCCTCTGTTCGGAGTGCGGTCGTCTCGACCGCGGGCACTCGGGCGTCCTCGCCCGAGTGCGGTCAGGGCGGAGGTCGAAATTCGTCGCGATGAGAGTGTGAGAAAAGTGATCTAGTCACTGGGGATATGAGCCGCAACCAAGCCGGTGCCAGCGATTGCCCCCCCCATTCAATGCCTGACGTGAATCTCATTTCCAGCAGAGACGGCGCCATCATCCGCCTCGGCTTCCCCTGGTGGCTTCGGCTCTTCGTGCTCCGCGATACGATCGCCATCACGCTCGGACGCCGCATCTACATCGACGGCGCGGTACGAACGGAGGATTACGATCGTCTGCTCGATCACGAGCTCGTACATGTGCGGCAGGCAGGTGAGCTTGGGCTGGCTCTGTTTCTGTGGAAGTACGCTGCGGAATACCTGCTCAACCGGATGCGGGGACTCGGCCACGACGCCGCGTATCGGGCGATCTCTTTTGAAGTCGATGCGTTCGCCGCTGAGGGAAGCAACTCGTATAATCGCCCATCACCACGACACCGATGATTCAATTTCACGCGCTCGAGATTCCGCAGTTGGAACGCTTCCTGGAGCGCCAGAAGGCGGGTCTTTCCCGAAAGTCCGACATCGATCTCGACCTCATCCTTCGCCAGATTCTGCAGAAGGCCAACGAGTTCGTCCCCTCGGAGTCGGGCTCGATTCTTCTCGATGATCCGTTCCGCAAGGTTGCGGTGCGCCGCGAGAACGAGCTCGTCTTCATCGCCACCTTCGGGGGCTCCAGCCGCGATCTCATCGGTCAGCGGCTCTCCGCGAAATTCGGGATCGTCGGGCAGGTCTACCAGACCGGCACGCCCTATCTCTCCGCCGACGTCAAGGAAGACGACTTTTTCTACTCGGAGTTCGATCAGCAGCTCGGCCACAAAACGCACTCCGTCGTCTGCGTGCCGATCTACATCGGCAAGACCGTCTGCGGCGTGCTGGAGCTGATCAACCGGCTGGAAGGAAGCATCTTCACGGAGCGCGACAAAACGCTGCTGGAGATCTTCGCCGGCTACACCTCCTTCACCTTGCAGAACGCGCTCGACGCCAAGCGCGCCCACGAGCTTGCCAAGAAAGACGATCTCACTGGCCTTTACAACGACCGCTGGTTCAACGTCCGGCTGCACGACGGTATCGCCGAGGCTCGGAAGAGCGGCCGCGAAGGGGTGCTGATCTTCATGGACCTCGACCGCTTCAAAGCCATCAACGATTCTCACGGCCATCTGGCCGGCAGCCAGGTGCTGCGCGAGGTCGGGTTTCTCCTGAAGCGCATTGTTCCGCAGGAGGAAGCGACCGTCGCGCGTTACGGCGGAGACGAGTTCGTCATCCTTCTTCCGAATACCACGCTCGAAGAGGGGATGGCGGTTTGCGAGGAGATCCGGCAGACGATCGAGCAGACCGTCTTTCTCGACCGGGAGTGGGGTTTCAGCATGCAGCCGCTGCGGTTGTTCGGGCTGCTCTCGGCGTCGCTGGGCATTGCGCAACACGTCCCCGACACCGATCCGAACCGGTCGCTGGAGCTGGAGCAGACGGATCTGCTCCGACGCGCCGATTCCGCCATGTATCGAGCCAAATCGCTCGGAAAGAATCAGGTCGTGGTGAGCAGGGTGGGCCAGGAGTTGCAAAGCGCGTCCGAGGCGAGCCGCGTCTGACGCAGATCGCCCTATCTTCCCTGGACAGGCCGGATCTGAACGGCACCGTTTTTGAGCGCGGGCCGTTCTGCTATCTTGTGACATCTCAAGCAGGAGGTCAGTTCCTTGGCGAAAATCACGGCGGAATACTTTTGGATCGACGGGCAAAAACCGACAGCAAAGCTGCGTTCGAAAACGAAGATCATCGACTCGGTGAAGTCCCTCACCGACATCCCCGAGTGGGGCTATGACGGGTCGAGCACCGAGCAGGCTACCG
>Ga0307470_10000387_pt1 | contig 23450 bp, 20 predicted proteins | sample atmos_gasesAM3C__FD_204565 | JGI IMG/M metagenome (GOLD analysis project Ga0307470, IMG submission 204565) | Hardwood forest soil microbial communities from Morgan-Monroe State Forest, Indiana, United States - atmos_gasesAM3C_05 | ecosystem: Environmental > Terrestrial > Soil > Temperate forest... | reverse complement strand
GATTGTGCAGTTGCCCCCGGGTCGGGTCGGCCGCTGCGACCGCCCACCGAGTCTGGGGAAAGGAGGAGTACGGATGGCATCGAACCAAGCCTCGATGGCCCGCCGGGCGCGGGAGCGCGCCAGCCAGCAGCAGCGGCTCGAGAAGCAGGCCCGCCGCCAGCAGCGGCGGGAGCAGAAGAAGAACACGGTCGCCCCCAAGGTGGACGACCCGATGAACGACCCGACGATCGACTGGGGCGACGCCGTGCGCGAGATCCACATCCCCGTCGTCGAGGAAGAGGGGACCGCGGAGGTCGAGCCCGAGATCTGAGCCCTCGCTCGCGAGGGCGCCGAGGCGATCGTGGCGAGCGGAACGAAGAGGGCGCCCGCACCGTCCGACCCGGACGCCGGAGTCTGGCAGGGTCGGCCGGTGGCGCGCCGCTTCGTGTCGCCGGACGGCATGACCGTGCTCGTCGGGCGCACGGCGGAGGACAACGACGTCCTCACCTTCCGGCTCGGCTCGCCCCGCGACGGCTGGCTCCACGTCGCGGGCGAATCGGGCTCCCACGTCGTCGTCCGCAACCCCGACGGCCTCCCCCGCCTGCCTCGCGAGACCCTGCGCTTCGCCGCCGCCCTGGCGGCCCGCTACTCGAAGGCGCGCCGGGGCGGGCGCGTCGCCGTCCACGTCGCCACCTGCGCCGACGTCAGCAAGCCCCGCGGCCTGCCCTCCGGCAAGGTCGAGCTCGCCCGCTATACGAGCCTCTCCGTTGCCCCCTGGCAAGGTAAGGAAGACGACGACCCGGCGGCGGGCTGACCGCCTCCTCCCAAAGCCGCTGGTGCCGTAGGGGAGCGACTACCGCCGCGCGGGCTGGAGCGCCCGCGGCAGCGGCCGCAGGTCGCCGGGCTCGGTCGTCAGGCAGTACGAGCCGAGGCTCGAGACCGTCGTCAGCACCGTCACCGCGACCACCAGGGCGAGGAGCGCCGCCGACAGGATCCGGCGCGCGGGCGGGTGACGGCGCGGCGCCGAGGCGAAGCCGGCGGGCCGCTCGAGCAACCCGACCGGGCTGAGGCGCGGGATCTCGAGGGGCGTCTCGGGAGGGGTCTCCATGGAGGGAGATACGGGGCGGGCCGCCCGCGGGATGTCGGACCGCGCACTTGCAGCGATGCTTGCGCCCGCCGGCGGTGGCGCTATGCTTGCGCCCTCAGGCCCGGCGAGAGACCCCTCGTGAAGCGCGCGCTGCCCCCCCAGGTCATCCGCATCGGCGAGCACCAGGTGGCGCTCCCCGCGGGGGTGACGGTGCTCGACTGGGGACTCGAGCGGATCAACGTCCAGAACCCTCGCATCCGCGCCTTCCTGGGCTCGATCCGCCTGGTCCAGGGGATCCTCGAGAGCAACTACTCGCTGCTCCACTGCTCGCCCGAGCGGCTGCACGACATCTGGCGCAAGGTGCGGAAGATCGCCCTCCTCATCCGCACCGAGATCTCCCCGCTCCTCGCCGTCCCCTCGCGGCTCCCCCGCCTCGAGGAGGCGCGCCAGGGAGCCGAGCTGTCGCTCGAGATGGTCGACCGCCACGTGCTCGGCCCGCTCGACCGCTTCCGCGAGGAGGTGCCGCCCGACCAACTCCTCGACCTGCGCAAGCTCCTCTGCGTCACCATCGGCCAGCTCCACTCCTTCCTCCAGGACAGCTTCGGCGAGCTGCTGGCGGGCGATCCCCGGAGCCTCCACGACGCCGACTACTTCCTCTCCAAGCGCTTTCCCCAGGACATCGAGGAGGCCGAGTGGCTGCACGCCTCGGTCGACCGCCTGCAGGACTACCTCGAGCGCCTGGAGCCGGCCCGCGAGCGCTACCTGACGGCGCTCGCGGCGGAGCTCAGGCTGCGGCCGGCGGTGCCGCGCGGCCGGCCCTGGGAGGACACCCTGGTGCTCCTGGACGTCCTCGTCGCGGGCCTCACGCCGAAGCTCAAGGAGGTGCTCGCTCTGCGCGGCGTGCGCTTCCACGAGATCGAGATCCTCGACCGCTACGCCGCCGAGATCCCTGCCCGCTGCGGCACCCTGGTCGAGCTCCACCGGGCGTCGGTGGCGACGCTCGACGGCATCGAGGCGGCGACCGGCGACACCGAGGACGAGCGCGAGCAGGGCGCCCAGGACCTCCTCGTCTGCCACGCCGTCTTCGCCGCCCGGATGGCGGTCCTGGTGGACGACCTCGACCGCTCGCTCCAGGACCTGATGACCTTCGTCCCGGTCTGGCTCGACAACATCGAGAAGCGGCGGGCACTGCTGCTCCGGCGGAGCGCCGAGGAGGCGGGGCAGAGCGCCTAGTAACGCGCCGACGCCGACGAAGATCAGCCGGGACCGCTCGCGAGGCGCCCACCGAGCTCCGCCACCAGGTCGACCAGGGCCTCGAGATCGGCGGGCATGGTGCGGTGGTTGACGACGCAGACGCGCAGCGCGAAGCCCGCCCGTAGCTCGGCTCCCGAGAGGAAGAAGCGGCCGTCGGCGCGCAGCGCGGTGAAGATCGCGCGGTTCAGGGGGTCGCGGGACTCGGGGGATGAGCCCGGCGGGGCGTAGCGGAAACAGCAGATCGAGAGGGTGACGGGCGCCAGCAGCTCGAAGTCGGGGCGCGCCGCCAGGCGCTCGGCGAGGCGCGACACCATGGCCGCGTCGCGGGCGATGCGCTCCGCGAAGGCGTCCGTGCCGTAGGCGAGGAGGGCGAACCAGACCTTGAGGGCGTCGAAGCTCCGGCTCCAGGCGGGGCCGTAGTCGCAGAGCTCGACCGGCTCGCCGTCCTCGGCGAGGTAGGTGCCGTCGACGGCGAAGGACCTCGCCGCGAGGTCCAGGGAGCGGAAGAGCACGCAGCTCGCGGGCAGCGAGACGTAGAGCCACTTGTGGGGGTCGAAGGTGATCGAGTCGGCCCGCTCGATGCCGGCGAGCCGGGGGCGGAGATCGGGCGCGAGGATGGCGGCCCCGCCATAGGCGGCGTCCACGTGGAGCCACAGGGCGTGCCGGCGGCAGAGGTCGGCGCACGCCGGGAGCGGATCGATCGACCCGGTCGAGGTGGTGCCGGCGGTGGCGACGACCGCCATCGGACGCAGGCCCCGTGCGAGGTCGCGCTCGATGGCGGCGGCGAGGAGGTCGGACCGCAGCGCGTAGCCGCCGTCGGTGGGGATCTTGCGGAGGGATTCCATCCCCAGGCCCAGGACGTCGACCGCGCGGTCGATCGAGGCGTGGCACTCCTCGGAAGCGTAGACGGTGAGTTGCGCGCCGCGCACGCCGGCAGTCCGGCACGCGAGGCCCGCCCGGTCGCGGGCCGCCTTGAGCGCCGTCAGGTTGGCGAGCGCCCCGCCGGGCTGCATCAGCCCCCCCGCGGTCGCCGTGGGCAGGCCGAAGGCCCGCGCCAGCCAGGCGGTCAGCCGCAGCTCGACCTCGGTCGCCAGGGGCGCCGTGGTGGCGCCGCCGACGTTCTGGTTGAGCGTCGCGGCGAGGAAGGCGGCGAGGGCGTCGGCCCGCGTCCCCGAGCCCGTGATGTAGGCGAGGAAGCGGGGATGGGCGACCAGCGTCGAGCCACGGAAGAGCCGGTCGACGAAGGCGAGCAGGTCGGCGTCGGCGAGCCCGCGCGCGGGCGGCTCGCCGAGAGGGTCGGTGCCGCCCTCGCGGCCGGCGCCGGGCCCTGGATCGGGCGCGGGGACCACGGGGAGCGCCGCCATGGTGGCCGCGAACCGGTCCACGTAGTCGAGCAGCCGGACGGCGAGATCGCGCGCGCGCTCCGGCGGCCACTCGAGAGGGTCGCCGGGCGGATCCGCCGCCGGCGGCTCGCTCAAGGGTCCGCCCGGCCCGGACGCCCGGCCGGACGCTCGGCCGGGGAGCCGGCGGGCGGCCCGGGAATGAGGGGGCCCGCGAACGGGTCGCCGAGCGGCTGCGGCACGTGGCCCATGCGGGCGAGCGCGGGGGCCAGCCGCGCCTCCCAGGCGGCCAGGAGCTCGGCGGGGATGGAGCGCGCGGAGCGGACCGTCCCGATGCAGCCGTCGGCTCCGCAGGCGCAGCGGAACTGCCACTCCGGCTCGTAGCGGAAGACGCGATAGTCGTAGGTCAGCTCCTCGCCGGCGCGGATGTCGGCGACCGCGAGGTCGAACCCCCGCAGGCTGTCGAGGACGTTGGCGGCGCAGGAGTGGTTGATGGAGCAGAAGTCGTTGCAGGGGAGGAGCACGGCGCCGTCGGAGAGGTAGTAGCCGAGCTCGATGATCTGGTCCCGCTCGGCCGGATCGACGGCGGCGAGGTCGTCCGCGGTCCAGCGGCGGCAGGCGGCGCAGGGGATCCAGACGACGGTGCCGGCGGGGATGTCCACCTCGGCGACCAGGCCGAGCCCCTTGACGCCGCAGGGCGCCTTGCGGATGCCGGGGATCCTCATCCGGGGTTCGTGGACGCCAGCCCGGGCGCCAGCGCCCGGCGCGCCGCGGCCTCGAGGGCCACCGCCTCCTCGACGCCGTCGGCGAAGAGGACGTAGCGCCACTTGCCGTCGATCGCGGCGGTGTCGACCAGCGGCAGGACGCCGCGGCGCCGCGCCGGATCGAAGGCCGCGCCCTCGCGTGCGATGGCCGCCACCGCCCCCTCGAAGCCCAGCGCCGGGTCGGCGCCGGGGAGGGCGTCGTGCCACCAGATGCCGCGCCGGCGGTCCCAGTAGTCGTCGCCGAGGATCCGCTGCGCCAGGTGGTGGAGGTAGGTGCCGCCGGTCTGGCGGAAGTTGGTCTCGGTGGCGTACACGGCGCCGTCGGCGGTGACGCAGGCGTCGACGTCGAAGATCCCCCGATAGCCGAGCCGGAAGGCGAGGCCGCCCAGCGCCATGCCGCAGGCCTCGAGCTGGGCGAGCGACGCCGCGGGAGTGTCGACCGGCGGGGTCAGCAGGCCGGCGAAGGAGTGGTTCGGGCAGCGCTGGTCCGAGACGTAGGTGATCCGCGGCCCCGCGTCGTCCACCTCGACCTCGACGCTCGGCATCCAGGCGACCGCGAGGTAGGCCTCCACCGTGTAGCGCTGCGGCTGGTCGGCGAGGTCGGCGAGCGCCGCCGCCACCTCGCGATCGATCGCCTCGGGGGCCTCGTTGCCGGCGCCCGCGGCGGGGCGGTGGAGCACGCGGTGGCCGAAGCCGTTCGAGGCGCGGTCGAGCTTGGCGACCACCGCCTCCCACTCCGGCCACAGCCGCCGCGCCGCCGCCGCCACCTCGCCGGCGCCGCTGCAGGCGGCCCCGGGCGCGACCGGGAACCCCAGCTCGCCGATCGAGCGCCGGAACCCGGACTTGGTGTTGAGCTCGTAGACGCGCTCGACCAGGGCGTCGCCCGGCCCGCCGTTCGGGTAGCCGTCGAAGCGCAGCCCCAGGGCGCGGCCGAGCTCGACCGCCTCGCGGTCGAGGGCGAAGGGCGCGAAGGCGATGCCCGGCCGCTCGCGGACCGCGGCCGCGATCCGCTCGTAGAGGCCTCCCTGCCGCACCGCGTGGGCGAGGTGGCCCTCGAGGCCCGACTCCGGGGCGAGGTTCTCGATCGCGCCGGGGTCCATGCCGAGGACGGCGCAGGCATAGTCGCGGAGAGCCGGCGAGATCGGCCGCCCGGTGACCAGCACGTCGCCCTCGCGGGCCGTCCAGATCACTCGCGGCGAGACGCCGTTCAGCCGCCGCCCGTACTCGGGCGGGAAGACCGAGATCATCACCGACGAGGCGATGTTGGCGAAGACGAGCCGCGGGATGGCCGCGCCGCTCGCCGGGCTGCCTGCGGCGCTCACGCGTAGCCGCCGAAGATCGCGTGCCCGGCGTAGAGCCAGAAGCACTCGACCCGCTCGAGGCCCGCCTCCTCCATCCAGCGGAGCTGGTCGCGGAGGGTCGAGGGGTGGTCGATGGGATCGTCCTCGCCGTAGACGAAGTAGTTCCAGCGCGCGGCGAGGAAGAACTCGTGCCCCGCGAGGTCGCCGCGCTTGGCCAGGCTCCGCCGGCGGACGGCGTCGTCCCACTGGCGGGCGTAGAGCGCGCCCGAGCGCGGCGTCGCCGGCTCGACGAGGTCGGCGATGAGGAGGCCGCCGCCGGGCTCGAGCGCCTCCGCGAGGTCGGCGTAGAGCGTCCGCTTGCCGGGGCCGTCCAAGTGGTGGACGACGAGCGACGAGACGACGCAGCGCAGCGGCGCCGGGAGCTCCGCGCGCCAGCCCGTCTCGGCGAGCTCCATCGGGCGCAGCTCGACGCGGTCGGCGAAGGGGGCGAGCGCCGTGCGGAGGTGCGCGAGCATGGCCGGCGAGGCGTCGAGCCCCACGTAGCGCAGGCGCGGGAAGGCGGCGAGGAGCGCGCGCGCCAGGTCCCCGCCGCCGGGGCCGAGCTCGACGGCGGTGAAGGCCTCGTCCGAGGTGGCGGGAACCAGCTCCACGAGGGTCGCGATCTGCTCCTCCCGATCGGGGACCAACAGGTCGCCGAACTCGAGGAACCGGTCGGAGTCCGCCTCCTCCCAGTGCTCGGTGTGCTCGCGGTGGCCGGGGTGCGATTCGGTGGTCATCTCGGGGCTCGATCCGGCGCATCAGGGAGCGCGGCGGAACGAGATCCTTGGTTGGATGAGCGATCGCGTGGATCGTACAGGCTGGCCCATGGCCGTGCAAGATGAGAAACCTCTTCATACAATGCGCCGGACGGGGAGAGACCGCGATGGCGATGGAGCGACCCTTGACCTCCTGGGCGGACGGGCACGATCCGGTGGCCGAGGATCCGCGGCAGCCGGACCTCGAGCGCCCGGCGGCGATGTTCGAGCTCGCCATCCCGGTCGCCGGCACGCGGATGAACGGCCACGTCTACGTGGCGGCCGGCGCCGGCCCCCATCCGGCCGTCGTCCTCCTCCACGGCTACCCCGGCAACGAGCGGAGCCTCGACCTCGCCCAGGCCCTGCGCCGCGGCGGGATGGACGTCCTCTTCTTCCACTACCGGGGCTCCTGGGGGAGCGGCGGGCTCTTCTCCTGGAAGAGCTCGGCGGAGGACGTCGAGGCCGCCCTGCGCTTCCTGCGGACGCCGGCGGCGCGCGAGCGCTACCGGGTCGACCCCGAGCGCATCGCCCTCGTCGGCCACAGCCTCGGCGCCTGGCTGTCGCTCTTCGTCGCCGCCCGCGCGCCCGAGGTGCGCGCCGCGGTCGCCCTCGGCCTCGAGAACCTGGGGGCCGACGCGCGCCTCTACCAGCGCGACGAGGGGGAGCGCGAGGCCTGGCTCGCCTACCTGCGCTCGACGGTCGGCGAGGGGCTCCCTATCCGTGCCGAGAGCGCCGAGGCCCTCTTCGCCGAGCAGCAGGAGAACGCCGACGCCTTCGACTTGATCCCGCTGGCGCCGGCCCTCCGCGACCGCCCGGTGCTCCTGGTGGGGGGGACGCGCGACTGGGAGCTGCCGCCCGCCGAGCACCAGCACCCCGTCGCCGACGCCCTGCGGCGGGCGGGCTCGACGCGCGTCGAGGACGTCGTGCTGGAGGCCGACCACTCTTTCTCCGACTGCCGGATCGAGCTCTGCCGCCTCGTCCTCGCCTGGCTGCAGCGCGCGCTCGGGCTCTGAAGCCGTGATATATCGGACCCTCAACCTCTCGCAACTGAGGAACTTCACCCCATGGCGCCGAGCAAATACCTGAGCGGCAAGCGCATCGACCCCACCCGGATCGCCGCCGGCATGAGCGTGACGGACCTCGTGGACGGCACCTTCCAGGCCTACAACGCGGCCCGCCTGCGCGAGGCCTGCCATCTCCTCGCCCACAAGATGCTGGAGGAGGACGTGACCGTCGGCCTCGCCGTCACCGGGGCGCTCACCCCGGCGGGGCTGGGGATGAGCGCGCTCATCCCGCTGGTCGAGGCCGGGTTCGTCGACTGGATCGTCTCGACCGGCGCCAACCTCTACCACGACACCCACTTCGGCATCGGCTACGACCTCCACCAGGGGAGCCACCAGATCTCCGACGTCGTGCTGCTGGCCGACCGGGTGGTGCGCATCTACGACATCTTCCTCGACTTCGACGTGCTGCTCGACACCGACGAGTTCTTCTGCCGCATCGTCGACGCCCCGGAGTTCCAGCGCACCATGAGCACGGCCGAGTTCCACTACCTCTGCGGCAAGTACGTGGCGGCGCGCGAGCGGGAGCTGGGGATCGGCCGCCGGTCGCTCCTGGCGGCGGCCTACGACGCGGCGGTGCCGATCTACACCTCGTCGCCGGGCGACTCGACCATCGGCATGAACGTGGCGGCCAAGGCGCTCCTCGGGAACCGGCTGATGTTCGACGTCAGCGCCGACGTCAACGAGACGGCGTCGATCGTCCTCGACGCCAAGCGGCGGGGGGGCAAGTCGGCGATCTGGATCCTGGGCGGCGGCAGCCCGAAGAACTTCGCCCTGCAGACCGAGCCGCAGATCCGCGAGGTGATGCAGATCGAAGAGCGCGGCCACGACTACTTCCTGCAGGTCACCGACGCGCGGCCCGACACCGGCGGCCTCTCCGGCGCCACCCCCGGCGAGGCGGTGAGCTGGGGGAAGGTCGACCCCGACCGCCTGCCCGACGCGGTGATCTGCTACCTGGACGCGACCGTGGCCCTCCCCATCTTGACCGCCTACGCCCTCGACCACCGCCCGCCCCGCCCCCAGAAGCGCCTCCTCGAGCGCCGCGAGCAGATGCTCGCCCGCCTGCGCGAAGAGTTCGAGTCCTTCGAGCGCCAGGAGGCCGCGCGCCGCGCGGCGGCGGGCGGCAAGCCGGCCTGAGGGCTCGAGCTCCCTACCCGAGCGCCAGCCCGTAGCGCTCGAAGCCCGGCACCGCGGCGCGGAGGACGTCCGCGGCGAAGGGCTCGAAGCGCTCGGGTGCGGTGCGGGCGACGAGGCTCACCCAGGCGTCGAAGCGGTCGCCCTCGCGCTCGTGGCGGGCGAGCATGGCGAGCAGCACGTCCTTGCGCGGCGACTCGATGCGCGGGTGGTCGGTGATCCAGCCGCGGATGCGCTCGATCTGGCCCTCGTAGAGGCGGTCGTTGAGCTCGCTCAGGCGCTCGTAGTAGGCGCGGGGCGACTCCATCCCCGGCGCCCGCACCGAGAGGATCTCGTTGCCGATGCAGAGGTACGAGGGGTCGAAGACGCTCCCCGCCGCCAGGTGGTCGCGGTGCAGCGGGGTCTCGGGCAGCGAGAAGGGGACGAAGACCGAGGGGATGATGTTGGGGCAGCGCGCGGTCAGCTCCGCCAGGAAGAGGAAGGTCTCGTCCGAGAAGTCGCGCCGGTCGTAGCCGTAGATGTAGTTCGCCACCACCAGGAAGTCGCAGTCGGCGAAGATGGCGGCGAAGTCGGCGCCGCGGTTCTTGGCGAAGGGCGTGTTGACGTTCTCGATCCCCACCTCGACCATCAGCCAGTGGGCGTCCGCGAGAGCGCGGCGGAAGGTGGCGTCGCGCAGCATCGAGCTGGTGGTGAAGGAGATGAAGTAGCGGTTCTCGAGCGGCGCCAGGGCGGCCAGCAGCTCGCGGCCGGTGCGCCCCACCCCCAGCGTGGGGTCGTTGAAGATCACCAGCGGCTCGCCCCCGGTGTCGACGTTCCGCGCCACCGCCGAAGGGCTCTGCACGGCGTAGTCGACCTCGGCATCGCTGCAGAAGGCGCAGGTGTAGGGGCAGCCGGTCGAGGCGAGCGCGTTCATGAAGCCCTGCTCGGGAATGAGACCCAGCTCGCGGAAGCGGGCGTGGTTCGGGAAGCTCTCGACCGGCGCGTCCGTCCCGTAGCGCGGCTGGAGTGCGCCGCGCTCGGCGTCGGCCACGATCCGCAGGAAGAGGGCGCGGTTGCAGCGCCCGACGACGGCGTCGGCCCCCGCCCGCAGGCAGTGCTCGGGGAAGCTCACGGCGTGCGGCCCGCAGACCACCACGCGGGCGCCGCGGGCGCGGGCGGCGCCGACGGCGGCCTGCAGGCGATAGGCGGCGACGCTGAAGAGCGCCAGGAAGACCAGGTCGGCGCCGGCCACGGCTCCGGCGCTGGCGGGCGCCGGCTCCCAGCGCACGGCGACCTCGTGCCCGGCCTCGACCGCCCAGGCCGCGCAGGCCATCATCATCACGTTCTGGCGATCGTCCCGCCCGTCGCTGCAGTAGCGCACGTTGGCGACCGGGTACTCGGCGGTGATCTGCTCGAAGTGGATGCGCATGAGGCGCTCCTAGCGCCATCCCGCGGGAGGATTCTCTCCCAGCAGACGGTAGTCGCAGGTCAGCTCCTCGCCGGCGGCGATGTCACGGACGGCCACGTTGGCGTCGTCGATCTGGTCGAGGTTCGGATCGTCGGAGTGGTTCATGAACCGGCCGTTGTCGAGGCCGCAGAAGACGAGCCCGGGGTGCCGGTCGTCCCGGTAGCCGTAGCAGTCCATGAAGGCGCGCAGGACGGGCGGCATGGCGGCGACCTCGGCGTCGGGGAAGGTGAGGTCGTAGCGGGGGTGGAGCACCCACACCGCGGTGCCCGCGGGGATCGGCTCGGCCGCGAACACGCCGAGGCCGTGGATCCGGCTCGGGGCGAGGTAGTTGGGGACGACCATCATGCGCTGAAGAGGTGCAGAGTTACCGTACAATAGCGCGGTCGCTGCCGCAACCCAGGGCCCGTGGTAGTGCTCAGCTTGGTCCGCTGCGGGCGGCCGCCTTCGGGCCCGTCCTCCCCTCACGCCCTTCCAGGCGGCCGTCCTCGGGACCAACCTGAGCACTAACGGCCCGTGTCCTCCATGACCTCGATCGACCGCGTCCATGGGCTGACCAGGGAGCGCTTCGTCCGCGAGTACCTCGCCCCGCGGCGGCCGGTCGCGGTGTCGGGCGCGATGGACGACTGGCCGGCGCTCGCCCGGTGGGACTTCGCCTTCTTCCGCTCGCTGGCTGCCGGGGCCGGAGCCGACACCGAGGTCGAGGTGGAGGTGGGCGACTGCCTGCGCGAGCCCACGGTCCGCGAGCGCTGGCGCTTCGCGGACTACGTGGCGGCGATCGCCGAGGGTCGCCTGCCGGCGGCGGCGCCCGACCGCGTGCCCTACCTCTCGGTCTTCCCGCTCTTCGCGACCTTCCCGCAGCTCCGCGCCGACGTGCGGCAGGGCCTGTGGCCCAACCGGCACGTCTTCCACTCCGCCTGGATCGGCCCGGCGGGGACCTTCTCCGGCCTCCACTACGACCGCTACCACGGCCTCCTGGCGCAGATCCGCGGCCGCAAGCGCGTCGTCCTCTACCCGCCGGAGCAGTGGGAGCGCATGTACGAGAGCCGCAAGTTCGACCGCGGCACGGTGGTGAGCCAGGTCGACGCCCGCCGCCCCGAGGACGACCGCTTCCCCCGCTTCCGCGAGGCCCGCGGCGCGGAGGTCCTGCTCGAGCCCGGACAGATGCTCTTCATCCCCCGCGGCTGGCCCCACCACGTGCTCGCCCTGGAGCCCTCGATCAGCCTCTCCTGCTTCGGCCAGACCCGCCGCGACCTCGTCCTCTCCGAGCCCCGCGACTTCGTGCGCAACACCCTCCACGCCCTGGGGCTCTACCGGCGCGGCGACTGCACCTGCCACGCGGGCGGCTGAGAGCACCGGTAAAAACCGTCCGCTTGTCCGTCTATAGTAGTAGGACCAACAAGCGATCAGCTTGTCGTGCGCCCGAGTGGCGCCGGCCCCGTAGAGGTTCATTTGGACCACCACCCGAGAGGGTTAGATAGATGAGCGATCTAGGTGACAGGGTTCCAATTCCGCCGAAGGACACCATGAACATCGGTTTGACGTCTGCCACGGAAGCGGTGATGCTCAAGAAGTTCGGCAAGCCTGGCCCGCTTACGCCCGCCTGCTCCGATCCGACGGGAAAATTCAAGAAACGGATACGATTTGGCTTCGACGTCGGCCCGTTCAAGGTCAGCGGGCTCGATTTCGCGGTCGAGTCTCTCCGCCAGATTTTCGGTGAGGTTCGGCAGCAGCAGCCCGCCGTCTTTCAAGAGATCAAGACCGCAGGCGTCCTCTGTGTCCGCAGCCGACGCGGCAATCCCAGCCGCTTCTCAAATCACAGCTGGGGAACGGCCATCGACCTGTTCGTCGGCAAGGCTGTGGTGCCGCAAGGAACTCCGCTGACTCACCGCGGCATCTTCCTCATCTTTCCCTTCTTCAATCGTCACGGCTGGTATTGGGGAGCCGAGTTCTCCGGAGACTCGGTAGACACCATGCACTTCGAGCTCGCTCAGGAGACCATCCTTAAAATGTCTGACATACCGCTCTGACCGCCCTCTTCTTCTGCACTCACGCTCCAAGCGCTCAATCCTTGAACGGATCCGATGCGGGGGTTGATCTCGACAGGCGACAGAGGCCGTAGAGCAGCCCCGCGCCCTCAGTGCTCTTTCGTATAGAGGATGTCCGCCCCGGTCCCCTGTGTGCCCTGGGCGCTCTCGGCCTGAAGGGTGTACTGCTTGTTGAGGATGTAGCGGATGCGGAAGGTGTTGATCGACTGGAAGAGGCCGACGCCGTAGGCGACGTAGAGGCGGGGCGAGAGGTACTTGCCGAGGACGAGCGAGGCCTGGTCGAGGCCGCCCGTGCTCTCGATGGTCGCCGACTCGAGGCCGAAGCGCGAGGCGAGGCGCTTGGCGATCAGGTTGCCGCCCTTGAGCTCGAGCGAGGTGGCGGCGTTGGCGAGGAGGCTCCCCTCCTGCGGCGTCGCCTGGGAGAGCGGATGGCCGAGGAGGAGGTAGGCCAGGGCCTCGGTCTCGGTCATCGGCGGGTCGGACCACAGGGTCACCTCCGGCGCCTTGAGCCTCCCCGTCGCCTCGATTCCCGCCGTCGTGCCGTCGTCGGCCTTGCGGTAGGCGCGCAGGTCGATCCCCGGGTTGTCGAGCGCGCCGCCGGCGAAGATCAGCCGCCCGCGCTCGATCGTCAGGTCCTGCCCGTAGGCCTTGAAGGTGCCCTCGTTGATCTGGATGTCGCCGGTCGCGGTCGTCGGCTTGCCGGGCCGCTCGATGGCGAGGAGCGAGCCGGTGGGCTTGCCCGCCAGGCCGAGGGCTTTCAAGTCGACGTCGTCGCCGAGGACGATCCGCACCCGCGCCGTCACCAGGGTCTGCGGCTTGGCCGCCACGGCCGGCCCCGGCGCGGCGCCGACGAAGACCACGTCCCGCGAGACCGGCACCGGGTTGTTCTTCTTCTTGAGCTTCTCGACGTTGATCCGCGCGTGCGGCACGTCCACCTGGCCGGTGACGCGCGCCTGGCGCCCCTGGTAGGTGAAGTCGAGGTCGGGGGTGACGTCGACTTTCATCTCCTCGGTCCCCAGCGCCTGGAAGCGCCGGCCGGTGATCTTCAGATGGACGGGGGTGGCGGCGCTCGGCTCGAGGCTCGCCTGCCCGGCGACGGCGATCGTCCCCGCCCCGGAGCGCGCGCCGCCGGTGACCTCGAGCGTGCCGCTGCCGTTGCCCTTGACGGCGAGGGTCAAATCCCGGATGTCGAGGCCATACTCGGGCACTTTGGCGCGGCCGCCGGCTAGCTGCGCCTGGCCGGAGAGGCGCGGGGCGCCGAAGGTGCCGCCGAGGTCGAAGTCGCCCTGCAGGCTCCCGCCCACGCTCCGCAGCGCCGGCGCGAAGGCGGCGGCGAAGCCGAGGTCGGAGAGGTGCAGGCCGACGTGCCCGGCGAGCGGCTGCGCGGCGACCGTCACCCCCGGCCCCAGGCGCGGCAGGCGCAGGTCACCGGTGATCGCCCCCAGGTTGGTGAAGGCGAGGTTGGCGGTCGCCCGGCCGCCGCTCGGGCCGGTCACGGCGTGGAGCGAGCCGCGCTCGAAGTGGACGATCACGGTCTTGCCCTCGTCGGCCGGGTAGACGAGGTCGCCCGGACCCGGCGCCAGGTCGACGGTCGCCTGGTCGAGCCCGTTGGCGCCGCCGCGGACGGCGAGGGTGCCGTTGACGTCGCCGCGGACCGACGCCCCGGCCGGTAGCGCCGGCTGGAGGAGCTTGAGCGGCAGGGCCGCGAGCGTCGCCCGCGCCGACCAGGGACCGGCCTTCACCCGCGAGGCGTCGGCGCAGAGCCGTGCAGCACCCGAGAGCCAGCAGAACCCGTCGAGGCGCAGGTCGGTCTTCGAGACGGCGAGCGGCGCCGGCCGCTCGAGGCTCCAGTTGCCGGTGCGGTCGGCGTGTAGATCGAGGCGGGTCAGCTCCCCGCGCCAGGCGGACTGCGGGCCGATTCCGCCGGCTAGAGCACCGGCGAGCTCGAGGTCGACCCGGCCGCCGGGGAGGTCGCTGGGGTCGACCACCGCGACGGTCACCGTGTGGCGCTCGGCGCTGCCGCGGGCGGCGACGGCGAGGCTGCCGACCGTCCGCGTCCCGGAGGCGAGCTGGCTCGCCTGGACGTCGAGACGGACGGCGCCGCCGGGACCGAGGTCGACGTCGCCCGTGACCTTGCCGGAGGCGACGGTCGTCGTCCCGCTGGCTGTCCGGTAATGGAGGCCCTTGACCGTGGCGTCGGTCTGCACCCGCGGCGCGCGGAGGGCGCCGGAGAGACGGCCGCTGGCGTCGACCGTTCCGGCCGCCTGCGGCAGGGCGAGGCCGAGGTTGGGCACCGCCAGACGATAGGTCAGGTCGAGCCGGTCGCCGACCGAGCCCGAGGCGGCGAGCCGCGCGCCGCCCCACGAGAGGTCGACGTGCGGCAGGTCGTAGCGCTTGCCGGCCAGACGCACGGCGGCGCTGCCGCCGATCGGCTGCCCGCGGAGGGTGCCGCCCAGGCGCTCGAGGTCGACGCTGCCGGTGGGACCCGCGGGCTCCAGGGCGCCGCGGGTCCTGGCGGCGAGGGTGAGGCTGCCGGGGAAGTCGGGCCGGATGGCGGCGGGGTTCAAGCCCTGCCCGGCGAGCGCCAGGTCCCAGGAGACGCGGGGCGACCAGGCGACCGCGCCGCTCCCCGTCAGATGGCCGCCGAGGAGGTCGGCGGCGAGCGAGGCGATGTGGAAGGAGCTCTTGTCGCCGTGGCCGGCGACCGTCCAGCGGCCGGGCGGGATAGGGCTCGCGGTGGGACCGCCGGGAGCGCCGGCGAGGTCGGCGGCGAGGCGCGCCTGGTAGGCGTCGAGGCTGCCGGCGACCCGCGCCTCGCCGGCGGCGCTCCTGGCGACCGGCTTGCCGCGCAGCGGCCATTGGATGTCGCGCCAGCTCGCGCGGGCGTCGAGGTCCACCGCCTTGCCGTGCAGGGTGACCGTGGCCTGCGCCATGGCGCGGGCGGGCGTGCCGGGGAGGGCGAGGTCGGCGCGCTCGAGCCGGTAGGTGTCCCCCTGCCGTGCCAGGCGGAGGTCGGCGGCCATCTGCCCGACCGGCGCGAGGTCGGCGCGCACGCTGGCGGTGCCGGTGAAGGCCTGGACGGTTCCCGCGGCCTGGACCTTCGCCTCTCCGGCGGCGCTGGCGAACGAGGCCTTGCCGCGCGGCGGCCAGGCCAGGCTCCGCCAGGAGAGCGCCGCGTCGGCCGCGAGCTTCTGGTCGGCGGCGAGGGTGAAGCGGCCGGCGGCGTGGACGCGGGTGGGCGTGCCGGGGAAGGCGACGTCGGCGGCGTCGAGCCGGTAGGTCTCGCCCCCCAGCCGCGCCAGGCGCGCCAGGCGGTAGCTGACGGCGACCGCGCCGACGGGGGCGAGGTCGCCGGAGACCGTGCCGGCGCTCGTGAAGTCGTCGAGCGTCCCCTTGGCGGTCACCGAGCCGGAGGCGGTGACGGCCGGGAAGCTCGCCTTGAGGCGCCGGGGGTCGACCCCCTGGAAGTCGACGCGGCCGTCGAAGCCGAGGGTCTGGAAAGGCTCGGTCAGGAGGGCGTCCAGCCGCACCGGGAAGGGCGCCTCGACCGCCTGGGCCACGTGGAGCTTCTCGAGGGTGCCGGAGAGTGTCCCGCCGCCGGCCACGGCAGCCATCCCCTCCGGCCGGACCGACCAGCGGGCGGCGAGGTTCACCGGGTAGTCGCCGCGCGGCTCGAGCGTGCCGGAGACGTCGGCGTCGATCGTCGGCGAGCGGACCGTCAGGCGGTCGACGTGGAAGACGCCGGCGTTCTCGGTGGTCGCGAGATCGATGCGATCGATGTGGCCAAAGCTCAGGGGCTTGGCTCCGGGGGCCGGATCGGCCGCGCCGACGGTCAGGTCCCGCACCTGGGCGTCGCGCACGATGATGTTAAAGCGCAGGTTCAAGTCGGGGAGCTTGAACGGCTCGTTGGTCTTCGGCGCCGGCGTCTTGAGGACGTGGATCCCCTGGGCGGCGAAGTGGTCGACGTCGAGCCGCTCAGCGAGGAGCGCCGAGGGCCGCCAGGCGAGCGCGGCGCGGTCGATCCGCACCTCCATCCCGGGGCGCTTGTAGAGGATGCCGGAGAGGGTGAGCGGGCCGCGGATCGGCCCCTCGACCCGCCCGACCTCGAAGCTGCCGGGGAGGAGGGCGCCCAGGCGGCCGAAGAGGAAGCGGGCCCCCGGCTGGGTGCCGAGGAGGAAGACGAGCGTGAAGGCGAGGAGGAGCACCAGGCCGCCCAAGGAGGCGAGGGTGATCTTGACCGCCCGCCGGCCGCGGTGCGGCCGGGGAGACGGCGCCGGCGGCACGGCGGGCGGAGCGCTCTCGGGGTGCTCGGGGTCGGGGCTCACAGGTCGGGTCCGATGCTGAAGTGGAGGCGCTTGGGGTGGCCCGGCTCGCGCACCGCGACGGCGGCGTCGAGGCGGATCATGCCGATCGGCGACAGCCAGCGGACGCCGACGCCGGTGCCCACCTTGAGGTCGCTCGCCAGCCGGTCGGCGGCGCTGCCGGTGTCGTAGAAGGTCGCGACCCCCCACTTCTGGAGGAAGCGGACCTCGAGCTCGACGCTCCCCGTCGCCAGCCGGGTGCCGCCGAGGACGTGGCCGAAGGCGTCGCGCGGACCGATCCCCTGGTAGGAGTAGCCGCGCACGCTCTGGTCGCCGCCGGCGAAGAAGCGCTGGGCGGGCGGCAGCAGGTGGAAGTCGTCCGCCGAGGTCGCCAGGTAGCCGATCTCGGCGCGGGTGAGCAGGCGGAAGCGGCGACCGCCGAAGCTCGGGCGGCCGCCGAAGCTCTGGATGAACTTGCCCGAGACGTGGCCGGAGACCAGGCTGGCGTTCGAGAGCGCCGATTTGGAGGCCCCGGTGAGGTCGAATTCGATCTTCTCGCCGTGGCTGGGGAAGATGCGGTCGTCGGCGAAGAGGCGCGTCCAGCTCGCCGTCGGGGTGAGCAGGCGCGAGGTCCCGGCGTCGCTTCCCACGGTGAAGGTGGCGCGCGTGAAGTCGAGGCCGAAGGACTGGCGCCAGCGGCCGAGGGCGCGGGCGTCGGTCGCGCCGACGATGAAGCTGCGGCTCTGGCTGGTCTGCGGATGGAGGTCGGCGTAGCCCAGGGTGTAGGTCAGCAGGTCGGTGCTCGGGTAGGAGCCGGGAACGATGTAGTTGGACTGGAAGCTCTTCTCGATCTGCGACAGGCGCGCCCGGAAGTCGGCGCGGTGGCCGCTCGCGTTGACCCGCCGCACCTCGAGCCCGGCGCTCACCCGCGGGCCGGTGTCGGTGCCGTAGCCGACCCCCGCCGTCCAGCGCTCGCGCTTGGCGGCGACCAGGTTGACGACGATCGGCACCTCGACCCCCTGCGCCTGGTCGCGCCGGGGCACCACCTCGACGCGCTGGAAGTAGCTCGAGGCCGAGAGCGTGGTCTGGAACTTGAGCAGCGTGTCGGCGTCGAGCGGGTCGCCCTGCTTGAAGTTGACGTAGCCGCGCAGCAGCTCGGGCTTGAGGAAGTCCTGGTTGAAGCGCACCGGTCCGAAGCGGTACTGCGGCCCGGTCTGGAAATGGATCTCGATGTCCGAGGTGTAGGCCGCGAGGTCGATGCGGATCTGGCTCACCGCGTAGCTGGCGTCGAGGTAGCCGTTGGCGGCGGCGTAGCCCTCGAGGGCCTTCTTGGCCTCGTCGTAGGCGGGCATCAGCAGGGTGTCGCCGGGCTTCAGGGGGAAGGCCGTCTGGATGCGGCGGAAGCCGGCTTCGCCCGCTCCCGGCCCCAGCACCTGGACGTCGACGGTACCGAGCTTGAGCGCCGGCCCGGCGTCGATCGTAAAGCGCGCGGTCCAGGCGCCGTTCGCATGGTCGAGCGAGCTCTGGATCGCCGGCTTGTAGTGTCCGAACGGCTGCAGCGCCTCCTCGATCTCGCCCGGGGCCTGGGCGTACAGGCGGCGGATCCGTCCCTCGTCGAGGCTCTTGTCCTTCTTGAGCTGCTCGAGGTCGAGATTGGCGAGGACGTTCTGCTTGAGGACGCCGCCGATCCCGTCGACCCGCACCTCGACCTTCTCGGCGGCCTGGGCGGCAGCGGCGAGGACGAGGGTGAGGAGGACGCCGGCGGCGAGCGTCGCGGCGAGACGGCGGGGGTCCATCACCGAGCGGCCCCGCCGGCGCGGCGCGGCGGAGGCGCGGGCGCGCCGGCCACGGGAGCGCCCGAGGGTCGATTGGATGGGGGGACCGACCGGTCCCCCTCGGGCACCCGCACCGCCCCCGGCTCGGGCCTCGCCGGCCGGCTCCGGAAGCGCCGGGAGTGGACGCGCGTGAGCTCGGCGCCGAAGAGGAAGACGAGCGACGAGTAGTAGACCCAGAGGAGGATCACCACCAGCGATCCCGCCGCGCCATAGGTCGTGGCGATGCTGGTGTGGCCGAGGTAGAGGCCGATCAGCGCCTTGCCGGCGACGAAGAGGACGGCGGTGACCGCGCCGCCGGTCCACACCTCGCGCCAGGAGAGCCGCACGTCGGGGAGGATGCGGTAGATCATGGCGAAGAGGAGCGTCACGACGACGAGGGAGACCGCGCCGTTGGCGACCGTCAACAGATTCACCGGCAGCGCGAGGCGGCGCTCGAGGAAGTCGCCGAACGCCGTCAGGGCGGCCGAGAGGACGAGCGAGACGGCGAGCAGGAAGCCGAGCCCCATGACCAGGGCGAAGGAGAGGAGGCGCTTGCGCAGCAGGGTGGTGAAGGCGGCGCCGGGCCGCGGCGCGACCGCCCAGACGACGTTGAGCGACTCCTGGAGCTGGACGAAGACGGCCGAGGCGCCGAGGAGGAGCGTCACCGTGCCGAGGACGGCGGCGAGGCCCGATCCGCGTTTGGCGGCGCTCTGCAGGACCCCCTGGATGAACGCCGCCGTGTCGCGCCCCATGAGGCCCTGGAACTCGCGGTAGATCTGGCCGCGGACGGCCTCGGCGCCGAAGAGCGCGCCGGCGACGGCGATGACCACGACGAGGACGGGGGCGAGCGAGAAGATGGTGTAGAAGGCGAGCGCCGCGCCCTGGGTCGACGCGCCGTGCGCGCTCCAGTTCTCGAAGGTTTGGACGAGCTCCGCCCGCCAGCCCCTGGCCCCTTCTGTCGTTTCGTCCACCGGTTACATCCCATCCCGTCGAGCCCAACCCATCGAGCAAGGTTGATGCCAGGATGGCGAGGGGGTGCCGGCGGCCTCCCTCGAGATGTCTCGCGCCCGGCGCGGCGTCTCTCCCGGCCGGCGGGAGACATTGCGTGGCCGTCCGAAGTCCTCTCCCGGGCAGTTCGAGACGTCGCGCGCCCGATGCGAGACGTCTCCCGGGCAACGGGAGATGTTGCACTGCGCCCGGGAGATGTCTCCCGGGCGGTGGGAGACGTCTCCCGGGCCTTGGGAGATATCTCCCGGGCGGTGGGAGATATTTCCCGGGCGCCGCGCAACGTCTCCCGGGCGTCGGGAAACATCTCCCGGGCGCTGTGCAATATGTCCCGGGGCCCGGGAGACATCTCCCGAGCGCCGTGCAACATCTCCCGGACAGTGGGAGATATCTCCCGGGCGCCGCGCAACATCTCCCGGGTGTCGGGAGACATTTCCCGGGCGCCGTGCAACGTCTCCCGGCCCTCGGGAGACGTCTCCCACGCCCATGAGCCTTCAGCGCCCCCGCGGGAACGATCGCCGAACCGCCTGATTGTTTCGGGTAAGCGCAGCTCCCCTGGATCACGATCCTAGAGCACGATCCGCTCCGGGCACGGCGAGCCGTCGTAGAGCCGCTCGACCAGCGCCGCCCGGTGGGCGAGGACGGCGCGCTGGTTGACGTAGCCCTTGTCGGTGATCTCGCCGGCCTCGATCGCCGGCGGCTCGGCGAGGAGGAGGGCGCGGGCGATGCGCCGGCTGCTCGCGTTGTGGGCGGCGTTGTGGGCGGCGAAGCCCTCCGCCAGGCGGGCGCACACCTCGGGACGGCGGAGCAGGTCGGCGACCGGAGCGTCCGCGGCGAGGCCGGGGCAGAGAGCGCGGCAGCCGGCGAGGTCGGGGAAGACGAGGAGGCCGATCTCCCGCCGGTCGTGGCCGGTCACCACCGCGTCCTGGACGACCGGCGCGGCGGCCGCGATCGCCTGCAGGCGCAGCTCGCCCACGTGGACCCAGGTGCCCGAGGTCAGCTTGAAGTTCTCGGCGAGGCGGCCGTCGAAGACGATGCCGCGGGAGGGGTCGTCCGGATCGGCGAGCCGGCCCGCGTCGCCGGTCCTCAGGAAGCCATCCTCGTCGAACAGCTCGCCGGCGAGCTCGGGCCGCCGCCAGTAGCCGGGCGTCACGTTGGGTCCCTTGACCCGCAGCTCGAGCTTGCCGTCGACCGGCGCGAGCTTGATCTCCGTCCCCGGCCCCGGCAAGCCGATGACGCCGGCGCGCTCGACGGGGAAGTGGATCTGGGTCGCGGAGGGCGCCGTCTCGGTCGAGCCCCAGGCGGAGAGCATGACGACGCGCTCGCCCGTCGCCGCGACGGAGAGCCGCTCGAGCGCCTCCCACAGGTGCTGCGGCAGCGCCGCCGCGGCGTAGAAGATCGCGTCGAGGCCGTGGAAGAACGTCTCGCGCAGGGCGCGGTCGCGCTCGAGGCGGGGGATCAGCATGTCGTAGCCGCGGGGAACGTTGAAGTGGAGGGTCGAAGGCACCTCGCGCAGGTTCTCGACCGTCGTCTCGATCAGCCCGGGCGCCGGCTTCCCACCGTCGACGTAGAGCGTGCCGCCGTTGCGCAGCACCAGGTTGAAGTTGTGGTTGCCGCCGAAGGTGTGGCTCCAGGGCAGCCAGTCGACGATCACCGGCGGCCGCTCTTCCAGGAACGGCCATACCTGCGCCAGCGCCTGCTGGTTCGAGCAGAGCATGCGCTGGGTGTTGATGACGCCTTTGGGCTTGCCCGTCGAGCCGGAGGTGAAGAGGATCTTGGCGACGGTGTCGGGGCCGACGGCGGCAGACCTCTCCGCGACGTCGGCCCCCGGCGCGCTCGCCAAGAGGTCCGCGAAGGGGGTCGCCGCGAGCCCGTCCGGCAGGTTGGCGCTGGCGACGATCTCGACCGGCTCGGCCACGGCGACCCGCAGAGCGCCCGCGAAGCGGGAGCCGTCGGCGGCATAGACGAGGCCGGGGCGGACCAGCTCCAGGATGTAGCGGAGCTGGGCGTGGTCCGTCGCCAGGAGCGAGTAGGCGGGCGAGATCGGCACCGCCGGGATCCCCACCTGCATGGCCGCGAGCTGCAGCAGGCCGTGATCGACACCGTTCTCGGAGAGGAGCGCGACCGGCCGCTCCGCCCCGAGGCCGCGCGCGAGGAGGGCGCCGGCGATCCGCTCGACGGCATCCAGGGCCGCGCGATACGAAACGCGTCGCCACCCGCCCGCCGGCTCGCGCTCGGCGAGGAACCTCCGCTCGGGAGCCGCCCCGGCCCAGAAGCGCAGCATCTCGCCCACGCTCCGCGAAAAAGGCCGCAGCGCGTCGCGCGAGCGCATCACCAGGCCGCCCCCCGAGAGCGGCAGCGCCTCAACGGCGACCGGCGCGAGTCGGAGCGGCTTGCGCGGTGCTGGGATCATCCTCTTCGAGGAGAGGCCGGCATCTCGGCGCTTGCTCCCGCTGTCATCCTCTCATTACAAAGCCGGATTCATCCGGCGATCTCCTCATAGCACGGGCATTCATGCCCGTGCGGGCTGGAGGGCGGCGTAGAGGGTGGCGAGCGCGGGAGCCGTGCTATGGAAAAGGGCGCCGGATGAATCCGGCTTCGAAGCCCTGGTCGGCTGCGTCTCCACTTCCAAGGGCCCGGAGCGGCACCAAATACGAAGCAAGGATCGCCTCCACCTCGCTCAACCTGCCCTCGCCGTCCCGCAGCAGCCGCAGCCCCGTCGCCGGCAACCCTCGGGTGCAGGCATCGGCGCCGACTTGAAGGCTGAGGAGCGCGGCGCCGAGCTCGCCGTCGAGGCGTGGGTCGGGTGCGGGCCTCGGCACCGTCGCCACGAGGTCGGCGAGGGTGGTGGTCACCGGGTAGCAGACGGTCTGCGACTCCGGGCCGCGGCCGCGGGCGAGATGGGCGATGGCATCGGCCAGGGCGGCGTGGAGGGGGCGCGCGGCGGATCGATACCGCAGGGACCAGGCTTCGAGCTGTGGGCGAAGGCGGGCGATCCGGCGCCGCTCGTCAGCTTGACGCCGAGCCTGAGCTTCTCGGACCTCCCGCTCGAGGCGGGCGCGCTCCTCCGGTGTCGAGTGCCAGGCCATATGGACTGAGGAGGGGGCGGGCTGGGCGGCAGGCGGAGGCGGCGATGGCTTGGCTGGCTTGCCCACCAGAGGCGACGAGGCGAGCGCGGCGAGGATCAAGAGCAGCGGGGCGAACGGGTTGCGACGGGTTTCAAGCATCGGGTTTCGACCTCCCGGCCGCGTGGTAGGTTGGCGAGGCTCGCGGCCCTCTTCCCCTGATGACGGAATTCACCCCCCTCCTTCGCTCGCTCTACCGCGGGCCGCGCGGCGCGGCGCATGGGGTGGCCGATCCCTACCGCGACGAGGTGCCGGGTCTCGACGTCCCCGGCGGGGCGCGGCGGCGGCGGCGCAACCTCGAGGCCTATCTCGAGCACCTGGGAAAGCCCCGCCTGGTGCTCTTGGGCGAGGCGATCGGCTACCGCGGCGGCCGCTTCTCGGGGATCGCCTTCACCAGCGAGCGCCAGCTCGCGGGCGACGGCCCCGAGCGGCTCGCCTGGACGGCGGGGAGGTTCGCTGCCAGCAGCGCCAACCCGCGGCTCTGGCTCGAGCCGTCGGGGACGGTCGTCTGGGGCGCCCTGGGCGGCGAGCCGCGGGGCGTCCTCCTGTGGAACGCCTTTCCCTGGCACCCCTACGGTCCGCGCGGGCCGCTCTCGAACCGCGCGCCGGAGCGTATCCTCCTAGAGGAGAATCTTCACGTGCTGGAGCGTCTGCTCGCCGCGACCGCCGGCGCCCGCATCGCCGCGGTCGGCCGCACCGCGAGCGCCGCCCTCGCCCGGCTGGGAGTGGAGGCGCCGGCCCTCCGCCACCCCGCCCATGGCGGCGCCGCGCTCTTCCGGGCGCAGCTCGCCGCGCTTCGAGCGCCCGGTTAGCGCCAAAGGATCGCCCCTCGTCGGCGCGGCGCACGGCGATCGTGCTAAGATTTAGCGGTTTCTATGGTTGCGGGCTCGGTCCCGCGAGGAGGTTGCCAATGGTCCGCGCGCAGTGTCGAATGACTCTGGGGATCGCCTTGGCGCTCCTGCTGTCCGCCGCGACGCTTCCTGCCGCCGCCGAGGTCTT
>Ga0307470_10000386_pt1 | contig 23476 bp, 26 predicted proteins | sample atmos_gasesAM3C__FD_204565 | JGI IMG/M metagenome (GOLD analysis project Ga0307470, IMG submission 204565) | Hardwood forest soil microbial communities from Morgan-Monroe State Forest, Indiana, United States - atmos_gasesAM3C_05 | ecosystem: Environmental > Terrestrial > Soil > Temperate forest... | reverse complement strand
CCGTCCCCTGGAGGCGGGCCTTGCGCGCCACCTCGGTGTAGGCGGGCTGCGGCGCCGAGAGCCTCTCGGGCGTGCTGACGCCGCCGCCGACGCGGAGCGGCTCGTCGGAGACGACGCCCCCCGGCACGCCGCCCGGGGTGCCGCCGACGACGCCGCCCACCACGCCGCCCAGCACGCCCCCGGCGACGCCGCCCTCGACGCCGCCCTCGACGCCGCCTTCGACGCCGGCGCTCTCCGGAACGTCGGGCGCCTTGGGAACCACCTCGGGGATCTGCACCGGCTGCACCGGCGTCCTCGGCTCGATGACCGGCGTCACCTTGGGGGTGACGTGGGGTGTGGAGTGGGCGGCCGGCGGTGGCGGCGGAGGAGGCGGTGGCGGCGGCGGCGGCGCGGCGGCGTTCAGGAACACCACGTTGATCGGCGGCTCCGGAACGTCGGGCACCTGCCAGTACTGGGCGAAGACCACCCCCGCGAGCACCACCAGGTGGAGGACGACCGCCACCGGCAGCGACAGCCAGCGCGGGCGGGCGGACCGCTTCTTCTGTCTCTCTTCTTCGAGCTGCATCAGGGAGTCTTCGAACATCTTGCCACCTCGGGTCGCTTAGGATTTCGCCGCGGGAGCGGCCGGCTTCGCGCCGGCGGTCTTCTTGCGCAGAGCCAGCGCCTTCTGCTGCCAGTCGTTGGCCTGGTTGGTGTACTGGAGCTTCAGGTTGGCGTCCGTCTCCATCTTGGCCTTTTCGCGATACAAGAGGTTGCTGTAAACCATGGCCTCGAAGTAATCGGGCCTGATCTTGAGCGCCTGGTCCTCGGCCTGGATCCCGACGTCGACGACGTGCTCGCGGGTGTCGTGGTCGATGGTGGCGTCGTGGTACGACTTGTCCCAGGCGGAGACGCCGATCGAGTAGAGCGCCTCGGCCTTGGCCGGAGAGGGCTGCTGCTGCTGGACCAGCTTCCAGGCATCCTCGAGCTTGCCGGCCTGGATCAGGATGTTGACCTTGAGCTTGGCCGCGTCGGGGATCTCGGCGGGGGCTTCCTGCGAGCGCTTGTCGATGTAGGCGAGGGCGTCGTTGTAGCGCTTCGAGTTGACGTAGGTGGAGACCAGGTAGTCACGCACCTTCTTGTCGTTGGGATAATCCAGCAGGTACTTCTCGAACGCCTCGGTGGCGGTGCGGCCGTACCCGACGTTCTTCGGACTGTCGTCGCCCGGGCGGTAGAGCGCGAGAGCGGTCAGGCCGACGGAGCGCCAGGCGAAGGTGGCGTCGGGATCGAGCTGCAGACCGCGCTCGAACTGCTTGAGGGCCTGGGTGTAGGACTCGTTGCGATAGAGCTCGTTGCCCTTCTTCAGCTCGACCCGCGCCTCCAGCTTGGCGCAGCCGGCGAGTGCCGGAAGGAGGAGGAGGGCGAGGGGCAGGCTCGATTTCTTGTGCATGGGCGCCACTTCCCTAGATTAGAAGGGTCCAACCAAGATTTGGTTCCGACGATGAGAGAGGAAAGGTGATACCCGGCCGGTGCAACCTTCGCCGCTCGGAGCTCGTAGGTAGATGGGCCCTCCCGCGGGCTGCGGCGAGTCTATCCGGGCGCCTGCCCTTGTCAATAGAGGTGATCCGATCGCGGATCCCGTGGCTTCCCGCCCTCGCAGCTCCGTGACCGTCAATCCCAGTCCTCCCTTCCCGCCCAGTGAATGCAAATCGTCTGCCCGACCCCTTGCGAAGGGTTCCGGCAGCCCCGCTCCCTGCGGCCCGAATAGAGCGGGGGGATCCTAAACGAAAAGGGACGCGCCGCCAAATCCGGGGTTGCGAGCGCGCTGGTCTAGCAGTGTCGCCGGCTTTCGATAGGGTGACAGCCCGGCGTTGCCGGGTACGGCGTTGCGGGGTCTGGCGTCCCGTGAGAGACTCTGCCCGCTTTCCGGCAATCCCGGAATCACGGGCGCGCGGCGGGCCGGCCCGGCGGCCGGGTGGGCCTCTTCTGAGCCGTGGGCGACCGTGGGGAGGATCTTCTGCTGCGCGGCATCTTCCAGACCAAGAACCTCGACGACATCCTGGCCTCGGCCGAGAGGGCCGATTCGCTGAAGCGCGAGCTCGGCCCCTTGAACGTGACCCTGCTCGGGATCGGCGCCATCATCGGCGCCGGCATCTTCGCGACCATCGGCACCGCCGCGGCGGGCGACGTCAACCGCCTCGGCGCCGGCCCGTCGCTGATGCTCTCGTTCGCCATCACGGCGATCGTCTGCGCCTTCACCGCCCTCTGCTACGCCGAGTTCGCCTCGATGGTGCCGATCTCCGGCTCGGCCTATACCTACTCCTACGCCACCCTGGGCGAGCTCGTCGCCTGGATCATCGGCTGGGACCTCATCATCGAGTACGCGGTCGGCAACGTGGCGGTGGCGATCAGCTGGGCCAACTACTTCCGCAGCCTGCTCGAGAACCTCGGCATCCACGTCCCGCTCTGGCTGGCCTCCGACTACCGCAGCGCGACGAAGATCCCCGGCCTGTTCGCGCGGGCGCCCCACGTCTTCGGAGTGCCCATCGTCTTCAACCTGCTGGCGTTCCTCATCGTCGCCCTGATCACCATCGTCCTGGTCTGGGGGATCCGGGAGTCGGCCGGGTTCAACGCGGTGATGGTGGGGATCAAGATCCTGGTGCTCCTCTTCTTCATCGGCGCCGCCTTCTACTTCGTGTCGCCGCACACCATGGCCGCGCACTGGGTGCCCTTCCAGCCCAACGGCTGGCGGGGGACGTTCGCCGGCGCCGCGGTCGTCTTCTTCGCCTACCTCGGTTTCGACGCCGTGTCGACGGTCGCCGAGGAGACCAAGAACCCGAAGCGCGACCTGCCGGTCGGGATCATCGCCTCGCTCGTCATCTGCACCGTCTTCTACATGGCCGTGGCGGCGGTCTTCACCGGCATGATCCCCTACCAGGAGCTGGTCCAGCGCCTGGGGAGCGAGCAGGCCGAGCCGCTCACCATGGCGCTCAACCACGTCGCCCCCCACGCCAAGTGGGCGGCGATCGTCGTCGCCCTGGGCTCGGTGATCGCCCACACCGCCGTGCTCCTCGTCTTCCAGCTCGGCCAGCCGCGGATCTTCTTCTCGATCGCCCGCGACGGCCTGCTGCCGCCGGCCTTCGCCCGCGTCCACCGGCGTTTCAAGACGCCGCACGTCACGACGATCCTCACCGGCGTCCTGGTCGGCGGGGTGGCGGCGTTCGCGAGCATCGACGAGATGGTCGATCTGACCAACATCGGCACCCTCTTCGCCTTCATCCTGGTCTGCGTCGGGATCGTCATCCTGCGCCGCCGCGACCCCGACCGGCCGCGCCCCTTCCGGGTGCCCTTCGGCGACTGGCTGCTGCCGCTCCTCGGCGCCGGCTCCTGCCTCTTCCTCATGTACTACCTGCCGCCCGCCTCCTGGTGGCGGTTCATCGGCTGGCTGGTCCTCGGCCTCTCGATCTACACCTCCTACGGCTACACGCGGAGCACGATCGGGCGCCAGCTCGGCCGCCCGACGCGGACGCCGTTCGCCATGAAGCTCGCCTCGATGGGCTTCCTGTCGACCGCGATCGGGCTCTTCGTCATCCCCCACGATGCCGGCCCGGCGCGGCTCCTCGGCGCGGCGCTCGACGCCGCCGCGGCGGACCACGGACGCTCGCTCGCCGGGCTCGTCCTGATCGCCGTCGGCGTCGTCTTCGGCATCGCCGGATGGGCGCGCTCGGGGCGCGAGGAGGCGAGCCCGGCGGCATAGCTCTCTCCCTCCGTGGCGCCCGGCGGGGACCCGGGCGGCCGTCGAGCGGCACTCTCGACTGGTGAGCGCTGCGTCTGTAACCGGTCCAAGCATCCCCGCGCTCCGTAACGATGAAGGACCCCGCCATGAAACCTCACCTCGACGTGACATCGATCCCCCATCCCCTCCGCCTTGCCATGGCGGCCGCGCTGGCCGTGTTCCTCGCCGGCGGCCGGCCGCTCGCCGCCCAGCCGCCCGCGAAGCCCCCGGAGCATGCCGGCCACGACATGCCCGGGATGGCGGGCATGGCGGGCATGGACACCACCATGCACGACGAGCATGGGATGGCCGCCATGCTCGGTCCCTACTCGATGACCCGCGAGGCCTCGGGCACCTCGTGGCAGCCGGACTCGGCGCCGCACCACGGCTTCCACTGGAGCGCCGGTCCTTGGCAGCTGATGGCCCACGGCATGTTGAGCCTCGCCCTCGACCACCAGGGGGGACGCCGCGGCGACGAGAAGACCTTCGGCTCGAACATGGCGATGCTCATGGGGAGCCGCGCCGCGGGCGACGGACGCCTCGGCTTCCGGGTGATGCTCTCCGCCGAGCCGTGGACGATCGGCGCCCGCGGCTATCCGCTCCTCCTGCAGACCGGCGAGACCGGCGACGGCGTCCACCCGCTGGTCGACCGCCAGCATCCGCACGACCTCTTCATGGAGATCGCCGGCACCTACAGCCGTCCGCTGGGGGCGACGGCGGGGAGCTCGGCGTTCGTCTACGTCGGGCTGCCGGGCGAGCCGGCCCTGGGGCCTCCCGCCTACATGCACCGCGCCTCGGGGATGGAGAACCCGGAAACGCCGATCTCCCACCACTGGCTCGACTCGACCCACATCAGCTTCGGCGTCGCCACCCTGGGCCTCGTCCGCGGCGATTGGAAGCTCGAGGGCTCGGTCTTCAATGGCCGTGAGCCCGACCAGCGCCGCACCGACGTCGATACCCCGCGGCTCGACTCCTACGCCGCCCGCCTCTCCTGGCAACCGACGCCGGACTGGTCCTTCCAGGCGAGCTCGGGGCGTTTGAAGCGCCCCGAGCAGCTCGAGCCGGAGGTCGACGCCACGCGCACCACCGTCTCGGGCATCTACAACCAGGCGCTCGCCACGGGAGGGAATCTGCAGGCGACCTTCGCCTGGGGCAGGAACGCGAAGCGCCCCGGCCATACCCTGGACGCGCTGCTGGTCGAGGCGGCCGTCTCGCCCGCCGAGCGCCACACCGTCTTCCTCCGCGCCGAGCGGGTCGAGGAGGACGAGCTCTTCGCCCGCGAGCCGGCGAACCCGCTCGCCGGCCGGGTGTTCCCGGTGGGGAAGCTCGGGGCCGGCTACGTCCACGACCTCGTGGCCGGCGGCCCCGGGGGCCTGCGCCTCGGGCTGGGAGGGATGGGCGGCGTCTCTTTCCTGCCGGCCGCCCTCGAGCCCGCCTACGGCAAGCGGCCGCTGTCGTTCCTCGTCTTCCTGCGCCTGCGGAACTGATCCCGGCGGGCCGCGGTTCAGCTCGGTCCCTGCGGGCGGGCGGCCGTCCTCGGGACCGAGCCGAACCACTGGCTTCCGGCGGTTCCGCTTTGCATCCCGGGCGAGAACGGGATATCTCTATAAGGATGGAGCTGCTCGTCATCCGCCACGCCATCGCGGTCGAGGGCGAGGAGTTCGCCCGCACCGGCAAGGACGACCGCCTGCGCCCGCTGACCGACGAGGGGCGCAAGCGCATGAAGCAGGCCGCGCGCGGCCTGCGCAAGCTGGTGCCGGAGATCGATCTCCTGGCGACCAGCCCGCTCACCCGTGCCGCCCAGACCGGCGCCATCCTCGACTCGGTCTACGGCGGTCTCCGCGAGGTCGAGATCGACGAGCTCTCACCCGACACCGCGCCGATGGACTTCCTGCGCTGGCTGCGCAAGCAGAAGGCCGGCCGGATCGCCGTCGTAGGACACGAGCCGAGCATCAGCCTGATCCTCTCCTGGCTGTTGACCGGCAGCGAGCGGCGGATCTTCTCGTTTCGCAAGGGGGGCGCCTGCCTGATCGAGTTCTCCGGCGAGGTCGGCGCCGGCACCGCCACCCTCCTCTGGGCGCTCACCCCCGGCCAGCTCCGCGACCTCGCCGAGTAAGGCTCGTCGCCCGCATGGCCGATCCCCTTCCCGCGACCGCCGACTCGCCGCCTGCGGAACGCCCCGGTCCGCGGCCGGAGCCGGAGCGCGAGCCGCTGCTGTCGCGCCCGCCGGAGGAGGGGGCGCGCCGGCTCGCCCTGGCCTTCCTCGACCAGGCGGCGCAAGCCCGCTCGCGTCTGCGCGGCGGCGACGGCGAGGCGCTCCACGACTTCCGGGTGGGGCTGCGGCGGCTGCGGAGCTGTCTGCGGGCCTATCGCGGCCCGCTCGGCGGCGGCATTTCCCGGAAGCTCGAGAGGCGACTCGCGCGGCTCGCCGACGCGACCGGCGCCGGCCGCGACGCCGAGGTGCAGATCGAGTGGCTGCGCGCCCAGGCGCCGGTGCTGGGCGGGTATCAGCGCGCCGGCCTGCGCTGGCTGCTCGACCGGCTCGAGGTCCGCAGGGACGGAGCCTATCGACACCTCGAGGACGACGTCGTCGCCCGCTTCGACAACCTCGAGGCGGAGCTCGGCGAGCGCCTGTCGGTCTACACCGCCGAGGTCCGCCTCGACGGGAGGAGTGAGGCCCGTGACACGCTGGGGGGTGCCACGGCCGCCATCCTCGTCCGCGACCTCGGTAAGGTCGGCGAGCGGCTGGCGGCGATCGACGGGCCGGGCGACGTCGCCCATGCCCACAGGGCGCGCATCGCCGCCAAGCGCCTCCGCTACCTGCTGGAGCCGCTCGCCGACGAGCTCCTCCCCGTCCAGCCCGCGGCGAAGCCCCTGGTCAAGAAGATCAAGGAGCTCCAGGACCTCCTGGGAGAGCTCCACGACGCGCACGTCCTGGAGAGGGAGCTGGACGACGCCCTCACCGCCGCCGCCGCCGAGCGCGCCGCGGCCCTCTTCGCGGCCACCCTCGCCACGGTTCCCGACGCCAAGCTGCTCCGCGCCGAGCGCCGCCGCTCTCGTGAGTCCGCCATCCTCGCCCTCGCCCGCCTGAACCGCGAGCGCCGCGACCGCCTCTACGCCGAGCTCGCCGGCGGCTGGCTCGAAGGCCGGGCCGACACCTTCCTCGCCGGCGTCGCCGGCTTGGGCGACGCCCTCGCCCCGGCCTGAGATCTGCATGTCGACCGTCCGCCCCAGACTGACCCTCGGCCTCGAGGCCCCGCGCTTCAGCGTATGCGGCTGCTGCGGCGGCAGGACGACCAGCCTCGTGCGGTTCGTCTTTCGCGACGGTGCCCCCTACGCCGTCTACTACGCGGCCCTCTCGGAGAATCACACCGCTGCCGGAGTCAGGGCCGTGGTCAGCCGCGGCGACTGGTCGGCGGAGGGCTCGCCGGAGCGGCGCAGCGCGTTCGCGCTCCGGCTCTCGGCCTCGCCGGCCGGCTTCCACGTCGAGCTCGTCGACGGCGAGGATTCGCCGTGGCGGACCGCGACCCTCATCGGCCGTCTCCTCGGCCGCGACGAAGCGCTCGTCGATCCTCTCCTTCCCGAGGTGCTGCGGATCGCCAACGAGATCGCCGCGCAGGACCCCGAGGTGCGCGCCTTCCTGGGGCTCCAAGGGCCCAACGCCTCCGCCATCCCCGAGGCCTGAGCTTCGCGCGTGGTGTGTACGGGGCTCGGCATCGATTTCGCTTCGAAGCGGACCGGACGGGGCCGGGGGTAGTGGTTCAGTTTGGTCCCGAGGACGGCCGCCTGGAAGGGTGTAAAGGAAGGGGGGGGACCGAAGGCGGTCGCCCGCAGCGGACCAAACTGAACCACTACCGGGCCGGGAAGCTCGGCGGGCCGTTCCCGCGTTCTAGGATAGGATCGCCTTTCGACCGCGAAGGGGATCCGATCCAGGAGACACTTCGATGAGAGACCAAGACGATCTAGGGATGGCCGGCCCGGCCGTGCTCGAGCACGGCGCGCCCGAGTCGTCGGCGCACGACCTCTCGGGTCTGGACAGCGGGCAGCAGAGCAAGGCCCTGCGCGTCGCCGCGCACGTGCGCGGCATCCTCGATACCCTCGGCCTCGACACCTCGGACCCCAACCTCGCCGAGACCGACATCCGCGTCGCCAAGATGTACCTCGAGATGTTCCACGGCCTCGAGGAGGGGGCGGAGCCCAGGGTCACCACCTTCCCCAACGAGGAAGGCTATAGCCACATGGTGATGGAGACGCAGCTCCCCTTCTACTCCCTGTGCGCCCACCACCTCGTCCCCTTCTACGGCCACGCCCACATCGCCTACATTCCGCGCGAGCGCATCCTGGGGCTCTCGAAGTTCGCCCGCATCCTCGAGTTCTACGCCAAGCGGCCGCAGCTCCAGGAGCGGTTGACCGAGCAGGTGGTGACGTTCCTCGAGGAAAAGCTCCAGCCGCAGGGGGCGATGGTGGTCATCGAGGCGCGCCACCTGTGCGTCGAGATGCGGGGCGTCAAGAAGCCTGGGGCCCTGACGGTCACCTCGGCGCTGCGCGGCATCTTCCACCAGAAGCCCGTGCGGGAGGAGTTCCTTGACCTCCTTCGTCGCGCCTGACGCCAGGCTCCGGGTCGGCCTCCGGGCACTGGCGCTCGCAGCCGTTCTCATGGCGGGGGCCTGCGCGAGCGGGCAGCAGCAGGTGCAGAGCGCGGCGGCGGTCACCAACCCGTCGCTCGGGCCGGAGTACTCGACCTGGATGGTCGGACCGGTCGCGCGCCTGGCGACGCCCCAGGAGGTGAGCTCCTACCTCGCCCTCAACGACGACGCCGCGGCTCAGGAGTTCATCCGCCAGTTCTGGCAGCGGCGCAACCCGCGGCCGGACGGGTCGGTCAACCAGATCCTCGCGACCTTCGAGCGCCGTGCCGCCGTGGCCGACCGGCTCTATGGCGAGGCAGGCCTGCCCGGTCACCAGACGCCCCGCGGCACCATCTACGTGCTCTACGGCAAGCCGCACAAGATCGAGTTCGACGACCCCCCGCGCCGCGGCGAAGCGGCGATCGAGGTCTGGATCTATGGGCCTCCCGACGGCAAAAAGACCGCGCCCATGCCCGTGCCCGTGCCCATTCTCGGGGAGGACACCGGGATCGACCTGGACGGCAAGCAACCGGCCGAGAGGTACCGCTTCATCAAGCGGGGCGAGATGACGGTGCCCTACGTCGGCTCCCCGGGGCAGCAGGCGGTGCCGCCGCTGCTGCTGCCACCGCCGCCGGCCCGGCGCTGACCGCGATCCTCTAGGAGACCCCGGACATGACCGAGCGTAGGGCCGTGCTCTTGGGGGAAGGGATCGCCATCCCGCCTCACGAGATCGACAACCATCGCCTCGGCCGGATCATCGAGACGAGCGACGACTGGATCCGCGAGCGGAGCGGCATCGTCACCCGCTACTACGTCGACGCCGGCGTCGGCTCCTCGGACCTCGGCGTCCAGGCGGCGGCGTCGGCGCTCGCCGACGCCGGCATCGAGGCCCGCGAGGTCGACTACCTGGTCTGCGCCACGATGACGCCGGACCACTACTTCCCCGGCACCGGTACCCTCATCCAGCAGAAGCTGGGGATCGGTGCTCTCCCGGCGCTCGACATCCGCCAGCAGTGCGCCGGCTTCGCCTACGGTCTGCAGGTGGTCGACGCGCTGGTGCGCTCGGGGATCGCGCGGACCGTGCTCCTCGTCGGCGCCGACGTTCACACCTCGCTGATGCCGTTCTCGGAGCAGACCTTCGAGGTGCTCCACGGCCGCGACCCGGGGCCGCTGCCGGCCGCGGACTTCGAGTGGAACTCGCGCTTCCGGCACCTCCTGGTGCTGTTCGGCGACGGCGCCGGCGCGATGGTCTTCCGCGCCTCGGAGGACGGCGACGGGCGGGGCATCCTGGGCACGGCGCTCTACGGCGACGGCAACCACAAGGACATCCTCTACGTGCCGGGCCTGGGCTCGCAGCGCCGCCCCTTCGTCACCTGCGAGATGATCCGCGCCGCCGACACCGTGCCGGTGATGGACGGCCGCGCCGTCTTCAAGCTCGCGGTGACCCGCATGCCGGAGGTGACGCGCGAGGTCCTCGGCCGCTGCGGCTACGGCATCGAGGACCTCGATCTGCTCATCATGCACCAGGCGAACCTGCGCATCAACGAAGCGTCACAAAAGGCCCTCAAGCTGCCGGACGAAAAGGTCCACAACAACATCCAGAAGTACGGCAACACCACCTCCGGCACCCTGCCGATCGCCTTCCACGAGGCCCGCGAGCTGGGCAAGGCCCCGCCCGGAACCCTCGTCGCCTTCACCGCCCTCGGCGCCGGCCTGCACTGGGGATCGGTGCTGGTGCGGGTGTAGGGAACACCAGCGAGCAACAACAGCAGGGAATCTTGACGGCGGCTCCTGGCGAGCGTAGCGTGACCCAATGGACTATCGCCAGATCATCACCATCGATCCCGGAGTACGGGGCGGCAAGCCCTGCATCCGCGGTATGCGGATCGCCGTGCAGGACGTGTTGGAGTACCTGGCCGGCGGCATGAGCGAGGACGAGATCCTCGCAGACTTTCCAGACCTCACGCGCGAGGACATCCGCGCCTGCCTGGCTTTCGCGGCGGACCGCGAGCGCAAGCTCGTCGCGGTGCCCGCCCTTTGAAGCTGCTCTTCGATCAGAACCTGTCGCATCGCCTGGTCGGCTTGCTCGCCGATCTGTGCTCGGATTCCATGCACGTGCGCGAGGCGGGGCTCCACGAAGCCCAGGATCTCGTGGTCTGGCGCTACGCTCGGGAGCGGGGGCTCACCATCGTCAGCAAGGACTCGGACTTCCACCAGCTGAGCTTTGCTCATGGGAGTCCGCCGAAGGTGGTCTGGCTGCGCGTGGGCAACGGGTCGACGGCCGCCGTCGCAATTCTTCTGCGGGAGCGTTGGGAAACGATGCTGCGGTTCGATGCCGATCCCGAAGGCGCGTTCCTGGCGCTCGCCTAGACTCACCGCACCGCCGAGTACTCCGACAGGATCCCGTACTGGACCCGCCGGTCGGCCTGCGCGAAGCCGGCGTCCGTCAGGGCCGCGAGGATGGTCGCGGGGGCTACGCAGTGCTCGATGGTGTCCCAGTAGTACTCCATGAGAACCTGGGGACCGCGGCCACCGCGCAGGCGGGCGAGCCGGGGGACGAGGCGGCCGAGGAAGAGCTTGGCGAGGCGGAGGGTGAGCCGTCCCTCGGGCCGGGTGATCTCGAGGAGCAGGACCCGGCCGCCGGGCTTGAGGACTCGCCGGTACTCGCCAAAGGCCGCCCGCAGGTCGGCGACGTGGCGCAAGGCGTAGCCCATCGACAGGAGGTCGAACCGCTCGCCGGCGAAAGGGAGCGCCTCGCCGAGGGCGCGGACCCGTCGGGAGACGCCCTTGCGGCCGGTCTCGGCGAGCATGCCCAGGCTGGGGTCGAGGGCGACGGCCGAGCCCGCGGGTCCGACGATCCCGCGCGCGTGGGCGGTGAGGACCCCGGTGCCACAGCCGACGTCCAGGGCCCTCATGCCGGGCGCCAGCCCGGCGCGGAGGAGCGCTTCGCGCCGGTAGCGATGCCCCGAGCCGAGGCTCATCACCTGGCCCAACCAGTCGTAGGTCGGTGCCGCCTCGTCGAACCAGGCGTCGACCTGCCGCCGACGCTCCCGCTCGCCGGCGTAGTAGCGGCCGAGGGGCGGGTGCGGCGGCAGCGGTGCGGTCTCCGGAGCCGGTCGGTGGGACGCCATGCGAAGGGAGCCGTCAGCCCGGTTTGGGGCGCTGCTTGAGGTTGGCGATCTGGCGGTTGTAGAGCTGGACGGCGATCTGCTGGAAGAGCTTCGCGGTGCGGCGCTGCCAGTCCGCGATCTGCATCCGCTCGAACGGGGCGCTCGCCTGGACCAGGCCCTTGCCGTCGGGGGCGCGGCTGACCTTGATCCGCAGGTCGCCCCAGACGAGCGCCCAATCGGGCGTCGACTCGACCCGCGGATCGAAGCGCTCGCCGGCGAGCTGCATCGCCTCGACGACCGACGAGAGGAGGGCGCCGTCGGCCTGGTCGTAGGTGGTGTCGTAGGTGCGCGAGGCGAGATGCGCGCCGGCCGGCGGCCGGTAGGTGTCGGCGGTGAGGAGCGTCTGGTAGTGGGGATCGCTCACCAGACCGTTGAAGTTCGGGTCGGTCCGCGCCCGCAGCCGCGAGCGCTCGTTCTCCTCGATCGCGCGGCGCAGGTTGGCAACCGCCAGGGCGGCATAGCCGGCGGCGGCGTAGTTGCTCGCCACCAGATAGCTCGCGTCGGCGACGCCGGGCTGCGCGGCAATATAGCTCTCGAAGCGGGCGTTCGCCCCTTGGAGCTTGCCCTGGAGGAGGAGCACGGCGCCGATGTTCAAGTTGTTCTCCGGCGCCCGCGGGTCGAGCTTCTCGGCCTGGAGGAAGGCGGCGAGCGCCGCGTCGTAGCGCTTGGCGGCGACCTCGAGGGCGGCCCGGTGCAGCCACCCCTGGCGCAGCGACGGATCGAGCTCGAGGGCGCGGTCGAGGTCCTTCCTGCCGCCGTCGAGGTCGTCGGAGAGGAAGCGCGCCGTGCTTCGCAGCAGCAGGGCGTGAGCATTCACGGGCTCGCGCTGGAGGAGCGTGTCGAGGATCGGCATCGCCTGTCGGGGGTTGCCGCCGTCGATCAGCTCCTGTGCCTGGGCGAGCGCCTGCGCGGCGGTCGGGGGCGCGGCGGCCAGCGGCAGGGCGAGCGGCAGTCCAAGCGTTAGGGCGAGCGCCGGGAGCGGCAGGAGCCGCCGCAGCGCGCGGCTTCTCGGGTGCGGTGAGACCATGGTTCTCCCTCGTGGTTGCATGCGGAGCGCGGAGCGGACCGGTAGAATGTAAACGACCGGCCGCCGATTGCCAAGCTTCCGGCCCGCGGTCCCGCGCCGGGCTACAATCCGCCCAACCATGCTCCTCGAAGCTCTCCCCGCCTCCCCCGATCCCACGGCGATCGCCGCCGCCCTGTCGCGCCGCCTGATGGGCCAGGAGACGGCGATGCGGGAGATGGCGGTCGCCCTCGCCAAGCACCTCGGCGGCCTCAAAGTCGGCAACATCCTGATGATCGGCTCTTCCGGCACCGGGAAGACGACCCTCATGCGGGCCGTCGAGTCCTACCTCGCGGCGGATCCGGCGCTCGCCGGCCGCTCCAGCGTCGTCCGGCTCCACGCCAACGTCCTCGGCGAGGAGGCCGAGCGCGGCCGGCCCGGCGAGGCGGTCCTCTCGCGGCTCCTCGACCGCGCGCGCGAGCAGCTCGGGTCCGAGGCCTCCCTCGACCGGCTCCTCGCCCGCGCCGGCTCCGGGATCGTCTTCGTCGACGAGGTCGACAAGATCCGCGCCCACGTCGGCGGCGTCCCCAACGTCGCTGGGATCCGCGCCCAGGAAGCGCTCCTCACGCTGATCGAGAACGAGGCGGTGCAGGTCGGTCTCCCGGCCTGGGCCGGCGGCGGCCGGGCGACCGTCGACTCCTCCGGCCTGCTCTTCGTCTGCGCCGGCGCCTTCGAGGGGCTCTACGACGCCGTCTACGATCGGGTGACGATCGGCCGCGACAAGGGCGCCCTGCAGCCGGTGACGATCGTCGAAGGGGGCCAGGTGCGCGAGGTGCTCGCCTTCGAGCTGCGCGACTGGCTGCGCAACGAGGACCTCTTCGACTATGGGATGAGCCCGCAGTTCCTGTCGCGCTTCGACGCCGTCCTGCTGCTCGAGACGCTGACCCAGGACGAGCTGGTGCGGATCTTCCTCGAGGCGCCGGACTCGGCCTTCCACCAGACGAGGAGCTATTTCGAGAGCCGCGGCATCCATCTCGCGATCTCGCCCGCCGCCGTCCGCCGCATCGCCGTCGAGGCCGCCCGCCAGCCGCGCCTCGGCGCCCGCGCGCTCAAGGAGGTCTTCCGCCGCGTCGTCCGCGACTACGAGTTCGATCCCGGCCGGGTGGCCCGGGACGGCGTGCTGTTCCTCGACCTCGCCGAGGTCGAGGCCGCTCTGGAGCAGTCCTGAGGCGGCGCCTCGCTAGCCGGCGCTCGCGAACGGCTGGTGCTGCCCTCCGCGCCGCCGCTCTTCCAGGAGCGCCTCGTAGCGCCGCTTGCGCTGGCGCGCCATCCAGATCTGGGGCAGGAAGATGAGGGCGGCGAGGAGCGTCGTCGCGATCATCAAGCGGAGGTAGACCCGCGCGCGGTCGGTGCCGGCGGCGGCGAAGAAGGCGGCGGTGAAGTAGGTGTAGAGGACGTTGGTGGGGGTCAAGCCGATCACCGTCGTGGTCAGGAAGAGCGCCGGCCGGATGCCGGCGAGCGCCGCGGTGTAATTGACGAGGGCGAAGGGGAAGGGGAGGAAGCGGATTCCGACCATCCCCCAGAAGCCGCGCCGCGTGATCAGGCGCTCGATCCTCTTCAGGCGCCGGCCCCCCACCTGGGCGATGAAGTCCCGCCCCAGGAGGCGTCCCAGGAAGTAGGTCGCGGCGCCCCCGAGCGAGGTGCCGACGAGGTTGTAGATCGACCCCCAGACGGCGCCGAAGACGACGCCGCCGGCGATCATCAGCGGGCTCGCCGGAAACCCCACCGGGCAGAGCAGGACGTAACTGAGGACGAGCGCCGGCGCCGCCCACCAGCTATGGCGCAGCAGGTCGCGGTAGGTGACGATCGAGCGCTCGTTGAAGTACGAGCCGAGCGGCGTCCAGCGCAGGACGGCGAAGCCGGCGGCCACCAGCACGACGAGGACGGCGAAGCGGGCGAGCGCCTTGCCCCTGCCACTCTCCGCCGGCCGCCCGGGGGGGAGCTCGTCGAGGTCTGCCGGCTGCGGCTGGGTCATGCGCGAAGGGGGAGACGGCGGCGAAGAGTGGTCGCCTAGGGCGCCGCCGCCGGCGGGGCGAGCCGGAGGAACTCCCGCATCTGCCGGGCCAGGGTCTCCTGCGCCGCGGGGTCCATGAAATTGAGGCGCAGCTCGTTGATCACCATCACCTCGGCGTTCTGCCAGTCGCGCCAGCAGTCGACGCAGACGCGCTCGTGGATCTCGCGGCCGAGCTCGCCGCGCAACGGCGGCTTCGGCAAGGCCGGGGCGTCGGGACGCTCGCAGCGGGCACAGGGAACGGTCGCGGTCAAGGTCTCTCCTCCGGTGCGCGTTGCAGCGCCTTGCCCGGCGCCGAGAGATGCGTCATCGCACCTCGCCAGGCAGGATGATCCGGCTCTCCCGCCGCACCAGCACCTCGCGCGGCACGCGCACCAGGAGCACCAGGTCGCGATCGTCCTCGCGGCCCTTGAGGCTCTTGACGACCGCGTCGGGCACGGCGAGCTTCAGGTAGGCGGGGCGCTTCTCGTTCTGGCGGGCGCTCTCGATCACCAGCCGGTCGACGGCGATCATCTCGACGCGCTCGGGGTATTTCTCGAGCGCGAAGGTGAGGGCCTGCTCTGGGTCTTCCTTCTGCGGCATGGGCGGCCTCCGGTAACGATTCTGCTCTCGCGGGCGCGGATCCGGAGCGGGCGCCGAGGTCTAGCTCGCGGACCTCGCCGGGCTCGCCAGGGCATCGCGGAAGTAGCGGATCGTCGACTCGAGACCCTCGGCGAGCGACACCTTGGGCTCCCACCCGAGGCGGGCGCGGGCGACCGAGATGTCGGGCTGGCGGGTCCGTGGGTCGTCGACCGGCAGCGGCTGGAAGGCGATCTTGCTCCGGCTTCCGGTCTTGTCGCGGATCGTCTCGGCGAACTGGAGGATGGTCATCTCGTGCGGGTTGCCGATGTTGACCGGCGTCGTCAAGTCGGAGAGGAGCAGCCGGTAGATCCCCTCGACGAGGTCGGAGACGTAGCAGAACGAGCGCGTCTGGCCGCCGTCGCCGAACACGGTCATCGGCTCGCCCAGCAGAGCCTGCTGGACGAAGGCCGGCACCACGCGGCCGTCCCGCAGGCGCATCCGCGGGCCGTAGGTGTTGAAGATGCGGACGATCCGCACCTCGAGGCCGTGGTAACGGTGGTAGGCCATGGTCATCGCCTCGGCGAAGCGCTTGGCCTCGTCGTAGACGCCGCGCGGACCCACCGGGTTGACGTTGCCCCAGTAGGTCTCGGGCTGCGGATGGACCAGCGGGTCGCCGTAGACCTCCGAGGTCGAGGCGAGGAGGAAGCGCGCGCTCTTCGCCTTGGCCACCCCCAGGCTGTTGTGAGTGCCGAGCGAGCCGACCTTGAGGGTCTGGATCGGCAGCTCGAGGTAGTCGATGGGCGAGGCCGGCGACGCGAAGTGGAGGACGAAGTCGACCGGCCCGTCGATCTCGAACGGCTTCGACACGTCGTGCTCGAGAAAGCGGAAGTCGCCGCCGGTGGCGAGCAGCGGCGCGACGTTCTCCATCCGCCCGGTCACCAGGTTGTCGACGCAGGTGACCCGGTGTCCCTCGGCGAGCAGCCGTTCGCAGAGGTGGGAGCCCAAGAAGCCGGCGCCGCCGGTGACGACGGCGTGGGTCACGTCAGGGCTCCCTGCGCTCGCGGCTTGCCGTTCGGCTTGCCCGCCGGCTGTGCCTCGAGCGCCGCCATCTTCGCCTCGCTCCGGCGGTCGTCGCGGACGGGCTTGGCGTCCGGGCGCCCGATCGAGACGTACTCGAAGCGCGCCGCCGCCATCCTTTCCGGCTCGTAGAGGTTGCGCAGGTCGATCACCAGCGGCCGCCGCATCAGCTGGTGCAGGCGGGGCAGCTCGAGCTTGCGGAACTGGTTCCACTCGGTCGCGATGACGATCGCGTCGGCGCCGGTCGCCGCCTCGTAGACGTTGTCGCAGAAGACCGCGTCGGGGAAGAGCGGCTTGCAGAAGGGCATCGCCTCGGGATCGAAAGCGTGGACGCGGGCGCCGGCATCCAGCAGGCCGCGGACGACCGGCAGCGCCGGCGACTCGCGGATGTCGTCGGTGTCGGGCTTGAAGGAGAGCCCGAGGACGGCGACCTTCTTGTCCGCCAGACCGCCCAGGGCGCGCTCGATCTTGCCGATCATCCGCGCCTTGGTCGCCTCGTTGGCCTCGAGCACCGCCTCGATGATGCGGAAGCGCAGGCCCTGCTCACGCGCGATCTGGGCGACGGCGCGGGTGTCCTTGGGGAAGCAGGAGCCGCCGAAGCCGGGGCCGGCGTGGAGGAACTTGGGACCGATGCGGTTGTCGAGCCCCATGCCGCGGGCGACGACCTCGACGTTGGCGCCGAGCGCCTCGCAGAGATGGGCGACCTCGTTGATGAACGAGATCTTGACCGCCAGGAAGCCGTTGCTGGCGTACTTGATGAGCTCGGCGCTCTCGACGTCGGTGATGACGAAGGGCACGTCGGCCGCGGCGAGCGGCGAGTAGACGTCGAGCAGCAGGTCGACCGCCTCCTGGTCGCGGCTGCCGATGACCACCCGGTCGGGGTGCATGAAGTCGTCGATCGCCGAGCCCTCGCGCAGGAACTCGGGGTTGGACACCACCGCGAAGCGGTGGTCGCCCTGGGCCCCGTTCCGCACGATCTCCTCGATCATCTTGCCGGTGCCGATCGGCACCGTCGACTTGGTGACGATCACCTTGTAGCCGTTCAAATGCTGGGCGATCGAGGAGGCGACCTCGCGGATGAAGGTCAGGTCGGCCGAGCCGTCGGGCAGCGGCGGCGTGCCGACGGCGATGAAGATCACCTTGGCGCCCTCGATCGCCGGCCCCAGCTCGGTCGAGAAGGAGAGCCGCCCCTCCGCCATGTTGCTCTGCACCAGGGTGGCGAGGCCCGGCTCGTAGATCGGCACCTCGCCCCGGCAGAGCGCCTCCACCTTGGCCCGGTCCTTGTCGACACCGACGACGTGCATGCCCAAGTCGGCGAGGCAGGACCCGGTCACCAGGCCGACGTAGCCGCTACCTACGACGCAGATGTTCATGGTCTTGCCGGCTCTCTAGTCATCCGTCCCCATGGAAATGAAAGCGACCCCTGCGCGGCCGCGGGTCAGTCATAGCGCTCGCGGTACCAGGCGACGAAGCGTTTGAGACCTTCGCGGATCGGGACCTGGGGGGAGTAAGCCAAGAGCCGTGCGGCCTTGGAGACGTCCGCGTACGTGATCGGGACGTCGCCGGGTTGAACGGGAAGATATTCGATGCGCGGCTCGACGGCAAGCTCGGCGGCGATCCAGCGGACCAGATCGGCGAGGGACGTGGTGTCGGCCCCTCCCAGGTTGATGATCTCGAAGCCGGGCGCCAGGTCGAGCGTCGCGACCAGCCCATCGACGATGTCGTCGACGTAGGTGTAGTCGCGGCGGCTGCCGCCGTCGCCGTAGAGCGGCACGGTCTCGCCGCGGAAGATCAGGTCGGTGAACTTGTGGATCGCCATCTCCGGGCGCTGCGCGGGGCCGTAGACGGTGAAGAAGCGCAGGCAGGCGGTGCGCAGCCCGTAGAGGTGGTGGTAGTTGTAGCAGAGGAGCTCGCCGGTGCGCTTGGTGGTGGCGTAGGGGCTGATCGGCTGGTTGACCTCGTCCGCTTCGGAGAACGGCAGCTTGGAGTTGATGCCGTAGACCGAGGAGGACGAGCCGAAGAGGAAGACCTCCGGTCCATGGCGGCGCGCCGCTTCGAGCAGGCGGAGGGTGCCGATGCAGTTGACGTCCTCGTAGAGCACCGGCTCCTGGAGGCTGGGCCGCACGCCGGCGCGCGCCGCGAGGTGCACCACGGCGGCGAAGCGGCTGCGGGCGAAGAGGTCGTCGACCAGGGCGGCGTCGCGGATGTCGCCCTCCACGAGCTCGAAGCGCTCGCCGCCGGGCGCGTGCCGGGTCGTCCCGACGTTCTCGCGCTTGCGCGCCGGATCGTAGAAGTCGTTGTAGTCGTCGAGCGCGGTCACCCGGTCGCCGCGCGCGAGCAGGCGCCGCGCCAGATGCGAGCCGATGAAGCCGGCGCCTCCCGTGACCAGGATGTGTTGGGGCATCGAGCGGGGTGGATTCCGGGCTAGTCGTGCGGCGGTGGAGTGGGGCGATCGGCCGTCGGCTCGGTCGGCTCGGATGCCGCGCCGGAGCCCGCCGGCGGTGGGGCGGCCTCGCGGTCGTCCGCAACCGGCGGTGGCGGCTCGGCGGTGCCGTCGCCGGCCTTGCCGTCGGGGCGCCGAGGGCCGCCCGCGGCATCGTAGCGCTTCTTGATCCCCGCGCTCTGGCGGTTGCGGATCAGCCAGCGCAGCAGACGCGAGTCGTTGACGCCGACCAGGATGTCGTTGACGGCGTCGTAGATCTTGGGGTCGTTGATGAGCTCCGCGGCGGTGCCCTTGCCGCGGTCGAGCTTGGTGGCGACCGCGTCCAGGCGATCGACGAGGTCGCGCACCTTGCCGGAGACCTCGCGCGCGTAGGCCTCGTCGTGGAGCAGCTTGGGCACCAGGCCGTTGCCGGTCTCGAGGTCGCCGGCGACCTTCTGCAGGTCGGCCGCCACCTTCTGCAGGCTGGCGATCGTCTGATCGTAGGACTGCCTGGTGGCCGGGTCGTTGAGCAGGCCCGGGATGAGGCCCTGGCCGCTCTTGGCGCTCGCCACCACGCTGTCGAGCCCGGCGATCGAGCTCGCCAGCCGGTCCGCCAGCGCGCGGTCGTTGAGCAGGCGGGCGAGCGGGCCGTCGCCGTGCTCGACCTTGGCGGCGACGCGATTGACGTTGTCCAGGGTCTCGAAGATCGACGCCTTCATCTGCCGCCCGGAGTCGGAGTCGCTCGTCAGCTCGCCGATCAGCCCCTGGCCGCGGTCGATCCGCCCCAGGATGTTCTTCAACTGAACGGAGATCGTCGAGACGTTGTCCATCACGTCGGTGCCCGAGGCGATCAGCGCGTCGACGTTGGTGGCGGGCGCGGCGAGGATCCGCCCCTCCTCCGGGATCACCGGGTAGGCGGGGGTTCCGGAGTTGAGCTCGATGTACTTGTCGCCCAAGAGGCCCAGGGTGCGGATGTGGGCGCGCGAGTCGGCGCGCACGCGCTCGACGTAGCGGCGGTCGACGCGCAGCCAGACGCGGATGAACTTGCGCTCCGGCTTGCGCGGCAGGATGACGCGGTCGATCGCCCCCACCCCGACGCCGTCGATCTCGACCGGGTTGCCCGGCTTGATCCCGGAAACCGTCGGGAAGTCGACGAAATAGCGGTCCTTGCGGCTGAAGAGGTCGTTCTCCCGGCCGATCAGGAAGACGGCGATCGCCAGGACGACGACCGCGGCCAGCACCAGGGTGCCGACGCGGGCGATGCTTGCCGCGTCACGCCGCGGCATCGTCTTCCTCCGGATCCTCCTCGCCGGCGAGGAAGCGGGCGAGGCTCGGGTTGTCGTCGCGGTCGGCCTCCTCCCAGCTGCCGACGAAGCAGAAGCTGCCCTTGGCGAGGAAGATCATGCGGTCGCCGACGTGGCGGGCGAGGGCGAGGTCGTGGGTGACGACGACCACGGTGACGTGGAGCTCGCGCTGGGTGGTGCGGATCAGCCGGCCGATGGTCGCCGCGGTGATCGGATCGAGGCCGGTCGTCGGCTCGTCGAAGAGCACCACCTCGGGATCGAGGGCGAGCGACCGGGCGAGGGCAACGCGCTTGCGCATGCCACCCGAGAGGTCGGAGGGCATCTTGCTCTCCACCCCCGGAAGTCCCACCATGGCGAGCTTCTCGCCCACCTTGGCGGCGATCTCCTCCTCGCCCAAGTCGGTGTGCTCGCGCAGCGGGAAGGCGATGTTCTCGAAGACGTCCATCGAGTCGAAGAGGGCGCCGCTCTGGAAGAGCATGGCGATGCGCCGGCGCAGCGGGAAGATCTGCTCCTCGTCGAGCTGCGCCAAGTCGACGCCGTCGAAGACCACCTGTCCGGCGTCCGGCGGCTCGAGGCCGTCCAACTGGCGCAGCGTCACCGATTTGCCGCTCCCCGAGCGGCCCATGATGACCAGGCACTCGCCGCGCACGACGTCGAAGTCGACGTGATCGAGCACCGTGCGGCCGCCGTAGCGCTTGGTCAGGCCGCGGACCTCGTACGCTCTCTCGGAGTCGCTCATACCAGGTAGAACAGCTTGGTCAGGAAGAAGTCGGAGATCAGCACGAGGATGGCGGCGAGCACCACGGTGTTGGTGGTCGCGCGGCCGACACCGTCGGCCCCACCGGAGGTGGTGAGGCCATTGTAGCAGCCGACGATGGCGATGAAGTAACCGAAGAAGAACGACTTGCCGATGCCGCTCGCGAGGTCGGCCAGGGTGAGCGAGGAGAGCACGTCGTTCCAGTAGAGCGAGGCCGGCAGGTCGAGCTGGAGGATGGCGACGATCAGGCCGCCGAGGATCCCCAGGGCGTCGCCGAGGATGGTCAAGGCGGGGAGCATGAGGAGCGTCGCGACGAGCTTCGGCACGACGAGCTTCTTGACCGGATCGGCGGCCATCGAGCGCAGGGCGTCGATCTGCTCGGTGACCTTCATGGTGCCGATCTCGGCGGTCATCCCGGCGCCGATGCGGCCGCCGACGATGAGCGCCGTCAGCACCGGTCCCAGCTCGCGGACCAACGACTTCGAGACCACCGAGCCGATGTAGTACTTGATCCCCAGGGTGGGCAGGCTGTAGGCCGTCTGCAGCGCCATGACCATCCCGGTGAACAGCGTCGTGATGCCGGCGACCCCCAGCGAACGGACGCCGATCTGCTCCATCTGCACGAGCCAGAGATCCACCTCGTAGGGTGGGCGCACCATGGCGGCGAACGCCTGCCCGGTGAGCAGCGCGAGGTCGCCGGTCAGCTCCCTGACGCCGCGGTGGTTCACTTGCGGATCGGGGCCCAGAAGGCGGCAGGTGCGAGCCCGAGGATCAGGTCGCAAGCGGCGAGCGGCAGCAGCCCGCGCGCGAGAGCGGGCTCCCGCCAGGCCGCCGCCGCGAAGGCGAGCGCGCCCAGCAGACGCCCGCCGATCGCCACGGCGATGACGCCGCTGTAGCGGCGCGGGTCGCGGGCGGCGAGCACGTAGAGGAGGGCGAGCATGGCGAGGAGCGTCGCCAGGATCCAGAGATAGAAGGCGGCGCCGGGCAGCGGCAGGCCGAGCAGGCGGGCGGCGAAGCCCGGCGCGGCGACCATGAGGGCGGCGAAGACGACGTCGTAGAGCGCCCCGGCCATGAGGCTCGCGCGCAGCAGGATGAGCGCCCGGAATCGACGAGCGAAAGGGGCGACGGAAGACATCTCGGCGCATTCTAGCAGGGGGCGTGCCAACGGCCGGGTAGCGATCTCCTCCCCTCCCTACACCTCGCTTGCAGGCGGCTTTAGGCCGCTCGAACCAACGAAAGGAGCAGGTCATGAAGAGAACCCCCGTCCTCCTCGTCCTCCTCTCCCTCCTCCTCGCGCTCTCGGTGATGGCTTTCGCCGCCGTCCCGGCGCCCCCCGCCGCGGCGAGCGCGCCGGCGCCCGCCTTCCTCGCGACCGGCACGACGATGAGCTGCGCCGACTTCTGTGCCCGCGCCTACTGCGTCGAGGGCACCACCTGCGGCATCGACCCGAAGACCGGCAAATGCGGCTGCTACCCGTCCGCCGTCTTCGAGCCGGCTCCCACGAGCCCGGCGATCGACTCCAGCGCCCGGTAGCACCCCGGCGCCAGACGGGGGAGAATGGGGCGCCCCGCACGAGGAGGACTGCAAGCCTTGGAGATCCCCGTCTGGCGCGCGCGTCTGGCGAGCGCCGTCGTCACCGTGACCGGCAACCTGTACCTGGTGGTCGGCACGCTCGTGCTCTCGATCTTCGCCGTCCTCTTCTGCTGGGGACCGCAGCGCGACGCGGCGGGCTTCGCCATCGCGCGGCTCTGGTCGCGCGGCATCCTGACCTCGAGCGGGGTGCGGCTCGAGCCCCGCTACGATCCCCGCCTCGACATGGCGGCGAGCTACGTCTTCCTCGCCAACCACCAGAGCCTCTTCGACATCCCCGCGATCCTCCTCGCGACGCCCGGCCAGGTGCGCCTGGTGGCCAAGCGCAGCCTCTTCCGCATCCCGATCTTCGGCTGGGCGATGAAGGCGGGCGGCTTCATCCCGGTCGACCGCGCGGACCGCAGCACGGCGCGCGAGACCTTCGCCCAGGCGACCGCCAAGCTCCGGCACGGCACCTCGGTCGCCCTCTTCCCCGAGGGCACGCGGGCCAAGGGCGACGCGCTGCTGCCGTTCCAGCGCGGCGGCTTCCTGATCGCGCTGCGCAGCGGGCTCGCCATCGTGCCGGTCGGCATTCGCGGCACCCGCGCCCTGCGCTCGACCAGGAGCCTGGCGATCCATCCGGGCCGGGCGACGGTCAGCTTCGGCGCCCCCATCGATCCCGCCGAGTACGGCATCCGGCGCAAGGGCGAGCTGGCCGCCGAGGTGCGCCGGCGGATCGCCGAGCTCGCCGGGTTGGCGCCGGAGGACGAAGGGGGCTGAGCGGACCTCCGTGGTAGCCTCTCCCCCTGGGGCGCGGCTCGGTGCGGCGCTCGACGATCACGAGACGACGACGAGAGAAGGGTCGGCGCATGGCCAATGAGCTCGAGCAGGGCGTCTGGAACGCCCTCAAGCAGGTCAAGTTCTCGGCGATGAGCCGGGACATCGTCTCCTTCGGCTTCGTCCACACGGTGCGGATCGAGGCCGGGGTGGTCCTCCTGGAGCTCGAGCTCGCCACCCAGAACGAGGCCGCCGTCGCCCAGTTGAAGAGCGACGTCGAGCGCGCCGTCTCCGCCCTGCCGGGGGTGCGCGAGGTGCGCGCCTCGATCCAGGTGAAGCGGCCGGCCGGGGCCGAGTCGGCGCACCGCGCGATCTCCCAGGACTCG
>Ga0307470_10000385_pt1 | contig 23523 bp, 17 predicted proteins | sample atmos_gasesAM3C__FD_204565 | JGI IMG/M metagenome (GOLD analysis project Ga0307470, IMG submission 204565) | Hardwood forest soil microbial communities from Morgan-Monroe State Forest, Indiana, United States - atmos_gasesAM3C_05 | ecosystem: Environmental > Terrestrial > Soil > Temperate forest... | reverse complement strand
TCCCCCGTCTGCTACAATCCGCGCCCCTACGCGACCCCCTGGGGTAGCGGAATCACCGCAAAACACAAACTTTCGGAGGTCCTATGAAGTCATGGATCACGCGCACGGTCCTGGCGATGCTGATGGTGTGCATCGCCGGAGTTGCGCAGGCGCAAACCGCGACCACGTCACAACCGGCCGGCACTACCCCGGTGGCGGCGCAGCAATCGAATCACCCGGCCGAGGCACAGACAGAGGCCAACCTCGTACTGCCTGATCTCAGCAGCGTCTCGTTTCTCGGCGGAATCACCGGGCAGAAACTGCTCCTCTTCGGCCTGATTTTCTGCGTTCTCGGCCTTCTTTTCGGCTTCGTGATGTACGTGCGGCTGAAGAACCTGCCGGTACACACCTCGATGCGCGAAATCTCGGAGCTGATCTACGAGACCTGCAAGACCTACCTGCAGACACAGGGAAAGTTCATCCTCCTGCTCGAGGTCTTCATCGGCATCATCATGGTCTTCTACTTCGGCGTGCTGCGGAACTACGGTCTCACGCGCACGGCGATCATCATCGTCTTCAGCCTCGTCGGCATCGCCGGCAGCTACGGTGTGGCATGGTTCGGCATCCGCGTCAACACCTTCGCCAACTCGCGGTCCGCCTTCGCCTCGCTGCGCGGCAAGCCCTTCCCCACCTACGACATTCCGCTCAAGGCAGGTATGTCCATCGGAATGCTGCTCATCTCCACCGAGCTGGTGCTGATGCTCTTCATCCTGCTCTTCGTGCCGCGTGACTACGCTGGCCCTTGTTTCATCGGATTCGCCATCGGCGAGTCGCTCGGCGCCGCAGCCCTCCGTATCGCCGGCGGCATCTTCACCAAGATCGCCGACATCGGCTCCGACCTGATGAAGATCGTCTTCAACATCAAGGAAGACGATGCCCGCAACCCCGGCGTCATCGCCGACTGCACCGGCGACAACGCCGGCGACTCGGTCGGCCCCACGGCCGACGGATTCGAGACCTACGGCGTCACAGGCGTGGCCCTCATCACCTTCATCCTGCTGGCGGTTTCCGATCCGATCGTGCAGACCCAGCTTCTGGTGTGGATCTTCGTCATGCGCGTGCTGATGATCATCACCTCGGCCGTTTCGTACTGGATCAACGGCGCAGTCGCCTCGGCCAGGTTCAAGAACGCCGACACTATAAACTTCGAAGCGCCGCTGACGTCGCTCGTCTGGATCACTTCGATTCTCTCCGTTGGCGTGACCTACGCCGTGTCATACCTGCTCATCCCCACGCTCGGCGGCGACGCCTCGATGTGGTGGAAGCTCTCCACGATCATCACCTGCGGCACGCTCGCAGGCGCGATCATCCCGGAGCTGGTGAAGGTCTTCACTTCCACGGATTCGAGACACGTGCAGGAAGTGGTCACGGCATCGCGCGAAGGCGGCGCCTCGCTCAACATCCTGGCCGGCCTCATCGCCGGAAACTTCAGCGCCTATTGGATGGGGATCACCATCGCCGGCCTCATGGGAATCGGCGCGTGGATCAGCACCATGTTCCCTGTCGGAGCGGGCGCGCTGATGATCGCTCCGGCCATCTTCGCCTTCGGCCTCATCGCCTTCGGCTTCCTGGGCATGGGCCCGGTGACGATCGCGGTCGATTCCTACGGCCCCGTCACCGACAACGCCCAGTCGGTCTTCGAGCTCTCCACGATCGAAGCCATCCCCGGCATCGAAGCGGAGATCAAGCGCGACTTCGGCTTCACCCCGTCATTCGAGAAGGGAAAGGACTTCCTCGAGGCGAACGACGGCGCAGGCAACACGTTCAAGGCCACGGCCAAGCCGGTACTCATCGGCACCGCGGTCGTCGGAGCCACGACGATGATCTTCTCCATCATCGTGATGCTCACCCACAAACTGACGGTGAACGTGGACAAGCTGTCGCTCCTCCATCCGCAGTTCCTTCTCGGGCTCGTCGTCGGCGGCGCCGTGATCTACTGGTTCACCGGCGCGTCGACACAGGCCGTCTCCACCGGCGCCTACCGCGCCGTCGAGTTCATCAAAGCGAACATGCATCTCGACGCCGGCGCCACCCGCGCTTCAGTGGAGGATTCGAAGAAAGTCGTGGCCATCTGTACGCAGTATGCGCAGAAAGGGATGTTCAACATCTTCCTGACCGTCTTCTTCTCCACGCTCGCCTTCGCCTGCGTCGAGCCGTTCTTCTTCATCGGCTACCTGATCTCGATCGCGCTCTTCGGTCTCTACCAGGCCATCTTCATGGCCAACGCCGGCGGCGCCTGGGACAACGCCAAGAAGATCGTGGAGGTGGAGCTGAAGGAGAAGGGAACGCCGTTGCACGCCGCCTGCGTCATCGGCGATACGGTCGGCGATCCGTTCAAGGACACCTCGTCGGTGGCCATGAACCCCGTCATCAAGTTCACGACGCTCTTCGGCCTCCTCGCCGTCGAGCTGGCCGTGGAGATGACGAACAACGGGCAGCAGGGGTTGACCCACATCCTGGCTGTCATCTTCTTCATCATCTCGATGATCTTCGTCTATCGGTCGTTCTACGGCATGCGCATTCACTCGCAGGCCGCGGCGCATTAGGCGTAGCGCCGGCGGTTCGCCGGCGGTATTGAGTTTAATAAGCGACCGGACCGCCAGCGAGCCGCTGGCGGTCCGGCCGACGAGCCCTCGGCGCTACGAGGTTCTTACGCCCTGTTCGCTTCTTGGGGATCGGACGCGGCGTCGGCCGCCGATACGCACCGCGCGATCATTTCCTGAAAGGCGCGATGCTCGATCGGCTTCGGGAGCACACCGCAGACGCCGTACGAGGCCACCCGCTCCTGGTACTTCTCCGGCAGCCCGCTGGAAATGATCGTATGCGACAGCACATCCGGCTGGCAGCGGTCGAGGTACTCGAGCACGCCGAATCCGTCGATGCCGGGCATGAGCAGGTCGAGCACGACGGCGTCGAAGCGCGTGGCGGCAATCTTCTCGATGGCCTCGCGGCCATTCTCCGCGAGATCGACCACCATTCCGAGCCGGCGGCCGAATACCGCCACCAGCTCGGCCGACATCCGGTCGTCATCGACCACGAGCAGCCGGCCGTGGGCCAACTCCTCCGGGAGCTCCGCGGGCGGGCGCACTGCAGCCTCGACAGCCGCGACCAGCCGGCGATAGCTGAACGGTTTCCTGAAGAGCCGCGAAACGAGCTGCGGTGCCGTGTTCATCACCGTCTGCTCCGACATCCCCGTGATGAGGAAGACCCGGTCGAGCAGGTTGGGCTGCTCCATCTCGATGAAGTTCAGGACTCCGAAACCGTTGAGGCCGCGATGAATGATCAGATCGAGAATGGCTGCCGAGTACTCATGCGCGCGCAGCTTCTCGATCGCGGCGTAGCCTTCTTCAACGAAGTCAACCGCGAATCGTAGGCGTTCCAGCGGGATGCGGAGGATCAGTTCCGCAGCGCGGTCGTCTTCGAGGATGAGAACCCGTTCTTGTGGCACTACGTCCGTAAGTATATGATAGTTAGCCGACTTGGCAATCTCACTCCGCTCGAAGCCACCACCGGGTAGCCAGCGACGAACCATGTTCGCCGCTGAAACCATCGTAGACTCCATATCCCAGGCCATCGTCGCGACCGACGGCGAGGGTATTGTTGTTTTCTGCAATCGCGCCGCCGAGGAGTTGTACGGATGGAGTGCCGCCGCGGTTATCGGGCGGCACCTGCACGAGATCATGCCGGCGGACGGCCGTTGGGCGGAGCCGTCGGCCCTGTTTGAAGAGCTGCGCGCTGGACGATCGTGGTCGGGTATTGGCCGTAGCGGGCAGGGCGACGGGACCGTCCTTCTCTCCGCCTGCCCCGTACGCGACGACGGCGCCGATGTGACCGGATTCGTCATCGTCTCCACCCCTCTCGACGGCCTAGATCTGCCGCGGATCGGCGAGAGCGAACGGCTGCGGCAACGCGAGGCGCAGCTCCGTCAGGTGCAGCAGACGGCACGGGTCGCCAGTTGGGGATGGAACGTCGGCAGCGACGCCATCGAGGGATCGGCGGAACTGCTGGAGATCCTCGACCTTGACCCCGCCGACGGCTTCACCCTCACCGAACTGTTGACCACCTATGTCCATCCTGAGGACCGCGTCCGGCTTTCCGAGGCTTGCGAGCGTGCTCGTACCGAAGACCTACCGCTCGATATCGAATACCGCGTCCGTACTCCCGGCGGCGGCGAGCGCATCCTTCACCTGCGCGGTCAGCGTGCTCTCGACCAGTACGGAAACGCCGTGCGGATCGTCGGAATCGTTCAGGACGTAACCGAACGGCGGCGGCTGGAGACCCGGCTGCTTCAGGCGGAGCGCATCTCCAGCCTGGGCCGTCTCGCCGCGTCGGTTGCCCATGAATTCAACAACGTGTTGATGGGCATCCAGCCCTTCGTCGACCTTCTGTCCAAACGTTCCGGCACGGATCCGACCGTAAAACTGGCCGCTCCGCGCATCGCCGATGCGGTCGCCCGCGGCAAGCGGATCACGCAGGAGATTCTCCGGTTCACCCGTATCGGCGAACCGTCGCGCGTCGCTGTCACGGTCGGCGAATGGCTGCGGGCATTCGAGCCGGAGCTGGCACAGCTCGCTGGCCCCGATGTGACCGTGACGGTCGAGGCCGAGTCATCGTTGACGATGCTCGCCGACGCTCACCAACTGCGCCAGGTCTTCGCCAACCTCGCCGTAAACGCGCACCACGCCATGCCGAATGGCGGCCGGTTGGACGTTCGCGCCGCAGGGGACATCATGCGCGACGGCAATGAGCGTCCCGTCGCTGCCGTGCACTTCACCATCCGCGACACGGGCGTGGGAATCCCGCAGGACATGCTGCGCTATATTTTCGAGCCCCTCTTCACGACCAGGAAGTCCGGCGGGACGGGACTCGGCCTGGCCGTCGCTTCGCAGGTCGTGCTGCAGCACGAGGGGCACATCTACGCCGAGAGCGCGCTGGGCGAAGGAACGACGTTCCACGTTCTCATCCCCGCATCCGTAACCTCGGTCATAGCCTCTGAGCCGCGAGAAGAAGCGCCACTGCCACACAGCCGCTCGGTACACCCGGGCTTGCACGTGACGCTTGTCGAAGACGACGATTCCGTCGGAGCGGGCCTCTCCGCCATCCTCGAGTTCGAGGGAATCTCCGTCGATTGGGTTCGCCTCGGTGCGGAAGCCGTGGCCCGGATCGCCGCTCGACCGCCTGATGCCGTGATCTTCGACGTCGGTTTGCCCGACGTAGACGGCATCACGTTGTATGAAGAGATCGCCGCCCGCTGGCCCGAACTCCCCGTCATCTTCTCGACCGGCCACGGCGATGAGAACCTGCTGAAAAAGAACAACCACAGCAAACGACGCGTCGGTTACCTGCAGAAGCCGTATGACTCCGAGGCGCTGTTGTCGGCGTTGGATGAGTTGTTGTCGTAGCGCGGTTGCAGGGTCTCGGGGTTGCGGGGTCTCGCGGCGATTGGGTTGCTGGGTTGCTGGGTTGCTGGGGTTGAGAAGGATTTTGCTCAGCAACCCAGCAACTTTGCAACCCTGCAACCCACCCGCGAGACCGCGCAACCGCGAGACCCCGCTACCGCCCTCGAACCTGCTCGAAAAACGTCACGAGCTTCGGCGACCAGGCCGTGCGATCGAGGCGTAGCGAGGGATTCATGCGTAACGCGGTCTGGATATCCGCGGTCGCGCGGGCGAGCATGGGATCGCGATCGCGAGACAGCATCGCTTGCGTGTACCGCGCGCACCCGCGCAACAGGTAGGCTTCCGCGCTTTCCTTCGTAGCCAGGAGTTGGGTCAGGGCGCGGTCGGATGACGCGAGGTCGCCGGCGGCGAAGGCACGGTACGCCGATTCGAGCTGCTCGTGCGTCGGATCGGGCGTTGCAACGACGTCGGCCGGTTTGCGCGCGTCGAGCTCGCGCTCCTTTGCGGCAACCTGATCGATCACGCGCTGGATGGTCCTGGCATCACTTTGCGGCTTCAGCTCGCGATCGAGCTGCTGCGCATCGGTAGCCGGCAGGTTCAAGGAGACCAGGTGGCGGCGGTACTGCTGCACGACGATGCGCGCGGCGACAAGCGCTTCGCTCTCCGCCTCCGGCTGCGGTTCCGCCTGCTGCGGTTTCTTCGGCTCAATTTTCGGCTGCGGTGGCGGAACGGTCTGCGTGCTCGGTACCGGTACAGGCACCGGCGCGGGAGGCTGCGGTTGCAGATGCACGGTCTGCTTCGGCTGCGGCAGGTCGTCGAACGGGATGATCACCTCGCCCGGCGCCGGCTTGCGCTGTGGCAGCGGGTTCGGTCTCACCGGTCGCGACGCTCGTTGCTTTTTCGCTTCGTCTGCGGCGGCGGCGAACAGGCCGCGCGCCTCTTCCGCCAGATCGGCGGCGCGTTTGTAGGCGCGCACGTCGACACCCGCCCTGGCATTGGTCTCCTTCGCCTCCGTCAGCTTCCGCTGTGCGGCGTGGTAGGTGTCGCTGCGATCGCCGCCGGCGGTCACGGCATCCATCTGCGCCGACAACGCCCGGCCGATGGCGCCGTTCGCTTCCTGCTTGCTGGGGGTTGCCGCCCCCTCGGCGCGGTGTTGTTTCACCGAATTCGCGCGGCCGATCAGGTCGCGGAGCTGCGCGTAGTACGGTGTGTTCTGAATCGCCCCCTGCTCCTCGGAGATCTTCCACTCGCGCAAGGCATCGTCGGGATCGCCGAGGTTCAGCCTGGCGATACCGAGCCAGAAGTGCGGAACGTAGGTGAAGATCTGGTCTCGTACGCGCTGAGCGGCATTCTCCTCCGGCATCACTTCGATGGCGCGCTGCAGCGCCTGCGCTCCCGCCTGAAAGTTGGACGCCCGCACCTGGTTCACGCCGCGGTTGTACGCCTCGACCCACCGTTCCGCCGCGAGCGCCGGAAACGAAGCGACGAGCAGCAGCGCAAGCACGGCCCGCCTCATGGCGTACCTCCCGAAAGCTGGGGAAGCGTCGCCGTGGACGGATCGGCGAACTGCACGTTGACGACCTGCTCCTGGCCGGCCTTCACGTCCACTTTGCGCGTGATCGGCGAGCGAAACGACGGATTCGTCAAGGTGATCTCGTAGGTTCCCGGCGCGAGATCCACGGGAGCGGGCGTCACCAACGGCTCCTTCAGATCGATCGTGGCGCCGTTGGCGACGTTGCGGATGCTCGTCACCTCACCCCACGGAAAAGCATTGAGGGCAACACGGCCCGGCGCGGCCGGAACGGCCGGCGCAGCCTTCCTCACGACCGGCTGCTGCTTCCGCAACATCACCGCCGCCAGCAACCCGATGACGATCACCGCCAGGACGATCGATATCCACATCAACGGAGAGCGCCGCTCGCCCGGAACCCGAATGACGTCGGTCGTCGACACTTTGCGCAGCTCGCGCGCCATCGGCTCGCCGTTCGCCGTCAGAACAGTGGATGCGTTCGGATCGATGGTCGCTGCTTTCAGTGGCAATGCCCCGCTCGGCACCGTCGGCGTGGCCACTCTCGTCGGCTCTTCCGTCACCTCGTATGCCTTCGGCAGCGGAGGAGGAGCGCCGACCTGATCGTCGAGAGAGGGCTCGATCTCTTCCAGCGCCCTGGCCATCTCCCGCGCCGTGGCGAAGCGCTTCTTCCGGTCCTTCTCCAGCGCACGGAAGATCAGCGCCTCCAGCTGCGGAGAGGCCGGCATCGACGGGTTCACCTCTCGCAACGGGCGGGGCTTCTCCGATGAGTGCAACATGAGATAGGCGTGCGGCGTCTCGGCCTGGAACGGAGGCATACCGGTCAGCATCTCGTACAGGACGATGCCGAACGAGTAGATATCGGCGCGGCCGTCGATCCGCTCGCCCGCGTCGAGCATGCCGAGGTGCTCAGGCGAGCAGTACTTCCACTTGCCGACGAACATCCCTGTCTTCGTCTTGTTCCCCTCGGTCCCGTCGCCCTGCTTGGCGATGCCCAGGTCGATGAGCTTCACGCGCTGCTCACCATCCTCATCGCGGGCGATCATGATGTTCTCGGGGCTGATGTCGCGATGGACGATACCGGCGCGATGAATGGCGTCGAGCCCGTGCAGCGCCTCGATGGCCAGTCGGGCGGCATAGCGCGGCGAGAGCGGTCCATGCGTCTCGATCAGCTCGTGAAGATTCGTCCCCTCGATGTACTCCCACACCATGTACCGCGAGCCGTCTTCGAGCGTGGAGAAGTCGTAGAGCGCCGCCACGTTGGGATGATTGATGCGGGTGGCCAGGCGCGCTTCACGGATAAAGCGGTCATCCGCTCCGGCCTCGCCGGCGATGCTCGTGCGCATCAGCTTGATCACCCGGATCGAGTTCAGATGGAGGTGAAGGACTTTGTATACCTCCCCCATCCCGCCGATGCCGAGACGCGACAGGATCTGGTACTTGCCGTCCAGGGGATGCTCGAGGTGCCGGCGGAGGAAATCGGTGATCGGCTCCCCGCAGTACGGGCACGCCTTGAACTTCGAATCGATTTCCGACCTGCAGTGGATGCAGAAGAAGGGCATGCGGGATGAGTGCGGGGATTATAACTGCGCCGGTGTGCGGCGCGTTGTCGGGGTTGGTTGTCGGTTGTCGGTTGTCGGTTGTCGAGGATCTTCGTTCGACTTGTAACGCCAATCAAGCGACAACCGACTACCTAAACTAACCGACAACTGACAACCGACAACGCGCGCGAAGCGCGCATATCATTCCCCCATGCTCCGCGAGCAGACCTTCTCCCTCCGCACCACGGCGCGCGAGCAGATCCTCATCATCACTCCCGACGTGCAGCGTGCGCTCGAGTCGCTTACGCACGGCGACGGCATCGCCACGATCGTCGTGCCGCACACGACCTGCGCGATTTCCGTCAATGAGAACGCCGATCCGGACGTGCCGGCCGATCTGACCAACGCGCTGCGCGCGCTCGTGCCGAAGGTTCGTTTCGCGCACGGCGAGGGGAACTCCGACGCGCATTTCCTGTCGCTCCTGATCGGCTGTTCCCTCTCCTGGCCCTACCGCGCGGGAAAGCTCGTCCTCGGCACGTGGCAGGGGATTTACTTCATCGAGCTCGACGGCCCTCGCTCGACGAGAAAGGTAACGGTATACGTCAATGAGTAAGCAAGTGGTTCAAGTCGTCGCACATCGAGGCATGGGGCAGGGGCTCGTGCAGCCGGAAGCGCCGCCCGAGAACACGTTGCCCGCCTTCGCCGAAGGTTGGAAGATCGCCCGTGCGTGCGAGCTCGATGTGCATCTGACCAAGGACGGCCAGGTCATCGTCATCCACGACGACACCACGAACCGCACCACGAACGCGAGCTGGACGGTCCGGGATCGCTTCGCCGCCGAGCTCCGTTCGCTCGACGCCGGCCGCTGGAAAGCGCAGGCGTGGGCGGGCACACGGCTTCCGCTGATCGAGGATGTGCTCGAGTCGATGCCGGACGGCTGCGAGCTCTTCATCGAACTGAAGGACGGTCCGCAGGTCGTACCGCCGACCGCCGAGCTCGTGCGCCAATCGGGTAAAGCATCGAAGGTCGTCTTCATCAGCTTCGACATCGACACCATCATGCTGGCCAGGCACGAAATGCCCGAGAACGATTGCCTCCTCATCGTCGTCTTCGAGGCCGACTACGGCCACGGCCGCTGGAACGTGCTCTACGACGAAGGGCCGGGCTTCCGCACCGTCACGAAGACGTATGTCGAAGACGACATGATCGCGCTCGTGAAGCAATACGACCTGACCGGCATCGACACAAGCTTCGCCGTACCGCCGTCGCTGATCACACGCCTCCGGGAAGAGGAGCTCCGCTCCGTGGTCTGGACCGTCGACGATCCGTTGGTCGCCTTGGACATGGTCCGCCTCGGCGTCGACACGATCACCACCGACAGGCCGGGCCCGATCCGGGAGGCGCTGATTGCGGCGGGATATGAGGTGAGGTGAATGCCCGAACCCTTCGACATCGTCGTCATCGGCGGTGGCACTGCCGGACTGGTGACTGCCTCCGGCTGCGCGCGCCTCGGGCGCAAGGTTGCGCTGATCGAGCGCGAGAAGCTCGGTGGTGATTGCCTCTGGACGGGCTGCGTCCCGACCAAAGCGCTCGTTGCCACGGCGCGCCTCGTCCACCAGATGCAACATGCCGACGCGTACGGCCTGGAACGGCAGACGGCGCGCCTCTCGCCGAAGTCGGTGATGGATTCCATGCGCGCGCAGCGCCACGCCATCGAGCATCACGACGCTCCTGAGAAGTTTCGTGCCCTCGGGATTGATGTCATCTCCGGCGACGCGAAGCTCGTTTCCCGCAACGAAGTCGAAGTCACCGAACGGCGGCTCATCGCCAAAGACATCGTCATCGCCACCGGCACCCGCACGGCCATACCGCCGGTCGAAGGCCTTGCCGAAAACGGCTTTCTCGATCACGCCTCGTTCCTGGAGCAGGATACCTTCCCGGCATCGCTGCTCATCCTCGGCGGGGGGTACATCGGGATCGAGTTCGCCCAGATCTTCCGCCGTTTCGGAAGCGAGGTCGTCGTCGTGGAGATGCTCGACGAGATCGTCAACAAAGAGGACGCCGACGTCATCGCCTGCATCCGCCGGATACTCACCGAGGAGGGAATCGAGATCCGCACCGGCTGGGCTGCGAAGTCCGTGCGCATGGACGCCGGAAAGAAAGTCGTCCGCATCGAGAACAAGCTCGGCGAGACGATGGAGCTGCGCGTCGACGAGATCTTCGTCGCCAGCGGCCGCCGCGCCAACACGGAGAACCTCGGCCTCGACATCGCGGGCGTGAAAACGAACCGCGGCTTCGTCGTCGTCGACAAGTACCTGCAGACATCCGTGCCCCGCATCTGGGCCTGCGGCGACGTCCACGGCGGCATGCAGTTCACGCACGTTGCCGCATACGAGGCGGTGAAGCTCGTGCGGAACATGCTCTTCCCCGGCCGTTCGGCCGTCGGCTACGACAACGTTCCGTGGGGCCTGTACACCGACCCCGAGGTCGGGCACATCGGGATGACGGAAGCGGAAGCGGCCTCGGCACACGGCCCGGGCAACGTTCGGACCTACAGCGTGGAGATGGCCGAGGTCGACCGGGCCGTGGTCGATCGGACCACCCGAGGATTCGTGAAGCTCGTCTGCGACAAACGCGGCCGCATCCTCGGCGCGCACGCGCTCTGTGCCAACGCCTCCACCCTCATCGAAACGCTCGTCCTGGCCAGACAGAAGAAAGTCACCGTGGCACAACTCGCGCAGCTCATCTCACCCTACCCATCGCTGGCTGATGCTCTGCAAAAAGCGGCATCGATGTACTACCAGGACGTGGCCAAGGGATGGCTTGGGTCGGTGGGAAAAAAGATCGCGGCATGGTCGCAATGACCAGTCCGTCATAGAATCGCCCGGAACTTGCAAGATGGAGGCAGTATGAAAAAACTTCTGGTAGTCCCGTTCGCACTCCTTTTCGCCGCATGCGCCCATAGCAAAGGACCGATGGCGATGGCCACACTCGACTCCACCAGCGGCTCGACCGCGAAGGGCGTGGTTCACTTCCAGAATGCCGGCGAGGATGGCGTCGAAGTCACCGCCGACCTCACGGGCGTGCCCCCTGGAGTCCACGGGTTCCACGTTCACGAGAAGGGCGACTGCGGCAACAACGCCGCGAACGCAGGCGGCCACTTCAATCCCGGCGGCATGGTCCACGGCGCGCCGGATGCCGTGTCACACCACGCCGGCGACTTCGGCAACGTGACCGCCGACGACAAGGGCGAAGTACACGCGCGCTTCACCACGCACTCGATCACGATCAACACGGGAACGAACGGCGTCGTCGGCCACGCCGTCGTCCTGCACGGCAATCCTGACGATCTCGTCTCACAGCCCGCCGGCAACGCCGGCCCCCGCATCGCCTGCGGCGTCACCACGCTCATGGGCGATATGAAGTGAAGCACTCAGGAACCGACGTCATGAAACGCCTGGCCCTCATCGCATTCATCTGTCTTCCGCTCGCCTGCGCCACAAACCGGCCCGGGACGAATAAGAGCACGACCACGCCCGGCCGCGGAGCGATCAAGCTGACGATCACACCGAATCCCGTCCTGGCTACGTCCCTCGGCGGCACCAAGTACGACTTCCCATTCGACGCTGTGGTCAAGGAGACCGGCGGTCATCCAGTGACCATCGACAGCGTGACGGCGAATGTCTACGCGGGTGGGGGCATCCTTGTAGGGACCGAGACCTACGACGCGACCAAGATCCAGTCCCTCGGTTTCGCCACCACGATCCTGGCCAAGGGCGAGATTCATTACCACTTCGACCCACGCAAAGACGTCACCGACGACCACCTCTTCAGCTCCGTCTACGGTGACGTCCGCGTCGAAGCCACCGACGACAACGGCACGCGAGTCAGTTCGTCAACGACGATTACGGTCGCGAAGAAGTAACCCCTACTCCACCCACCTCGCGATAAACAAATTCATCTCATGGCTGTCCGGCTTGGCCCGGCCGGACGCCCAGATGAGGTACTGGCCGTCGGGGCTGAAGACGCAGAAGCCGTCGAAGCCGGGAGCGGTGGTGATGCGCTCCAGCCCCTGCCCGTCCTTCCCGATCGTCCAGAGGTCGAAGTCGAAGCCCTGCGAGTTCACGTTGGAGGCGAAGATCAGCCGCTTCCCGTCGTTCATGAAATAGGGGCAGAAGTTCGCGGCGCCGTTGTGCGTCACCTGACGCTGGTTCGTGCCGTCCGCGTTCATCAGGAACAGCTCCATGTGCAGCGGCTTGACCAGGTCCTTCGCCAGCAGCGCGCGGTCCTCATCGAGCGCGGCACCCACCGGATGGTTGGCGCGCCAGACGATCTCGGTGCAATCACCGTTGTAGAACGCGCCGCCGTCGTAGCCCGGCGTGTTGGTCAGGCGCTTGACCTTCCCGCTGGCCTCGTCCATCTCGTACAGATCGAGATCGCCGTCACGCGTCGACGTGAAGATCATCTTCCCGCCTTTATGACACCAGGTCATCTCCGCGTCGTACCCGGCTGTCGTGGTGATCTTCTTCGCATTCGATCCGTCGACGTTCGCTTCGAGGATGTCGAACGACGGATAGACCGGCCACACGTATCCCTTGGACATGTCCGGCCTCGGCGGGCAGTCCGCTCCGCCTCCCTCGGTGGTGGCATAGATGATGCGGTCGCCCTGCGGGTAGCGGTAATAGCCGCACGTCGTCCGCCCCTTGCCGCTCGAGACCAGCTTCGTCTCGCCGGTGGCCAGGTCCATCGTGTACTCCTGATCGCATCCCGCGCCGGGCACGGTGGCCTGATAGATGATCTTCGTCCCGTCGGGGCTGAAGTAAGCCTCCGCGTTCTCGCCGCCGAAGGTGAGCTGGCGAATGTCCTTCAAATGCTTCTCCCCCTCGAAGGTTTTCTCGTAAGGCTTGCCCGCGTTGATGACGAATGGCTTTGCAGCCGCCTGCGGTGCCGGCGGCGCCCCAGTTACGCCGCGGCTGCTTAGCGTGGCGCGTAAGGTCGTCTGCGCTCCGTCGCGGATGACGATCACGTCGACCGTGTCGCCCGGCTTGTGATCCTGCAACGCGTACGACATGTCGTAGAGGTTCTCGATGCGCGTGCCGCCGATCGAGACGATCCGGTCTTTCCCGTGGATGCCCGCTTTGTCCGCCGGCGACCCTGGGCGCACGTCGGCCAGCAGAACACCTCCCGTCGTCTCTCCCATGGCGCTGTAGTCCGGAACCGTTCCCAGATACGCGCCATAGCCTCGGGAATCACCCTCCATCGCCGGAGCCGACGCGGCGCGGGCGTACTGCGGCGTCGCTTTGCCCGCGGCGAGATGCATCATCACGCTCGTCCCGAAATCGACGACGTGCTCCATGCCCGCATAGTTGATGCTGTCCGCCACGTCCTCGGGTGTGTGATAGCGCTCATGCGCGCCAGTGAAGAGGTGGAGCACCGGAATCTGTTTCGCGTAGAAGCTCGTCTGATCCGACGGGCCGTAGCCGTCGCCGCTCGACGTGACGTTGAGTTTGGCGAACTCCGTGGCGTGGTCGACAACCTCTTTCCACTGCGGCGCGGAATCGCTGCCGAAGACGATCAGCTTGTTGTCGCGCATCATCCCGACCATGTCGAGATTGACCATGGCGATCGTCCGCGAGGCCAGCGGCGAATGACCAACGAACCACGAAGACCCGGCCAGGCCGACTTCTTCGCCGGAGAAGAGCGCGATGACGACCGTGCGCCGGTTGCTCACGTCGTCGAGCTGTTTCGTCAAGCGCTCGGCGATGGCCATCACCGCGGCATCGCCCGAGGCGTTGTCGTCAGCGCCCGGATGGATGGCGTGGACGTTCGGCTTCATCGATCCCTGGCCGCCGTAGCCCAGGTGATCGTAGTGGGCGCCGATGACGATCACTTCGCTGGCCAGCGCGCCGCGGCCGGGAAGGATGCCCGCCAGGTTTTCGGCGTTCTCGAACTGCGGCGTCACGTCGGCGACACCGCTTATGCGCGTGGCCAGCACGCGCGAGCGCGGCTTGAGATCGGTGTCAACGTCCTTTTGGAACTGCGCCAGATCAATGCCGGCATCCTTCAGCCAGCGCTGCGCCACGGACGTCTTCACCTGTACGACCGGAATCCCGGCCGGGCTCTCCGGCCCGTCGTTGACGAGCGGCGGAACCTTGTCCTTCCCTTCGTCCTGAATCGGCCCGGTGGTGAAGATCACCGCCACGGCACCGCGCTCCCGCGCCTGCAGGACCTTGTAGCGCATGGCGGACCAGCGGCTCGGCTTCCGCCCGTCGAAGATCGAGTTGTCGTCCTTCTCCTGCGGCTCGTACCGCAGCATCAGCACCACTTTGCCCTTCACATCGATGCCGTTGAAGTCGTTGTATCCGATCGGCGTGGCGTTGATCCCGTAACCGACGAAGGCCAGCGGTCCCGAGAATGCGCCTGCGCTGGAGAATCCGAGCGGCGTCCAGTCGCCGTCGGCGACCCCTTCCAGCTTGTTGCCCTTGCCGAGCGAGACGCCCATCTTGACCGGAAACGGCTGGCGATAGGACTTGTCGAACGCGGGTTGCAGTCCGAGCCCGCGCAGCCGCGCCTCGATATAGGTCGCCGCCAGTCCGATGCCTTTCGTGCCGAGGCCGCGACCCTCCATGTTCGGAGCAGCAAGCGTCCGGACGTCGGTCTCGAGCGACTTGGTCAGCTTCGCATCATCTGCAAACGTGGTGGCGCAGAGGAGCAGCAGCAGGGGGATGGTTCGTTTCATGCGGCGAATGGTACATCTGCGCAGTGCTGCGCTTCGCGCGTTGTCTGCCGCTTCGCGGCGTTGGTCGGTTGTCTGCGCCGCGGGCGCGTGGTCTGATTTGTTCGATGTATAGCGAGGACCCTTCGTTACGATCGTTCTTCGTTGCGTAGCGGACGACCCTTGCTGCCGAGCGAACGATCTTCACCTGCTCGCGACCTCAAATTCACTGCTCACGAGCTGACTTCCACTGCTCGTGAGCTGTCTTTCACTGCTCACGAGCTGTCTTTCACTGCTCACGAGCTGCCTTTCACTGCTCACGAGCTGTCTTTCTCTGCTCGCGAGCTGACTTTCACTGCTCACGAGCTGTTTTTCACTGCTCGCGAGCTGACTTCCACTGCTCGTGAGCTGTCATTCACTGCTCGCGAGCTGTCTTTCTCTGCTCACGAGCTGACTTCCACTGCTCGTGAGCTGTCTTTCACTGCTCGCGAGCTGTCTTTCTTTGCTCGTGCGGCTTAAAGGCTCGGGACGCGGAACCTACCGACCACGCGCCCGCGGCGCAGACAACCGACAACGCGGCAAAGCCGCAGACAACGCGCGGCGGCGCGCGCAGCGCGCCAGCCGCGCAGTATCATTCGCGGCCATGTCCAGCGCAACGTCCAGCCCTATCAAAGACTTCATCCAGCACCACTACCGTCACTTCAACGCGGCGTCACTCCGCGCGGCAGCGGACGACTACATCAAGCACATCGACGCCGGCAACAAGATGCTGGTCACTCTGGCCGGCGCCATGTCGACGGCGGAGCTGGGGATCTCGCTCGCCGAGATGATCCGGCAGGACAAGATTCACGCCATCTGCTGCACCGGCGCCAACCTCGAGGAAGACATCTTCAACCTCGTGGCGCACGACCACTACGAGCGCGTTCCGGGCTATCGCTATCTCTCCGCGCAGGACGAGAAAGCGCTGCTCGACCGGCACATGAACCGCGTCACCGACACCTGCATCCCCGAGGGGGAAGCGATGCGCCGCATCGAGTCGGCCGTGCTCAAACATTGGATGGCCAAGGACCAGGAGGGGCGCCGCCTCTTCCCGCATGAGTTCATGTACGAGATCCTCCGCGACGGCTCGATCGCTGAGTTCTACCAGATCGATCCGAAGGATTCGTGGATGGTGGCTGCCGCCGAGAAGAATCTCCCCATGTTCGTCCCCGGCTGGGAGGACTCGACCCTCGGCAATATGTACTCCGGCCACTGCATCTCCGGCGATGTGAAGAACGTCCACACCGTTCGCACCGGCATCGAGTACATGATCGAGCTGGCCGATTACTACACGAAGACGACGAAGGACCGCACCATCGGCTTCTTCCAGATCGGCGGCGGCATCGCCGGCGACTTCCCCATCTGCGTCGTGCCGATGCTGCACCAGGACCTGCAGCGCACCAACGTCCCGCTCTGGGGCTACTTCTGCCAGATCAGCGACTCCACCACCAGCTTCGGTTCCTACTCCGGCGCGGTACCGAACGAGAAGATCACCTGGGGCAAGCTGGGCGTCGATACGCCCAGTCACGTGATCGAGTCGGACGCCTCGATCGTGGCACCGCTGATGTTCGGATACGTGCTGGGTTGGTAGTCACACCGGTTCAGGACGCCGGAGCCGCTTCCAGCCAATGACGATCGCGAGGACGTAGATCGCTGCAGCCACAGCCGCCATCGCCCGAAGGCCGGCGATCATGGAGCCGTATTCCAGGATTCCGCCGAGGACGGCGCCGAGAAGGTTCGAGCCGAAAGAGGCAACGGGGTCGGGGGAACGAGCGAGCAATGCCGAGAAGAGGACGCCGGCAAAACCGATCGGCAGGACGTTGATGAGGATGCCCACCGCACGCGCGATTCCCAGAGGCAGGAGGAAGAGTGCCGAGTTCGTCACCAGGAGCGCCCCGGCCAGGGAGACGAGCAGCAACGCCGCGGCTGGCAGGACGAGGTGATCGGACCCTTTGCGGACGGCGGCGTTGGCGACGTTCGCGAGCAGCAGAACGCCTCCGAAGACGGCGGCGTTGACAATCCATGTCGACCCGAAGAGGAGCGACAGATTGGTGATGCTGCGCGTCTCGATCAACAGGAACGCGGCGCCGAAGAGAAACAGCGGCACGTCGAAGCGCCTCCGGCTGTAGAAGCCTTTCCCGAACGCTGCGCGTGATGCTCCCATGGCCAGGATGAGCACGACGGAGAGCACGGCCACATAGCCGGACGGGAAGGTGTCCGGGCGAATGTAGAGGAACGGCCAGTCGTCGGTGGAGACGCGGATGTCCCGCCCGAGGTCTTCGACCGGCGAGACGCCGAGCCTCCTGGCCAGATCGGCGCGGGAAATGCCGCGGGCGCGCATGAATGCGAATGTCTCGCGCCCTTCGCTGGCGACCACGAGCGGCGCCTCTCCCGTGGCCACCTCGATACTGCGCGCGATCCGCTCGGCGATGAACCGCTGCCGGAAGACCATGAAGGAAATGCTGAGCACCCCACCAGGGGCAACCCTCTGCCACGCCAGGCGGAGTGCGTCCGTCGTATAGACGTAGTTGTCCAGGCGCAGAGTCGACATCGACGAAAACATCGAGTGCGAGTCGAGCAGGCCGTAGCAGACGGCGTCGAACTGCGCATGCGAGTCGTTGATGTAGTGGCGGGCGTCCGCGATCGTCAGGTGTACCCGCGGGTCGCTGTATGGCTTCTCGGGATGGAGCTCGCGTCCGATTCGGCCGATGACTGGATCTATCTCGACCGCGTCGACGTGTGTGAATCCCGCGCGCAACGCCGCCGCCACGTCGTTGCCGGTGCCCGCGCCGACGATCAGCGCCGTGCGGCGTTGCGTCACGGCGCGGAACGGCATCTCGTAGAACGCGGCGCTCGTGGCCAGACCATGCGATTCCGGCTCCGGCGCGGCCGCAAGGTGCGCCGGGGAGAGATCGAGCAGGAGCTGGTGATGGTCGCGATTCGCCGAGAGTACGAGGACTCCGCTGTCGTCCCGCGTCAGGTCGATGCGGTTGTACGGAGAGAATCGCGCCCCTTCGACCGACAGAGCGGCAAACAGCACCGCTCCGGCCAGTGCCAGCAGCGAAACGGCGGTACGTGAATGCCAGAGCAACACCGGCAGCACCGACAGTGCCATCCACCAGGGCGGCGTGGTGGATAGCGCGGCCAGCGTCACCGCGGCGGCCACGCCCGCAAGCGATCCGGTGAGGTCGACCGCATACGCACGCAGCGGCGGCGCGGTGGCAAACAGCTCGCCGAGCCGCGCGCCGAGGCATAGGAACAGCCAGGCCGTGGCGCTGAAAAGCAATGTGATCAGAACGAGATTCGTCGCGAACGTCTCGTCCGCCTTCAGACCGTCGGCTCCCCACATGCTGATGGCGCGATCCGGAAACGAAAGGAACATCAACCCCAGGGCGTCGGAATAGCGGAGGATCACCGCAAGCACGAACAGCGACGGCAGAAACGCATGAATCAGCCGGCTGCCGTAGCGCGACAACGCCACGCCGATGCCGATTCCAAGAAATGCGGCGATCAACAGCAGGTTCGTGAAGTATGCGAAGACGCGGATCTGCTGCGACATCCATCGGATCAGCGTCAACTCGAGCGCCAGGATGGTGTATGCGATCGTAGCGAGCTGCCACATGGCACCGCGAGTGCTCGTTTGCACGGGTCCGGGAGCGTAGCACGGCCGGCACGGCCGGCAGCGTTGGTTGCCCAAGGCTCCGCCACCATCTTCGCCAACTCCTTCCCGGAGCCTGCGCGGCAGAACGTTCGGAACGTACTGTTGGCCGAGCCTTGGGCAACCAACGACGCCGGCCGTGCCGGCTCACCGCGCGTCGGCGAACCCTCGCAGTATCGTTTTGAATGCGGAAGATCGTTCCCACGGGAGGCGATGCCCGGCATCGTCGACGATCATCACGCGCCCGTCCCGCGCCAATGCCGCCCCGCGTTGCGCCTCCGCGACGTATTTCTTATCGCGCGCTCCGGCCATCCAGAGTGTTGGAATCGCCAGCTCGCGCAGGCGCGAAGCAAGCGGCGGCAGCGCGCCGGATGACCACTCGCGCAATGCGCGCGCGTCGTAATCATCGCGACTGCGAACAAGAGAAGGCCCGGCGAGCACCGGCTGCGCATTCCAGTCGGCAACGACCGACTCGAACTCCTCGGATTCGAACCGCCGCGCCCACGCTTCGTCGGAAGCGCGCCGCGCCGCACGCGCTTCATCGCCTTCAACGCCGAGACCGGTCGAGACGAAGATCGCGCGTTCGTATCGCGCGCCAGCCAGAAGTGCATATAACGCCAGCCGTCCGCCGAGGGAGTAACCGAGAAGGACGTCGCCCTTCGAGGGGATGGCATCGAGTGGTGGAGTATCGATGGCGAAACCGGCCTCGCGCAGAAAGTCCCAATCGCGCGGGCTGCCTAGAAAGCCGTGCAGGCACGTGATCACCACAGCGCGTCGTACCGTTTCCAGGCGCGGGCGCTGGCCTCTGCGTCGGGGCGCAACTCCGTGACGCGATCTTCGATGCCCCACATCGCCGCCCAGTGATCGAAGCGAATGCCGTGGACGTTCTCGATCATCCGCTCACGCATCGTCGGATCGAGTTTGCGAAGTGACGGAACCCGGCTGAAGATCCGGCCCCCGCCGTTGTTGATGATGACGATGCGCCAGTCGATGCCGGAGTCGAGCTGCGGCACGATCCAGGGAGCATTGCTGTCGTAGATCGCCGTCAGATCGCCAACGACGCAGACGTTCGGACGCGACGGGTCGCACTGTCCGAAGAAGGTCGAGAGCTGCCCATCGATCCCGTTCGCGCCGCGATTTGCCTCGATGCCGAAACCGCGCGGCTCTCGGGTAGCCGCGAGATCCCACTCGCGAACCGGAAGCGAGTTGCCGAGGTAGACGCGCGCGTTCGACGGGATCGAACGCGACAACGCGCGCATCATCGCCAGTTCGGAGAGAGGCTCGTCGTCGAGAATCGCTGCGATGGCAGCGGCGCGATCGCGATCATCTGCGAAGAACCGTTCATCGCGCTCGCACGGCGTCACGACGTCCGGCAACGCTTCGATCGGATGAACCTCGCCGCGGCTGCAGCCGGTGAATGGCAGATCGCTGAAGCTGACCAGCGACAGATCGCGCCGTGACTCGTCGAGATCGCGCCAGAACCGCAGCGTGGGCACGTTTCCGATCCGGATCACGCCATCGAAATCCCCCCGCCCGATCATCCGCTCCCCCGCCGTGATGAGGAGATGCGCAAGCGCCGGATCCTCGCGCAAGCCGGAGAGAGGCTCGGCGTAGATGGGGGCATTGAGTCGCATCGCGAAGGTGCGGACGTCTGCGCGGTGCGTGGGTGCGAGGCCACTGAGGATGACGAGGGGGCGGGCGAACGTGGGTTGCGCGGTCTCGCGGTCTCGGGGTCTCGCGGGCGCCGGACCATCGATTCTTGCGGCTTCTCCATCCGAGACCGCGAGACCCCGCGACCCCGCGACAACGTCCTCCGAGACCCCGAAACCGCGCGACCCCGCGACCGCGTCAATCAACGGCTCATCAAACTCAATATTGATGTGCACAACCGACCCCCGCGAATACACGCCGAAAATCCCCTCCTGCTCGATCGCCTGCGGCGCGCCGGTGCCGCGATATCGCGCGGGGCGGTCGGCGGTGATGAAGATCAGTTTTGTCCCCGAGTAGTGTGCTTCGACAGCGGCGGGGAGGAGCTCGGCGACCGCGGTGCCCGAGGTCGTGACGACAGCGGCGGGACGGCCGGTCAGCTTGGCGCGGCCGAGGGCGAAGAAGGCGGCCGAGCGTTCGTCGACGAAGGAATAGACGCGAAGGTCACCGACACAGACAGGAGTGTCTGTGCCACATTGCTCCTGCTTCTCGTCGCCAGCACACACAGGAGTGTCTGCTTCCTGCTTGATGCCTATTTCCAGGCCGATGACCCGGGACGATGTGTCACAGACACCCTTGACTGTCCCGGACGATGTGGCACAGACACTTTTGTCTGTGCCGGCGCCGAAGGCGCCGAGGACCGCCAGCAGCGGCGCATTGCGCGATCCCGCGCACACGCAGAAATCGGTCGCGCCGAGGGCGCATGCCCGCTCGATCACGCGCCGCGCTTCGGCGATGTTGGTCATGCGAACGCTTCGACGTGCGCGGCAACGCCGAAGAGCGCCTTCACCTGCTCGCGCTTCTCGCGCAGCTCTTCAAACTCGCGCTCCACGCGGCTCTCCAGCAGCATCCCCGCGCCCGAGCCGACGCGCACGTGCTCGCCGCTCCAGTCGAGATTGCGGATGGCCACCAGCGCCAGGGCCGTGCGGTCTTCGCGCTCCAGTCCGAATGGGGCTCCGAACGTGCGCCGTTTCACGCCGCGGTCGGCTTCGCGCAGCCATCGCTCCCCGGCCTCGCTGCGCGGCGAGACCCCGAGCGCAGCGGTGGGGTGCAGGCGCCGGACCATCTCCGCGAACGACATTCGCTCAGAGCCGCCGCTCTCGCTGAAGAAGATCGGCGTGATGAGGTGCGCGATCTTGGGCAACCGCAAGGTTCCGAGCGGACCGATCTCGATGTTCCCGAACGGCGCCAGGCGGCGGACGATGTCGTCGACCACGAAGCGGTGCTCGCGCAACTCCTTCGGATCGCGAAGCAACTCCTCCGCCCGCGCGACCGACCGTGTGCCCGCCAGCGCCATCGTCCGGTAACCGCGCGCCGAGGACTCGAACAGAAACTCCGGCGTGGCCCCAGCCAGGCCGTGCGACTGGTAGGAGTATCCGTATCCGCGCATCCCCGCCGGCAACTGCCCCAGCCGCGTGAAAAACCAGCGCCACCATTCGTCGCACCGCTCGGTGAACCGTCCCGACTCGAAGATAACCGGGACGATCTTCTTGAAGTCGCCGCGCTCCATCGCCTCATGCGCTGAGTCGAACAGCTTCGTGAACTCCTCAGCCGATGTCGCATCCCAGGCCACGCGCGGAGCCCCCCGCTCCTCGAAGCGCGAGGCAAGCTCATCGAAAGTCGTCTCTTCCCATGCCGCCGGATGACGCCACGGATGCGGATCGTCGAGAAAGAAGTCGGCCACGAAGAACGCCGGCCGATCCGGACGCCGGAACGGCAACTGCTCGAACGGCCCCCATCCGATGAAGACCCGCCCTGGCGCGGTCTGGATGAAGGCGAAGTCGCGGTGGGACATGTGGGGAGGATTGTATCGGGGTAGCGGGGTTGCGCGGTTACGAGGTCTCGGGGTCTCGCGGTTGCGGAGTCTCGCGGTTGCTGGGTTGCTGGGTTGATGACCAGAATTGCTACGATGCCTGGCGTGACCCAGTCTGACACCGCGAGACCGCGAGACCGCGAGACCGCGCGACCCGACCAAGCAACTCAGCAACCGAGTAACCCAGCAACTCAATACGCGGGCCCCGATCCCACCCGCATTCAATCCATGTTCGGCTCCATCGCCGGCCGCTACGACCGCGCCAACACCGTCATGTCCGCCGGCATCCATCACCTCTGGCGTCGCAAGGCGGTGCGATGGTCGGGGGCGAAGGAGGGCGACTCCGTGCTCGATTGCGCCACCGGCACCGGCGATCTCGCCATCGCTTTCAAGAAGGCAGTCGGCCGCGGACGCGTGATCGGCACCGATTTCACGCCGGAGATGATCGAGCTGGCCAGGCGGAAGTCCTCGGACATCACCTTCGAAGTCGCCGACGTCACCGCGCTGCCGTTCGACGACCACTCGTTCGACATCGCCAGCATCTCCTTCGGCATCCGAAACGTCGGCGATCCGATGAAAGCCATCGCCGAGATGGCGCGCGTGGTCCGTCCCGGCGGACGAGTAATCGTGCTCGAGTTCGGCCAGCCCTCAAACCGCCTCGCATCCACCCTCTACAACTCCTACCGCCGCCACTTCCTCCCTCGACTCGGCGGCGCCGTCACCGGCGAGCGTGATGCCTACGAGTATCTCGAATCCTCCGCGGCACGCTTCCCGTGCGGCGAGGAGTTCGTGGCCATGATGGGCAGCGCGGCGCGATTTTCGTCGATCGAGTTTCGGCCGCTGACCTTTGGTATCGCCTATCTGTATCGTGGCGTCGCTTGACGAAGCACAGACAAGAGTGTCTGTGCCACATCGGTCCTGCAATTCCTGGAAGTGTCGCTTGTGGATTGCACAGATATCTGTGCTACAAAACCCGCTTCAATGTGGCACCCAAAAACATCAGTTGAAGGATAGGCATCGTCCCGGACATGTCTCGTAGGATGGTTTTGACGAAATCAACCTTGAGAGATGGAGCCGGAACGAT
>Ga0307470_10000384_pt1 | contig 23534 bp, 19 predicted proteins | sample atmos_gasesAM3C__FD_204565 | JGI IMG/M metagenome (GOLD analysis project Ga0307470, IMG submission 204565) | Hardwood forest soil microbial communities from Morgan-Monroe State Forest, Indiana, United States - atmos_gasesAM3C_05 | ecosystem: Environmental > Terrestrial > Soil > Temperate forest... | reverse complement strand
TGGGACTACTTGCGACTTACATCAAGCTCGACGCCCGCTTCTCTAACGTGCCTCGCGTCGCTGGCCGCTGGCAGTACTCGGTGGAGACCGCCAATCGGGAAGTGAGCCACAAAGGCGAGTGTATTATTCAGCAGGCTCGGAGTGAGCTTCGCATCCAGAGGACAAGACGCTTCACCTGTACCGTTGCGGGCGGCGGTGGCGAATGCCGAGAGGTTTCCATTCCTTGGAGCTCAAACTGGGCCGGGGTCTGCTCGGACAGCTCGCTGCGCTTCGACTACCACATAGCACTTCCTGATCACCAGCATCGCGGCCAAAGCATTGAAGCTATCTGCCGACTTCGCCTCGAAACTAAGAACCCGTCACAAATGAGCGGCAACTACTACATGCTGCCGCCGTTCGACGAGGCAACTCTAAACTGTCAGTGGGGCACCGTTACGTTCGAGAAGATAGCCTCGCACGAAGTGCTCACTCCTCCAACCATTGAAGAGAACGAGGACGTCGAACTCGAGGCTTGATCCCTATGGGCCATACAGGCGCGTCGCCTAACCCGTCGTTGCAGCCGCTGAACTCATACGCCGTTGGCCGGCATGACCGCGCTCATTCTGCAGAGGCGCCGTGCTCATCTCGCGCATGCGCTCAAAGCCTGGACCTACTGGGCCTCGCGCTCGCGCCGTCAAATCCGAGCTTGAGTGCCACGAGGTATCATCTATTGTACTTACCAAACCAATACCCGGGCCGGCGTCGATAGTGAGCGAAGGCCAGAACCCGTATCGTATGATCTCCAATGAGATATACGGCATGATAGGGGAACCCTTTCACCGGTGCACGGCGCACCGCCAAGTCAGTCGGGACAAAGGGAACGGGAGCGCCAGCCTGAGGAAACCGGCCGATTCGATCAAGGGTCGCTGCAACTTCATCGAGGAATCGCTGGCCGAGGCCCGATCGTTCCTTGTCATACCTGACGGCCGCATCCTCCAGCTCCTGATTGGCCTCGGGCTCTATGAACAGAGGAGCCGCCGCCATTACTTCGCCAGGCGCCCCTCAATCCGTCGCCTCACCTGCTCCCACGGGACCCCTGCGGACTCGCCAGCCAGGACCCGCCTGGCCCGCCGCTCGATCTCGGCTGCCCAGGCCTTTTCGACCTCCTCCAGGTTGTCCGCGGGCTCTTCGTCAAGGCTCGCTAGCAGCGCCGCAGCGACATCGGCGCGCTCGGTGGGGGGGAGCTTCAGGGCCTCTTGCAAGAGAGCTTCGCGTGTCATAGACCCTAGTTTAGCATCCGATACTGGCACTCAACACTCAGCCGGAGGCGGACGCCTCCTCCAGCGACGCCGCTCAGCCGGAGGGCCGTTTATACACAGGGAATGGAGAGAGCCGCAAAGACACGACGTTCAACGAGTAAACGGTTGCCGTTCGCTACGTGGGCCTCAGCGCTTGGTGTCTCACAGCCAGGAGCCTTAAGGGATTTTGATCTGAACCAGCGGTTCAAGACGACTTTCCGCCTTCAAAGTGAGGCAGCTCGATGATTGAAGAAGGTCTGACAATTGAATATCGTGGCAAATCGTACACCGGGCGTCGTTCAGTTAGCGGCTCCCGTAAGATGTACCAAACCATCTACTATGGAGGTCGCTCGAGGGCTGATGGACATCCATACAGGCCTGGAGAGGAGACAAACATGAAGATGATTGCAAAAATAATCCTTAGAGAGCTCGTAGAAAAGGGGCCGTGAGATTCAGGGTAGATCGAGACATAACCCTGACCTGAAGCGGACACCTGAAGGCGGCGCTTAGTCTCAGCGGCCTTGGGAGTGACTGATGAGGATGCCGACAAAGGATGAATTGGCAGTGCTCGCCCTAGTTGGTGGCATCGTTGGGTTCACCGTCGCCCTGTACCAGTATCGCGTAGCACAGCGGTGGAAACGTGCCGAGTGGGTAGCCGGCGAAATGCGCGGCTTCCTTGATGACCCTTGGGTTCGTGTCGCGTGCACCCTGATCGATTGGGGCGCGCGGAAGGTCCACTTGCCACCAGCCGCTACCGAGGAGGTGTTGGTCACAGATGATGAAATTCGGATGGCGTTGGTTCACCATCAGGAACGCCCCAACGGTTTCAGCCCGAAAGAGGCGCTGATCCGCGACACTTTCGATCGGTTCCTCGATGGCATCGAGCGCTGCGCGGCCCATGTGCGCTCGCGTCTAGTGAGTGAAACAGACTTCGCTCCTTATTTGTCCTATTGGGCTTTCCATATCCAGACAGCACGCGCTGGCGACCCTAAGGTTGACCGGCTCGTCCAATTGAAAGTATTCGCCCGAAACTACGGCTATGTTGGCGCGCTAGAGCTGATCGAAACGTTGTCCAAGCTCCACGCGGCAGGTCTGCCCAACACGCCGCAGCAGCCGACGAAGCGGCGCACGAAGGCAGCCGCAAATTGAACGCGACTCTCGCGACGAGCGCCAGAATCGTTGGGCGTCCTTGAGCTGGAGCCTTGTATGGCAAATGTTCTAGTCTTCACCACTCTGAGCGATGTCGGCGTATTGAACCTTCGTGAACAGGGCTACTGCGTAATCTGCCTGAGCCTAGACGAGCCGCTTCAGACTTCTCTCGATCGGCTGGATAGGGCGCTCAGATCTTATCCGCCCACCAACCTTTCCGAGGCCAACAACACTTGGATGCCGGAAGCGGCAGAACTCGCCCGCCTAATCGCAATCCAAGCAATGAGCGCAGGAGAGATTATAGATTGGGACGAGATTCCAGAGCGCTTCTTTCAGGTGCTCGTCGTCTCTGGACGAGTTCTTCCTATTGATCTTCTTCCATGCCGGGGAAGCATTCTTGGTGTCGAATGCGTGATTGCACATCGCGCAGCAGAAAGCGAGGTCCTTCTACAGCTAGCCAGTGGCCTGCAGCGTCAGGAGCTTCCGTTGCGCCGTATCGCCCATGTATCGACCTATCACCCAGGGCCAACCTCTCTGTGGGAAATGGATGTTGTATCTGCCACCCTTAGCATTAACAACAATCTCGCCATTGAGCACTATTTTTATCCTGCAAAGGAAGTGGCTGCCGAGTTATTTCGGAGAAGCGATTTGGACATTCTGCATTTTGAGTGTCACGGCACGGGCACGTCTTTGCAGATCGATAACCCATATGGTGACCCTGTGGACGTCCGTAAACTTTATGTAAGAGACGGTCCGGGTGTGTACTTTTTCCTGGGCTGTAGCGCTGGCGGGAGCATTAACAGCGTGGCGTCTACGTTTGTAAGGAAGGGAGCGCGGGCGGCTTTGGGTGCGTATTGCGGATTTCTTAGCGGTGGCGGCTCAGATGATGTTTCAATCAGTGCCTACTATGACTCGCTCTACCAAGGTCTTGTGCGAGGAAAAAGTCTAGGCGAGTCCGTGAAGGCCGGAAGACGGGCAGCAGCCCCTGGCAGAATCTATTACTGTGCTTGGCTGCTCTTTGGAGATCCAAACATCCGCTTCTCGCTGCAGCGGTTTGGCGGCGTTGCACCCAACCTGCGCCGGCACCGGCCGGCTGGCGTCGCCAGCCCCCGGTGAAGCGTGACAGAGTTCGGCAGACAAGAGAGTACCAAATGGGCGGTAAGACCAGAAAAGAAACAAGCGCCGTTGCGGAAGAACTTCGCACTCTTCTAGCGGGCAATCCCTTGGAGGAGAGCATTCATCAGTTTTTCGCGGACCGGATCTTCAAAATTGGCCACGGTAATCCACGTGCCAGTGCACGGTTCATCGCCGGCACCGTATCCAAGTTTCCCATTACCCCAGATCGCATCCCGGATTTCTGCTCTGCTGTCCTACACGTCGCGCCGACCCAGAGCCCAAGCAGTGTGTCGTTCGTCGAATTAAAGAGGCCCAATTCGCCCTTGTACACCGCCGGTCATAGACTCATGTCAAAGGACCTCAACGATGCATGGGTTGAATGCGTTGAAACGAGCCGCCTCATCGCTGACAGCTTCCGCGAATTCCTTCGTCGTCTGGTTAAGGCGCTCGACCAGAAGCGCTTTCTCGGGTTTGATAAAGCTTATGGGACGCTGGAGGGGGAGAGCTCCGATCTGCGGCACTACCTCCTATACGACACTCTTATGCCACGGATTAACTCCGTAATCGTTATCGGAAGGCGCGCGTCACTCGATTCTGAAGGGCTTCTCCGGACCAGGGAAATCAGCGCCGCGACCGGTAACGCCATAAGGGTCGTTACCTACGATACTGTGCTAGATTGGATCTCTGAGGCAGATGACGAAGACAGATCGAACATTTTCATGCGCGGTTGGTACTGGTAGCTGCCGAACCCGGCGCTTCCACTCGGTCGGTAGGCTTCGCCGCCTGCCGGTGAAGCGTGCCCCATTAGGCCGGAGTGGCCTATGAACGACATCACCAAGCCCCTGGGGCGCCTCGAGCCTGTTTCTCTTCGTGACTTTTGGCAGGACGAAGCCCGGCACTTCACACCGTGGTTGGCGCTACCCGAAAACCTGAAGCTTCTCGGCGAGGCACTCGGAATCGAACTGGAGTTCGAGGTGACCGAGTCTCGTGTCGGTATCTTCAAGGCCGACATCGTCGCGAAGGAGGTCGGTACCGACGATCGCGTGATCGTTGAGAACCAACTCCAGCGAACCGACCACGACCACCTGGGCAAGCTGCTCACCTACGCCGCCGGCCTGGACGCGAAGACCGTAGTTTGGGTAGCGGAGGAGATCAGCGACGACCATCGTCGTACCCTGGACTGGCTCAACGAGATCACCGGCGAGACCTTTTCCTTCTTCGCGCTCGAAATTGAGCTGTGGCGGATCGGCGACTCACCCCCGGCGCCCAAGTTCAATCTGGTGTGCCGACCAAACGAGTGGGCGAAAAGCCTTACACGCCCGGACTCCGTCGGCGAGCCGACCGAAACGAAGCTCTTGCAGTTGGAATTCTGGTCCGCACTCGTTGAATGCGGACGAAAGAAGGGGACATCGGTCAACTTCCGCAAGCCAAGGCCCCAGAACTGGTACTCGCTTGCCGTAGGTCGCTCTCGATTCAATCTGTCGCTTACGGCCAATACGAATCGCCCCCGGGTCGGGTGCGAGCTTTACATCCGACATCCGCAGCACTCGAAGAGAGCTTTTGCTCTGCTGCGCGCTCAGAAGGAAGCGATCGAGGCGGAACTGGGCCCTCTCGAGTGGCAGGAACTTCCCCTTCGCCGGGACTGCCGGATTGCTCAGTATCGCAGCGGTGACATCGAGGATCGTACCCAATGGCCAGAGCAGCACGCCTGGCTGCTCGAGCGCCTTGAAGCGTTCAAGCGGGCTTTTTCCGAACGAGTGCGAGCGCTGGATCTTGAGCAAGATGACGAGGGACCTGATGATGTCGAGGAAGCCGTTTAACTAACCAGGGCCTCAAGCGGACGGCTGGCGCCGCCGCTGAGTTCCATTCCCGTTCGGCGCCACTAGTAGCGCTTGCCGTTAATGGCGGGACGCGTTACTATGGCTTGGGATGATTCGGAGCTTCCGGGATAAGGAGACGGAGAAGGTCTTCCGGCGCGAAGCTTCCCGGAAGTTTCCTCCCGCGCTTCAGCGCCAGGCTCAGCGAAAGCTAGTCATTCTAGATGGCGCGGAGGCGCTCCAGGATCTTAGGATCCCTCCTGGTAACCGCCTCGAAAAGCTACGCGGGGATCGGGAGGGGCAGTACAGCATCAGGATCAACGACCAGTGGCGGATCTGCTTCCTCTGGTCGGACGGTGATGCTGACGACGTGGAGATAGCGGACTACCACTAGGAGAGGACGAAGTGGCTAAGAAGTTTCCTCCAATCCATCCGGGCGAGATCCTCCTAGAGGAGTTCTTGCGCCCAATGGGAATCAGCCAGTACCGGTTGGCCAAGAGTATTAGTGTGCCCGCGCGGCGCATCAACGAGGTCGTTCACGGAAAGCGGAATATCACCGCGGATACCGCCCTGCGGCTTTCTCGGTTCTTCGGTACGAGTGAGAGGTTTTGGCTGAACCTTCAGACCCGGTACGATCTGGAGCTGGAAAAGGACCGTCTTGGAGACCGTCTCGAAACCGAGATCATCCAGTACGCTCATGCCTCGTAAGAGAATAGCGGCCTGAACTGCCTCCTCGCGGAGGAGGTTTTCGCCCCTTCCCTCCCACGGCCTACCGCCGGAAGGGCCACCTCTCGGTCGACTTTGCCGCAGCGACCGTCCTCCGGCAGGCGGAGTAGCACGACGCGACGAACCGATGGGCCGTCGACTTCAACGGGAGCGTCCTCCCGTGCGTGCCTTCGGCGCATCCGCGCAACGGGAGCGCTCTCCCGGTGACGCCCTCGGCTCTCCCGCACGCGCCCTCGGCTCTCCCGCGCGTGCCCTCGGCTCTCCCGCGCGTGCCCTCGGCTCTCCCGTTCGTGCCCTCGGGGCAGCCGATCGACCGATCGGCGCTCCCGATGACCTGTTGACCGCCTCGTTCCCGCCGTTCCGGCGGTCAGCGGTTGGCGGCCAGCCGAGCGCTCGGCGCGGGCAGCAGCTTGATCTCCAGGCGGCCGGAGCTCGGTAGGCCGGGCTGGTAGTAGACCCCGGTCGGCGGCGGCGCGAGGCGCACGTTCGGCGGCGGGGCGATCTGGGGGATCGCCTGCTGCACCTGGCCCTCCTCGTCGTCCTCGGCGTCGAGGTTCGAGTTCGGCAGGTTGGGGTCCGGACGGGGCCAGGAGCGCAGGTTGCCCGGCTGGCCCGCGCGGTAGCCGCCCTGCACCGTCCCCGCGCCCGTGCCCGGCGGTCGCCTCTGGGTTCCCGGCGGCAGGGCCTGGCCGGTGCTCTCGCCGCGCGGGAGGTTGCCCGGCCGCAGCACGGTCGAGCGGCCGCCGGCACCCGGCGCGGCGGCCTGCGGGCGCAGGGTCGGATTGGCCTGGCCGGCGACCTGGTCGCTCGCCGCGGCGGCGGCCGGCGGCGGCGAGTTGACGAGGATGGCGGCGATCCGCCGGGGGTCCTCGTAGGCCTTCGGCGCCTGCGGCGGCAGCGCGCTCTCGCGATAGCCGCGCAGCATCGACTCGGTCACCAGCCGGCTGCCGACGACGTGCGGGTTGACGTCCGGAAAGGCGAGCTGCGGGTTGAGCGCGAAGGCGTGCGCGTACTCGTCGACCGCCGCGTCCTTCTTCCCCTGCGCCTCGTACACCGAGCCGATCTGATAGTGCGCCCAGGCGTGCTGCGGCTCGATCTCGACCACCTGACGGTAGAGCTTCAGGGCCTCCTTGAGATGGCCCTTGCCCTCTTCGAGGAGGCCGAGGTTGAAGAGCGCCGAGGTGCGCTTGGGATCGAGCTCGAGGGCGCGCCGGTAGGCGGCCTCCGCCTCGTCGGGCCGGCGGGAGAGGAGCAGCAGGTTGCCGAGGTCGTTCTGCACCGAGGCATCCTGCGGCTGCTTTTCCGCCAGCTGCCGCTGCGCCGCGAGCGCCTTCGGCAGGTTGGGCGGCGTGGCGGCGAGGGCCGCGAGAGCGGTGAGCGAGAGGGCTAGCATCCACCAGAGAGGTCTCTTCACTGCGGTTCTCCTGACTCGCCGGCGTTCAGGCGACGGGACGGGCCTTCAATTTGAGCTTCCCGTCCTCGTCGGCCAGGCGGAACTGCACCTGGGCACATCCCGTCTTCGCACGGATGGCCGCCGCCTGGCGCTCGATGTAGGTTTGGAAGCTGTCGAGATCGAATTTGGGCGGCGCGCCGCCACCCTTGGAAAGTCCGGCGTAGAGCGCTTCGGCCGCCGCGGGGGCGACCGCATCCGCCACCAGGATGCCGCGCAGCGGGTCGTAGCGCGGCGCCTCCGGCTCGGCCGCCGGCCGGACGTGGCGGCCCTGGCCCTCCTCGCGCTCGCGCAGCCGGCGGTTGAAGAGCTCGTTGTAGGTGTTGTAGCGCGCCTCGAGGTCGCTCAGGCGGAAGCTGTCGACCGCGGCCGCCAGGTTGGCGTTGCGGAGCAGGCGCATCTGCGCCTGGATGCGGCCACGGAGCTCGTCCGGCGGCACCGTCAAGGCGCCGCTGAAGAAGCGCTCGAAGTCGATGCGGAGCTGCTGGATGTTCCGCCCCAGCTGCTCCAGACCGTCCTGGACGTTGACGCTCCGCAGCGTTCCCATGCCAGCGCCCATGCCAGCGCCCATGCCAGCGGCCGCGCCGGCGGCGGGCGCCGGGGGCCGCCTGGGCGCCGCCCCGGCGTAGGGGCCGGCGGCACCGGGAGGGCCGGCGCCGGGACGCCCTACGCTCGGGCTCGGTGCTCCGCTTCGCTTGGGGTCCACGAATCTCCTACAATGGCTCGGCGCTCTGATGGAACATGAATCCCACGACTCCCGTCGCGCGATCCCTTCGGTCGATCGTCTGCTGAGCGACCCCGCGGTCGCCGGTCTCCTTCCATTATACGGGCGGGGCGCGGTCAGGGTCCAAGCGCGCCGCGAGCTCGACGAGCTGCGCGCCTGGCTCGGCACCGGGCCCTCGGCGCCGGAGGTCGAGGATGCGCTCAACTGCCTGCCGCGGCAGATCGCGGCGGGGCTCGCGGCCGACTTCGGGGAGCCGCTGGCGCGGGTGCTCAACGCGACCGGCATCTTCCTCCACACCAACCTCGGGCGCGCCCCCCTGCCGCGCGCCGTCGCCCGCCGCCTCCCCGCCCTCCTCGACGCCTACTGCGACTTGGAGATCGACCGCGGGACCGGCCGCCGCGGCGAGCGCAACCGCCGGGTCGAGCGGCTGCTGACCGCGGCGACCGGGGCGGCCGCCGCGGTGGTGGTCAACAACAACGCCGCGGCGCTGGTGCTCGCCCTGGCCGCCCTGGCGCGCGACCGCGAGGTGGTCGTCTCGCGCGGCGAGCTGATCGAGATCGGCGGCTCCTTCCGCATCCCCGAGATCATGGCGGCGGCCGGCGCGCGGCTGGTCGAGGTGGGGGCGACCAACCGCACGCGGATCGCCGACTACCGCGCCGCGATCGGCCCGGAGACCGCCCTCCTGCTCAAGGTCTTCCCCAGCAATTTCCGGCAGCTCGGCTTCGTCGCGGCGGTCGAGCCGGCGGAGCTCGCCGAGCTCGGGCGCGCCGCCGGCATCCCCGTCCTGGTCGACGAGGGGAGCGGCCTGCTGGCGCCCTCCGGCGCGCCGCAGCTCGCCGGGCACCCCAGCCTGACCGAGCTCGTCGCGGCCGGCTGCGACCTCGCCTGCGGCAGCGGCGACAAGCTCCTGGGCGGGCCCCAGGCCGGCCTCCTCGTCGGCCGCGCCGACCTCCTGGCGCTCTGCCGCCGGCACCCGCTCTACCGCGCTCTCCGCCCCGACCGCGCGGCGCTCGCCGCCCTCGAGGGGGTGCTCCGGCTGCATCTCGCCCGCGAGCCGCTGCCGGTCGACCGGCTGTGGCCGGAGCCGGAGGCCGCCCGCGAGCGGCTCGCCCGCGCCGCGGCTCTGCTCGGCGCCGAGGTGGTGCCGGCGGAGGCGTTCCTCGGCGGCGGCTCGGCCCCCGAGGCGCCGATCCCCGGCGCGGCGCTCGCCCTCGCCGGCGATCCCGAGCTCCTGGCGCGGCTCCGGCAGGGTACACCGCCCCATCCGCCGGTCATCGGCTATCTGCGCGACGGTCGGCTGCTGCTCGACCTCCGCACCGTGGACCCGGAAGACGACGGCGAGCTGATCGCCGCCGTCCAGGCGGCGCTTACCGGCAGGCCGGGCGGGCCGGGATAGCCCCATGGCGGCCGGCCGCGTCGCCAACGGACGCTCGGCGGGACGGATCCTGGTCGTCGAGGACCGCGACTCGCTGCGCCGCATGCTCGAGCGCGCGCTCGCCGCCGAGGGATACGAGGTCGAGTCCGCGGCCCTCGGGCAGGGCGGCATCCACCTGGTGGGCGAGCATCCGTACGACCTGGTGCTCACCGATCTCAAGCTCCCCGACGCCTCGGGGCTCGAGGTCCTGGCGGCGAGCCGCGCCGCGCAGCCGGCGGTGCCGGTCGTCGTCCTCACCGGCTACGGCACCGTCGGCGCGGCGGTCGAGGCGATGAAGCTCGGCGCCTACGACTTCCTCGAAAAGCCGGGGGGGATCGACGATCTCGCCCGGCTGATCGCGCGGGCGATCGGCCGCGGCGAGGGGAGCGGGGGGAGCGGGAAAGAGGAGGACGACCTCTTCGCGCCGCCCGGCGCGCCGCCGATCGCCGGCCGCCACCCGCGGACGCGGGCGGCGATCCGCCTGCTCCAGCGGGTGGCGCCGACGGAGAGCACCGTCCTCTTGACCGGCGAGAGCGGCACCGGCAAGGAGCTCTTCGCCCGCGCCCTCCACGCCCTCTCGCCGCGCCGCGCGGGGCCCTTCCTCGCCGTCAACTGCGCCGCGATCCCCGAGCAGCTCATGGAGAACGAGCTCTTCGGGCACGAGAAGGGCGCCTTCACCGGCGCCGACCAGCGCCAGGCGGGCCGCTTCGAGCTCGCCCACGGCGGCACGCTCCTGCTCGACGAGATCGGCGAGCTGTCGCTCGCCGTCCAGGGCAAGGTGCTGCGGGTGCTCGAGGAGCGGACCTTCGAGCGCGTCGGCGGCGGCCGCACCCTCAAGGCGGAGGTGCGGCTGGTCGCCGCCACCAACCGCGAGCTCGCGGCGATGGTGGCGCAGGGCGCCTTCCGCGCCGACCTCTACTTCCGCCTCGACGTCTTCCCCATCGAGCTGCCGGCGCTGCGCGAGCGGGCGAGCGACATCCCGCTCCTCGCCCGCCACCTCCTCGCCGGCATCGCCCGCCGCCACCGCCGCGAGCCGCCCCGCTTGGACGACGAGGCGGCGGAGCTGCTCGCCGCCGAGCCCTGGCCGGGCAACGTGCGCGAGCTCGGCAACGTCCTCGAGCGGGCGCTGATCCTGGCCGACGGGCCCGCGCTCGCCGCCGCGGACATCCGGCCCCTGCTGCGCCCCCTCGCCGGAGCGGCCGAGCGCGAGCGGGTGCGGCAGGCGCTGATCGCCGCCGACGGCGACAAGCAGGAGGCCGCCAAGGCCCTCGGCTGGAGCTACCGGCTGCTGCTCAAGAAGGTGCGCGAGCTCGACCTGGGAGGGGTGCCGAAGTACCGGTGAGGCGCCGTCCCGCATTCCTTTTTGGGTAGGGGCGGAGCTTGCCTCCGCCCGCAACCGCAGGAGGCCACAGGTTCAGCTACGCGCCCCGGACCAGGGCGGAGGCAAGCTCCGCCCCTACCCAAAGCAACAGCATGGCAGCGATGAGACCGTCTGAAGGATCCCGCCTATGACATCTCGCCCGACAAATACGACACCGTATTTACGGTGAGGATTACTACGGCTTCGCCGAGTCCGGCGCGGCGCCCGAACCCTTGCCGGCCCCCGGGGCCGCGGGCTGGAAATTCAGCTTCAATCCCGAGCTCCGGATGTCGAATTTCGCCCGCGCGAAGGTGAAGACGCCGGGGAAGGCAGCGCGGAAGTTGGTCATCCCGCGGCCGGGCACCGTGTCCGAGGTGACCGTGGCCTCGGCGGAGCCGAGCACGCCGCCGCCGTCGTCGTAGAGAGTCACCGTGAGGCCGACCTGCGTCGCGATGTCGCTGCTCTCGTTGTTGAGCGTGCCGAAGACCTCGATGCCGTCCTTTTCCGAGCGGTCCGCCTTCTGCCAGGTGCCCACCGAGACCGGGCTCTTCCCCGCGGCCTCCGCAGGCTTGGTCTCGCCAGCCGCAGCGGCCTTGCCGGGGTCGCCCGGCTTGGCGCTCCCCTCGGCCGCCGCCTTGGCGTCGGCATCGGGGTGGCGGACGTCTTTGTCGGTGATCGACCGGATCGACTTCCTCGGTGCGGGCAGGGGCGGCTTGGCCGCCTCGACCAGCGCCTGCTTGGACTCCGCGGTGGCCCGCCCGCTGGCCGGGAGGTCGACCTGCGTGGCGCGCAGCGACGACAGCGTGCCGTCGGCGGCCGTGAAGACGACGAGCTTGCCCTTGACCGCCCATGGCCCGCGGGTCTCCACCCGTCCGCCCTCGGTCGTGACCAGCCAGTCGGCCGCCGCCCGACGAGGGCCGGGGACGGACAGCAAGAGGATCCCGGCCGTGAGAACGACGGCCGTGGCGCGGGGCAGCGCGTTCGAGGGTGCAGAGATCTTCGACATCAGTTCTCCTTCCAGCCGGTGATGACGATGCCTTGCGGGACGGTGGCCTCGCGCACGTAGCCGGTGTTCGAGAGGATTCCGCTGACGCTCAGGTAGTAGTTCGCGAAGCGGGCGTTCTTGGGGAAGATCTGCCGTTTGAGCGTCTGGATGAGCGATAGCTGGTCGGCGTTCAACTGCTCGGAGTTCTTGTTGGTCGCCGGCGCGTTCTTGGTCGCCGACTGCTCGATGAACGGCGAGGTGACGAATTCCGGAAGGATCGCGAAGCGGGTCGCCACGCCGTTCAGCGAGAGGATGTGATTGGCGTTGTTGGCGAGGAGGATGAACTGGCGGCTCTCGCCGGAGCGCGCGCAGATCACCGTCGACCCCGAGCCGGAGACGGTGACCTGAGGCTTGTAGCTCGAGAAGATGAGGACGCCCGACAGCCCGAGCGCCTGGGTGATGGTGCGCTCGTCGGCGTCGAGCCGCAGGTACCAGCCGCGATCGTTGCCGGCCGGCGGGTTGAGGACGAAGTCGGCGGTCGAGGCGGCGTCGGCGCCGGTGGGGTCGACCGCCTGGTAGTTCGACTCGGTCTTCGGCAGGCCGGAAGTGGCCGCGGTGAAGCTGTCGTCGACGATCAGGTAGAAGCGGCCGGTCTGGCCGGTGAAGGTCCACAGGTTCTCGCGGTCGCCGGTGCCGAAGGCGAGCGCCATCCGGTTGAGCGACGAAACGAAGAGGGCGGTGGGCGAGAAGAAGAGCGGCCGCCCGCCGGTCGAGAAGATGATGAACGGGTTCCAGGCCGCGTCGGTGACCCGGCTGACCACGGTGTCGGCGGCCAGGTTGGGCAGCGCCTGGTTCTTGAAGATCGTCGTCGGCGCGAGGTCCGCGGCCTTGCTGATGTCGAGCTTGTAGACGAAGCCCGCGGTGGTGCTGAGGTAGATGGTGTCGACGAACCCGTCCTGGTTGGTGTCGATGACGGTCGGATCGGCGGCCGCGGCGCCGAGGATCGAGTGCTTGTAGATCACCTGGCCGGTCTCGACGTCGACCATGTAGATCCAGGTGCCGCTCTTCGGGCTCGTCTTGTTGAGCTCGTCGTAGCCGCCGCCGAAGATGGCGACGTACTTCGCCGTCAGCGTGCCCGCCACCTTCACCTGGATGCGGCTGATGGTGGGCGACGACCAGGTCCAGCCGAGGTCGGCCGCGTTGTTGCGGTCCTCGTCGAGGCGGGAGCTGGCGAGCGAGTCGGTGAACTCCCAGAGGAGCGCCGGGAAGGGATTGGGGCCGCAGCCGGAGACCGGCTGGTTGGCGGTCGAGAGGCAGCTCGGGATCGCGTTGGTGCCGGAGAGGGACGACGGCGAGTGGGCCGCGTCGAGCACGTCGGGCTGCGTCACGTCGAGCGCGTAGTAACCGCTCACGAAGCCGCTGACCTGGCCGCCGCCGTTGATGTTCCCGCCCTCGCGGAAGCCCCCGACGAGGACGGTCCGCCACTCGCGGCTCGCGGCGACGGGAGCGGCCGCATGGCTGGGGTCGATGAAGACGTCGGCCGAGGTCGGGCTGCCATCGACCGAGAAGATCTCGTTGAACACCCCGCCCGTGCCCTCCGCCTGATCGCGCACGATCGGCAGCGCCAGGCGGGGGATGTAGGAGAACAGCTCCTCGCCGGTGCCGTCGGTGAACTTCTGCTGGCTGGGCGCATTGTCCCAGGTGCCCATGTCGAAGGCATGGAGCTGGCCGTCGTTGGCGCCCAGGAAGAGAATCTTTCGCCGGCGCTGGTGGGTGGTGGCGAAGCAGCGATAGCCGCACGCGGTGGTCGCCCCGGGCTCTTTCAGGTCGGCGGCCAGGAAGGAGAACTTCGACGGGTTGCCGAGCACCAGCGGATCGGCGTGGAAGATGTCGCCGAGCACGTAGGTGACGTTGATGTTCGTGCCGTCCAGCCGGTTGATGGTGGCGTTCTTCTGCACCAGCGTGGCGTTGATGATCTTCTCGCTGCGGTCGCGCGCGGTGTTCGGGTTCGCCACGTCGAAGGGGATCTTGAGCCCGGTCCAGAGGTCGACCCAGTCGGGGTCGACCGCGTTGGCGACCACCGTTCCGCCCTGCGGCGGAGTGAACAGCTGCAGCGTGCTGGGGATCGCGCCGGTCAGGTTCCCCTTGCCGTAGAAGACCCGGCGCGTCACGTCGGTCAACCCCAGCCGCAGGGAAGCGGGCGAGACGTTGGGCAGCGCGGGAGCGGTCGCCGGGGCCTGGCCGGTCAAGATGGTGCCGGCGTCCCACAGCAGGCAGCTGCTGGGAGGGCTGCCGGCGCCGCTGCAGAGACGGCCGATGTCGGGCTTGCCGTCCGAGGTGAGCGGCAGGGGCTTCAGGAAGGCGTTGGCGTGGCCGTCCCAAACCGACTGGCCGTTCAGCGGGTCGAAGGTCGTCAGCACCAGCTTGTCGGAGACGTCGGCCTGGACCGACGGCACGGCGGCCGAGGCGAAGGCCGTGGCCTCCTCCTTGATCTGGGCGAAGAGGTTGTTGAGCGCGTTGATGAGCTGCTGCTTGTTCTGCGGGAAGATCGGCGCGCCGCTGCCGCCGTTCTGCGCCACGCAGGTGAGCGTGTTGCCGGTGGCGGTGGTCAGCCCGAAGCCCATGATGTAGGTGGTGACGCCGTCGCGGTCGTGGAGGTCCTGGGCGACGGTGCAGGGGTTGCCGCCGCAGGTCTCGTCGCCGTCGGTGATGAACAGCACGTACTTCCGGCTGCAGGCGAAGTTGGGGTCGTTCGCCGCGGCGATCCCCTTCCAGCCGGCGCCGCTCGGGCAGTTGCCGGAGGTGCAGCCGGAATACCACTGGCGGAACGACTGCAGGCTGGCGCCGATGGGCGTCGAGCCGTTGGCCATGAAGGGGTTGACCCCGTTGGTCTTGAGCCGCAGGAAGGCGTCGCCGGCGAGCTGCTGATCGTTGAAGTAGGTCGCGATGCGGAAGTCGGGCGGCCCCGCCGGGTTGGTGATCAGGTTGGGCGCCATGTGCTGCTGGAGGAGGAGGTTGTGGTCGTTGTTCCAGTCGAGCGGGATGACGTCGCCGACGGTGAAGAGCGCGCCTCGCGGGTCGCTCGAATCGGTCGCGAAGCGGGTCGAGTAGGGACAGGCGCCGTTGAGCGGGAGGCAGGCGACGTTCTCGGCATCGGAGGCGCTGTCGGTGTTGGGATCCCAGCCGCTGCAGGTGTTGCCCGCCGTGCCGTCGCTCCCGGCGCCGATCCCCTGGTTGAAGTAGCCGAGCTGGGCATCCGTCTGGGTGACGGCGCCCGGCGTCGGCGCGAGGTCCCAGGCGATGAAGTCCGAGACCAGGTTCCAGCTCACCGTCTGGGTGCCCACCGCCGACGTCGTCGTGCAGCCCGAGTTGGTGCACTTGAGGACGTTGACCGAGGTCTGGACCGTCGGCTTGCCGAGCGGGCCGCTCGCGGTGATCGGCGTGTAGGTGACCTTGTAGGTCACGCCGCTCGCCTTGACGTAGACGGTCTGCGTCGCGTTGAAGGTCGCGTTGCCCTTGGGCAGGCGCTGCACGCGAGCGAGCTGCCAGGCATTGGTCAAGTCGGCGGGCGTCGCGGGGGCGCAGCCCGTCGCGTCGCCGCCGTTGCAGGTCCACTGGAACCCGAACACCTCCTGCCAGGGCTTGCCCCCGAGGGTGGGCGCCGGCCAGGCGCCGAAGCCGGGGATCGTCACGCCGTTGCCGGCCGCGGTGTAGAGCCAGTGCTTGTTGGCGACGTAGAGCTGGTCCTGGTTGTAGGTGGCGAAGCCGAAGCGGACCTGGCTGACGCCCTGGAGCACGGTGACCAGCGCCGCCTTGGCCTGGTTGAGCTTCGAGTTCGGATCGTCGGCCTGGAGCGGCACGTAGCAGTCGCCGTTGGGGCAGAGATAGCTGCAGTTGCCGGCGGTGAAATCGGTCTGCGAGCAGGGCGGCGCCCAGTTCATCGACCCCGAGGTGTCGAGGATGATGAACACGTAGGGCAGGCCGGTCGAGGTGCGGAGCAGGTCGCGGTCATCGCCGGTCGCCGGGCGGGCGACGGCGAGCGCGACGACGGCGAGGGCGAGCCCCGCGAGCACCGAGCGGGTGAGCCTGGGGGACGAGATCGCTTCCGACATGGCGCCTCCGTAAGGGGAGATCCGGCGCATCACCACTTGATGTTCTGCAGGGCGGTGGGATCTTGGATGGTCTTGAGCAGGTCGAGCTTCGATTTCTGGATCGGCCAGGTGTCGATGATGACGCTCACCACCTTCTCGCTCTGGGGAATGGTGGCGCCGGAGTTGTCCGTCCCCAGGCGCTGGGCCGTCGCGGTGGACGCGAGGACGACCTCCACCTGCTTCTTGTTGTCGTCCTTGTCGTCGCACTCGCAGTAGTTGCAGCACTGGACGAGGAGCGGAGCGGTGGGGGTGGGGGTGACCACGTCGCCGATCGTGCTCGCCGTGCCGCGGCTGATCTCGTTGAGAGTGAACCGCGGGGTGTTGGGATCGCTGTTGGTCATGAACTCGGCGAACGGCACGTTCACCCCGGCATCGGCGGCGTAGAAGGTGCGGTTGATCGTCCGCTCGTTGGCGCCGACCTGCACCTCGGTCTGGGTGACCAGGACCAGCGCCAGGCCGAGGATGGTCAGCACGACGAGCGAGAGGAGCGCGATCAGGTAGGCGCTGCCGCTCTCGCCGCGAGGGATGGGGGGTAGCGCTTGGCGTCGGTTCATCCGGTGTTCCTCAGGTCGATGATCGTCTGCAGCAGCCGGCGCCGGAACATGAGGTTCGTCCCGGCATTGAAAGGCGAGCCGGTGTAATCACGGTCCTCGATCTTGATGATCTGCGGCGCCAGGTACTGGGGGTCGCGGCGGTCGGTGCGCACCAGGGTGTTGAGACGGACGAAGTAGAGCGGCGAGTTGTTCCAGTTGGCGATGTTGATCGGGGTGTCGGCCTTGGCGTTGAACAGCCAGTCGTCGTTCGCGGTGCCGTCCTCGACGATCGACGTCGCGGTGCCGTTGAGGATCGAGCCGCCGCCCAGCGGCGAATCGAACCCCAGCGCGACCTGGAAGTCGGTGACGTTGTCGGCGATGTCGACGGCGAGGTTCTGTGGATCGCCCTGGTAGGGCGTGTTGGTCCCCGGATAGACCCGCGCGCGAGCGAGCTTGGAGGTCAAGTCCGAGTTGGTGTCGGTCGACACCGCGTGCTCCTCGCGGACGTAGAAGCGGTACTCCTCGAGCACGCCGAGGGCGCGGATGCGAACCGGCGGGCTCAGCGGGTTGAACAGGTTGCCCTGGCCGAGCGGCGCGTAGCCGGCGGTCAGGGCGTCCCCCGAGATGCGGAAGCCGACCGTGATGCTGTTCGGGGTGGAGATGTCCGATGTCGCCGGATCGAGCTCGACGACGGCGTAGGTCGAGGAGTCCGTCAGGCTCTGCAGGACGAGCGCTTCGGGGATGCGGTCCCTGATCGCCTTGACCAGCGGCGACAGGTCCTGGGTCACCGTGGCCGAGAGGTTGGCGATGGGGTCGAGCCGCACCTGGTTGGTGAGGAGGAGCGTCCCCGCCGTCGCCAGGGTCGGCGTCGCGTTGTTGAGGACCAGGCTCGCCTGGTCCTGGTAGAGGGAGCCGGAGAGCACGCCGCGGATGGTCAGCACGTCGGTCCCCGTGAGCACCGGCTGCGTGCCGATGCCGGCGATCAGGGAGTTGGCCGGCACGTTGTTGCGCACCTGGAGCGCGGTCCCCAGCATGTTGTTGGGATCGGCCGGCAGGGTGCCGATCGGCAGGCCGCCGCGCCCGGTCATGCGCACCAGGCGCACGGTGTCGTACTGCGCGATGCGCAGCGACTGCTGCATCTCCGTGACGTTGGTCTGCACCCGCGACAGCTTGTTGCTGAAGTCGAAGAGCAGGAGGACGGCGAGGATCACCTCGATGGTCACCAGCAGGGCGACCGCGAGCTCGGCGACGGTGAAGCCGCTCTCGCCGCTGACGGCATGAGGCAACGGTGCTCTCTCTCGTCGCATGGGGATCAGACCTCTCGCCCGGACCTTCAGTAGGCGCGGACCATACGCAGGGTGATGCTCTCGCCGCCGCCGAGGAGCCCGCTCTGCTGTTTGCCGCTGGTGATGTCGACCTGGATCATCTTCAGCTGCACGTAGTCGGGCCCCGTCGAGCCGTCCTTCGCCTCGGTCTTGGGATCGAGGACGCCGTCCTGGATGGCGTCGATCTTGTACTGGGTGACCGTGGTCTGGCGGGTCCAGGGGGTGACGGTGCCGGCGGGCACCGCCCCGAGCCTCCAGCCCTCGGTGGCGTCGTTGACCTGGTTGGCGGTCCCCGGCGACCACCATTCGGCGGTCACCAGCGACTGCGAGCCGGGGAGCACGGTGACGGGCGTCGCGTTGAAGTCCATGCGCTCGACGTTCTCGACCTTGGTGCGGCCGTAGTTGGTGGCCTGCGTCGAGTCGGCGCCGCGGGTGTTGTTGAGGATGCTGTTGGCGAAGAGCGGGATGATGCCGATCGCGATCATCAGCAGGATGCCGGTCGCGATGAGCGCCTCGATCAGCGAGAAGCCGGCGTCCGCGCCGCCCGTCGTCCGCTCGTTTCCACGGGATCCTGCGGTCTTTTCGTTCATGCCTTGGCTCGCGCTCCGCTCAGGTGTTCCAGGTCCAGGCCTTGCCGTTGTAACCCTGCGACCGGAAGCTCGTGCCGTCCCACTTGAGAACCTCCACTCGCGCGGTTCCCTGGGGTGAGACGAGGAGCTCCAGGTAATTCTGCTTGCGGTCGGCGAAGCGGATGCCGCCGGCATCCTGGATCGAGCCGTCCGCCTTGAGGATGGCGATGTTGGCGCTGCCGCCCCCGGGATCGGGGCTGAGCCCGGTGGTGGGAAGGACGTCGCCCGGCGGGCCGGCGAACGAGATGTCCGCCGGCAGCGTGTAGCGCCCCAGCACGACGTCGGTGCCGTCGCACTTGCCGTTGAGGTCGTTGTCCTGGCAGCTCACGACCTGCCGCGTGGCGAGGTCGAGGGCGACGATCGACTGCGTCTTGCTGAGCTTGATCGCGTTGTAGCGCGCCGCCTGGACCATCAGCGCGGTCTCGTGCGCGACCCCCTCGAGCTTGCTGCGCTGGATGAAGTTGTAGAGGGCGGGCAGGCCGAGGAGCATGAGGACGATCATCAGCCCCATGACCACCAGCAGCTCGAGGAGCGTGAAGCCCTTCGCCGGGGACCGCTGGTGACTCGGCATGTCGACCCCCCTCAGCAGCAAGGACAGTGCCGGTACCCGTCCGCCCCCGGTGGGCGATCGCAAGTCTCAGAGAAGAAAGGGAGATCTCAGTGCGGAGCGGCGCGCCATCGAGGAGCGCCGCCGCGCGTGATCCGCTACGTTTCGTAGCAGATTTGCTCAGCTCTTAGGGGCTGACCGAGGCGCGCGACTACCGGCTCGAAGGGTTCGCGGCCTTGGGCTCCGGCTCGACCGCGAGGTGGGTGCTCCTGGGCTCGAAGGTGAGCGATGCGAAGGTGACGACACTGGGGAAGTCGACGTGGAAGAGGGCCTCCTGCCCGGGCATCAGGACGGTGGCGGAGAGGGTCCCCTGGGCGGTCGCGAGGCGCGTGCCGGCGTCGTCGAAGACATGGACGGTCAGGACGATGTCGGTCGCCGCGACCTTAGCGTCGTTGCGCAGCCGACCGCTGACGACGACGTGCCCGCCTTCGGCGCTCCGCTCCCATGAGGTTACCGCGAGGCCCGCCGCCTCCTTAGCGTCCTGTCCCTTCGCCGCGGCCGCTTTCGCCGCACCGTCCTTGGCGTCCTTCTGGGTGGCGTCCTGCGCCGCGGCGGGCGGCTCGGCGTGGCGCAGATCCTTGTCGGTCACCGAGACGCGCTTGCGCGGGGCAGCCTCCTCGCGGCGGGGCGCCGGTGCCGACGCCGCCGCGGCCGCCATCGCCGTCTGCCGGCGGCTGGCGTCGAGGTCGACCTCGGAGGCGCGCAACGACGAGAGGCTGCCGTTCGCGAGCGTGAAGACGACGAGCTTGCCCTTGACCTGCCAAGGGCCGTGGGTCTCGACGCGGCTCCCGGCGCGGGTCACCAGCCAGTCCGCAGCGCTCGGCGCGGCGGCGAGCGCCGCGAGGAGCGCGAGGGCGGGTAGCGGTCTCCTGCCCATCGCTAGAACTCCTTCCAGTTCTTCTCGATGATGCACACCGGAACCGGGGCGATGAAGATGATCCCGGTGTCGGACGAGAGGGTCTTGATGTCGATCCGGAAGTTGCCGAACTTGCAGTTCGACGGGAAAAGCTTCTGGAGCTGCTTCAAGACGTCGGCCAAATGACTGCCGGCGGGGAACTGGTCGGCGTTGGGGCGGGAGGTCGAGAGCACCGGGTTCTTGGTCAGACCCTGCTCGGTGTAGGGATCGGTCACGAAGTCTGCGATCTGCGTGTAGCGGGAGGCGCTCCCGTAGACGTCGAAGAGGAGGCCGTTGCCGTTGGTCGCGGTGACCGCGAAGATGCGGCTCTGACCAGTGCGCTTGCAGGTGGTGCCGCTGGCCGGCGGGGGATCCGGGGTGAAGCCAGTGAAGATGATGATCCCGGAGAGGGCGAAGGGGTTGGTGATCAGCCGCTCGTCGGCATTGAGCGCCAGGTACCAGCCCTGTTTTACGGCGTTGGGCGTGGTCAGGAGGTCGCTCGAGAGCGGCGCGTTGGTGACGGCGATCGACTGCAGGTTGGCCTCGGTGTAGAAGGTCGTCCGGTTGCCGACCGCGATGTCGTCGCGGAAGACATAGAAGCGGCCGGGCTGGAAGTCGCGCGAGAAGAGGTTGTTCCGGTCGCCGGTGCCGAAGGCGATGGCGAACTGGTTGTTCAAGCTGGCGATGAAGATCACCGCCGCCCGGTAATAAATCGGCCGCGGCGAGGCGGCCGGCGTCGCGGCGTCGGGCTGGGCCTTGAAGATGATGCGCGGCGAGAAGGCGGGGTCGGTGATGCGCTTCCCGGCCAGTGTGTAGACGGCGCTGTTGAAGGTCACACTGCTGGTGAAGGGGACGAGGCTGGGGACGGTGTTGTCGGCCTTCCGCAGGTCGACGCGGTAGAGGTAGCCCTGGGTGGTGCCGATGTAGATGCGGTCGAGATATCCGTCGCCGTCGACGTCGACCGCGGCCGGCTCGGCCGGCGCCGAGCCGACGAGCGGCTGCTTGTAGATCGTCTGTCCAGTCTCGATGTCGACCATGTAGAGCCAGTTGCCCGCCTGCTCCGAGGTGTCGAGGCCGCCGCCGAAGACCGCCACGTACTTGTCGACCGCAGTGCCGTTGTCGAGGACGCGGATGCGGCCGATGTTCGGCGTCGACCAGCCGGGTGCGAGGTCGGCGACTCCGTTGCCGTCCTCGTCGAGCTGCGCCACCTTGACCACCTGCCCGCTCGTCGGGTCGGTGACGTTGATGCCGTCGCGGAACTCCCAGAGCTCGGCGGGATAGGGCACGTCGCCACAATCCGTCCGGCCGCCGAGGCCCTTGTCATCGCCGCTGCAGCTCGGCACGTAACCATTCAGCGGCTGGGGGACGTTCTTGATGGTGACCGGGGGAGGCCCGGGGGACGGTACGTCCGAGAGAGCGTCCGGCTGGGTGATGTCCAGCGCGTAGTAGCCGACGCCGCCCTCGCGCAACCCGCCGATCGCCACGGTGCGCCACTCCGGCCCGTGCACGCCCTCGGGGTCCGGCACGCCACTGTAGAGCGGATCGATGCGCACGTCCGCTGACGTAATTCCGCCGTCGACCGACCAGGTGCGGTTCTGGCCGTTGGCGTAGAGACCGGTGAGCGTCGGCATGACGAGCCGAGGAACGAAGCCGAAGATCTCCTTGCCCGTGCCGTTGCTGAAGAGCTGTGTTTTCGCGTCGAACAGGCCGGCGTCGAAGGCGTGGAGCATGCCGTCGTTGGTGCCCACCAGAAGGACCTTGCGCCGGTTCTGGTGCATGACGAGGAAGTCGCGGTAGCCGGTCACGTTGTTGGCGAAGTAGGCGGTGTTCACCGGCGAGCCGATCACCACCGGATTCGAGTGGAAGATGTCGCCGAGGACGAACGGGGTGTCGTCCGCGGTGGTCGCGGTGTGAGGGTTGTTGAGGTCGGCCGATTTCTGGGCCAGCGCCGACTGGACGATCTGGTTGGCCGTGGTCTGCGTCGTCTGGTTGGTCGCCGGGCCGAGCTCGAGAGTGCTGAACGGCAGCCCCAGACCGCGCCAGAAATCAAAGCGCAGGGAAGGCGTGTCGCCGAGGAAGGTGCGCTGATTGAAGTAGTGGCGCTCGGCCGCCCACTGGCCGGACGTCGAGGCCTCGGAGTAGTAAACCCGGCGCTGCAGGCCGCCGGTCCCGAACTGGGTGGCGATCGGCTGCACCTGTTTCAACATCTGCGCCCCCGCATCCCACAGGAAGCAGCTGGTGGCAACGCACTGCTTGCCGGTCGCGGTGTTGCTGCAGGTGCTGTTCACCGGGCAGGTGCTCTGCTGGCCCGCCTGCGTGCAGGACTGCGGGCTGGTGACCAGGTCGGGGCAGAGGGCTGCGGCGCTGGTGTCGGGCTTGCCCGCATTGGTGACGGGCAGCGGCTTGAGGAAGGCGTTCATATGCCCGACCCAGACCGGTGCCACGCTGTCGGAGAGCGGGGTGAAGTTGGAGAGGAAGATGCGGTCGGCGACGTCCGCCTGCACCGTCGGCACGGCGGCAGAGCTGAACGACTTGGTGGCCTCGATGATCTGGCCGACGATCTGGCGGAGAGTGGTGACGAGGTCGCTCTGATTCTGCGGCGCGAGGCAGGTGCCGTTGCCCGCCTGGGTGAGGCTGTGGTAAGTGCCGTTCGGCGCGCAGTCGCCGCCGTAGTCGATGGCCCAGGTCTGGACGAGGTTCTTCTTGAGGTTCGCCACCGCCGAGGTGGGATCGTTGTTGTTGCCGTGCGACTCGCCGTCGCCGACCACGATCAGGTACGGCTTGCGGCAGCCGAAGTCCTGGTCGAACTGCTTGGCGAGGTCGTCCCAGCCGGTGCCGAACGGCTGCGCCGAACTCTTGCACTTGGGGTCGTCGGAGCCGAGATACCAGCAGCGAAAGTCGACCACCGCGCCGCCCAGCGGGCTCGTCCCGTAGGGGATGAGCGGCCGCTGGTCGTCATCTTTGAGATGGAGGACGCCGTTGGCGTCCGGGGCGTCCCTGAAGTAGGGCGCGGCGCGGAACTCGAGGTCCGCGAGCGTCGCGCCGTTGAAGTAGTTGGGGGCCAGGCGGCGGAAGAAATCGGAGCGGTAGGTGAGATTCCAGTGGAAGGGGATCATGTCGCCCTTGTCGAGGGCGCGCTGGGAGCCGGCGGTGGTGGGCCACTTGAGATTGTAGTCGGGGTTGGTGGTGCAGACGTGCTGTGGGCTCGCCGTGCAGTTGTAGGGGTCGACGTCGGTCTGCCCGGCGAGAGAGGGGTCGCTGGGCCAGGGGGAGGAGTCGTAGTTGCTCTCCCAGCCGGCGCCCGAGAACGGCTTGGGCCCGCCGCAGGTGTTCACCGCCTGGGCGTCCTGCCAGCTCCAGCCGAGGAGGTTCTTCG